>Ga0180438_10005617_pt1 | contig 17329 bp, 16 predicted proteins | sample SS_ome_12_FD_132455 | JGI IMG/M metagenome (GOLD analysis project Ga0180438, IMG submission 132455) | Hypersaline lake sediment archaeal communities from the Salton Sea, California, USA - SS_3_D_2 metaG | ecosystem: Environmental > Aquatic > Non-marine Saline and Alkaline > Hypersaline >...
CCATTCCTCGGGCTTCCCCCGGGCACGCAGATCCCGATGCAATCCGTGCCCACCTCGGTTGTGATGGGCCCTGATGGTGCCTACTATGTGGGTGAACTGACCGGCTTCCCCTTCCCCCTGGATGGGGCTCGCATCTACCGGGTCGTGCCAGGCCAGGCGCCCCAGATCTATGCAGAGGGGTTCACCAATGTGATCGATATCGCCTTCGGCCAGGATGGCAGCCTCTATGTGCTCGAGTTTGCCACCAACTCGCTGCTGTCTGGTGACCCAACCGGCGCTCTGATCCGCATCAACCCTGATGGAACGCGCGACATCGTGGCCAGTGCGGGCCTGGTATTCCCCGCGGGCGTTGCTGTCGGGCCGGATGGCGGGCTGTACGTGTCGAACTATGGGGCCTTTGCAGGTGCAGGGCAGGTAGTTCGCATTGAGCCATAGTTGTAGGCGCCTGGTTTCCCTGCCGGTGCGCTGCGATCGGCACCGGTACGTGGCCAGTTTCTGCTAGAGAATGTGCCCGCCCTCGGAGATGGGGGCGGGCACAGTCTTCTGCCAGAAAGTCACCAGTGCTGCTTCGCACCACTGGTCTCCACTTTTCCAACTTTCGGCACAAGTCCGGGAATAGGGCTAGAACTGTCTAGAATTGTCAGAAACCGCCCAGTCACGGACTGGGCTTGAGCAGGGAAAAAGCCCAGGTCTGTCCTTGAAAGGTCACTGGACAGCCGCCTAAGCCAACCGCTTCTCCATCACCAGGAGCTCTGACTGGACCGAGCCGGCGGTGTAAGCGCGACGCTCCCCGGTGGGCTGAAAGCCGGCCTTCTCCCAGAAGCCGAGCACCTGGTCATTGGTCTCCACCACTGCCAGGCGGATGGTCTGGCAGCCCCAATCGCGGATCCGTGACTCCAGCTCTGCGTACGCTGCGGCCCCGAGGCCCCGTCCCTGGTAGGACTCGGCGATCAGAAGGAGGCCGATGGTTGCCTTCTCCGGAACAGGATACCCGCGGAGCACGTCCGCACACCCCACCACCTGGTCGCCGGCATGGAGACTGAAGACGAACTTGTCTTGGTAGGTCATTCCCTCGGGCAGGCTGGCGAGCAGCGATTCCGCTGCTCCGGGGGCCGGCGGCGCGCCTGTCACCTTCATGGCATAGTCGGGTGCACCCTCGAGCACACGTTGCAGCACCTCTCTATCCGCAGGCTGGCGGCCCAAGCGGACGAGGCGAACCGGCCCCAGGTTCCGTCCCGCGCGGTGCGCCAGTGTCGGGCTGTCCCCACCATTCATGACAGTCTGCTCAGGCGGCTCGGTTCCAGCGGCTGGTTGGCACGCGCTAGCCCGCAGGTTTCCTCCCCACCCAATCCACCTCGACGTCGCCTCTGGCACCCAGCCGTTCGCACAACTCTCCCGTGTGCTGCTGCAGATGCCGGATGTTGTAGAACTGAAGCTCTAGCTTGTCAAAGGGCAACCAGTAGAATCCCGACCCTGCCTCCAGATCCAGAGCATCCACCTGTTCACCCATCTGCTCCAGACACAGCCCCAGATAGGCAAGGATCTCCTCCTTGCTGTATGGAACTTGGTCCTCCACCTCTTTTCCAGGGCCCTCCAGGGACCTGTATGCAGGTCTCTGTTTCTCCCACGGGACAAAGTCCTGTTCCGAGGCATGCAAGTAGAAGTGCGTGTAAAAGACCGCGTGATAGGCGATGTGCCAGAACGGATTCTTGTATTCCGGATCTTGCCAGAGTGAATCAGGGCAACCTACAACTGCCTGCCTCAGCATCTCGAGCGAAGCATAGTACTGCGACTTGATGATCTCCTTTATCCTCATATCGCCTCCTTTGCACGTCGTTTCCGGCCACAAAGAGAAGGTGCAAGCCCATCCCCAGCAGTTCTGGCTGTGTGCACATCTCCAGCATTGGGCCCAAACCCGTTATTCCCTCTATCCCACCATAAAGTAGGAAATGGCTGTGCTCAAGCCTGCTATGAATAGCCCGAACAGGATCCCAACGGGTATCGACCTGGTTATGTGCTCCCTCATTGCTTCCCGGCCCATGTCCTCGGAGAGATGCAGGAACCCGGGCCGCCAATAGCCGAGGACAAAGCCATCGATGAACACCGTGTCGAATAGAAACAGGATGAGATAGAGCGTAAAATTCAGGGCAAAGAGGCTGCCGAAACCCACGGACACGTGCTTGCGGGCCAGGCCGAGGTGATTGGCCGTGACCAAAAAGCCCACGATGGCCAGCAGGGTGGAGAACATCGCCAGGTAGCCGCGCAATGGCATCTCACGTTTCAACGCCCCGTCTCGTTTGCGCGAGGCATACACGAAGCCTGACCGAAAGACGAACACGACGAACAGGCTGAAAAGGACAGCACCGATCAAGCTCCAAATTGCCAAATACGCAAGGGCATCCTTCACGGACATCGTCCGGACCTTTCCACAATACTGGCGCCGCCGCTGCCTGATGATTCGGAAGACCAAATCATTGAACTGGATTGGACACGGGGTTACTCGCCAGCGCGCAGGGTTGCCGCCAACTCGAGCACGTCGTCATAGTGCAACTGGTCGTGGTCGATGCCCACCTTCAGGCCGGTGATCAGGTTGACTACGCCGATGGCCGGGTCGTAGGCGTAGATGTTGCCCAGCACATCCGGATCCTTGCCGGCGTAGAATGAGCGCAGGCGGGCGTGGACCGATTCGACCTCCGCTTTGAGCGTTGCCAGGGGGATAGGTTTGTCAGGGTTGTGCCGGGGTGTCCACAGGAATCCGGTCCACATCGGAAAGTTGGGGCGCTTGTAGACGTTCTCGATCTCCACCGAGTAAGGACGTTCGTGCCGCAGGCGACCGAACCAGCCAAAGAGGGTCCACATGAATCGCAAGGCGGGCAGGAAACTGTTGAGGAACCGGACCGTGTGGGAGAGGATCTCCCCAATGCACCATTCCTTTGGAGCAGGCCGCTGCCAGATCTGGGCTTCGCTCAGGCCATCCAGTGCAGCGAACACGGCTTCACGCTGGGCGTCGAGCAGGTCGAGGTATTCCTCGATGGCATTCTCTGCCATGGCCGCAACTCCTTGTCTATAGGAGCACTGCGATGATCCGGTTATTGCGCTCACAACGCCCACTCCCGCAACCGAGATCGTCTGGACCTTCCGGTGGCCAGTGGTTCAGCGATCGGTCTCCACTTCTCACCCATGGTCCATCCCTGAACTGGCCCTGAGATGGTCATGAGACCAGGAATCAGCCGCACCATGTGTGTGTCTCTGTGTTTAGATGCGATCTCCTGTCCATCTTGGGCTACCGGCGCAAAGTCCACACAAGCCTCTCCACCATCTCCCGAAAAAGACGCCAGACAGATTGTCACTTCTTTGATCTGCACTTGCTCACGGGGCAGGGCTTGCAGCATGTCACCGTCACGCACTACTTGCTCAACTCGGTTCACGGCAAAGACGATCGAATCGATAGAGATGGCGGGGGAAACCGTTCCTCCTCCCCTGGCCGTGGGGCAGTCCGGTGTAGAACCAACGGTTGCTTGATCCGGCGTTGCCGACGGTTCCAGAGCATCCGTGGGTTGTAGTATCGGGGCCGGTGGTGCTGTCCCGGTTGCGTCATTGCTACTACAGCCAGCAACGAGGGAGAGGACAAGCAAAGGCACAAGGGCACAGCCTCTGATCTTCATCCTGTCCCCCCTCTACTTGGCCTGCCAAACGACAGGGAGCTAGGCCGTAAGACAGATTCTGTTGTGCAACAAGGGCAAGAACCCTACTTCAGGCCGGTTTCGGTCCCATCGGGTCTCACGGCTGCCAATTCGACAGGGAAATCCGGTTCGACTTGGGCCCCACGAAGATTGGCATGACTGGCATTCACACAGAAGCCGTGTCTGGCCGCCGAACCGACGGCATAGGGGATGGTGTTACGCAGGTCGGCCTCTGCCAGATTGGCGTAGGCCAGAGATGCCCGGCTCAGGTTTGTCCCCCTGAGATCAGCCCTGCTCAGATCGGCCTCCAGGAAGCTGGTGTTCTTGAGCGTTGCCTCGCCCAAGTTGGCATCTCTCAGCTTGGCCTTCCAGAATCTACAGTTCGTCAGTTTTGCGCCACTCAGGTTGACCCTGCTCAGGTCGGCCTCGTCCAGGATGGATGCCTCGAGATTCGCCCCTTCCAGGTTGGCGTCGCTCAGATTGGCCCCCCGGAAGTCGGTTGTGGCCAGGTCCGCACCTGTCAGGTCCACCCCGCGCAAATTTGCCTCTCGCAGGTTGACCTTCAGCAGGCCGAGGAATTGCTTCTCGATCAAGATCCCGCGGAAGTCTCTCTCCCCAGATTGGTAGCGTTCAACAAGCTCCTCAGCTTTCATCTGCATCTCCTTTACACTGATACCGTGCCCATTGCGGCGTCTGATCGTTGAGTACATAGGTGTCCAGCGATGCTCCCATTATGCAACCGAAAGGCCTTCTTGTCAAACCTGGGGGAGAAGGGCAGGCTCAGCCCCTTCGCGCCGGGAAAAAGACCGAGACCTGGGTGATGCTCAGGCCGGCCATGGCGTCCACGCGGAGGGTCACCTGCCCAAAGGCGACTTCGTCACCGACCTCGGGCCGGCGGCCCAACTGGGCCCAGACCAGCCCGCCCACGGTCTGCACATCGTGCTCGTGCTGGCCTATGACCACGTACCGTTCGACGGCGTCCAACTGCACGGGACCCTGTACGACGAGGTGCCCGGGTGCGACCAGGGTGAGGGGTTCCTCCTCTTCGACGTCGAATTCGTCGCGCACCTCGCCAACCACCTCCTCGAGGATGTCCTCCACCGTGACCAGACCCAGCGTCCCCCCGTGCTCGTCCATGACGATGGCGATCTGGTGGCGCTTGCGTTGAAACTCGGCCAGCAGGGTTTTGACGGGCAGGGTGGAGGGCACAAAGGGCACCGGCCGGAGCAGGGCGCGCAGGTCGAACGGCTCCACTGCAAGTTGCTGGCGCACCAAGTCCTTCAGGTGCAGCACCCCGAGGACGTCGTCGATGCTCTCCCGGTACACCGGCAGCCGGCTGTAGGGGATCGCGGAAAAGAACGCCAGCAGTTCCTGCTCGTCGATGCCGGCCGGGATGGCGGTGATCATCGGCCGGGGGGTCATGACCTGCTCCACCCGTTCCTCTGCAAAATCGAGGATGTTGGTCACCAGCTCCTGCTCATAATCCTCCAGCAAGCCCTCGGCATAGCTCTCGGAGACGAGCAGTTCCAATTCGTCGAGGGAATACAGCCGGCTGCCCTCGCCGGGCGGGTGGATGCGCAGCAGCTTGAGCGTCCCCAGGCCGATGCGGTTCAGCAGGGTCACCGGGATGGAGAACAGTTTGCCAACCAGGCGCATCGGGTTGGCCAGGTTGAGCACGGTCCCCTCGGCATTCTGGAGCGCCAACGACTTGGGCACCATCTCGCCCACCACGACGTGGAGGTAGGTGATCACTGTGAGGGCAAAGATGAAGGAGAGGGTGTGGACGATGGTCCCTTCCAGGCCGAACCAGTCGTGCAACGGATTCTCGATCAGGTGGGCGATGGCCGGTTCGGCGTACATGCCCAGGCCCAGGCTGGCCAGGGTGATGCCCAACTGGGCGGTGGCGATGTAGCGGTCCGTTCTGCGCCTGTCATCCAGGACACCCTGGACCCAGCGCGCGGCGCGGTTTCCGCCCGCTGCCAGTTGGTCGACGCGCGTGGGGCGCACGCCGATGATGGAGAACTCGGCGGCCACGAACAGGCCGTTGATCAGGATCAGGATGGCGATGATGACAAAGGAGATGAGCACGGCCATCAGGCGCCCTCCCCGGGTTGCAGCGACACGCACACCCTGGTGGCCGAGTGGTGGTCCACGGCCTCCACGCGCAGGCGGACGCCCTCGATCTCCACCTCGTCGCCCACCTGGGGGATGCGTCCCAGGCGGTCCATGACCAGGCCGCCGACGGTATGGGACTCTTCGTGGGGCAGGTTGATCTCGAACCTGTCGTTGAGGTAGGAGATGAGCATGTCGCCGCGCACGCTGATGCGGCCCTTGTCCATGCGGGTGATGAGCGCCTGTTCCTGGTCGAACTCGTCCTGCAGTTCGCCAAAGAGCTCTTCGACCAGGTCTTCGCGGGTGATCATGCCGCTGGTGCCGCCAAACTCGTCAAAGACGATGGCCAGATAGCTCTCTGTCTCGTCGAGGCGCTCCCACACCTCGGCACTGGTGAGGGTTTCAGGCACAAAAGGCACCCGCCGCACGATGGTGCGGATGTCCGCCTGGCCGTCGGTCTGGTATAAGGTGAACAGGTCGCGCAGGTGGACAAAGCCGACGATGTGGTCGATGTCGCCGTCATAGATGGGGATGCGCGTGTAGGCCGAGTCGGCCGCCAGCTTGAGTACCTCGTTCACCGGGCTGTCGACCGGGGCGGCGACCATCCGCGTGCGGGGGATGGCCATTTCCCCAGCGCGGAGCTGGCTGCGCCGGAACACGTTCTGGAGCCACTGCCGTTCGTCGGCAGCGATCACTCCACCGCGATGGCTCTCCTTGACCAGGATGAGGATCTCTTCGGGCGAGTGGACGTGGGCGTGGCTTCCGTCATGGCGGATGCCCAGCAGCCGGAGGATCAGCGCGCCGCTGCCATTGAGCAGGACGATGAGCGGTTTGAGGATATAGTCGGCCGACCATTTCATGGGCAGGGCGGTGACCAGTGCCAGCCTTTCGGGGTATTGGATGCCAATGGATTTGGGCACCAGCTCGCCCATGACCACCTGGAACGTCGTCAGCACCATGAGCACCAGGATGGAGGCGATGCCGCCCGCGGCCAGATCCGCGCCAAGGGGCAGCCTGGCAAGCCATGGCTCGATGCGGGGCGCGATCTGCTGCTCGCCATAGATGCCCAGCACGATGCTGGACAGGGTGATGCCCACCTGGCTGGCGGCGATATAGTTGTCCAGTTTGTGTGGATCCTGCAAGACCGGCAGCACTGTCTGGGCCAGCCTGCTGCCCTCTTGGGCCTGTTGGATGATGCGCGTCTTGCGGGCGCTGACCGAGGAGAACTCGCCAGCCACGTAGAGCCCGTTGAAAAAGATCATCAAGGATACGACAAAGAGGATGGTCAGGATGGTCAGAATCATGGTCTGTGGGCTTCTCGGTGTCCCTTGCGCGCTTTGGACGGACGATCGCGGGTACTGCAGGTCATCCAGCGCGCATCGCTATCGAGGCCGTGCTTCACCATGGCCGTACAAATGCTCCTTGCCAAATCTCTGCCTGCGGTACGCCTCGGTGCAGGTTCCTCTCCTGTCTGTGCGCGCCCATTATACCACAGGGATGCTCCGAGGGCAATGCGGGTGCACTGGGGTTCTGTAAGGGTGTATACTGGGGCGCACGTAGGGGCGCACGTGCGAGTGCAGGTAGGGGCGCAGCACTGCTGCGCCCCTACGGTGAGGCGTGCCACTGATTGAATCGGTTGGGCGGCGCACTGGGATGCAATTGGTCCTCTGGCCAGCGGGCTGGATTGTTCTGAATGTATTCCCGGATGCGGAGCAGGGATCGTTCGTTGCGGATGACGTGCTCCCAGTAGTTGCGCTGCCAGAATGGTACGCCGGGGGTGTCGCGCAGTCGGTTGATCCGTTTGGTGACTGCCGATTTGTACGATCTGACGATGGCGCCCAGCGATCCAGGCCGGACGTTTGCTTGTGGTTGTGGTGGGGGCGCAGCATGCTGCGCCCCTACGGTACCGGCAATGGTGACAATTCCATGGACATGATTGGGCATGATGACGAAAACGTCTGGCTCGACGTGGTCAAAATGCTCTGGGATCGCTTGCCAGCACTCCCAGGCAATCTGTCCCCACTCGTTCAACTGCATTTCTTCATCCACCACTTCGCCGAGCTGGCATTCACCACCATGCACGCAGAGGGTGACGAAATAGGCACCGACCGAGGTGTAGTCGTAGGTCGGCAGCCGGATCGAACGGCGATGGTGTTTGAAACGGTCGCAGGGCATCGGTGTTCTTGCTCCTAATCGGTTCTTACTCGAGCTGAGTCTCCACAGCGGATACGTACGGGCGCAGGCAGGAGCGCTGGTAGGGGCGCAGCACTGCTGCGCCCCTACGGCGCTACCGTGCGTCTTCAGTAGCACGGAGAACCTCAACTGGTCCATCGTTTCTGAAGCGCTTTGCTCCGGTGTGGGCATGGGAGGCTTGTACCAAGGCGACATCCTGGCTGGTGTCGCCTACCAAGTACGGCGAGCCGTCGGCACTGCAATGACTGTTGGTGTATGGCGGGTCAAAGGCCCAGGCGGCGCGCCTGCTGCGCCAGCAGCAGCGTCGACAGGGATGTGGGACCAGCTTTGCAGGGGGGCCTCTCTCTCGAATCTATTGTTGGAGCTCCAGCAGGCCGCCTTGGGATGTGGGTTGCCACTGGCTTGCAAAGAACAATCGCGTACTGTCCTGGAGTCGGATTCTATGGTGACCAGGCAGGCCACCAATCCTCGGCAGTGCTGTTGGTCAGCCGAACTGGATCGCTCCCGTCGGCGGCCATGATATAGATCTCCTGGTTGCCGTCGCGATCAGACACAAAAGCCAATTGTTTGCCGTCAGGCGACCAGGAAGCGATCCATTCCGAGGCCGGATTCTTTGTCAAGTTATCCTGGTGGCTTCCATCGGCGTTCATCACATAGACTTCGTTGTTGCCGTCCCGGTAGGACCCAAAGACAATGCGGCGGCCATCGGGGGACCAGTAGGGGAGCCAATCTTCTTCTGAGTTGGCTGACAGATTTGTCTCCTCTGTGCCATCGGCGTTCATCACATAGACCTGTTGGTTCCCATCACGCTTGGAACTGAACGCGATCCGGGTCCCGTCTGGCGACCAACACGGATTCTCGTCTGTTGCCTGATCCTCTGTCAGGCGGGCTGGATCGCTACCGTCAGCGTTCATTACCCATATGTCATAGTTGCCAGAGCGATCGGAAACGAAGGCGATGCGATTGCCATCAGGTGACCAGGAGGGAATACGGTCGTCAGCTGGATGGTTTGTGAGATTGGTCTGCCCACTTCCGTCGGCGTTCATGACATAGATCTCTCGATCTCCGTCACGTATAGACACGAAGGCAATGTGCTGGCCATCCGGCGACCAGGAGGGACCCCAATCGTTGTCTGGATGATTGGTAAGGTTGATCTGCCCGCTGCCGTCGGTGTTCATCACATAGATCTCCAAGTCTCCGTCGTACTCGGACACAAAGGCGATCAGCCCCTTGTCCGGTTCAAGGGCTTCAGCAGCGAAACGGGCGCAGCGAAAGCCGAGATCGATTTTGAAGAAGGTCGGGCTCTCACGATCGCGAAAGGCAGTGCGGAGACCTAGCTGGTCGCAGCCGAGTGAGCAGCCACGCACTATACGCTGGCCCCTAGCCTCCGGGTCCTCACGGCCGTCCGTAGCGTCGTAGGGGTAGGCCCTGTCCAGACTGCTCGTCCACTCGTGCACATTGCCGACCATGTCCCACGCGCCGTAGGGACTGGCACCCCCTTCGTAACTGCCCACCGGGGCCGTGCTTGCATAACCGTCGTCCCACGCCCTCTTGCTTGAAGCAAATGTGGCATTAGCGTCAGAGTTTACCAGACTGCCATCAAAGGTGTTGCCCCAGGGATAGACGCGCTTGTCTGTGCCGCGAGCTGCCTTTTCCCACTCGGCCTCCGTCGGCAGGCGCTTGCTGGCCCAGGCGCAGAAGGCGTTCGCCTGCGCCCAGTCTACGTTTATGACCGGGTAGTCATCGTATTGCGACTCGCCGTAGTAGTCGCCGTAGAAGTACGCCCCTGTGTCTGACGGCAGGCTGCACCCCCCATCCTTCACACAGCGCCGGTACTGGCCGTTCGTCACCTCCGTGCGGTCGATCCAGAAGGCGTCCAGATAGACCTGGTGCTGGGGCCATTCGTCTGGGTTGGTGTCTGGGTCGCTCTCATCATTGCCCATCCAGAAGGCGCCCGCCGGCACGTAGACCATGGCGCTGCCGTCAGACCACTTCCAGACGGTACCTGCGCGCAGATCGGTGGGGATGCGGCGCGGGGTCGGCGGTGCTGTAGACAGCGTGGGCAAGATCAAGACCACGGCCACCGCGATGGCCACCAGGGCCACTGTCCCGGCAGCGATCATGACCCAACGGGGCAGGCGGCGCTCGGTCTCAGGTTTGGCCAACCTGGCCAGCTTTTTCCGGGCCGTAACCTGCACCTTCTTCCTGTCAGGGTAGCGCGGATCGAGGGCCTGCACCTCGCCCCACTTTTGCAGGGCTTCCTGGTACTGCTCGGCCCTGAGCAGGCGCACCGCCTCGGCATAAAGGGCGGCCAGCTCGTTCTGCCGCCGGGCTTCGGTCTCCTCCTGTGCTACCCGCTCCCTCGCCCGGGCAGCGATGCCCTCCGGGTCGGTGAATTCGGCATCCAGGGCGTAGATCTCGTCCATCTTGGCCAGGGCCGGCCGCCACTGGCGGGCGCGGGCCAGGCTCTGGGCCTGCTCGTGGAGCGTGGCGACCTGCTCCTGGCGCTGTCGCTCGGCCTCGGCCTGTTCCAGCTCGGCCTCGGCCCGGCTCAGCAGGCGCTCCGCCCCGCGGTAGCCGGGCTCCCTCTCCTCGATCTGGGCCAGGAGGGCGCGGGCCTGGCCCCACTGTCCGGCGTCCATCGCCTGCACAGCCTGGCCGTAGAGGTCGTCCAGCTCAGCCCGGCGCCGCTGCTCGGCCAGCGAGCGTTCGGCGGCGGGCAACAGGCCCTCGGGGTCGGGATACCCCGGCTTCAGGGCGGTGATGCGGGCAAAGGTGTCGACCACGGCCTGCCAAGCGCCGGCCTGGTGCTCCTCCTGGGCCCGGGCATAGAGGCTGGCCAGCTCCTGCTGCACCTCCACTGCGGCCAGCAGGTCCGCCGCGTCGCGGTAGCCGGCGTCCTCGCCCACCAAAGCCTGGAGGGCGGCCTGGGCCTGCGGCCAGTCCTGGCTGTCACAGGCGGCCTGGGCCTCCTCGTAGAGGCTTTCCAGGCGCTCCTGGCGCTCGATCTCGGCACGTGCCTGGGTGGCGACGCCCTGTGGATCGGGGAATTCGGGCTCGAGGGCGCGGATCTCGTCCATCACCGCCAGGGCCTGCGCCCACTGGCCGATCGCGCCCAAGCTGGCCGCCCGTTCGTACAGGGCAGCGATCTGTTCCTGGCGCTGGCGCTCCTCTTCCAGGCGGACCAACTGGTCCCGGACCCTGGCCAGGAGCCGGTCCGCCTCGCGATAGCCCGGCTCCCGATCCTGCAAGTGGGTCAGGATTTCCTGTGCCTGTTCCCAACGGCCGGTGTCCATCTCCAGGATGGCGCGGCTGTAGAGGTCGTTCAACTCTGCCTGCCGCTCCAGCTCGGCGGCCTCCTGCCTGGCCGTCTGCAGGAGGTCGTCGGGATCCGGGTAGTGGGGGTCGAGGGCAGCGATCTGGTCAAAGACGCGGACGACGGCTGCCCACTGCGCCGCCTGGTGGAGTTGGCGGGCCTGGGCATAGAGATCGGCCAGGCGCTTCTTCCGGCGCGCCAGTTCCAGCAGGGCGGCGGCGTCCTTGTAGTCGGGGTCCTCGGCCACCAGCTCCTCGAGCTTGGCCAGGACAACGGTCCAGCGTTCGGCCTGTCGCGCCTCTTGCGCCTGGCTGTACAGCTCGTTCTGGTGCCATTTTCGCTCGGCCTCCTCCAGCTTGGCGGCGGCATCTTTGTAGTCAGGCTGCTCGTCCACGATCTCCCGAAAGTGGTGGCAGGCGCGGTCCCACTCTTCCAGCCAGAAAGCGCCGAGCCCAGCGATGTAGAGTTCCTCCAGCCGCTGCTCCCGCTCCCGGTCTGGGATGGGCGGCTGGGGCCGGGGACGTGGCGGCCGGTGCGTTTCGGACACTCGGAAGAGGACGCCGTCCGGGGCGCGCATGAAGAGAATGGGTGTGGCCCACTCCATGGTGTCGCTTTCGGCGACGCGGATGGCCCGCCGTCCCTCGGCCACAGCATAGTCGACCGGCTCGCCGAGGGCGGTCAGCGGGTAGAAGCGACCGGCAAAGCGGATGGCGGCCACATCGCTGATGGGAAACTGCATGGCCACCACCGCCGGGACACCGGCCATGACGATGGCCGCCGCCACCCCGGCAAAGGGGTCGAGGCCCACTTGCCGGGTGACGCGTGCCGTCTCGCAGGCGTTGAGAAAGACCAACTGCAGGGTAGGCACGTCGCGAAGTAGCACGCCGAGGGTGCGTCCATCGACCGGGATACCAAATCCGCTTTCATCCTCCAGGAGGAGCACGCCGGAGCCACTGTTTCGATCAAAGCCGCCGTGGCCCATATAGTGTAGCGCGTGGAAGGGCTCTCGTTCCAGCCGATCTTGTAGCGCCGAGATGGTCGGCGTCTCCAGGAAGCTTACCTCGACGTTCTCCTGTTGGGCCCAGGACCTCTCGATCTGGGCCTGCTCGTGCTCCAGGTTGAGCCGGGCATAGTCTGTGGGGCTGGAGATGACGACCAGGATGCGCAGCGGCGGCTCCAGGGTCAGGGGGACGTAGGGCACCTGGACGTCCAGGTAGCGCAGGATGGGTGTGTAACGAGAGAGGTTGAGAAAGTCGCGGGTCTCCTTGCGGTACATGAGTTCCCAGGGCAGGCTGGCGAGACGGGCCAGGCTGGCATCCTCGGGGTCAATGTGGAGCTTGATGCGCAACCCTTTCTGTCGTTCGCGGATCATGCCCAGGCTCTGGTCCAGGAGCGAGCGGACCGGGCCGGCAAAGAGGGCATTGAAGAGCTGGTCGCCGATCTGCTGGGGGCGGGTGCGGGTGGCGCCTGGTGCGGCTTCGCGCGTGGGCCGCTGGCTGCTGCTCCTGACCGTTTGTCCCAGATCCACCAGGATGTCACCGAGGCCATCGGGGTCAAAGGGAAGCCGGAACGACGACCGGCCTTCGCCCGCTGGGGAGCGCAACACGATGACGGGATACGTGTCCTCCCGCTGCGGCTCGATCTTGATCGAGAAATCTTCGTATTGGATCATGCCCGTCCTCCAGCGGCTGCCAGCCTACTACAAAGAAGGCGGTCGGCGCTGTTTCCCACCAGAGCGCAACAGTGCGATCTGTGACCTGCCCAGGTGCAGGTCCGGTTCGTCGAAGAGGAGGTGCATCGTCGCCCGCACTTCACTGGCCAGCGAACGGAGCACGGCGTCTGTCCAAGTGGCATCCTGGCCCAACGGTACAAGAGGGATGAACCATGCCAATCGGGTTCAATACCATTATACCCCAAAAAGCCTTGTAGTACAAGCCCAGAGTTTTCGCCCAGCCTACAGCAATTCCGATGCCAGCAAGACAACGTTGCCGGTGACCTGGCCGCTTTCCAGGAGTTCGTTGGCCTTGGCTGCTTCCAGGAGGGGGAACGTTTCCATGATGATTGGTTGGATCTTGCGTTCTTCCAGCAGTTGGAAGAGGATGCCCCAGTCTTCCAGGTAGCGGTCTCTGCCAAACTTGGAGGTGGTCGTGCCATAGAGCTTGAGCGATCGGCCATCCGGCAGCAGGTTGAGCAGGACGAGCTTGCCCAGCAGGCACAATAAGCCGGAAAAGCTCAGGGGGTTGCCGTACTGCACCCAGGTGCCACCGCGCCGCAGCAGCGAAAACCCACGGTCGAGGTACCCCCAGACCATGCCGTCGAAGACGGCATCGAGGCCATCGGGTTCGGCCTGCTGGATCACCTCGACGAAATCCTGGGTGTGGTAGTCAATGGGGATGGCCCCGTACTCGGCCAGGATGGGGTGTTTGCCTGCGGACGCAATGCCATACATGGTGAGGTCCGCCAGTTGGCCGAGCTGTAGGAGGGCGGTGCCCACTCCGCCGCTGGCGCCGATGATCAGCACCCTGTTCCCAGCCTGGACCTTCGCAGCGCGGTGGAGGGTCTGGTAGGCGACGATGTAGTTCAGGATCAGTGTTGCTGTCTCTGCCGGATCCAGCGACCCGGGGACGGGGATCAGTTGGTCTGCGGCCAGGTAGATGTACTCGGCATAGCCACCAGAGACGGTCAGGGCGGCAACCCGGTCGCCCGCGGTGGCGTTGCGGACATCCTGGCCGACGGCATCCACGTTGCCCACAACCGCGTAGCCCGGCACGAAAGGGAGCTTGGGTGCGATCGGGGTCTGGCCGTAGCGGGCCTGCACGTCGGGGCCGCATACGGGCGTGGCCAGGATGCGCACCCTTGCCTCCCCGGGGGTGGGTGGGCGCAGGTCGTTGTCTACGACCTGGAGGACCTCCGGGCCACCCCTCCGGGTCACGATGACGCTTTTGTACTTCATGGTTCCCTTCTCCTCCCGCGCTGGACCGTAGCTATGTCTGCTGCGGCCATTTTATCACTGGCTGGATTCCGGCGCAAGTGGGTATGCCTGACGTTGGCCTGACGCGGTGAGCCGGCAAGTTGAGCAACCAAGGATGGGCCTGACCCGGGCTGGCGGAGGCAGGCGCTTAGGCACGGGGGTATTCGCCCCGAGACGGGGCTCAGAGCAACACCGGTGGGGGTGTTCGCCCCGGGACGGGGCTCCGAGCCGTGGGCGCGGGGATGCTCGCCCCGGGACGGGGCTCAGAGCAGGCTGCGATGCGCTGATGCGAAAAGCGGAAAAGCTCTGCCAACCCGGCAGAGCTTCCGAAGGTCGTGAGCGGTCGATGGTTGGGCTGTTCTCTACCTAGCGAGGCGCAACCGCTATGCAGGATCGGCCCGTTGGCCTTCTGCAGGTCAGCCTTTCTGGCGTTCGATCCAGGCGTCCAGCGTGGTTGTTGGCGCGCCCAGCAGCTCGTTGGCCTCGGCTGGGTCGCCCATCTCGCCGACCTTCTCAAAGTAGGCCATCAGTTCCGCGAAAAAGCCGAGCATCTGGTTGCCGGTGGACGCAGCGGTGGCCCGGGCCGCTGCGATGGGCATCAAGGGCACCGACTCGACCTCTGGATAGAAGGCCTGGCAGTAGCGCTCGAGGGCTTCAACCGTCGTCTGCAATTCCGGCCCGTGGACAAAGAGCTTGCGGTTGGCCGCACCCGCGCCCTGGTAGGCGACCGAGATCATGCGCGCCATGTCGTCGGCCGCGAACCAGTGCACGGGGAGGGGCTGGTCGCCAATCATCAGGGGCTGCCCGCCCCGGGCGTAGCGGGGCAGCATCTCCATGGGCCAGGTGGGGCAAAAGATGGTAAAGGGCACGCCACAGGCCCGGATGGCCTCCTCCGCTGCCAGTTTCTGCGCGGTCATGGGGAACCAGTGGTTCTGCTCAAAGGCGGTCGCGCCCGAGATGTAGGTGATGCGCGCCAGGCCGGCGTTGGGGGCCAGCGTAGCGACGTTCTGGGCGCTGGGCAGCTCTGCCGGTCCGGCGATGCTGATGTGCACACCATCGCAGCCCACCAGTGCCGCTTCCAGGCTGGGCACGTCGGTGACGTCCCCGGCGACGACCTCGAACGTTTCGTCGAACATTGCCCGGGCTTTGTCCGGGTCACGGGCCAGCAGGCGCACCGCAAAGCCGTCGGCTTGCAGGCGGCGGGCGACCGGGGTGCCCAGGAGTCCGGTTCCTCCGAGTATCAGGATTTTGTTCATGGCGTTTCCTCTCTTTCTCTAGCAGTTTGAGATCTGCCCCCAAAGTCCGTGTCTCAGGGGCGATGCCCGCCCTCGAGGACGAGGGCTCGAGCCTTTTGGGAAAGGGACTAGAATCCAAGGTCTGCTTCTGTGGGCCAGTTCAGCACGAGCAGGCAAACCAGCGTGGCAATGTTGATGGCAAGGGCGCCCACCTTGTGGGGAAAGAGGAAAATCAGGGCATTCGAGAAGAGCAAGAGGGCAGCGAGCGAGACCACGGCCGAGACGATGGCCAGCGTCCGCCACGAGTCGTGCGGGATCAGCCAGCCCAACAGCGCCAGCGCGGCAAGGATGAATCCGAGCAACGCCGCCCCATAGAGGACCGCGCACAGGACGCGGGAGATGGTGTCGCCCAGGAGGTTGGTCAGTAGCCAGGAGTGACTCGACCAGTTCTTGAACCAACCCTGGCTCGATCCCCCGGCGCTGGCGAGGCCCAATGCCGGGATGATGCCCATCGCGTGTCCCACGCCGTGGAACGCGAAAATGAAGGCGATGATGGCGCGCAGTACGGTACCAGACATTCTTCCACCTCCTTACGGTTTGTAGTTTATTGCGCCGATCCTGCCAGCGCGCTGTCAATCTGGCGACCCGTCATCCAGCCCACCATCCGGGTCGCACGGTCGAACAACCAGTTCGCTTTGACGTTGTCGTGGAAATAGACCGTCTCGCGTTGGAGCCAGCCCTTTTCCTTCCAGTACTGGTAATCGGTGGGTGACATGGTCTCCAATCTGGCGTAGGAAGCCTGCATGATGCGGAAGGTAAAGTGATCGCGGAAGGTCAGCTTCCGGGGTGGCTTTTCCATCATGGCCGTGTAAAACCGGGCCAGGGCCTCGTCGGTGCGGTCCTTTTGCGTGGAGATGGCCCGCATGTCATAAAGCAGACGAAGCAGCCTTTGCACGGCTTGAGTTCCACGTCTTTGAGGTGGACATAATCAAACTCGACGTCGCCGAACCCGGCGAGTCTCTCCTCTATCTGCTGCGTAGCACGCAGCGAATTGTCCTTGTGCGGGCTGCCCATGATCGCCAGGATCTTCATGTTTCTGAACCCTCCTTCTTATGGCCGTTGCCTGTTGAAGCGCCGTGTTGATTTGCGGCAGGGGCGCAGTATGCTGCGCCCCTACCAACTGCGCCCCTACCAACGGCCTTTCGTTTGGCAGGTGGTATCATTTGCGGTAGTCTCGGTCGCCAATCTTTTGACCTCGACCAGTGGCAGGCCCAGGTCCCGGATCTTGGCCAGGACCCCATGCAGCGCCGGTTCGTCGGGCAGCGGGCCGGTGAGGACCGTCTGGCCGCTCTCGTGGCGGCAAATGGCCATGTCCCCCAGCCAGGGAGACCAACTGTCGCCTAGCTGTCCTTCGACGCGGATCTCGTAGATGTGGTGTGTCACCTCTGCCTCCGTTCGCCCGGTCCTGGAACCACTCTGATGATGCCAGTATACCGGCAAAGGGCTGGGTTGTCACCACGCAAAGGTGTAATCCTGGGGAGAATCTTTGGGTGGGGGGCTATTACTCAAAGGTGTAACTAATTTCTGGTCCAAAACTCCTTCCGAGCCCGTCCTCGGGGCCGGATCCGCCCCCGGGGACGGGGGCTCGAGCAACTTTCGCGCGAATTGTAACAAGATGGGATCAGCACAATCCCAATTCTCTGGCCCGCACAATGGCCTGGGCGCGGCTGCTCACCGCAAGCTTGCCATAGATGTGGCTGCTGTGCTTTTTAACTGTGTTCAGCGTGACCGTCAGGCGCCCGGCAATCTCCCGGTTGGA
>Ga0180438_10005618_pt1 | contig 17328 bp, 21 predicted proteins | sample SS_ome_12_FD_132455 | JGI IMG/M metagenome (GOLD analysis project Ga0180438, IMG submission 132455) | Hypersaline lake sediment archaeal communities from the Salton Sea, California, USA - SS_3_D_2 metaG | ecosystem: Environmental > Aquatic > Non-marine Saline and Alkaline > Hypersaline >...
GAAATTCTTGGCTTTTTATCTGGTAAAATGAGAATGCATAAAATTAGATTAGCAGCAGGTGACGAAGTTAAGGTGGAATTAACACCTTATGACTTATCAAAGGGGCGTATAACTTACCGTTATTAATTTTATTAATAACAACTAAATAATATACTTATTTATTTTTTTATTCCATGAAAGTAAGATCATCAGTTAAAAAAATCTGTAAAGACTGTAAGGTTATCAGGAGAAACAAAAAAGTCTGGGTTATATGTAAAAACCCAAAACATAAACAAAGGCAAGGTTAACTTGTTAATTTTTAACTATTATGGCAATTAGAATCACAGGTGTAACAATACCTCAAGACAAAAGAATAGCTATTGCATTAACATATATATACGGCATAGGCAGAAAAACTGCCCTTAATATTTTAGCTGAATTAAAAATCGACCCTGATAAAAAAACAAAAGATTTATCTAATAATGAAGAAAATTTATTAAGAGAATTTTTAAGAAAAAATTTTAAAGTAGAAGGTGATTTAAAAAGAGAAATTTTAGGAAATATTAAACGATTAAGAGAAATTAAATGTTACCGAGGCACAAGGCACGAAAAAGGCTTACCATCAAGAGGACAAAGAACAAAAACAAATTCACGTAGTGTGCGAGGTAATATTAGAAAAACATTAATGAGTGGTAAAAGAAACGCTCCTGCGCCTAAATAAAATTATTATTAATAAAATATGTCAGAAGATAAAAATAATAAAATTGAAAATAAAGAAAATCTATCAGAAAATAGTGAAATTAAAGAAGAACAACCTCTTAAAACTGAAGAAAAAACACAAGATGAGAAAGAAATAAAAAAGGAAAAAGCACTAGAAACAACGACTAAAGGCAAAAAAAAGAAAAAAAGAATTTTAAGACAAATAGTTCATGGTAGAGCATATATCCAAGCTACTTATAATAATACAATTATAACTTTAACTGATTTAAACGGGAACGTCTTAGCTTGGTCAAGCGCAGGGCAAAACGGTTTTAAGGGCCCTAAAAAAGCTACACCTTATGCTGCCAGTGTTATTGTTAAAAATGCAGTTGATAAATCCCAGGCCTATGGTTTAAAAAATGTAAATGTCTTCGTTAAAGGCATTGGTTCAGGCAGAGAAGCAGCAGTCAGAGCATTAAACACCTATGGGTTAAATATTTTATCAATAAAAGATATTACCCCTATTCCTCATAATGGTTGCCGCACAAGAAAACCACGTAGAGTTTAATTTCTTAATATTTAATAGCAATTATCTAATTATCATATGGCAAGAAATTTAGATGCAAAATGTAAAAAATGTCGCAGGGAAGGACAAAAATTATTTTTAAAAGGTGAAAGATGTTCTTCACCAAAGTGTGCTATGGTTAAAAAAAATTTCCCTCCAGGAGCACATGGCAGTAAAGGTTATGGCAGATTAACTGATTATGGTATACAGCTTAGAGAAAAACAAAAAGCTAAACGAATTTATCAACTACTAGAAAAACAGTTTAAAAACTATTTTTTCAAGGCTAACAAAGCAAAGGGCAATACCGAAGAAGCATTATTGCAATTATTAGAAATGAGACTGGATAATGTTATTTATCGAGCAGGTTTTACTCAATCCCGTTCCACTGCAAGACAATTAATTTCACATACTCATATTCGAGTTAATGATCAAAAAGTAAACATTCCATCTTACCAATTAAAAATCGGGGATATAATTAGTATTAAAGATAAATCTAAGGAAATAAAAATTTTTAATAATTTAAAAGATAGATTAAAAAAGGTTGAAAAACCATCATGGTTATCAGTTGATGCTGATAAATTTGAAATTAAAATTACTGACAAACCAAAACTTGAAGAAAGCAAGGGTGAATTTGATCCTAAACTTATAATTGAATTCTATTCAAAATAAAAATATATATAAAATTAAAAATTTTTCAAAAAACTTATGGAAAATATTTTCCTACCATCAAAAATTGAATTAAAAGCAGGTAAAGAACCAAACCAAGGTATTCTAACAATTGAACCATTATACCATGGTTATGGCACAACTTTAGGTAATTCTTTACGCAGGGTTTTACTTAATTCATTACCTGGGGCAGCTGTTACAGCTGTAAAAATAAAAGGAATCCAGCATGAATTTTCTAGCATAGATGGTGTATTTGAAGATGTCTTAGAAATTATTTTAAATTTGAAACAATTACGTCTTAAGCTATTTTCTGATGAACCAATTATTTTAAAATTAAGCAAAAAGGGTACCGGTGATGTCTTGGCTAAAGATATTACAAAGGATTCTAACGTAGAAATTGTTAATCCTGATCTTAAAATTGCCACAATTACTGATAAAAACACGGAATTAAACATGGATATCACTGTTGAAAAGGGTAGAGGTTTTATTCCTACAGAAAATAGAGAAAAAGACAAATTAGCTGTTGGCACTATTGCTATTGATGCTTTTTATTCACCAATAAAAGATGTTGGTTTTAAAGTTGAATATACACGTGTTGGCCAAATAACTAATTATGATAAAGTAACTGTTAATATTGAAACAGATGGGACTATCACCCCAGAACAAGCTGTCAATGATGCAGCTAAAATCTTAATTGATCATTTTGCTTTATTATACAAAGAAGATATTGAACAAGAACCACAACCTAAAAAAACTAAAAAGACGACAAAAAAGGCAACAGCGACAAAACCTAAAAAATCAACTAAAACAAGTAAAAAAACGAAAAAATAACCATGAGACATCGCAAAACAACAAAAATCTTAGACAGGAAAAAAGCGCCAAGAAAAGCTTTAATGAGAAACTTAGCGACTAATTTAGTTTTGTATGAAAAAATTGAGACAACCGAAGCTAAAGCAAAATCACTAAAACCAATAATTGAGAAATTAATTACCAAAGCCAAAAAAGGTGATTTACATGCACGTCGTGAATTAATTAAATATTTATATTTAGAAAACGCAGTCAAAAAAATGATTGAAGAAATTGGACCCCGTTATAAAGATAGAAAAGGAGGTTATACTCGGATAATAAAAACAAATTCAAGACAAGGTGATGCTGCTAAAATGGCAATAATTGAATTTGTCTAAACTTATGAAAACAACTATTTTTAAAGTTAAAATCAATAGAAAAACCCATCAAATTGACGCGACAAATCAATCTGTTGGACGTTTAGCAACGCAAATAGCATGTTTATTAAGAGGTAAACACAAGCCAAATTATACACCGCAAATTGATAATGGTGATTTTGTGGTAATTTCAAATCTAGATAAAATTAAATTCACTGGCAAAAAAATAGAACAAAAAAAATATTTTCATTATTCTGGCTATCCTGGTGGATTAAAAGAAACAGAAATTAAAAAATTATTTACTAAAAATCCCCAGGAAGTTTTAAAAAAAGCAGTTTATCAAATGTTACCTAAAAATAAACTAAGACAACACATGATTAAAAGATTGACTTTTAAATAATATGACAGATAAACAAAAAGTTACAATTAAAAATAAATTTATTTATGCTGTAGGCAAGCGTAAAAGGGCTATTGCTCAAATTAGATTATTTGATAAAGGTAAAGGCGAAATAATAATCAACAATAAAAAATTAGATGATTATTTGCCTGATTATGAATTGCAAGAAATAATCAAATCACCACTTAATATCACTGATACAGCCAAAAAAGTCAATTTAACAGTCTTAGTTAGAGGCGGTGGAAAAAAAGGACAAGCAGAAGCTATCAGGCATGGTATTGCCCGTGCATTAGATAAATTAAACAAAGACTTACATAAAACTCTTAAAGTTGAAGGATTTTTAACAAGAGACTCAAGAATAAAAGAACGTAAAAAACCAGGGCTAAAACGTGCACGCAGGGCTCCTCAATGGCAAAAACGTTAATACTTATACATATTTACAAAAAATATCTCTTTTAGGGGATATTTTTTAAAATCTACAACTTGAATTTATCTTTAAATTAGATTAATATAATAATAATTAACATAATATATATGCCAGAAATATTTACTAATGAACAAATAAAAATTCCCGAACATCTACCAGCAAATATTGAATTATTATCTGAACAAGAAATCAAAGCAATTGCCCAAAAACTAAACTTACCGGAAACAAAGGTCAAAGAAAAAATTATTAAAGGTATTAATCTTTTATATACTTCTATTACTACAAGTAATGATCAAGGAATATCTTTAGCTGACTTTCATAAAGCTAAAGATAAGTTTCAGAACGAACAAAAAATTGAAAACATTAATCAACCAGTCAAACTCACTTTAACTAATTCTAGTAGTGATGATTTTTGTCTTTATATGCGCAATGATAAATTATTAGATTTATTAGTAGATGATCCCGAGAAAGAAATAAAGCATTCTTATAAATTTCCTATAAGTTATGAGGGGAATAGCCAGATTGATGCATATTGGTTACATGGAATCTTCAAAGAAGAGGAGTTAGCGAAAATAATTGGTTTAAGTTATGATGCTTATCCTCATGAGGATAAATTATTTACTTACCAAATATTTGATAAAAACAAAGAATTAGACAGTATTTTAGTTATGCAAAATGAAAACACAGATCAAAAGGTGCATCAAGAAAATGAAAATTTTACTAATATATTTTTTCGCGATGTGAACACTGCAGAAGATGAACAATTATTTAGTGGCTATATTAAAGAATTTGATAAACAACTTCAATATATTAATAACAAATTAAAATTGCCACCCGATTTAATAAAAAACTTACATTTAATACTGTGTGCTGACAATTATCAATATGGTGCTTTTACTAATCATTATACTGATATTCATAACAATAAAAATCATTTAATATTTTTCTCTAAAAATAGAATGCAAGAAATGGATGGCTACCCTGAAAGTCGCGACCGTCTTTTCCGACATGAATATTTACATATTGTTGACAAAGTGCTTGGTGATGACAATAATTCTTTCAGTCAACTGGTTAGTGAAAAAATTATGGCTATGTTTAGCCAAGAACTTTTTTCTGGACAACCAGTTAAAGAATACGAAGAAATGCCTGGCAAAATTAACTGGCCTGATAGACCTAAAGTTTGGTTTAATTTTACTGAATCACATCTTTTTGAAGGGCCTGGTTTAGGACATGCAGATGAAAATATTAAAGAACTGGTTGCTAGTGCTCTTAACAATTTTTTAGACCCTGAATTTGAACAAGCTATTGATAAAAAAGATCCTGAAGACATCCCTGCCTTAAAAAAAATATATCAGGAAATCTGGAATTTATTTCAACAAAGAGTACAAGAAATAAACCGAAAAAATAAGGGGTAAAACCCTTTTTTTTATTTTCTCTAAGCAAAGAAATTTTTAATAAATTGTGGTATAATATAATTAATATAATTAATTCATAATCTATTAAATTCTATGATTAGAGGCATTTTATTAGTCATTGGGGTAATTATTTTAATTATCTTAATAATATTTTTAATTGATCTATTTCTTTTAGATTCTGCTATTGGTAAAGCCATCACTAAAAATCCATGTTTAACTTTAGAAGAAAAAGATTGTAAGGTTGATCAAATGTGTGAACCACAATATGAGGAGCAAGAACAAGCTTCACCTAGCAGCCAGGGCACACCAGCTTCAAAATATTTAGGCTGTGACCAAAAAGATGACTGGTCATTACTTATAGATTGGCTAAATTCTAAAAAACTTAAAAAGGCATTTTAATGCTAAAAATAAATTGGTTTAAACTAATTACATCTATAATAATTTGCCAATTAGCTGGCATTATTGGCTCATTTTTTACTGCCAAATCAGTCTCTAATTGGTATTTAACATTAAATAAACCTAGTTTTAATCCACCTGGCTGGGTTTTTGCACCTGTTTGGACGCTTTTATTTCTACTAATGGGCATTTCTTTGTATCTACTCTGGCAAAAAGGCTTTAAACGCTCAAAATCAGCCTTATATGCTTTTACAGGGCAATATATTTTAAACATTGCCTGGTCTTTTTGCTTTTTTTATTTACAAAATCCTTTAGCTGGATTTATTGAAATCATCATCCTCTGGATATTTATTATATTAACAATTATTAGTTTTTATAAAATAAAACCATTAGCTTCATATTTATTATTTCCTTATCTGGCTTGGGTAAGTTTTGCTGCCTTACTTAACTTTATGCTTTATTATTTAAATTAATTATATGAATGTATTAAAAACAATTTTAATAATTTTAGGGATAATTTTTCTAATCATTGTTATTTTAATTATTGGGGTAATTATAGCTTTAATTATTATCAAACCTTATGGTATTGATATAACTAAAATTCCTCAAGCAATTGAACAATCAGAAACTGACACTCCTAGCAATTATGACCATCCATTATTAAGCCCTGAGCAAGAAAAACTTTTAGATACAATGGGGGTAGATGTTGAATCTATACCAACTCAAATCACTCCAGAGCAAGAAGACTGCGCAACTCAAGCTTTAGGAGCTGAAAGAGTAAAAGAACTAAAAGAAGGAGCCACTCCGGGTTTAAATGACTATTTAAAAGCCAAGCATTGTCTTGAATAAACTTATGGCAAAATCAAACTTATTAATTTTAATAATTGTAATATTTATAGCTGGATTAATTGTTGGTTCATATATCTCTTTACCGTCACAAAAAGTAAATTCACAAATAATCTATGAAAAACTACAAAGCCAAGGATTTTTAATTACCCAAAATTATATTTTTGACCAAAAAATAGAAATTGATAATACCTCTGGACAAATATGGAAAGATGTTTTCTGGGGACAAAAAATTCAAGCTAATGCACTAGTAAAAGTTAACTTAGGTGTAGACTTGCATCAGTTAAAAGAAAAAAATATTGAACTTAATAATAAAAGTCTGAATGTCATACTTCCTAAGCCACAGGTTCATAGTATAGAAATAATTAGTGATATCAATCTTGAAAACCAGCAAGGTATATTTAAACGTCTGTTAAATAATGATGACGGTTATAATCAAGCTCTAACACTAATTAAAGAAAATGCTGAAATTGCAGCACAAGATGCTAAAATTATTACAGAAACTCGTCTAAGTACTGCTAATGAAGTTAATAGATTAATAAACTTAATAGTGTCTGGCAGAAAAATTAATATTGAATTTAACAATTAACTAATGTCTAATAAAAATTTTAATCCAAACATTTTTAAGTTTTTATTAATTATCATTATAATTTTTTCTGGTCCAATTGGCTGGCTTATAATACTAATTTGGTGGATATTTTTTAAACGTTTTACTCGAAACTTCACTGAATCATTAAAAAATTCTCAGTTAATTAAAAATAAAGAGCAAATTAAAAATCTGATTAAAAAATTTCAGCAGCCTCAATCAACGGATTCTAATAATAATCAAACTACTATAAATTTAAAAAATATTCTTGAGGTTTTTAAAAATCAAAATCCAACTTTTTTAAATAATATTGAACAATTTAAAAATAAAATTAATCAAGCTCAAAAACAAAAAACTTTACAGCCACCGCAAAATGCACCAAAATCCATTGATACTTCTAATCTTCTCCGAGCAATTATCTTTATAATAGCTGTTGTAATTCTTATTATATTAATCTATATTTTACTTTTCTAAATTCATTATCTTATATATAAAAAAAGCCTTTAATTGGGCTTTTTTATTTATAAATACTATGCTAAAATAAGCTAAACAGGGGATAATCCTGCAAGTTTTTTAATTTATGCAACCACAATCACAAAATATAGCAAAAAATACAACCTGGCTAACTTCTGCCTATGTTTGGCAAAAAATTTTTGCTTTTATCTATTTTACTATAATTGCCAGAATATTAGGAGCCAATGATATTGGTTTATTTGTATTTGCTATTTCTTTAACAACAATCATGTCTGTTTTTATTGATTTTGGTTTATCACCAGTTTTAATTCGTGAATCAGCAAAATACAAAGAAAAAGCTAATAATTTTTTAAATAATATAATAACAGTAAAATTGATATTTTCAATTATTACCTTTTTTTTAGTTGCTATTATTATAAACCTTTTAAATAAACCTACTATAGTTCAAACCATGGTATATTTAGCTGGGTTAGTAATGATTCTTGACTCATTTACACTTAGTTTCTGGGGAATTTTTCGTGCCTGGCAAAATTTAAAATATGAAGCTATTAGTATCACTATTAACCAAATCTTAATAGTTATTGTGGGTTTAGCTGGAGTATTTTTAAAATTCCCATTATACGTCCTTGTCTTAGCTTTATTAGCAGGCAGTCTATTTAGTTTTGTTTACTCTTTATTTTTAATCAAACTTAAATTAAAATTTAAATTTAAACTTGTTTGGCATAAAACAACACTAAAAAAATTGTTTATTATTGCCTTACCATTTGCTTTCGCAGGAATTTTTACCAGAGTATATAATTATATTGATCAGGTCTTATTATCAATTTTAATAGGTGACCAATCATTAGGCTGGTACTCTGTTGCCTATAAAATGACTTATGCATTACAATTTATTCCAGCTGCTTTTGCAGCAGCCTTATTCCCAGCCATGAGCAATTTCTACTTAGAACAAAAAGATAAACTTAAAATGGTATTTGAACAATCAATGTACTTATTAATTATAATTTCAGTTCCGATTGCTTTTGGTGTTTTAATTTTAGCTGATAAATTTATAATATTTTTATATACAACAGAATATCAACCTTCAATTTTAACTTTACAAATATTTATTTTTGCCGTCATTGCCATCTTTGCTAGTTATCCTATTGGCTCAATATTAAATGCATGCGATAAACAAACAATAAATACTATAAATATGGGGATAGTTATGATTATTAATATTCTTTTAAATATAATTCTAATCCCAATTTATCAGCACATTGGTGCAGCAATCGCAGCCTTGGTAAGCTTATCATTTTTAGTTATTTTAAACCTATATTGGGTACCTAAAATTATTAAATATAATTATAAATTTCTAATTCTCAAATTAATTAAAGCTTTAGTCTCTTCATTAATTATGACTGGAATAATTATTTATTTTAAACAAACTCTAAATTTTATTATATTAGTAATTCTCGGATCAATTATCTATACTTTTATTTTATTTATAATCAAAGGCATTACCATAAATGATGCTAAATATATATGGAAAGCAGTTTTCAAAAAACAAATATAGACATTAAAAAATCCTTACTAATAACAATTGATTTCCCGCCGCAACAAGGTGGTGTGGCTAATTATTTAGCTAATTTTAGCAATAATATTTCAAAAAATAAAATTATTGTTTTAGCTGATAAAAAAGGGAGGTGGCAATCTTTTGATAGCAAGCAAGAATATAAAATATTTAGACAGCAATTATATTATAAACATTTTTGGCCAAAATGGTTGAAAATTTTTTCGATAGCTAAAAAAATAATTAAGCAAAAAAATGTTGAACAAATTATATTTAGTCACGTCTTACCAATAGGATATATTTGTTTATTACTTAATTTGCCATTTGTAACAATTTTGCATGGCTATGATATTTTAGCAGCACAAAAAAATGTTTGGAAAAATTTTTGGTTAAAAACTATTTTACATAAATCAAAACATATAATAGTAAATTCAGATTTCACAAAACAACAAGTTATCAAGCAGGGTATAAATGAAAATAAAATAACTATTGTTTATCCATGCCCAAATATTCCTAATAAAATTAACCAAACAAAAAAGGAATTAATAATTAAAGAACTTGAATTAGAAGGCAAACCAATACTTTTATCAGTTGGTCGTCTCGTTAAAAGAAAAGGGATTGATAAAGTCATTGAATCATTGGGATCAGTAATAAAAAATTTTCCTGATTTAATATATTTGATTATTGGTCAAGGTGAATATAAACGTGAATTAGAAAAATTAGCAAAAAGCAAACAATTTCGAAGTAATATTATTTTTCTAGAAAATATTTCTAATCAACATTTACCAATTTATTATAATTTAGCAGATATTTTTATTATGCCTTCAAGAATTGAAAACCAAAATGATGTTGAAGGTTTTGGTATTGTTTATTTAGAAGCAGGACTTTTTGCTAAACCAGTTATTGCTGGTAAAAGTGGGGGGGTAGAAGATGCTGTTATTGATGGTAAAACCGGAATATTAGTTGAACCAAATAATAGTTCAGCTATAAGCAACGCCATTTTAAAACTATTAAATGACGGAAAACTAGCGAACAAATTAGGTGTTCAAGGACAAAAAAGGGTTTTATCAAAATTTCAATGGTCAAAACAAATAAGTAAGCTAAAAAATATTTTATGAAAGAAAAACAAAAATTAAATATTGTAATGTTCAACATGTCAAAATATAGCGATTGGCAAAAGGGTATAGCAAATCGTAATTATCATGTTTTACATAGTTTAGCCCGAAACAATCATATTAATAAAATAATAGCTGTTGATTTCTTACCATTTAATTTTAAACGAGCTTTAAAAACTTATATTGGTGATCAAGTTTTAAGAGATACCCAAGGTACTATTATCTATGGAGATTTAACATCACGATGCTGGCAAGTTTCCAGTAAAATTTTAGTTTATTCAACAATTGATACTATTTTAAATAAATCAAAAATTATATCAGAATTAAATAGGATAATCACTGATCAAAACATGAAAAATAATTTAATAATCTGGAATTATAATCCTTTATATATTGATTATTTTGACAATCAATTAAATCAAGTACTAAACATATTTGATGCAGTAGATGATTGGTTGAACCATTCAAGCTATAAAAAATTTCAAAATATATTAAAAAATAATTATGAAACAATTAAACGAAAATCAAATTTAATCTTTACTGTTTCTCAATCATTAAAAAAAGAATTGTTTGAAAACATAAATAAAGTTCATTGGTTACCAAATGCTGTTAACCTTAAACATTTTCAATCAGAAACAAACATTCATCCCAAATTAAATAACATAACAAATCCAATAATCGGTTTTCTTGGAATTTTACAGGATAGACTTGATACTAATATTTTACTAAAATTAGCAGAAAATAATCCAGGCAAATCAATCGTTTTAGCCGGACCATGCTGGCCAAATTTTCCTAAAAAAGATTTTAAAAAATTTAAAAATATACATTTTCTAGGACCTATTAATCATCGTGAAATACCAATGCTATATAATGGCTTTGATGTTGGCATTATCCCATACAAAATAAATAAATTTATTAAATCTACTGATCCCATGAAATTTTATGAGTATTTATCTGCTAAACTCCCAATTGTTTCAACAAATATTCCAGGCCTAGAAAGATTTCAAGGTTTAATTCAAATTGCTAAAACACCTGAAGAATTTGATCATTTAGTTAATAGAGCTCTTACTGAAAACAAGGAAAAATTATCTGAAGAAAAAATTAATTTATTATCAACTAATACCTGGAATTACCGAATTTCACAAATGCTAAAATTAATTTATGAAAAACTATAAATTATGGATTTATCAATCATTATAGTTTCTTGGAACGTAAAACCATTACTTAAAAAATGTTTACAATCAATTTATGATCAAACAAATGATCTTGATTTTGAAATTATTGTCATTGATAATGCTTCTAATGATGGGTCGGCTCAAATGGTTGCTCAGAATTTTTCTCAAGTAGATTTAATTGCCTCTAATGAAAATCTAGGTTTTGCTAAAGCAAATAATCTCGGCTTAGCACATGCTCAAGGAAATTACATCTTATTTATGAATCCAGATATGGAATTAATGGAAAACAGTTTAAAAATAATGCATGATTTGATGATAAATAATCCTGATATTAGCCTGTCCACTTGCCAATTAGTTTATTCAGATCTGAAAAGACAAAATAATATTAAAAACAATCCAGGTCTTTGTGACCAAATATTAATATTATTAAAACTACACCATTTAATTCAGCCTAAATGTTTAAAAAAATATTTAGCTAAAAACTTTGATTATTTTAAAGAACAACAAGTTCGGCAAATCATGGGAGCATTTATGTTTTGCGACAATGATGCTATAAAAAAATTAAATGGCTGGGATATTAATTATTGGTTATGGTGGGAAGATCTTGATTTGTGTAAAAGAGCCCAAGATCTAGACTATAAAATTATTTATACGCCTAAAACAAAAATAATTCATTATGAAGGTAAAAGTTTTGAACAGCAGCCCAGTTTAATTAAACAAAAAAGATTTAATAGGGGAATGAGAATATATTTTAAAAAACATCATGGTTATTTAGCATATTTAATTATTAGTTTATTGGCACCAATTAGCTTGTTATTGGCATATTTTACTCAGACTTTCAAAATCAAACCAAAAACACAATCAAAAATTTAAATAAAAAACCCCGTCGTATTTGACGAGGTGCGTGAATAATTTTGTGTTGAGATGGGCAGGATAATACCCGACTTTGATTTTTACGGGTTAATTGGCAAATAGCCCTTCTGATCCTACCTTGCTGGCTAAGAATTATTGTCCACGCGAATCGCTTAACCATTGGGCATCCCAACAATAATAATTTAACATATATTTATATTTAATACAAATTAAAAGCCCCACTACATTGAGTGAGGCGGGGTTAGCGCGAGCCAAGACTTGTTAGGACATAGGGAAAACCCTACGAGTAAATACAGTTTACTTATATAGATTGCAGTAATCCACGAAGAAATTAACATTAATCTACTAAGTGATCATTTCACTGGTATTCCATGATCAGTATTCTCCTAATTTGCTAACAACCAACAATTATTGATGTATCCAGCACCAAAATCATTGAATTGCTAACTGCCATTCTACTTCCCCCAAAAGGGAAATATAGACCTCTGCCTTGACTTTTACTATTAACATAGTAGCATATTATTCAATTTTTGTCAAGGGTAAAATAATAATTATGACTAGTATTAGCAAAAATTTAATAAATAAAAATCTTTGGAAAGTAATTCTAATAATTTTTATAATTGAAATGTTCTCCTTACTTAGTTTTAAATTTACTTGGCTTTCAGGTATGTTCTTTATACTAATTTTAATACTAGTTAGTCTATTTACCTTGTATAAACTTAAATATGGGCTTTATATTGCCTTAATTGAACTTATGATTGGCTCATATGGTTATTTGTTCTATTTACAGCTACCTGGGTTTAAAATACCAATTCGATTGGGGATATTCCTTGTTTTGTTTATTATCTGGTTAATAAAATACTTTAATTGGCATAAATACCTACAATTACTTAAAAAAGACCGTCTGACGCAAAATTTGGCTCTATTTATTGTATTTTTAGTCATAGGCGTAATCAATGGTTATTTACATGATAATACTTTAAAAAACATTTTTTTTGACGTAAATGGTTATCTCTATTTTGGCCTATTTTTTATCTTTTTAGAAGTCTTAAAAAGTAAAAAAGAAATTAAAGAATTTGCACAAATTTTTCTAGCTAGTTTAATCTATCTAACCCTAAAAGTATTTTTAACTTTATATATTTTCACTCATGGCTTTATCTGGTTAACAGACTTATTTTATACCTGGATTCGTGATACCAGAGTAGGGGAAATCACTTGGGCTGGCGGTAGTTTTTATCGTATTTTTATCCAGTCACAAATATTTAGTTTAATCGGCATTTTTGTTCTAGCAATATTAATAATAAATATATTTAAAAATAAAAAACCACTCTGTCATCCTGAGTGCAACAAAGGATCTAATACTTCACTAATTCATAGATTCTTCACTGTGTTCAGAATGACAGAGTGGTTTATTTTTATAATTCTTATCATCTTACAAACCTCAATACTTATCTCTTTTTCCCGTAGCTTTTGGTTGGGAGGTTTTGTCGGAGCTATTGCTATATTTATATACTTAATTATCTTATACAAAAAACAATTCAAACAATTATTCAAAACAATTGGCATATTGTTACTAAGCGCAATTGCCAGTATTGTTTTAATGATAACTATTGTTAATTTCCCAATTCCAACTCCTTCAGGCGCCTTTTCTGCTGACATGTTAAAAAACCGTTTTACAACTGGTGATGCTGCAGCTTCCTCACGCTGGAACCTGCTCCCAGTTCTAATTGATGCTAATAAAAAAGCGCCTTTATTAGGCACTGGTTTTGGTACAACTATCACATATCAAACAGAAGATCCGCGGATTAAAAATGAACAAAATCCCGATGGTTGGTACACAACTTTTACTTTTGAATGGGGCTATTTAGATACAATTACTGAAATTGGGTTAGTTGGTTTATTGGTTTATTTGTTATTGGTATTTCAAATATTATGGCGCAGTCTAAAATCCCTCAAGACGCAACACTCATTACTAATTACTGGTTTACTGATCGGCCTTATCGCCTTACTCATCACTCATGGCTTTAGCCCGTATTTAAACCATCCTTTAGGCATTGGTTATTTAATGCTTTGTGCAGGAGTTTTCCAAGCTACAAAAAAATAAATTAATCTACCTAAAAGCCCAGCACTGTCATACTGAGCTTGTCGAATGTATAAAGTGCTGGGCTTTTTTATTTCAGGGGATAACTTTTATTGACATTCGGCTTTTGTTCGGTATAAAATAAAACCATGGGTAATTTACTAAAAACTCAAGAAGAAATAGAAATCATTACTATTTTCACTAAAAAAGGCCCGCAACCACATATCTTCAAATGGGCTGGCCAAAAATTTAAAGTAGAAAAGATTAACCTGGTTTATGATCAAAAAATAGGAAATAATAAGCTGATTTATTTTTCAGTCAGTTCACAAGATAATTACTTTAAACTAGTTTTTAATACTAATAACTTAAAATGGTATATTGAGGAGGTTTATCATGAATAAAATCAAAAAAAGACCTCATCTATTATGATGAGGCCTTCTCCTCTATAAATAACTAGTTGTCGTTAACTAAGCTACAAAGCTCTGGTACTTCTTCACTGAATTCAGCTTCACCCTGATTTCTCTGATACCATTCGCTTTCATTTTTATTAGCAGTTAAATTTCTTTGCCAAAAGTATACAACTTTATACCTCTTTTTAGCCCCAGCTTCATTAAGAGGAATGTCTCTAACTATTGTCTTAGCCAACCCATTAGGCAAATACTCTAATACTGGAATAAATACCCCATGATAATTAGTACCAGTCCACATTTTTGCCTCAGGATCAGTATAAGCTGACGAACTATATTTTTTAATATAAACACAGTCTATCACCTCAACATCAAGAATCTGAGCTGCAGACAAATATTGAGTAGCAGCCGCCTCCTCTTCCTTGGTCGGCATACCTAAGGCCTGTCTGATGTTATTATCTAAATCACCATCCATTGATATATTTTTATCTATAGTTACTTCTCCTGTTCCTGGTTTAATGACTTTAAGCTGAATCGAATTCTCAGGAGCCGTCGGTGATGGTGCATTAGATTTCTCCTGACAACCAGCTAACAAAATAACCGACAAACAAACCAACAAAACCATAACCTTTCCTTTCATTTTTCCCTCCTTTTCACTTTTTAAATAACAATTTTTATTATAATAACATTAACACTTAAAATCACAAAAAGTCAACACTTATAAAAAAATAAATCATGAATAATTCAAAAAGGCTCCATCATTGATGGAGCCCTAATTTAGTTAATTGCTAACCTGTAAATCCTCGCTCTTGATCAACAAAAGCCCTAAACGCTGGAACATCAGCATAAGCATGAAGAACAAGACCCTCGGCAGGACTAAAACGCTTCGCTCCATTTTCCCAGTCTCTAATAGTCTGCCCTGAAACACCAACTACTCTGCCAAGATGTTCATGGGAAACTCCTAGGTCTTCTCGGATAAAATAAATGTCAAGATGTGTCAATTGCTTAGTTTTAGTAACATAAATTTCTTCCAACCAACCTTCAAAAGCAGAAATAGTCCGAACAGATCCACACACCTGGCACTTTTGGGGTTTAGGAATATAATCAGGAACTTCTACGGCTTCGACTACCCCCCAATTATTTATATGGATCGTCTGCATTGGTTGCCAATTATCATTCGACCCACATTTTAGGCAATACCCTCGATGTTTTTTTTCACGTTCTTCAGCCATTACTACCCAAAACCTCCTTTTAGAATTATATAGTATACCATGTATTAAAAATTTTGTCAATTATATGCAACAACACTTTATTTTACACCTTGATATGAATTCCTATTTTGCTTCTGTTGAACAACAAGCCAATCCTTTATTTCGTAATAAACCTTTAGGGGTTTGCGCTTATTTGAGCCCTAAAGGCTGTATTATTGCTTCTTCTAAAGAAGCTAAAAAAGTCGGCATTAAAACTGGCACCACTGTTCAGGAAGCTAAAAAACTGTATCCTAAGGTTATTTTAGTAGAAAACGAACCAGCCAAGTATCGCTGCACAACAGAAAAAATATTTTCTATTTTTGCTGATTATACTGAACGCATTGAACCATATAGTATTGATGAAGCTTTTTTAAATTTAACTGGTTATATTAAAAGCTGGCAACAAGGTGAAAAATTAATCTTAGAACTTAAACAAAGAATTAAAAATGAAGTAGGGGAATGGCTAACTTGTTCTGCTGGCTTGTCCTGGACTCGATTTTTAGCCAAATTTGCCTCTGATATAACTAAAACAGATTCATATTTAATCATTGATTCTCTGACTAAAGCCCAGCAAATATATCAGGAAGTTGATATGACTGAAGCCTGGGGTATTGCTTATAATATGGAACAACGTTTAAATAAGTTGGGTATTTACAATTTAATGGAACTAAAAAACTATCCTGTAGTTAATTTAATGCAAGCCTTAGGCAAACCAGGTTATTTTCTTTGGTCTAATGTTAATGGTATCGAAATTGAAGGTGTCAGGACGCAACAAGAACAGCCACCCAAATCAATCGGCCATTCTTATTGTATGCCAAAACAAGAGCCTGATTTAAATTATATTAAAGCAATTTTAATGAAACTCTGCGAAAAAACTGGGCGACGCTTACGTAATCATGGTCTTGAGGCGAAAACAATCTGGGCTGGTTATACTTTAAAATATGGCGGTAGTTATTTCAAACATCATAAAATCCCTGAACGGCTTTACACTACAGAAGAAATATTTCAAGCTGCTTATAAAATAATATTACAAAAACCGCCACAAAATAAAATAAAAATGATCGGTATTTCAGTCAGTAGTTTAAAGCCTATTTCTGGTCAATTAAACTTGTTTTCTTCAGCTAAAAATAAATGGGTTTGCCAGGCCTTAGATAAAATAAATAATAAATTTGGTGAATTTACTGTTTTTCCTGGTACTATGTGGGGTGTTAATGCGCAAGCTCAGGATAGAATAGGCTTTCGCAAAACAGTAGATATTATTAA
>Ga0180438_10005619_pt1 | contig 17324 bp, 8 predicted proteins | sample SS_ome_12_FD_132455 | JGI IMG/M metagenome (GOLD analysis project Ga0180438, IMG submission 132455) | Hypersaline lake sediment archaeal communities from the Salton Sea, California, USA - SS_3_D_2 metaG | ecosystem: Environmental > Aquatic > Non-marine Saline and Alkaline > Hypersaline >...
AAATATACTTCACTGTCCCCTATTTATCGAAACACGAAGAAAAGGCTGAAAGGGATGAGAAAGGAAAAGCCAATGCAAAAAGCTCCGTAAATCGCAGCCTTCAAGCCTTCAAAAGAGTGGTTAGTAGAAAATTTCAAGAATATCAAATATTATATCGAATAGAACAAGAGATAAAAGATTATGGGTAAGGAAAAAATCTATTCCAAATGGGAGGGGAATGGGCGAAAGTTTACTAGTTTACTGCCACCGTCCCAGTTTTTTCTCCTTTCTCCTATATTGAATGCAAAGTGAGAATCGAGTATAATAAGGCCATGGGAGAAAAGAACGAATTGGATGCGGTTGTGGAAATGCTGACTCAGTGGGTGACGGCTGTGAAAATGCGTAACGCGGTGAACTACACGGATATCAATCGCATTGGAGAGAATCTGGCTTTACGCCTTCTGAACACGGCCTATGATCATAACCTAAAAAACCTCAACTGGGACCAAAACAACTATCCAGCCGTGGACTTGGGAGATCAAAAGCGTGGCATCGGATTTCAAGTGACGGCTTCGGATAAGTGGGTTAAAATCAAAGATACCATAGAAAAATTCTACGCTCCTGATGGTCCTCACAAAGAATTTCCCAACGGCCTTTATTTTTTCTTTATCAAAGAGAAAACACCTGCCCTCAGAGCGCAGGGGAAGCTAAAACTACAAAAAATAGCGCCCGGTTTCGATGCCCAGCGACAGATGCTGAGCATGAAGGAGCTGCAAATGAGGATGGAAGAGCTTTACTCCACTGACCGGAAACGTTTCCTGCGGGTTAAGGACTTGCTGGCCGAGGAATGGGGGTTCGGGACCGGGAAAATCAATCGCCGGCAGGTGCTGGAAGAATTGTACCGGGGATCGAAGCGTTACCTGGCTTCCTTGCGAGGAGGCGGCGGACGGTTTCGTTATTTGAAAATATCGGACACCTTGTTAGCTCCGACCCGGCAAAGTCAACGGAAAGAATGGCTGGACACGCCGGTGGCCGTGGATGGGAAAGCAGATGGGTTTCCTGATAACGAGAGGATTCCCACCAGTGTACTGGAAGCAATACCACAGTTTTGGCAAGAGGAGTGCAGACATGCCATGCTCAAAGGTGAAGGGGGGATGGGCAAAACGGTTTCTTTTATCCGTTTGTGGGAACAATACACAGTAAACGACGATTACAACCCACTGTTGCCGGTGCCAATTTTTATACCGCTCAACGAATACAATGAAACAAATGAATCGGAGAGAAAGGGATTTATTCAACGAATGATCCGGCACTTTTACCTTGAACAGAAAACACGTGATCTGGAATTGCTGGATGTCTTCAGGGAACCGGTTAAAGGGGAAAAAAGAAGCGTGCCATCGGTTATACTGCTGTTGGACGGTTTGAACGAGGTGACGATAGAAAGGGCAGGGATGCTGGTGGAACTGCGGGAGATGATCGAGCATTGGCAGGGGGTACAAATGTTGGTTTCCAGCCGCCCGGATATGAGGAGCACCATGGGATGGACGGATTTCCACTTGCTGGAACTGAAGGGTCTGGAGAAAGAACAAATCGATGAATACCTGGGACAGTGGGGCTTAAGCCCCCTAACAAAAGACGGAGATGAAGGGGAATATCTATTGCGCAGACTGTTGCAAAATCCTATGATGTTGACTATTTACGCGGCTTCCTGTGATGTGGTGAAAGAGTATGGCGATAGTTCGCAGTACGATTTTAAACAGGGGGTGGGAACGCCCGGAGAGCTTTTATGGAATTTTATGGAAGCTCAGGTGGTCAAATATTTCCGGCACAGTGGCCTGGAAGAGCGGCAGAAGTATTTTTACAAATTCCTAATAAAGATGCTGCTGCCTGCCCTGGGTTATGAAATGGAAAGGACGAGACGGTTCCAGTTGGGCGGGGCTGAAGTAGACGCAATGTTGGAATGCTATTTAAAGCGGTTTTGCCGAGCAGATTTTCTACGCACCTTCCGAGAATACCAGGAACACACAACGGCCTGGGATATCGACGATTACAAACCCAGGTTAGTATTGGAAAAATCATCAATGATACTGAATATTTTATCGGGTGAAATGTATATGTTAGTAAATGAAGGACAATCGTACCGGTTCTTGCACCATAATTTCCGTGATTTTTTTGCCACGGTACATATTTTGAATGAAGTGGCAATGGGGCTTAGCCGTGAAGAGGTGGCGGAGGTATTGAGTGCTGGGATGATTTCATTTTATCCACGGCGTTATATGGGGGAGATTGAAGGGGAACATTATTGCAAACCTTCTTTGAAATATGGCAAGAGTTGGCAAATAAAGTCCAATGAGTCGGCCTTGTTGGCGCGGGAATTAGAAAAGTGCAGGGGAAATTTTGGTGAACCCTATGCCTATGCGGTAGCCAATATCCTGGAGAGCTGGAAGTCGGTGCGGGGGGAATTGAGTGGGCTGAACCTCTCAAAGCTTGATTTATCGAAAGTGTTGCTCAATGGTACCGTATGCAGCCGGTTATATAAAAAAACGTACCTGGCCACCCGGTTTGATGAATCACTCGTACCTGCAAAATCTCTTTTTCCTGGGGGGCATTCAAATTTTGTAAACAGCGTTGTTTACAGTCCGGATGGCCAAAAAATTCTTTCCGCGTCAGGCGACAAAACTATCAAAGAGTGGGATGTGGAAAGCAGCGCCTGTCTACGGGTCTATAAAGGGTATGAAGATGATGGTTTCAGGGGTTTTGTTAGGGCCACATACAGTGGTGACGGCCAAAAAATTCTGTCAGCTTACTGGGATGGCACAATAAAAGAATGGGATTTGGCAAGTGGATGTTGCCTGCGCACCTATCAGGGGCATAAAAAAATGGTCCCCAGTGTCGTATATAGCATCGACGGCCAAAAAATTCTTTCCGCTTCATTTGATCATACGATCAAAGAGTGGGATGTGGTAAGTGGGTTCTGTATACGCACCTATAAAGGACATAAAGGACCAGTCTATAGTGCCTTTTACAGTAATGGTGGTCAAAAAATTTTTTCCGTATCATGGGATAGGACGATCAAAGAGTGGAATGTGGTAAACGGTTCCTGTCAACGCACATTCCAATTGCATGCAACTAGGATCAAAAGTGCCGTATACAGATCAGACTGTCAAAAAATACTTTTAACGGCAAAAAGTACAGAGTTCAAAGAGTGGGATTTAGAGAGTAACACCTGCCTACGATCCTATCAAGGGCACAATTATAATGTTACCACTGCGATATACAGTGCAGACTGTAAGAAAATTTTATCCGCTGACCGGGCTGGCATAATCAAAGAGTGGGATGTGTACAGCGGTACCTGCCTGCGCACCTATCAGGGGCTTAGAAGTCCCGTCGCCAGTGCACTATATAGCTTTGACGGTGAAAAAATTCTTTCCGCTTGCTGGGATGGTACCATCAAAGAGTGGGATGTAGGCAGTAGAACCTGTCTGCGTATCTATCAGGGGCATACTGAAAGTGAGAGGGTCATAAGCGCCGTATACAGCTTCGACGGCAAAAAAATTCTTTCCGCTTGCTTTGATAACACAATTAAAGAGTGGGATATCGCAACCGGGACCTGCCTGCGGGCCTATCAAGGTCATGCTATGTCACCCTTGAGTGCAGTATATAGCCCTGACGGTCAAAAAATTCTTTCCGTTTCCTATGACAAAACGATCAAAGAGTGGGATGTGGCAACTGGGACCTGCCTACGCACCTATCAAGGGCATTCAGATGCTGTCTTCAGTGCCATATACAGCGCCGATGGCCAAAAAATTCTTTCCACTTCCAGAGATAAAACGATCAAAGAGTGGGATGTGACCAATGGGAAAATCTTTCAGACCTATAAAGGGCATAATGATTTGGTGCGAAGTGCTGTATACAGCACTGACGGTAAAAAAATTATTTCCGTTTCTTCTGACCAAACCATTAAAGAATGGGACGTGGAAACCGGAAGATGCCTGGAAACTTGGGATAAAAATAATAAAGATAAGGCGCCGTTGGACGATTATCCCGACTTTAGCAGTAATAAAACTTTTGAAAACAGATTAATAAAAATTGATAAAATTGATTATGATGAAATAAAAATAATCGACCGCCTGACAAACGAAATCCTATATACTTTAAAAAATATTCCCGGCCTTTGGATCCAGGGATGTTCCTTCAAAAACCTCCACCCGGACAGCAAGTTGAGCGATGAAGAGAAAGAATTGCTGAGAATGTATGGAGGGATTATTTGAGAGAAGGTAGGAAGCTCCTCGACGAGTGTCGCAAGCTCCACTTGTTTTTTGAGCCGAGAACACAAGGGACGGTGGGTCAAAACGTCTGGCGCCAGGTCAAGCCCAGGAGGAGGGGAAGCGCCAAGTAGAAACTCCTCATCGAAACCCGGTGGGTAACCAATCCCACCCGTAAAGGTTGACCACCAGCGGAAGCGAGTCTTGCGTAGTCGTCAGTAATGGCGGCACTCGGGCCGTAAAGTAGACAGCGAGTACAAAAGCCATGTTATTGAGCCTCGAAATGACTCAAATTGTTGGAGCCTTCGTCGCGACGTTAGCGGGGGCAGCACAGAAGCGCTGTACAGGTCTGGCGTGGAAGTCCGGCCGGGGTCTGAGATCATGGCAGATGTATACTGATAGTGGCGGTTTCCTGGGAACCTGGGAGAGCCCAATGTTTCCTTCCTGTAAACGCCGGATGGGGATATCCGGGATACCAAAACCCTGGCATTGAGGCTAGTTCTCGACCTTCAATGAGCCGAGTAAGCGGAACACGAATCAAGGGAACAAAGGAAGGTATCACTCTCCGAGAAATAAAGGAAGTGAGACGAACGTTGGGCAGTCTTAGTACTCTCATAGTACCGATTGAAAGCAGGGAAACTTACCCGAAGGAGCCTGTGAGTAGGAAAGGGGAGTACCGGGTTATGGAATCGTTGTTGGGAAACGCATTTTACACAAGGAGGTAAAGATGAATGTGTACACGAAACGGCAACGAATAGCGGAAATAGCGAAGCGGCATCGCGAAGAACCGATAACAGTACTGCACCACTATATTGATGAAGCATGGCTAACAGTTGCCTACTATAGCCTTCCTAAAGATAAAGCAACAGGAGTCGACAATCAGAGTTGGTTGGAGTACGGAGAAAATCTCGAAGAGAATATCAAGTCATTACTGAACCGGGCGAAATCAGGGAGCTATAAAGCTCCCCCGGTACGTGGGGTAGATATACCCAAACCGGGAAGCAAAGAGAAGCGGAAACTGGGGATACCGACGACAGAAGATAAAGTACTCCAGAAGGCGGTTTTAATGTTATTGGAACCAAGCTATGAATTAGAGTTCCTGGAATTCTCATTTGGATTCCGTCGTGGCAAGTCCCAACATCAGGGATTGGAATATCTGTGGAAAGGCATAATGGATAATAACATCCAGTGGGTAATCGACCTGGATATCCGCAAATTCTTTGATACAGTAAAACACGAGATTCTTCGCCAACTACTTCGCATAAGGGTGCGCGATGGAGTGATAACCCGACTAATAGGAAAATGGCTAAAAGCAGGAGTGTTGGAGAAAGGCAGCATAAGTTACAGCGATGAAGGAACCCCGCAAGGGGTAGTTATATCACCCATGCTCAGTAATATCTATCTTCATGAAGCACTGGACAAATGGTATGCTGAAGAAGTCAAACCCAAACTCAAAGGACGTTCGACAATCATAAGGTATGCGGATGATGTAATAATGGGATTCGAAAGCAAAGAAGAAGCAGAGAGAGTGCTTGAAGCGCTCAAGTACAGACTGGAAGGATTCGGATTGGAATTGCATCCTGAAAAGACACGACTGATCAATTTCGGTAAACCAAAGGAAGAGGTTAGTAGAAGAAACGGAACGAGACCAGGTACATTCGACTTTCTGGGATTCACACATTTCTGGGCCAAGTCCTATAAAGGCAACTGGATAGTGCGTCGCAAGACATCAAGAAAGAAATACAAGGAGAAATTGAAGAAGATGAACGAGTGGTGCCGGAAGTACAGGCATTTTCCGTTATGGTGGCAGCATAGGAAACTATGTCAGAAATTGAAAGGTCACTATGCTTACTATGGAATCACAGGGAACATAATAAGTCTACAAGAGTATCTGCGAGAAGTAACGAGAATATGGAAGAAGTGGTTAAATCGTCGCAGTTGGAGAGGCGACAAATTGAACTGGGATAAATTTAGAGTGCTGCTTAAAGAGCACATTCCTTTGCCACCAGCTAAAATAGTACACTCCATTTATGCAGCGAAACCATAACTTGAGGAACGCCACTATGTGTGCGTTAATTGCGCCCGCACGGATCTGTGGGGGTGCCGGTGGGTAACTGCCGGCACTACCCGGAAAAGTATGCCCGTTGTTCTCATCAAACAAAGTGCGGCTGAAAACCCGCTTCAGTAAATAATTTTCCAGGCCCACTGTTTTAGTTTGCACCATCATTGTTCATGTCATCTCAAAACTCCAAAGCACCGATCTTTTTCGTAAAGACCAAAAGCATAAAAGTAGGTTGAAATACTTATTTTTAAAAAAGTGTTCAAGGGGGGGTTGACTTTCTTTCTCAAGGTATGGTAAATAATAATCTCCCGATAACGTCAAAGACAATGGAACAAAAGTTAATTTATAAATTCGTTTAAGACTTCAAGTTAAAATTTTTTGGAGGAAAAATGAAAATTGTTAAACTTGGTCAACAAGGTCTAAAGGTTCCTGCTGTTGGACTTGGCTGCATGGGTATGTCGGAATTTTATGGTCAATCCGATGATACTAAAAACCTAAAACTACTCGATGAAGCCTTAGAAATCGGCTGTAATTTTTGGGATACCGCTGACATGTACGGCCCATTTACCAACGAAGAATTACTCGGTAAAGCGCTGGCGAATCGCCGTGAAAAAGTCATTCTGGCCACAAAGTTTGGCATAAAACGCGGACAAGATGGTGCCTGGCTTGGTGTTAGCGGTTCACCAGAATACGTTAAAGCCTGCTGCGACGCTTCGCTGAAGCGCCTGAACACCGATTATATCGACCTTTACTACCAACATCGACCCGACCCGGAAGTCCCCATTGAAGAAACAATCGGCGCGATGGCCGAACTGGTCCAAGCAGGTAAAATTCGCTACATCGGCCTATCAGAAGCCAGTGCCGAAGACCTGGAAAAAGCACACCAAACCCACCCAATTTCCGCGCTGCAAACTGAGCTTTCACTCTGGTCGCGAGACGTTGAAGAAAGTATTTTGCCAAAAGCGCGTGAACTTGGAATTGGCTTTGTCGCCTACAGCCCGCTTGGCCGCGGATTTTTAACTGGCGCCATTAAACAGCGCGATGATCTTGAACAAGGTGACTGGCGATTAAGCAACCCTCGTTTTAGTGAAGAAGCTATTGCAAATAACCAAAAACTTGTCGAAAAAGTCAAAGAAATCGCGACTAAAAAAGACGTTACACCTTCACAAGTGGCATTGGCATGGGTGCTTGCAAAAGGTGACGATATCGCTACGATACCAGGGACACGCCGCTCGAAATATTTGAATTTAAATTGGACGACTCAGGTAATTATTTTGAGTAAAAAGGAGAAAGCAGAGTTAGACGCTTTTTCTCAGAATTTTAAGGTCGTGGGTGAGCGCTATTGAAATATAAAAAACTTCGCCAAATTATCGGCGAAGTTTATCTAGTTTTCTAGGAAAGTGTGTTGATAACAACCATGACTCTTGCTCTAAGGCTTCGAAGTGGTCTTCCACGCACAGATAAAACAGCGGATTCTGCGGATCGCGCTGGCGGTAGACGGATTCCGGCATCCGGACGCTTCCCCTGGCTGCAGTGAAAAACCGCACGCCAAGGCAACACGCGTGCCGGATGCCTATTCAGTAAAATTGAGGTGGTGCATGACTTTATGACTTTGCTTCTCTATCTTTTCTTAGACGCTTTTATAGCAATATTTTTAATATATTTAATCCCATTTAAAAAAGATAAGAATTATATTTTGGGAAGAAAAGGGATCGGTCAATTTTTAGGGTACTTTAGGGGTGCACTTTTGAATCTTAAATGGCAGCTGTCTATCTATTCGGGTCCATTTACTATTTACTCCTTGAGAAGTAAACGACTTTGTGCTATATTGGTAGGGAAAAACCGGAGTACCCAATGAAAATAGGTGTCATTTCCCTGGTATCGGATGTTCATAATCCAAGTGCTATCGCCGGAAATTCAAACACAATTCTGTCATTGTTGAAGCAATCTTTTGAAATAGAAGAAATCAATATTTCGGAAATCCACCGGGTGGACATTCCTATCGTATTTATCGTGACCGGTGGAACAGAACACAAATTCAAAAAAATATTCCCTGGATTGCTTCATTCGGGAAAACCCATCACATTGTTGTCCACAGGCAGCCATAACTCTCTGCCTGCGTGCCTTGAAATACTCTACTGGATAGACAAACAAGGTATCAAAAACACCTTGCTGCTTCATGGCTCAATCGATTCCATTAAAGAAAAAATAGAGAAAAGATGCCATCATATCGAAATTGCAGAAAAATTAAATAAAATGAACATTGGGGTCATTGGGAAACCTTCAGACTGGCTGATATCCAGTGACGTAAATTATGACAACGTACACAAGAAATGGGGTATCAATTTCACCTTTATTGAATTGCACGAAGTTTTGGAAAACATGAATATTTTCTTACCCACCGATATAAAAGAGACGCTTTTAAAATTTCCCCCTGCTGGATATATTGATGGCCCTGGGGAGAAAGATATTTTGGAAGCCGTAAAAATATACCTTTCCCTTAAGAAAATCGTGACGGATTATAGATTATCTTCTTTGACTCTTCGGTGTTTTGATTTGCTCAAGCCCCTTAACAACACGGGCTGTCTGGCTCTGTCCCGGCTCAACGATGAAGGGATTCCTGCCGGCTGTGAAGGCGATACCCCAGCGCTGTTTACCATGGTTATCAATCGCCTGATTACAGGAAACCCTACATTTATGGCCAACCCTTCACAAATACATGAAGACGGGATCATCTTTGCTCACTGTACAGTTCCTACAAGTATGGTCCAATCATTTGGCTATGAAACCCATTTTGAATCCGGTATAGGAGTTGGAGTTGCCGGTACATTTGCTCCCGGGCCAGTGACCATTTCTAAAATAAATGGTGACGATTTGGACCATTATTATGTTGCAGCGGGTAATATCACCACAATCAATGCGTCCCGCAACTTCTGCCGAACGCAAGTTAAAATAAAAATTCTTCAGGGATATGATTATTTTTTTAAATTTCCCTTGGGTAATCACCATATCATCAGCAGCGGTAATCATCTCACAATGTTTCATGAGCTGATGAATTTCTTTTCTGTAAGGGCAAAAAGCGCCAGGAAAAGTCAATAATAAAAAGGAATCCGACCAGAAATAAGAGAAATCAACCTTTAGAAGTTAAGAAAAATCGTCGGTTTTAACGTGACTATTGTACTATTCCAGGCTATAATTTACTGATTATGATTAGAACAAAAGGGACGGTGGGTCAAAACGTCAAAGTATGCCCATTGTTCTCATCAAACAAAGGGGGATATTTGAGTACAGTCCAGTTCTCTCCAGTTTTCAGACACCAAGAAACAGAAAAAATTGAGGTGAGATTAAATATATTAAAAATATTGCCACAAAATATTAACTCATGCTTCGTAGCGAAGCTACTTCGCAGAGTAGCACTCGTGCTACGTAGCAAAGCTACTTCGCAGAGTAGCATTTATTTAAACTAAAAATAAATAAAATTAATTTTTTATTCGATATATATTAAAAAAATTAAGGCCACTATAATAACAACTCAAAATTAAGGATCTTGTCCCCTACTTCAAGCCTATGAACCACATCCATACCAGAGACGACTTTACCAAAAATGGTGTACCTGCCATCCAGGTGCGGGGTGGGTGAATGGGTGATAAACCATTGGCTGCCTTCGGTATCTTTCCCGGCAGAGGCCATTCCGACAGAACCCTCCTCATAATAAAGCGGCCCTAACTCGGAACCGATGGTAAAAGGCGGTGAACCCCATCCATCGCCCCTGGGACACCCATCCTGGATCACAAAATTGGGCACCACTCGATGAATATAACTGTTTTTATAAAAATTCTCTTTTATTAAACGGATAAAATTGGATACAGAACCCGGCGACTGATCCACCATCAATTGAATGACAATATTGCCTTTCTCAGTCTTAATGGTAACCCGCTGGTCAGGCGCAATGGCGGCCACCAACTCCCAATCGATGGGAGCATTCTTCACCGGGAGTTTCTCTTCGGCGGTTTCTGTGCCGTTGAAAAAATTTATGGTTTTTTGCAGCTCCAATCGGGCTTCGAGGTCTTCGGGTAATTTACAATTGTTCAAGGCAGTGGTTAAAAACTCGGTATCTTTAAACCTTTCTTTAAAATTCATCTCTGGCTCCCGTAAAATACCCACAGCCAATGTTACCACAGCAGAATCCTTTGATCCGACGGCTTCTTGAAATATTTTGGCAAATTGGGTTATCATTTTGTCGTTCTCTTTGGCTGCACGGCTCATTGTCACCAATGCATCTATGGCATTGGTTCCTATAACGCTGCCTATATGGGAGAAACCTTGAGTCTCCACAAAAGAATAATTGGCCGGGTCTCCGGCCAACGCTCTCAAAAGATTGGCTTTCTCATAGTTGTTTTGCGATTTTTTATAAATCTCAATAATGGTATTGGATATTTTTTTCTTAAGGGCTTTATTATCTTTATCCGCATATCTTAAAGCAGCGGCTAATAATGTGGCACGACTGCGCCAAAGGGATAGGGTTAAGGCTGTTTCAAAATAGGTCTCAGCATCGGTATTTGTTCCATTGGCCAGCAAAAATTCCGCTGCTGCAACGGAAATATTGACATTGGCATTGTCCAACTGATCAAAAATAGTTTCTCTGATTTGGTTATACTCAAATCCTCTCAGTGCTCCGATAGTATTGACTTTCATACGGTAATCGCCATTGGCCTTTGCCAATGATTTTAAACGTTTCAGCACCTCTGGATGAAGGGCTTTGCCCATGGCAGAGATCAGGTTCATGCGGGTAAAGAAATTTTTTTCAGTTTCAAAGGCGTGGAGTAATTGGGCATGATACCTTTTAAGATCAATCTCCCTGGCCCTGGCCAGGTAATTGGCGGCAATAAAACGGGCTTTTTCCGGTATGTCCGGGCTTATAAGTTCAATGGCTCGGGCGGTTCCCTGTTCTGAAACAACATTCTGTAAGGCAAACCGGTAAATACCCCAGGCCTGGCCGACGAATAATAAGGTTTCCTCTTTTTCAAAATTCAGATTGGTGATAAATGCTAGACCGTCCATGGTTCCGCATTTGCCAATAGCTTCCAGGATATTTTGTTTAACTGCGGGTGATTTTTCTTTTTCATAGGTTTTTATAAGGATGGGCTCTGCTGCTTTATCTTTGATCTGGCCAATGGCATAGGCTGCTGCGGCTCGTATCCCTTCATCGGTATCCTCGAAAAGTGCTGACAGGGGCTCGATAGCTGAGGCATCCTGTACTGAGGCGAATGCTAAAACTGCTGCTTTACGGAACACAGGATTTTTATCTTTTAAATAAGGAAGAAGCCCTTTGCTGTCCCGTTGGTTCTGTAATGTATATATCTTTTGAAGGGTTTTATCAAGGAAAATATTTGTTACGGGTGTTTTAGCTTCCCCTTTTTGTTGGGTTTTGATTGAATGGGTCTGGCAGGCAATCAACATTACCACACCGAGAAATAATATAAAAATACGTTTCATTGTAAAGCTCCTTAAAAATGGAAAATTTTTAATTCATATTGTATAAAAACAAACGATGGTTGTAAAGGAAAAATCATTCATCATTCGCTTTTGCTATCACCCATTTTTTTATCATTTCAAAAACGATTCCCCGTCGGATGGGTTTGGAGATATAATCATTCATACCAGCTGCCAGGCACTTTTCCTCATCCCCCTTTATACTCTCTGCTGTCATTGCAATGATGGGAATGTGAGAGGTTCGAGTTGCAGATTGCCAACTGAACCAAATGTTCTCTATCTCCCGGATTTTTCGGGTGGCCTCTCTCCCGTCCAGCTCTGGCATCTGGACATCCATAAAAATCAGGTCATATTGATCCGGGGCCGCCGTGTATTTTTTCACTGCTTCCCGGCCATTTTCAGCTATATCCAATTGGTAGCCGGCTTTGGTTAACATGAACTGGGCCAATTTCCGATTGATGGGATCATCTTCTGCCAATAGGATACGTGCTGGAATAGGCGGCGGAGTGGCTTCCTCAACAACCGGGGTGGCCATTTCAATTTTCTCCGGCTCCTCTTGATCCTCAGGCACATTGATCTGTCCTGGAAGCAGTAACCCTTCAAGTATTCTTAAAAGCTTCTGTGACTGCACTGGCTTTGGCAAGAAGCCATCGAACCCATACTCCTGGTACCGCTTCGACTGTCGGACCACGGAGGAAGAGAAGGCCAATAAAGGGAGTTCTGAAACCGGGTGATCCGAATTGCGGATTTGCCTGGCCACTTCATAACCGCTCATACCAGGCATCATGATATCCAGGATACACAAATCAAAAGGTTCTTGTTTTTCCAGGCTTTTCCTGATGGCGATCATCGCCTCCTCCCCGCTGGTTTGCCGATTCACAGACATGCCGTGTTTTTTTAAGGTATGCTCCAGGATATCCAGGTTGTGAGGGTTATCATCCACGATCAGGATGCGCTTGCCGGCCAGGTTTTTCAGCACTGGTTTTTCTTCGGGCTGCTTGGTGGACCTTTCGACCCATGCATAGAAATGAAAGGTACTGCCCTGGCCTGGTGTGCTTTCCACCCGGATATCGCCCTCCATATGTTTTGCGATCTGTTTGCTAATGGCCAACCCAAGGCCGGTACCCCCCACTTTCCGGGTGGCTGAACCGTCCACCTGGTGGAAAGCGTCAAAAACAGAATCCTGTTTTCCCATGGGTATACCAATGCCGGTATCGCGGACTTTGCAGTGAAGCTTCAACCGGTTTTCGGCTTCTTCCGCCACATCCATGGAAAGTTCGATCTCTCCTTTTTCGGTAAATTTGGCGGCATTGCCCATTAAATTGATCAACACCTGTCGAAATCTGCCGGGGTCCTGTTTCACATAAGCGGGCACCTGTTCATCAACCCGGCAAAATATTTCCACTGGCCGCTCCCCGATCCTGAGAATGATTAACTCACAAACATCAAATGCCATTAATTCAGGACTGAAATCCACCGGGGCAAACGATAATTTCCCGGCCTCGATCATGGAAAAATCCAGGATATCGTCAATAATGGTAATTAACGCTTCGGCACTCCGGCTGATGGTACTGGCATAATCCAGTTGTTCCTCACTTAACCGGGTATCCATGAGTATTTCAGAAAAGCCGATCACACTGTTCATGGGAGTACGAATTTCATGGCTCATCCGGGCAAGGAATTCACTTTTGGATTGGTTGGCAGCTTCTGCGGCTTCACGCTCCCTTTGGGCAATTTCTTTGGCTTTTTGCAGTTCAACCGTTCGTTGGGCCACCAGCTTTTCCAGCTCCTCCTCCCGCCGCTTTAATTGCCGGACCCGGAAACGGTAAGTCCCATAGGCTAGCAGAACCACGCCAAAACCGCAGCACACATAAAACCACCAGGTATGATAAAAATAAGGTTTTATATAGAGTGGAATGGACGCACCGGCTTCATTCCAGATGCCGTCATTATTGCAGACAATCACCCGGAAGGAATAGTCACCCGGTGGGATTTTATTGAAATAAGCGGTTCTTCTCGTATTTACATCCACCCAGTCCTTGTTAAAACCTTCCAGTTTGTATCTAAATTGAACCCCATCTGGCACCAGGAAGCTCAAACCCGTGTAATGGACTTCAAACTGTTCATAGCCCGGGGGGATAACGATTTTGTCTTCTTCAAAGGTAAAAGGGCGGAGCATTGTCTGGTTATCCACAGTGATGGCTTCAATCACTACCGGAGGCGGCAGCCGGTTGATTTTGATGCCCCTGGGATCAAGCATTACTACCCCTTTGACAGTAGGAAACCACAACTTTCCATCCCGGGTTTTCCATCCGGGCCACTGGTTGGTGCCTTTACACTCCCTGCTCTTCATACCGTCTTTCTCATTATACGACACGCAGTGGATCCGTTGTATTTTCCCGTCACAAAAATCATCCAGGTCTTTTTTGCGTGCACGGAAAATGCCTTTATTGCAGCTCATCCAGAAATGTCCCATATCATCTTCCAGGATCACGTACACCACATCATCAAAAAGACCTTGCTTGAAGGTGATTCTAGCAAAGGTTTCAGTTTTCGTATCCAGGCGGTTTAGACCTCCCCCATAGGTGCCAATCCACAGGTGCCCCTCTCGATCTTCATAGAAACAAGCGACATAGTTATTGGACAGGCCCTCTTTGGTGGTATATGCGGTGAAGGTGCCCTGCTTCGATTCCAGTCGGTTTATCCCTCCATTTTCCGTTGCAATCCATAACAGGCCCTTCCGGTCCTCATAAATAGCTAATACCAGGTTGCTAGATAAACCGTCTTTCTCTGCAAAGGTAGTAAAAGTAACGCCCTTTGAATTTCGATGATTCAAGCGACTCAGCCCTCCTCCGTAGGTCCCAATCCACAGAGTTCCTGCTCGATCCTCATATATAGCAGGGACCCTATTATTGGGAAGACCATCTTTAGTGGTATATGTGGTAATGGTGTCATCTTTCACATTCAGGCAATTGATACCGCCACCGTCTGTCCCGATCCAAATGTCTCCCCTTTCATCTTCACAGATGGTCCATACGATGTCATTGGATAAGCCCTGGCTGGTGGTATATGCCTTAACCGTGCCATCTTTTACATCCAGGCGGTTCAGTCCACCCCCCTCTGTTCCAAACCACAGGTTTCCCTCATCATCTTCAAAAATAGTCCATATCTCGTCACCGGTCAATCCTTGTTTGGTGGTATATAGAGTAAATTTTGCATCTTTCAGGCGATTCAGCCCGCCATTGTCTGTACCGATCCAGAGGCTTCCCTCCCGGTCTTCATAAATATCCCATACCGTCTTATCTGACAGCCCCTCTTTGGTGGTATATGGATTGAAGGTCCCATTTTTCACATTCATGCGGTTCATTCCCCCCCCGAATGTCCCGATCCACAGGTTTCCCTGCCGATCCTCATAGACATCAGTAATCCTGTTGTGGGATAAACCATCTTTGGTAGTATATACCTTGAATGTCCCATCATTCGGGTCCAGGCGGTTCAAACCATCGTATGTCCCCACCCACAGGATTCCCGCTCGATCTTCATAGAGCGACTGAAGATCGTTATTAGAGAGGCCGTCTTTGGTGGTATATACCGTGAATGTGCCATTTTCCAGGTTCAGGCGGTTCAAGCCATTGCCCGTAGCAATCCACAGGTTCCCCTTCCCATCATCATGGATGGGGCCTATCGAGTTGTTGGATAAGCCATCTTTGGTGGTGTAAATCGTGAAGGTGCCGTCTCTCATGAAATTCAATCCTTTTTCCGTTCCAATCCACAGCCCCCCCTCTCGAGCCTCACAAAGGCTCCATACCGCATTACTTGACAGTCCATGTTCTTTGGTAAAGGTGGTCACTGTCCCCATCTTCGGGTCCAGGCAGGTTAAACCTCCGCCATTGGTGCCCAGCCAGAGATTGCCTTCCCGGTCTTCACAAAGGTCGTAGATGGAGTTACTCAATAGCTGAGCCACATTACTTTTATCGTAAACTTTGAAACGAACACCGTCGAAACGGGCCAGCCCCTCTTCCGTAGCCAACCAGAGGTATCCTTCTTTACTTTGAATGATCACATATACCGATTCTTGCGGAAGACCCTGTTCAATTCCCCACACATCGTGCGTATACTGCGTTATCTCCTTTTGCGGGTCCAGGGCATAATGGAATAGTGCCTGGCACATCCAGGCGATACCAAGCACAATGGACATAAGGAATCGCTGTCTCAAAGGTTCACCTCACACTTACCATATACCGCCATAAAGACAAAAAATGTTACCAACATTATCACATTAAATCAATCTTTTTATTTCTACCAAAATGACATTTTAAAGAAAATAAAAAGGGATTTCAATACCTGTTAGATTTCATAAATATGTAATTCCCATGTTTCTTTTTCTAAGTTTTCAACAAGTTTATACAATTTGTTATTATAAACAGTTTGAATATTGTGGTCTATTAAAGGCAAATAAATTTCTTTAAGTATTTTTCCTTTTAGATCAAGAACAATAAATTGAGTTTTATTATTCTTCCTTTTGTATGTTTGGACATATATTTTCCCTTTATTTACTGTGGCCCAACGAAAAGAGGGAAAATGTTCTGGAAATATCAATTTAGGTTTTTGTAATTCAAGCCAAAATTGTTCCTGCTTAAATTCTTCTCTTTTTTTGTCTTTATATTCATCCGGAATCTTTATTTTTTCTATTTCTTCATCTTTATGGATTGTATACAGGTTATTCCCATTCTCAGCAAATACCTTTATAAAAAAGCCGTTTTGATTATCAAAAATAAATATTTTCCCTGATGTTATATCATAACTTATTTCACAATACTGACGAATCATTGGCCATTCTTTAATAGGTGGTGCATCAGGCCCTCCTATTAAAGGCGTTTTAACCATATATTTATATAGTTTTTTACTCTTCTTTAATTCCGGGTCATAAATTTCAAATTCCGTCTCACCCTTTTCGCGGGATGAAAAATGAGTAGATTCTACGATAAATTTATTTTTAAAGGGTATATAAAATGACCCAAGTTTTTTATTTTTTTGCTTTAGAAATTTTCCCTCTTTTGAAAACCACGATAATCTGTCTTGTGAATCAACTAAAATAAAGTCCGGCCTTATTGAAAAATTTATTCGATACTTAAATTCTCCAGGTCCTTCACCTTTCTTTCCAAACTGTCTCTTAAGTTTAAAATCCTCCGATGAATAGACGATTATATTAAATCTGTTATTGACAACAAATATCTCATCCCCATAAACCTCTATTTTAAATGGCCTGGTTAATTCCGGCAGCTCAACAATAATGTCTCCGGGTTCTTTATCTCCACCATTTAAAAAGAATAAAAAGCTCCCAAACAATACAAAAAACATAAACAATTTTTTTTTCATTTTTTTTCTCCTTAAACCTAGTTAAAAGGTGCCAGGCAGAAAGCGTCGATTAAAATCGGCAGGAGGTAGAGGATGAGAGTTCCTCACGATGAAGGAGTAGCTGACCACATCGGCCCCGAGTCATGCGGCGGCATTGGTAACGATGC
>Ga0180438_10005620_pt1 | contig 17323 bp, 16 predicted proteins | sample SS_ome_12_FD_132455 | JGI IMG/M metagenome (GOLD analysis project Ga0180438, IMG submission 132455) | Hypersaline lake sediment archaeal communities from the Salton Sea, California, USA - SS_3_D_2 metaG | ecosystem: Environmental > Aquatic > Non-marine Saline and Alkaline > Hypersaline >...
ACGACGCCCATCTCGCGCTCGGTGTCCATCAGAACCGCGTCGCCAGCGGCGATGCTCGCCAACACCAACTCATCCACCTCCACGCCAGCTCCCTCGACGCACTTTTCCAGGTTCTGGATAAACGTGGAGGAACCAATGACGATGTGAGCCTCTACCTCCAACCGGAAGCCGTGCATCCCCACCGGATCGCGCACGTCGTCCTGCCCGTCGACCACGTAGCCCCGAGGGATCACGTGCACCACCTCCTGGTTGTGGGGCACGGCGACGGCGTGCGCGGCATCGAGCACGCGGTCGACGTCCTCGACGGTGATGCCGTGTTCACGGCGCGAGATGCCGACCACGCCGCGGCTGTTGAGGGAGGAGACGTGCGTGCCGCTGAGCGCTACGTACGCCCGCTCGATCTTGTACCCTGACGTACGCTCGGCTTGCTCGACCGAGGCGGCGATGGCCGCCGTAGCATCGGCCACGTTGACCACCGCTCCCTTGCGGACGCCCCGCGAGCGCACCAGGCCCACGCCGATGACGTGGACGTCTCCCTCGTCGTCCACCTCACCCACCAGCGTGCACACCTTGCTGCTGCCCACGTCTATGCCCACGATTGTGCGTCCCATGGTCAGCCTCGTTTTCCGATCCCCCCGACTGGAGCTCCCCACCTGGGCTAGCTGTGACGGCTCCCCCGACTATGTCGGGGGCTTCCGGGGGTGGAGCGATTACCAGTCGTTGATCAGCGAATAATAGGGCGCATCGGCAAAGCGCACATCCACGAACCGGGGCGTCAGTCCCCGGGCCTCCAGGTCGGCGACCAGCTCATCCAGCACCTGCAGCCGCCGATCCATCCCCGGTCCCCGTCCCAGAATGACCTTCCAACCCCGCTCGTCGACGAAAACCAGCCCTCGGGCCGGCATGTAGGTCAGTGGCGCAGGCAGGTCGACCGCTGCCGTCCACAGTTCGGCCAGCGCGATGCGCACGCGCTCATCCAGCCGGCCATCCTCGTCCCGTGGCAGTGGACCCTGCACCGTCAAGCCGCCCGCTGCCCCTTGATCCCCCTCAAAGAGGGGGAAAGAAGAAGTAACCGGGAAGACGACGCCCTCAACGTCAATCCACCACCACCGCCCCTCCTCCCCCCACGCCACGCACGGCTGTCGCTCAACGATGGTAATCGCGCACCTGGCCGGCAGGCTGCAGGTAACCCGCGCGCTCTCAACGCTCGGCAGCGCCCTCAGGAGGCGGGCCTCGACCTCGGCAGAGCGTGCCCACAGCACGTGGAGCCCAAGCAGGCCGCTGGCCTGAAACACCTCGTCGGCCGACAAGCGCTCCACACCTCTCACGTCCGCGTGGTAGACGTAAAAGCGCGCATCCAGCGCCAGCCACAATGCCCCCACCGCGGCCACGACCAACGACAGGGCCAATATGACCCGCAGTCGACGCCAACGCACGAGAGACGACGATGACGTTCGTCTCACCTGCGCCCGGCCGATGACGAGCGCCCCTGCCGTCTCAAAGCGCCGGCTATTCCCTTTGCGCTGCCCCCGAGATTTGGTCATTGGTCATTCCACATGGGTCATTGATCACTGCCACCCGGCTGGTACGATGTCTCCGAGCGGGATTTGTCGTCATAGCGCTCAATTGCGTACCCGATCAGACGATCGATCAACTCTGGATATGGAACGCCCGTGGCTTCCCATAGCTTGGGGTACATGCTGATCACGGTAAAGCCGGGGAGCGTGTTGAGCTCGTTGACGTACAGCTCCCCGGTCTCGCCAGAGAGCAGGAAATCGGCCCGCGCCATCCCGGCACAGTCGATCGCCTTGTACGCCCGTATCGCCAGATCGCGCGCCAGCTCGGTCTGCTCCGGGGAGATCGGGGCGGGGATCAGGAGATCGGAGGCATCTTCGCCTGTGTCCAGGTACTTGGCCTCGTAACTGTAGAACTCGCGGCTGGGGAGGATCTCGCCTGGCACGGAGGCGATGGGATCATCGTTACCTAACACACTGACTTCGATTTCGCGTGCAGCCGGCACGGCCGCCTCGATCAGCAATTTGCGGTCGTATCGGGCGGCCTCGGCCAAACCGGCCGCCAGCCCGGCCCGGTCGTGGCACTTGCTGATGCCCACGCTGGAGCCCAGGTTGACCGGCTTGGTAAAGACCGGGTAGCCCAGCCGCTCCTCGATCCGCTCCATCACCCTCTCCGGGTCCGCGTCCCACTCTTTGCGCTTGAAAACCAACGAGTCCACGATCGGCAGGCCGTGGGCCCGCATCACGTCTTTGAAGATGGCCTTGTCCATTCCCACGGCGGAGCCGGTCACGCCCGCCCCTACATAGGGGATGCCCGCCAGTTCCAGCAGCCCCTGGACTGTCCCATCCTCACCATACGGGCCGTGCAGGACAGGGAAGATGACGTCGAGTTCCGCCAGGTGCGTCGCCTCGACCGCGCGCTCCGTATCATCGAGGCGCATCAGGCCGCGCCGGGAGGGATCCCCCAGCAGCGCAGCGGGCTGGCTCGCGCCCGCGTCGCCTGCCTCCAGCGCTTTCATCGGGTCGCCAGAGGCAATCCAGCGTCCCTCCTTTGTTATCCCGATGGGTACGATCTCGTACTTGTCCGTGTCTATCGCGCCCATCACCGACCTGGCAGAGGCCAGCGAAACCTCATGCTCACCCGAACGCCCACCAAAGATCACGCCTACCCGGATCTTGGGAGTCATAGCTCACCTTCCATTGCCAATTGTGTCATTTCCGTATCCCACTCTCCCACCAGTTCGATCTCCAACTCCAGCATCACCCCGAACTGGCGTTCCACCTCCAGCCGCGCGTGCTCGATGAGCGCCAGCACGTCGGCTGCGCTCGCGTCGCCCGTATTCATGAAAAAGTTGCCATGCAACTCTGAGATCTGCACCCCGCCGATGCGATATCCCCGCAGCCCAGCCTGCTCGATGAGATAGCCTGCGTGGCTGCCCGGCGGGTTCTTAAAGGTCGAGCCCATGGTCGCGCCAGCGGGATGGCGGGTCTTGCGCCACTCCAGGATCTCATCCGCGCGCGCCGCCAGCTTCTCCGGGTCACCCGGCTGCAAGCCAAACGTCGCCGCGAGCACCAGGTATCTGCCGCCTCCCACCCCTCGCTCCCCGCCCTCTGCCCCGCGCTTGATCCGGCTCAGTCGGTAGTCGAACTCGAACCATGCGTTCGGTCTCTCCACGACCTTGCCCTCGGGCCCCAGCACCATCCCACTGCACAGCACACTGGCGACGTTCCCCTCAAAAGCGCCTGCGTTGCCGACGACCGCCCCACCAACCGCACCAGGGAGCCCAGCCGCCCACTCCAACCCCACCAACCCGCGCTCGACCGCCTCACGGGCCAGCACCGCCATCAACGCGCCGGCCTCGGCCCACGCCGTTCCACCGGCCAAGTCGAACTCGATCCGAGCCGCCCGGTTGACGATCACCAATCCGCGCATCCCTCTATCCGCGACCAGCACGTTACAGCCGCCGCCAAAACACCGCCACGGCACGTCATACGAACGAGCCAGCCCTACGGCGCGGACGACCTCGTCCGTGCTCTCACAGACGATCAACAGGTCGGCCGGGCCGCCGACGCGCATGGCAGTGTAGCGAGCCAACGGTTCATCACGCCGCACGCGCGGCCCCAACGCCGCGGCCAGGGCATCCAATTTACTACTCAGCGTCACATTCCTCCACCGTTTTAACCAGCCGCATCTTGTGCGTTAACACGTCAGAGCCGGATCCCGACCGAGCACGCTTGCGCCTCCGCACACCCTTTAGCCGTGCGTCGAGCTGCCCGCGGCCTCCGCTCTCCACCCCATCCGTTTCCACTGTCTCCTCCGATCCCTCTATCCCAATATCATCACGCTCCAACTCTGAATCAGCTTGGACTTTTGAATTTGGGGTTTGGAGTTTGGGATTTGGCCTTTTCCCTTTGTCATTTGTCATTTTTGATTTGCTCATTGCCCGTTCTGGAGTGCTTCCAGCACCCACTCCCCCACCCGATATCCGTCTCCCGCGCCCAACGTCAGCACCACGTCGCCAGACCGCAGCTCGGTGCCCAGCCACACCACCGCCTCGTCGAGCGAATGGGCACACCGGCCATCAGGGTGGTGCATCGCGGCTACCACGTCGGCGCTGTTGACGCCCAGGGTGTCCGTCTCACGCGCGGCATAGATGGGCAACGCGATCACGTGATCGGCAGCGCCAAACGCCTCCGCAAAGTCCTCCATCAGCGTCATCGTGCGACTGTAGGTGTGCGGCTGCCAGACCGCCCACAGAGAACGCCCCGGGAAGCGATCCCGCGCCGCCTGGAGTGTGGCCCGGATCTCTGTCGGGTGATGCGCATAGTCGTCCACGACGACGACGCCATCCGCCTCGCCCTTGACCTCAAACCTCCGCCCCACACCCCGGAACTCGGTCAGCGCCTCTCGCGCGACGCGAAAGGACACGCCGAGGAAATCCGTCAGCGTCAGGGCCCCCATGGCGTTGGACGCGTTGTGAGCGCCGGGCACCCGCAAGCGGACCAATCCCAGCACCTGGCCATCGCGCGTGGCCAAAAAGTCCACGCCCCCGGCAAAGTTGGGCCGTACCTCCTCCGCCCGCATCTCTGCCCCTTCCCCCAACCCGAAGAACGCCACGGCCGCCCCTGTGGCCTGCCGCCGCTCGCCCAGCGCCCGCGCCGGCAGGTCGTCCCAACACACCGCCAGGAGCCCTTCGCGCGGAACCAGGGCCACGAACTCTTCGAACGCCGCCTGAAAATCGACAAACGTGGGGTAACAGTCCGGGTGATCGTGCTCGACGTTCATCACCGCCGCCACCCTTGGCCTCAGACTGAGAAAGGTGCGATCGTACTCGTCCGCCTCGATGACGAAAAGCGGGCTCTCTCCGGCACGGGCGTTCGTCCCCAGCCCGGCGATCACGCCACCGACGACAAACGTGGGGTCCAATCCCGCCGCCAGCAGGATAGAGGCGACCATCGCCGTCGTCGTCGTCTTGCCGTGCGTGCCAGCCACGGCCACCCCAGTCCGGCCTCCCATCAAGCGACCCAGAAACTCGGGTCGCTTCAAGACCGGGACCCCGGCCGCTCGCGCGGCCTGCACCTCGACGTTTGACACAGGGACCGCCGAAGACACGACGACCAACTCGGCCCCGGCCACGTTCTCAGCCCTGTGCCCGGCAAAGACGCGAGCGCCATCGCGAGCCAGCTCCTCCGCAACCGGCGAAAGCACCAGATCGGAGCCAGAGATCTGTGCCCCCTGCTGCATCAACACGCGAGCGATGGCCGAAAGCCCTGCCCCGCCGATGCCGACAAAGTGCACGCGCCTGTCGCAAAAACTCATGATCGCCCCTAAAAGCTCCAGCCTTTCAGATGAACACGATGATGATAAACACAAAGGCCACGGCGATCAACACGTAGAGTTCCGGCACCGTGAGCCAGATCGGTACCAGGTAGCCACCGGCGATGATCGCAGCTGGCGTATCTGGTGCCGGCTCCTGAATCCCCCAGATGTTGTAGCCGGCCTTGTGAACGAAAAACCAAAGCGTCCCCATGATCAGGAACCCATTGAGCAAACCCAGGAAAAAACCCAGCAGCGCATCCTGCAACCGCTCCCGCGCCACCTTGCCTCCCACCTTCCCAACCAGCGTCGGGCCAGCGTAGCCAAAAAACGACAGCAGGAGTAACAATGAAGCACACACGTAGAACTGTGTAGAACTGTACACGGCCGGTGGCACAATCTGGTCTGAAGCCTTCAAAAGCATCGGCAGATAGGGATTATCCGGACCCAGGACATACTGCCCGAATACCTGCTGGATGAACATCGCCAGAAAGACGCTGGAGGATACCAGGATCTCCTTGGCCCAGCCACGCAGGGCACCGATTATACCAAAGAAGAAAACCAGTCCCCAGAACACTGTGTTGAGCGGGATCATATCGGACTCTCCTCATCACTTGGCCAATGACTGTAGCTCCGCCGCCAGCCTCGCCGCTGCGTCCGGGCGGGCCAGCGCCCCCATCCGCTCTCGCATCTCGCCCAGTCTCGCCCGGTCGCCGAGCAACCGACGGAGCGTGGGCAGCAACTCCTCGGGCAGGCGCTCGTCATCCAGTCGGACCGCCGCTCCCCGTCCGGCCAGCCAGTCGGCGTTGACCCGCTGGTAGCGCCAGGCGTGCGGATACGGGACCAGCACGGCGGGCAATCCAAAGAACGGCAGCTCTCCCAGCGTCGAGGCTCCCGCCCGACAGAGCGCCAGATCCGCGGCTGCCAGCGCCCATCCCATCTCATCGTGTAAATAGGGGAATGCGCGGTAGCGGGCCTTTAGTACCGCTGGCAGCGCATCCCGTCGCTGCGCCACCCACGGCCAATCCAGCTCGCCGCTCACGTGCACCACCTGTGCCAGCTCCAGCACCTGCTCCAACACGCCGCCCAGAGCCCGGTTGATGCTGCGCGCTCCCCGGCTTCCCCCCATCACGAGCAATACCGGTCGAGCCACCGGGTCGTCGTCGGACACCAGTCCCAACGAGACTCGCGCCGCGACTCGATCCAGCCCGTGGAAACCGGCTCGCACCGGATAACCGGTGACCAACACCTTGCGAGCCGGGAAGTAGGATCGTGAATCCTCCACCGAGACCGCCACCCGGGCCGCCAGACGGGCGATGGCGCGCACCGCCAGTCCCGGCTCGATATCGGGCAGGTAAACGAGGATAGGCACGCGCAACGCCCAGGCCGCCAACGCCACCGGAACGCTAGCATAGCCTCCGGTCGCGAACAGCGCGGCAGGCCGCTCCCGGCGTCCCAACCGGTACGCCGCCCCGCATCCACGTATCAATTTGACCAGGTTCCGCACTACCTGCCAAGGGGCCAACCCGTGGACCCCACCGGCCGGTACCGCCATGAAAGGCAGTCCGGCCCACGCGGCCAGTCGCTCCTCCACGCCCCCGGCTCCGCCAACGTAGAGGACCTCAGGCCCACCAGGCTCAGCGCCGAGCGTCCGTACGACGGCCAGACCGGGATAGACGTGTCCCCCGGTTCCCCCACCTGCGATCCAGATTCGCACGCTGGCGACTCCCCTGGCGGGCACGGGAACCCGCCCTCCCCTTCGAAGTCTGCTTGCCCCGGGAAACGCTGAGCAAGATCCCCACACCGGCCAGCGAGACAACCATCGCCGAGCCGCCGGAACTGATAAAGGGCAATGCGACACCGGTAAAGGGAACCAATCCCGTCATAACCGCCACGTTGACAAGGGCCTGGAAAGCCAGCCAACAGGTAATGCCACAAGCCAATAACGCAGAGAAGGCATCGCTGGCCTGCAGGGCAATCTTGAAACCGCGATAGGCCAGGAGCACAAAAAGACCAATCACGACCAGGCATCCCACCAGGCCCAACTCTTCACCCAGCACAGCAAAGATGCTGTCCGTATGCGGTGCCGGCAGATAGCCCAGCTTTTGCTGTCCCTGGCCCAGCCCCACGCCGAACAGCCCACCGCTTCCCAACGCCACCAACACCTGCTGAATGTGATGTCCGACGAGTTTCGGATCGCGCCAGACGAGCAGGTACTCGTCGACACGCTGTCTGGCGTGGGGTAGTTGATTGACCAGCAAGAAAAACGTGACGGCGCCAACAGCCCCGCCGACAGCCAGTTGGAGGATGTCGGCTCCGGCGAAGAAAAACATCGCCAGCGCGGTCAGGACGATCAACGTCGCCGTGCTCACGTCCGGCTGCAACACGATCAGGCCAGCGACGCCGCCGATCAGCACGGCGAACGGGATCAAGCCATAGGTCAAGTCGCGGATCTGCTCCCCTTTGGAGGACAGCCAGGCCGCGACGTAAACAACCAACGTCAGCTTGGCCAGCTCACCGGGTTGAACTGAACCGTTGAGGAACGAGCGCCGGGCACCAAAGATATCTTCTCCAACCAGGAGCACCAGGATCAGCAGCAGCAACGTGCCACCCATCACCGGTATCGCGAACTGCCGCCACCGGTCATAGGGTACGGTCGCAAACACGGTCATCACGACGACGCCCAGGCCCACCCACAGGAACTGCCGCGACGCGATGCGAAAGCTATCTTGATACTCTTGATACGACCAGTCAAAGGTCGCGCTATAGACCATCATCAGCCCAATGACGATCAGCCCAGCCACAGCAAGCACCAGCCCATAGTCGGGTGTGGCGTGCGCCCGACTGGAACGCCCTGCAGACTGTGTCCTACGCCGCGCTCTCGCCTCTGCTGCCATCCCCCCCTACTCCCCGGCCCGCTGGCCGCTTCCAAGCAGCCGAACCAACTCCTTGAACCGATCCCCACGCTCGGCAAAATCGCGGAACGCGTCAAAACTGGTGCCCCCAGGCGAAAGTAGCACCACGTCACCAGGTCGTGACACCCGGGCGGCCACCGCCACCGCTTGCTCCAGCGTCTCTACCGCCGTGATCTCCTCCAAGACCGGGTGGTGAGGCGTTGCCGCCTCACCCTGCTCCCGCCCCAGTCTCTCATCGACGATGCGTGCAATCATCGGACCCGCCTCGCCAAAGGTGACCAACTGCCGTACCCGCTGTACCGTCTCCCCGGCAAATTCGCCCCAGGGCAGGTCTTTATCACGGCCACCGGCAAGGAGTACGATCGGCTCCTCAAACGAACGCAGCGCCGCCAGCGATCGCTCCGGGGCCGTGGCGATGGAATCGTCGTACCAGCTCACACCGTCCCATTCGCGCACCAGTTCCAGGCGGTGCTCGACCCCCGCAAAAGCCATGGCGACCTGGCGCATCGCATCTACGGGCACCCCAGCGACCCCAGCCAGCACGCTCGCAGCCAGCACGTTCAGCAGGTTGTGCTGCCCACGGAGCCGTACATCCGTCATCTGGCAGATCACGCGATCCACGCCATCCAGTCGCAACGTCAACGCGCCGTTCGTCTTGAACGCCCCCTCGTCGACCTCAGCTCCCGCGCTGAACCACAGCAGGTGCGCGGCCGTCTCCAACGCCAGCGACCGGGCGTTGGGCTCGTTGTAACCCAGGAGCGCGAAATCCTCCGGCTGCTGATGGGCCACGATGTTTCGCTTGGCGGCGACGTACGCCTCCATCGTCTTGTGGCGATCGAGATGATTGGGCGTGATGTTGAGCACTGCTGCGATGTGCGGGCTCACCGTCATCACCTCCAATTGAAAGCTGGACAGTTCCATCACCACCCGATCGCCGGGCTGGATCTGGTCCAGGTCAGCGATGAGTGGGTTGCCAATGTTGCCCCCTACCCACGTGCGCAGGCCTGCCGCGCGGCACATCTCGCCCACGAGCGCCGTCGTCGTCGTCTTGCCCGCCGAGCCCGTGATGCCGATCACCGGGGCCGGGCAGCGCTCCAGAAAGATCTGCGCATCGTTGCTAAGCGGGATCGATCGCCGCTGTGCCTCCAACACGATAGGGATATCCACAGGCACGCCACCGCTGAGGCACACCAGATCAGCCCGATCCAGCAGGCTGAGCGGGTGTTTGCCCAACACGTAGCGGATGGGCAGGCCTGCCAGCTCCGCCAACTGGTCGGCCAGCGCCTCCTCGTCCCGCAGGTCAGAGACCGTCACCTCGGCCCCAGCCTGGGCCAGGAAGCGCGCCAGCGCCATCCCCTGCCGCGCCAGGCCCAGGATCAGAACTCGTTTACCAGCCAGCTCCATCCGTTGCACCTGAACGTCGCCACTCACAACTGGGATGTAAGGTTCGGGATCTGAGATTTGTCCTCGGCCACACCGAGCCAAAAGTGATGACGCAACACCGAGCGCCTGGGGCGGATCTCTACTCCACCCGCCTTCTTCGCCAGACTCTTCCCGTTCCCATCAAGGACGCTGGGATGGACCAAGCACAGGTCAGGCGGCTGTCCGTACTTGAGCTCATAATGCGTCGCCGCGCGCACCACCTTCTGCTCCAGCTCTCTATGCGGATCGTCGTCAAACCACAGCAATCCAACTTTCATCGTTTATCTCCAGAAATCCGATTTACCACAGCGCCAGTGCCACGCCTGCCATCACTGCCAGTAGCTCCACCAGCCAAAAGCGCTGGACCACCTGCGTCTCTGACCAGCCGCGGAGTTCAAAGTGATAATGGAGAGGGCTCATCTTAAAGATGCGCCGCCCCTGGCCGTATTTGCGCTTGGTGTACTTGAAATAAAGCACCTGCAGGATGACCGATACCGTCTCAGCCACTGGCACCAGCACCACGAGGGGCCACAGCAACCACTGGCCGGTCATCAAGGCGACCACCCCCAGCGTCGCACCCAGGGCCAGGCTGCCGGTATCGCCCATAAACATCTGCGCCGGGTGAGCGTTGTACCATAGAAAGGCAAAACTTGCCCCCACAACCGTGAAACAAAAGTGCACCAGGTAGACCTGTCCCTGCAACAAGGCGATCACACCGTAGCCGACAAAGGCGCTGGCGACGATGATCCCTGCCAGGCCATCCAGCCCGTCGGTCAGATTGACGGCGTTGGCCGAACTCATGATGATAAACGCCGCCAGGGGCACCCACGCCCACCCCAATTCAACCGCGCGTCGTATCCCCGGCACACCGACCTGGCCTGCAAACTGGAGGCGCATCACCTGCATGGCGAGCGCGACCCCCAGGCTCAACAGTATCTCCCACACGATCTTGCGCCGCGCCGGATATCCCTCCCCATTCCGCATCCCGCGCACCCCGGCGATGTCGTCCAATGCACCAATAAGCGCATAGCTCACCATGACCCCCAGCGGCACGAGGATCGAGCGCCCAATCACCGTCTGGCCCGCCAGGTTGTATATGTTCAACGCCACCGTGATTAGCACCACCGGGACGACGATCATCAAGCCCCCCATGGTGGGTGTGCCCAGCTTGGCATGGTGGTCACTGGGTAGCTCAATGCGGATGCGCTTGCCGATGCCATAACGGCGCAGGATACGAATGAGCAACGGGCCCCACACGACCGCCAGCAGGAAGGAGATGCTCGCCAGGATCAGCGCAAAGTCCATCTATCTCCTCCCCAGCGTGTTGACGATCTCTTCCATCTCCATCGCCCGTGAACCCTTGACCAGAATCACGTCGTCGCCGGTTACCATCTGCTCGAGCACGGCAACCGCCTCAGCGCTATCCTCGACGATGTGCACCCGATCGGGCGGCATGCCCCAGCGCTGCGCTGTCTGGCCAATGATCCGCCCCCGCGGTCCAACCGCGATGAGCACGTCGGCCACCTCCAACGCCCGCATCCCCACCTTCTCGTGCCCCTCTCGCTCATAGTCACCCAATTCGAGCATATCGCCCAGCACGGCGATCTTGCGTCCATCGAGCTCATCCAACAGATTGAGCGCGGCGATTGTCGAAGCCGGGCTGGCGTTATACGTGTCGTCCAGAATCGTCGCCCCCCCGGGGCCGGGCACCGCCACGAGTCGTAGTTGCGCCGAAGGCCCTCGCAGCCCTTCGATGATCTCCTGCCAGGTCAAGCCCTCGACCAGGCCCACCGCCGCCGCTCGCAGCGCGGTGTGGACGGAATGTCTGCCCAGCAGCGGGATCTTGACGTGCAACGTCTCGCCCCGGTAGTGGAGCCGAAAGCGAATCCCGTCCAACCCCAGCCCCTCGATGCGGTCGGCCCACAGGCCCGCCTCGGGCGAGAGGCCATAGTAGAATACGCGGGCCTGCGTCGACTGTGCCATCCCCCGTACGCGCTCGTCGTCATAGTTCAGAATCGCTACCCCTTCGGGGGCAGGCGGCAGCGCTTCGACCAGCTCTGTCTTGGCCTCCACGATGCGCTCGATCGTGCCAGCTCGCTCGAGGTGCACCGGGCCAATGATAGTCACGACGCCGACCTGGGGCTGCGCGATGCGGGCCAGATCGGAAATCTCGCCCACGTCGTACATGCCCATCTCCAACACAACCCGCTCGTGCTCGTCCGTCAAGTGCGCCAGTGTCAGCGGCAGCCCGATCTCGTTGTTGTAGCTGGCCTCGCTCTTGAGCGTGACGTACCGGCGGGCCAACACCGCCGCAGCCAGCTCCTTTGTCGTCGTCTTTCCCACGCTCCCCGTGATGCCGACGACGCGGACACTATGCTGTCGCCGCCAAAAGGCCGCCACGCGCTGGATGGCCTGCAAGCTATCGGACACCTTGAGCACCACCGGCAGCGTCCAGGTGGCGGGTAGCGCCGGCGCCGCGTCGGCCAGATCCAGCGTCGACGCGGAGGGAAGCACGTCTCGCTCGACGATCGCCGCCACTGCACCGCGTGAGAAGGCGTCGGCAACATAGTCGTGGCCATCTGCGCGTTCACCCTTCAGGGCGATGAACAACGCGCCGGGCTTGACCTGCCGCGAATCAATCACCGTCATCGAAACTGTCTGGCCCAGTCCCTGCGGCCGGGCCCCCTTCAATCCCTCAACCACGTCGGCCAACGTCAACATCCCCGCGCTCATCTCACCGCCTCCGCCACTCTCGTACCATCAGGGGGTATGCCCAGGACCATAAACAGCCGGCCGGCCAGCCGCTGAAACGAGCGCGCTGCCGTCTCGGAGGCCCAGGATGATGTCTTGGGTCGATCCAACTTGACCAGGATGATCAGTTGCGGATCAGGCACCGGACCGAATCCCACGAAGGACGCAATCGTCCCCTCCCGATCGTATCCCCCAGGGATCGGGATCTGCGCGGTGCCTGTCTTGCCTGCGATCCGGTATCCCTCCACCCTGGCCTGGGGCACCCCCTCCTCCACCACCCTCACCATCATCTCCGTCAACGTACGCGCCGTCTGCGGGGAAATCGCCTGCAATTCGACCACCGGCTGCCACGTGGAGACCATGCCATCGAACGCGACGCGCCGCCCCACGACGTGGGGTCGCAGGCGTGCTCCATCGTTCGCGATCGTCGCCACCGCGCTGATCAACTGAATCGGCGTCACCGCCAGCCCCTGCCCGAAGGAATTCGTCCCCAGGTTCGAGTCATGCCAGCGCTCGTAATCATCCGGCAGCAACAACTGCCCAGGCACCTCGCCCGCCAGGTCGACCCCCGTCGGCCGTCCCAGACCGAACGCCTGCATGGTGCTGTAGAATATGCCGGGCCCCATCTGCATGCCCAGCCAGGCCGCCCCCACGTTGAGCGACTGAATCAAGATGTCGGCCACTGTCTGATCGCCGTATGCCCTGCGGGTGGCATTCTCGACCATCAACCCTCCCACCTCAATCCTGCCCTGGTCGTGGTAGGTCGTCTCCGGATTCACCAGCCCGGCGTCAAGCGCGGCGGCCACCGTCAGAACTTTGACGACGGAACCCGGCTCGTACTGCTGGCTTACAACCGGATCCTCAAAAGGGAGAGGGTCCATATCGTAGGAATCGTTGTACCGCCCCGGGTCATAATTGGGCAGGCTGGCGAGTGCCAGGATCTCGAACGTGCGGGGATCCATCGCGATGATCGTGCCCCCTTCAGCCTGATACTCGTGAACCGATCGCGCCAGTTCGTCCTCAACCAGCGCCTGCACCGTCCGGTCGAGCGTCAGCACCAACTCGACCCCAGGTTGAGGCAATACCAGCGGGGCGACAACCCAGGGAATCTGCTCGCTCGCAGGATCTACCGGACCCTTCCAATCAACCCGCTTGGGCTGCAGCAGCACGTCGTGAAACCCCTCCACCCCATAGAATCCTCTGCCCTCGGTGTTACAGAAGCCAATCACGTGCGAGGCAAGCACGCCCTCCGGATATTCCCGCGTCCACAGAGGCTCGACCCTGATGCCCGGAATCCTCAGATCCGCCACCTGTTCTCCAACCGCTTTTGACACCGGGGACACAATCTGGACACACGCAGCATCACTGCGCAGCAGTTGCTCAATCTGCACAGACGGCACGTGTAACAGAGGCCCCAACTCTGCGGATGCCGCCTCTACATCCACCACGTACGCTGTGTCCGCTTCTATGGACCACATCACTGCGTTCCCCGCCAGTAGATGACCGTTCCGATCGCGGATCACCCCGCGGTGAGGGTCGACCATCGCGACAGGCCGCTCACGCAGGTCTGTAGCCCAGTCCTTGTAGAACTGGTGATCCACAACCTGCACCTGCACCAACTGGGCCACAATCACGACCACGAGGCCAATCATAAGTGTACCCATCAGCCGCAGGCGACGACGTGGTCCTTCCGCCATCAGGGCATCCTCCTACGCAGGGATCCCCTCGACCAGGAGCAAGCATCTCCAATGCACCTAGGGCTCACCGGCCACCACCTGCATAAACTCTATGTCCTCAGCCGGCGCAAAGCCCAGTTCCGTCGCCCGCTCCAAGAGACGGGAGACGGAGCCTTCACTGGCAAGCTCCACCTCCAGTTGTTCGTTCTCACGCTGGAGCCGGAACAACTCTGCCTCCAACTGCTGAATATGACGCCCCCGCGCTGCCGTCCGGCTGACCAGCATGAGATAGAGGGCCGCCAGCAACGTCAGCACGACGACGAGCGCCAACAGGCGCAGGGCCGTGCGCGGACGCATCTCGAACCGGCCGCGCTTGATCCCGTGTGTCACCCACTGCATAAAATCGGACATGGCTTATCTGCTTCCCCGCCCGTTGCTCATCCATCCTATATCCGTTCCGCCACCCTCAATCGCGCCGAGCGCGCCCGAGGATTGGAACCAATCTCGTCCGCCGTCGGCCGAACGGGCTTGCGCGTGACCAGCCGTAGCGTGGCTCGATGGTCACATATGCAGACGGGCGTCTCCGGCGGGCAGATACAGTCCCGGCTCTCCTGGCGCATGAAATGCTTCACTGGCCGATCTTCGAGTGAGTGAAAACTGATCACTGCCATCCGGCCACCGGGGGCGAGTATGTCCACAGCCTGGGGCAGCACCGTCTCCAATGCGTTCAACTCGTCGTTGACGGCGATGCGCAGCGCCTGGAACGTACGTGTGGCTGGATGGATGCGCCCGCGCCGGCCCGCCACCTGCTCTATGACGTGGGCCAGCTCTTTCGTCGTGTGGAGTGGACGGGCAGATACAATCGCGCGGGCAATACGGGGCGCCTGCCTCTCTTCTCCGTACCGATACAGCAGATCCGTCAGCTCTTCTGCCGAGAGATGGTTGACCAGCGTAGCCGCACTGGGCTCACCTCTCCCCGGATCAAAGCGCATATCGAGTGGCCCATCCGTGGTGAAGGCAAAACCACGGACGGGGTCTGCCAGTTGCAACGAGGACAATCCCAGATCCAGGAGGATGCCATCTGCCGGGACAAAGCGATGTGCCCGCGCGATCTCGGCCAGACGAACGAAGGAACTGTGCACTACCACAGCCCGCCCGGAGAATGCGGACAGGCGAGCGTTGGCAGCATCCAGCGCTACCGGATCTCGATCCAGGCCCAGGAGACGGCCATCGGGGGACGAAGCCGCGAGTATCCCGGCCGCATGCCCACCCCCTCCCAACGTCGCGTCTATGTACCGGTCACCTGGCCCAACCTGCAGGCCGTCGAGAACCGCTTGGAAAAGAACGGGAATATGGGTCGCCCCCACCCTCTTCTGTTGCCGTGTGTCGAGCTCACCGGCAGAACGACCGGGCTGCGATTCCTCACTGGCTAGATGCCCAGAGCCGCCCATGCCTCGATATCCGCCTCTCTGGCCTCGACACGAGCACGCTCTTCGTCCCAGGCATCTGGATTCCACACCTCGATATAGGTGTTGAGCCCTGTGACGACGACCTCGCCATCAATGCCTGCGTACTCTCGCAGGCGCGGGGGGATGAGCACACGGCCCTGTTTGTCCGGGATCGCATCGGTGGCATCGGCAAAGACCAGACGACGGAAGGCACGGGCACGCCGGTCAGTCACAGGCAGAGCACTCACCTGCCCTGCCAGTTGTTCCCACTCCTCCATCGGGTAAATTGCCAGGCAGCGGTCAATCGCCCGGGTGACGACCAGCCCTGCGGCCAGGTCAGCCCGGAACTTGGCGGGGACGGTCAACCGCCCTTTCTCATCGATGGTATGGGTAAAAGCTCCCAGGAACATGACGACGTATTTCCACTAGACGGTACAACAGTGACGCGACGGGGTGGCGAGTTCCCCACTTTACCCCACCTTCCCCCACAATTACCCAATTATACACTATTTTTTCCCATTTGACTAGTACTTGGCGAGATTTTTAAGGTTCGGGGAATAGGAATTTAGTACCATATTGCCAAAAACCAGAAGCCGCCCGGGTTACGACCGGACGGCATTGGAAATAACGGTCCCCCCAAAGACTCTGACGCTTTGGGATGTTCCGTGTCTGTGGAGTGTTCAAGCCCTCATTCAACCACCCGGTCCCAGGGAGCGCGAACCGTACCCTATAACTCGTTGGCAGCAAAACCCAGGCCCAGCCCCTCCAACGTCCGCGGCGTGGGCATACCGGTCTCCGGATCCCAGCCATACTCGGAATAGGCTCCGGAGAGAAGCACCTCCATGTCGGGAACTGTACCCTCGGTGCCACCCTCTTCCAACGGCTGCAACAACAGTTCAGGCAGCCGGTCGTCGGCGCGGGTCAGACCACGCCGGAAGTTGAGCACCCGCTTGAGCGTCACGATACGCTTTCCCAGCGTCGTCAGGTCATCAAGCTTCAACCCCCACCCCGTGGCGGCGTTCAGGGCCGCGAGCAGGCGTTCGACACCAGGGTTCTGGAACTGGCACAACGTGAGCGCATTGTACAGATTACGCCAGGCCTGTTGGCGGGCCACGATGGCCCCCTTTTCCGCCGTCATCTCAAAGCGGTCGCCTGGCGGAATGCCCAGTTCGATAGCTGGCCCCTGCCCCATGTCCACGCCGTACATGTCGCCCTCCATGTGACACGCACCGCGCGGCGAGAGAGCGTATGTCGCCGCCATACCAACGAACGCACGCGGATCGTGCATCGGCAACTCCAGCCGATTGACAGTCACCGCCAACTCGGGCACCCCGAACCGCTCGGCCAATGTGGCGCTTCCCTCAGCCAGCACGTCGCCGAAACCCTCGCGCCGTGCGATCAGTTCGATCAGTTTGTGGGTCATCTTGACGTCGCCGTAGCGAATCTCCAGTCCCCCTGTATCATCCGGGCCCAGAATGCCCCGCTCGGACATCTCGCAGGCCAATGCGATCGTGCAGCCGGTGCTGATAGTATCCAGCCCATAGACGTTGCACAGATGCCCGGCATAGATGACGGCCTCCAGGTCGTCCACCATGGCCAGCGAACCGAGCGCGCCCAGCGTCTCGTACTCGGGGCCATCCACCTTGTCCACACCATAACTGGGCGCGCGCGTCTCGCGGCCGCACGCGATGGGACAGCGGTAACAGGCGACACTCCGATTCTGGTACTGGTCCACCATAAGCACGCCAGAAAGGTTGCTCGCGTTCTCCCATTCCCCCTG
>Ga0180438_10005621_pt1 | contig 17323 bp, 26 predicted proteins | sample SS_ome_12_FD_132455 | JGI IMG/M metagenome (GOLD analysis project Ga0180438, IMG submission 132455) | Hypersaline lake sediment archaeal communities from the Salton Sea, California, USA - SS_3_D_2 metaG | ecosystem: Environmental > Aquatic > Non-marine Saline and Alkaline > Hypersaline >...
ATGAAAAAAAAGAAATGGGTAGCCTACAAAATAATAGACGAGATGGGTGATAAGATAGGTAAAGGGGTTTGTGATTTTGATAGTTTCGATAAGGTTTGGAAGAAAACAAAGAGGAAGTTTGGATAATGGGAAAACTATTCTATAGAGGGAATGTTAGAAAGTCCGAGATAGAAAAAGAAGTCCGTAGAAGAGGAGGGTATAGTACTCTCAGAAGAAAATACAAGATTAATAGTGCAAGCACTATCAGGCAAAAGGTTCTAAAAGATATGTTAAGAGGTCGAGAACTTACCCGCGAGCAAGCAAGGGATGTTAAACAATATGGTCAACAACAACAAGCAATAGGCAGAGAGGCAAAGGAGAGGGAAGTAGAGTTGTTGACTGGTAAAGAGGCGGGTGTTACCACAGACTTAAAACAAGCCACAATAAAAGATCAAGCGACAACATTAAGAAGTACTAAACAAACTGTTGGTGCTAAGGTTAATTTTGCTAGTGGACCTAGAGAAGAAGTTAAAGAAGCAAGCAGGATGAAGACTGTTAATATTCCTCCCCCATCAAATAACACTTTAGGTGTTAGTCCTCCAACACCCCCTAGTAGCACGGTAGATACGGGTACAAGAAAACCTATACTATTTGATAAACTAAACGTTACTAATTATTTATCAGACGCTCCAAAACAAGACACTAGCCCCATGGGTGTTTTAACTCGAGAGATTGCTAAGAGTCGACAAAGAGGGATAGCCGCGGCTAGCAGGGGGGAGCTTAGCACAGAAGCATATAAACAAATACCTTTAGGGTTTGCTCAAGCAGCAGTAGGAACATACGAGTTCTTTGCCAAGCCAAAACAAAGTGCTGAAGCAATAAGTACGCTTATTAGCAGCCCCGCTGCTAGGCAAAAAGCAGCACAACAATTTGGTACTAGTCTTAGATATGAACCAGGAGTTTTTGTTGGGGGCTTAGCATTTGACGCAGCATTTTTTTATGCTGACCCTGTTGGTAGAGTCGCCCGGGGGGCTAAAAGTGTGTCAACAAGACTAAGTAAAGATTATATTCCATATAACCAAGGGTTTGAAGTCACAAGAAAGAGTGGTGAGGGAGTGCTTCAAGTTACTGAAGCAGGCCCTCTAAGCACCATAAGGGAAAGTCTTTCTAAGCAAGCAAGCCGCGCGGGTAAAGAAACAGACATTATTAGCGCTCAAAGAAGTTTTTTCGAGACCTCACAAGCAGGGGAACTAGTCACAATACAAAAGCCAATACCTGGAAACACGGTTCTTAGTGCAAGACAACAAGATTTATTAGGTAAACTTGACACAGGAAAAATAGGTTTTGGTGAGTTCTTAGAATTGCAGAAAACAGTCCCTCCTCTTGAAAGAGCTTTCTTCGCTAGTCCTGACACTAGCTTAAGAGTTAGCCGTCTTGGTCTTGTTGGTCAAAGGAAAGCAACTATAACCGACGTCTTAAGTGGGAACATAGATATTAAAGGCACAAAGCCCCAAGCACTAATAGGAGAAGATGTTGTGTTGGGGGGTCCTAAAGATTTATTATCAAAGTTACAGAAAGGTAAAACTTTAACCGCTGCGGAAAAGAATAAACTTTATTATGCTCAATCAACAAGCGATGGTTTTCAGTTACCAGGGTTTATTAGTACTGAGCCCGAAACAATTCTTAGACCTGGAAGTGTTATTAGAAGTGAGGGGTTGTATGGCAAGACTGTTATAAAAGGTGAAAGCGTAGATATTTATGGCATTAAAGTTTTTGGTGATGCTTCAGAAATTACTAGTGTTGGTCCTGTTAAGTCTCGTTCTTTCACCCCTGATAGTAGGGATTTGCCGGGGTATCTTTCACCGACTCAAGGTTTATCACCTATTACAGGGGTTATAAGGGGTGCTAGTAGCTTTGGCAGTAGTACCCCCGTCTCTTCTTCTCCTTTACCCAGTCGTAGCGTAGGGGTCTCAGGGTTCTCTAGCGGGTCTACTGCTCCTCCTAGACGCGAGCAGACTTACACGTTTAGCTCTGTAGTGCGAGAAGCGCCAAGCCCGGACATTAGCATTAACATAGATTATTCTTCAAGCAGAAGGGGTTCTAGTAGGTCTAGTGGAGGCTCAAGCGTTAGTTTACCCAGTGGCGGAAGTAGTGGAGGAGGAAGCTTACCAGACATTAGCAGCCCGCCACCAAGCAGTGGAGGCAGCGGAAGCACACCTCCCCCAAGCAGTGGTGGTAGTATTATTGGTGGCAGTAGCATAATAGGAGGCAGCATAACCCCAAGAAGCCCAAGGCCTAGAGGGGGCAGCATAAGATTATCAACCCCCAGACCAAGAACACCTCCTCCAAGATCGGGGCCACTAAGATTTGAAAGCATAAGAACAGATCAGAAAAGTTATAGCTTGTTCGGAAGAAGATTTGGGAAGTTCAACCTTTTGGGAAGCTTTAGCACAAAAGGTAAAGCTTTCAGAGCGGGAAGAATATTTGGAGAAGGAACACTAGGCGCGACCTTCGGAGTCAAAAGAAAGGGTGGAGAAAAGTTTATTGACGCGCCAAACATCTTAGGATTCAGAAAGAAGAAAGACAAAGACGAAGGAACAATTTTTATTGAAGAAGAGAGGTTCAGACTTGATAGACCTGGTGAATTGTCTGAGATCATGAGTAGTAAAAGAAAGAAGAGCATATTGAGGTTTTAAAAATGAGTATGGAAGCATTAAGGGAATTTGCAGCAAGCCAAAGAGGAAGAAAAGATAAAGCATACAAATTAATATCTAGTAATAATAATCTTACACCTATAGGAACAAAAACTAAAGGTTTCAAAGGATTAGCTAAGAAAGGAGCAGAACACATAAGAAAAAAAGTTTCTGGTGGTATGAGAAGCCCTTTTAACGACGCAGCCCCCCCCGGGCCTTTTTCAGATAACAGTTACGGCGAAAGCCCTTTTTATGATAAGAAAAAGAGAGGGCCCTTTCAATGAATAAGAAAGCGCAAATATTTAGTTATTTCTTTGTTGGGATAATGATAATTTTTGCGCTAGTATTGATAGGTTTAATGGCGAGAGCAACTAACCCTCTTTATAGCCAAGCAACCGCTAATGCTGGGCTAACAGGACTTGAAGCGATAGCCATTAACAATTTTAATCTTATAATGTTCTTTACGGGAAGCCTGGCGCTTTTCTTATTGTTCAGCCTGAGAGGAGGGGAATAGAAGATGAAAACAAAAATGTATAAAAAAATAGGTATAATGGTTTGGTTCTTAGCGTTAAGCCTTTCATTTGTAACTGGAACAACATTAAGTGATACTGTGAGTACTTTTACAGGAAGCTTGACAATAGATCAAGATACTAACGCAGTAGCACTAAATATTGATAGTGAGGCAAATTTACCCACAATATATGTTAAAAGTGCAAATGATGGAAGTGCCGGAACTTATCAAAACAAATTTGCTCAATACATAAATCCTGAAGGAATAGGAGGGGGGCAAGTTATTTATAGAAATGTAGCAGGAGCATTAAACCCTTTATCAGATGTTTATGAAGATGGTGCGGCAACTACCACAGTATCAAGAATATATAACGACGGAACAGGAAACGGACTATTTATTGATCAAAACGGAAACGGAATAGGACTTAATATTGATAGTGAAGCAACAACCGCAGGAGGAGTAGTCGTAGATGCAGACGCATTAACAACTGCACCTGCAATATATGCAAATAGTAACAGTGCAACCTTTTCAGGAAACGGATACCATGGAAGTGGAGGACTAGTAACAGGATACGTGCAACACGCAAGTGCAACAGGAAACGCGATAAGCGCAATCCAATACGGAACAGGAAACGCAATAACAGCATTAAACACAGGAACGGGAAGCGGGTTATTTATTGACCAAAACGGAGATGGGTATGGCATGTATATTGATAGTGAAGCAACAACTGGAAGTAAATATGGATTGATTGTAGAAACTGCTCAAGGCGCTAATGCTGCACGATTCACAAGCGATACTTCAAGCTATTCTATAATTAGTCTTGATCCTTCACAAGCAAGGAGCAACTGGTTTTTTAGAGACTTAGGAAGTGCAGATACAAACGGAGCAGTCGCATTATTTGAACAAGACAATGTAGGAGACGACCAACCAGTTGTTCAAATACAGCAAGACGGAGCAAATATGCATATAGAAATGATAGGTACAAATACTGCAACTTGTGATGACACGACCAGCGGAATATTTGCAAATAGCACAGGAATATTTGCATGTTTTGGAGGAACAGCAACAGTACTAGCAGAATAAAAATGAACTACAAACTATTACTAGCAATACTGATGGCCTTAATAACTATTTATGTCGCTAGTAGTATAACAATAGAAAGCGGAGTAGAAATAATAACTAATAACGCAACATGGAACTTCACAAACGACATAACACTAGAAGATATAACAATAGGAAACACTAGCGTAGTATTCGAGAACGACAACTTAAGCCTTTCCCCCAACAAGACAGGAACAAACATAAGTATAGTATCATGGGTTGGCGTTAACGATCACAGCTTCAGATTATCAGCTGATAACGCAAACATAACATATAACGTAGATGTTGACGGAACAAAAGGAGCATTATACTATAATAACACTTGGCTAGGAATAGATGAAACAAGTTTTATAGGGCTAGCAACCAACAACATATTATTATACAGCACTTCAAGAAACATTACAATAACTGCTAGGAACCTAGACACAAACGCACTGTTAGAAAATGTTAGCGTGTTAATAACTGGTGTTGGAGGATTATACAATGACACTTTTGACTATTCTACAACGATAACAGAGATATTAAGCGGGGAATATACTATTGTAGCTAGTAAACCTGGCTTTGGGAACTCTGTCATAACAACAGACATAGGAGTAGGAACAAACGCAGTAACAGTTTATCTTAGTGAAGGAAACCAAGAAATAACATTTACTGTTAAAGACAGTACTAGCGGTTTAGAAATTGAAGGGGCGACCATAATAGTCGAAAGAGCATTTGACGGAGAAACAATCACCACCTTAACAACAGACTATACAGGAAAGGCAAGTACTTACCTCAGTAGCACGACACAATACTCTTTAAGTGTTAGCAGCAATAATTATGAATCAAGAAGTCTTAGCTTTAACCCGAACAGCGAAGACACACAGTTTAGTATTTATTTAGTGAGAGAACAAGCATATAACGAAACAATAGTTCAAGACAACACGATACTATTAGTTCACGATCATTACTTCCACAATAACAAGACTTCTTGGGCGTTAATAGAATTAACCAACGGAGTAAATGCTATAAGTGGTTATGATGTTGGGTTAAACGTTAATAACAATCACACATTAACCGGTGGAACGGGAAACTTATTAGTTAATCTCACGATAGACATAAGCAACGCGATCTTTGGAGACCTAGTATTATTAGATGTAAACTACACTACAAGCCTAGGAACTTTCAACAAAAGACTAGTTTACCCCGTAGTAATTATAGAAAATGCCACTAATGGAGGAATAGACGCCTTCATGCTAGAAAACACAGGGTTAAGCAAAGAAATAGCCGCTATAATAGCAACAATCATCATATTATTATTCGCAGGAGTAGGAGCAATAGCAGGAAGTTTGATTGGTAGTAGCAGCCTAGCAAGCGGTCTTATGGGAACATTAGCAACAGGAATATTCAGTCACTTAGGATGGATTCCTAGTTACTCATTTTACATAGTCGCTTTCGTTATTATAATGTTTATAGTAGGAAAAATAGCAGGTGGTAACAATGGCTGACTACAAACTAATAACTTTTGTTATAATAATGTTTAGCATAAACGTCATTTTATCAATGGCACAAACAGCCATAGCACAAGTTAGCGATACAGGACCAACAATATACAACAATACCGGCAGCCCGGTTAGCACTTATAGTGTTGGTGACGGTGACGACTTACAGTTTAGCGCAGACACAGATAGCTTAGACCTAGAAACAGTTGACCAGACAAGCACAGAAACAGGTAACTTGTTCACAGACACTTTTAAGACTATTAAGAATTGGTTCAACGATCAGAACAGCGCCTTCGGATTTACTAAGAACATACTAGGTCAACCTTACGGTTTCCTGGTTGATATAGGTATTCCTCAAACAATTTGTACTTTTTTCGGTATAATTTGGTATAGTATTATTACAATGTTAATTATAGGATTCATAAGGGGGAGTAATCAATGAATTGGTCTGAGGTGTTTAGTTTTAGTTTTCAGGAGATCATCAATAACATTTTTGGTGGAAACTTGATGTTTGGTGGGTTATGGATTCTTATGATAGTCTTCGGTTTAGGTTTGGCTTTTAGGATAGACTTTCATATACTGTTAGCCCTTTTAATGCCTGTGACTATTGTTCTTATGGCTTTAGGGTACTTAAGTGTCATCATAGGAGGCATAATTATATTAATGGTGGCGTTCATACTAGCTTTTAGTTGGTGGCAAAGAAGTTGAAAAAAGAAATTTTAATACTCTTAACGGCGATGTTAGTATTGACTAGTTGCACGAATAAAACTATGTGGATAGACATACCAGAACAAAACTATTATTTCTATGTTAATGATAGTGTTACAATCCCCTCATTGGGAGGGAACATTACGCCAAACCAAACAATAACAGCCGACGGATTATATGAGTTTGTTCATACAGAACTATTCAACGCAACCACAGGAACAAACTATACTTTTAGCCCAAGAATTAATGGTGTAGTGTTAGACGTTTGTAAACATTGGTACTTTGGGGGGTATGAAGAAGGAAGTTTATACCTAGAAGAAGATTTAAGGATGCCCGCAACCGCCATAAACCCTCCTGGTCAACCAAGCGACCCAGACTTCGACGAAGTGAACGGGGGATATTTGTTCGATGCTGCTAGCGAAGAAATAATATTAATTATTGCACAGATGCCGCACTCATGGATAGAAGGTAGCAACATAAAGCCACACGTTCATTGGCAACCAACAAACACCAACACAGGTAATGTTAATTGGAGTATAAGGTATAAGTGGGTTGACATAGGAGAAACTGAACCTGGAAGCTGGGAAACAGTCAGCGTCTTAGACCCTGCTGAAGGGACCGCTTACAAGCACCAAATAACAAATGTGGGAATAGTTGACGGCACAGGGCACACCCTAAGCAGCATATTAACTATTTTTCTTAGTAGAAAAGGAGCAGACGCAGCAGACACTTATAATACTGACGCATTACTGAAAGAGTTCGATATTCATTACTCAAAAAAGCAACCCGATAACTGGCGAATGCAAAAAACTACTACTTGCGCTTACAATCTTAATAGTGGTGACGTAGTTGATTATTATGTGGAGGTGACAAGTTGAAAATATATCTCTACATACTAATAGCACTACTAGTGTTGGGAACTGCTCAAGCAGCACTAGTTGATAAATTAGGCTCTTATTACAAATTAGATGGTAACGGAGACGATACTGAAGAAAACTATGACCTAACTAATTTTGGAGCAACAGAAGATACAACTAATTACAAATATGTTTCTAGTATGGACTTCGAAGAAGATAGTACTAACAGAATGACCTCATCATTTTTGTATGAAGAAGGACAAAGTTTTGCTGTTAGTATGTGGATAAGACCTGAAAGTGTAACTGGAAAAACTAGGGCTATTGGAGGATGGGTACAATCTGCAACTGCTAACCCAGGAGCATTTTATATAACTAGCTCTGGAAACTTAGTTTTTCAAGTAGTAACTCAAGGAGGAAGTAGTGTAAGTATTCAAGCAAGCGTTTTAACAGCTGGTCAATGGTATCACATTGTAGGAATGTATAATAGTTCTAATTATAATGTATCTCTTTACTTAAATAGTGACGAGGTAGATCACGGTACCAAAACGGGAGGATGGACTGCAGGAGGAGGATATGATTTCGGTAACTTTAATCTAGGAAGATATGGTGACTACACAGGATTATATTATGACGGAATAATAGATGAAGTAGCAATTTTTTATAACTACACAATAAATGAAGATCAAATAGACCTTCTTTATAACAGTGCTGATGGAAAAGAATACCCTTTCGTTGACAATTCTCCACCAGTCGTAACTTTAGTAGCACCTGTAGATAATAACCACACTAACGCATTAAATGTTACTTTTAACTGGACAGTTGACGATGATGACGGAACAAATCTAAATTGTAGTTTTATACTAAATAATAGTGGAGAAATATGGAGAGAAAACTATTTTAATCTCCCTAACGGAACAGAATATACTACTTACAACAATAGTATTGATGAAGGTCTTTATAATTGGACTGTTAACTGTACAGATTCGCAAACAGTCGATTACTCTGAATTGAGATCATTAGTAGTAGATAGAACTGCACCACTATATTTTGAACAATATATTAGTACAGAAAACACTACATTATTCAATAATCCTTTAATTACTTTATTAAATTTTACGGGTTATTGGATCGATACATATATGTTTGCATGGAATCATACTATATCTAACTCGAGTGGAACGACACTATTCACCAATGAAACAACAGGTTTAACAGGAACGTATGAGTGGGTTAATCACACAATAAACATAACTGGGTGGAATAGTGGATTATACTACAGCAATCATACTGGCAGCGACGATCACACAAATAACACTATTCCATATTATAACATTACAATTGTAGATTGTGATGTGTCTTTCGACACACCAACAGCAACAATAGATATTGAAAGCCGTCGTTGTGATGGGGGGACGGTCATAACTGAGAGGTTAAATGATAGGTACACGTTCAGATTCACCTCAAACGAACCTTCTAGCACTTGGACTTTTGACCTAACTAGCACAGAAAAACTATTTTATAGGGGGGATTTATACGAATATCCTAGTTTCGTCACTGGAAATCAATGGGTAGACTTCAACACAGGAATAACAACCACCATTTACGAAGTGAAAAGAGAAGACGACTACCTGTACGAGATAGAAATAGAAACAGAAGACGAAAGTAACGAGATAGAGTTTAACAGTATAGGAGGATTAAACACAAATGCCTACAGCTATTTGTTCAGAATAGATTATCAACCAGAAGTAACAACAAATACTCCTTTTGATGGAGAAAACGTAACAAATCAAACAACAATACACCAATTCACAGTAACTGATACAGATAGTACAAGCTTTAATTGCTTTCTATACATAGGAGAATCAATAGTTAACAGTTCATACGGACTAGCAGCAGGAACACACACCTTAAAATACACTTTTCCTACAGATAACTCGGTTTTTTGGCATCCAATGTGTAGTGATGGATACACTAATGTTAGTGGTAGCACATATAAATTAAACGTAGATTACCGCCCGCCTATTTATAGCGAGGAATATCTTAATACGGACAACTCTTCTTTTTTCAGAACTTCCGACGATCTTAACAAGCTTAACTTTACTGGTTACTGGAATGATACACATTTCCAAAACTTTAGCTTTCAGTTACGCAATAGCACAAACATAATATATAATAATCTTTCATCATATAATAGTGGGTTTACTTGGTCAAATCACACTATTAACCTTACAGGTTATGCCCCTGGTAATTTTCAGGTTTGGCACCAGGGTAATGATAGTTATGGCAACAGTGCAGATTATTATTATAATTTTACTCTCACTAGCGATTTTACCTTAGATTTTTATTATGCGTTGTTGACTGTTAAGAAAATCTCTTAATAAACGAAAAGTATATATACTAGTAAGTATATACTGTTTTTATGGACACAAAAAGAACTATTCGGGACGCAATTTTTATTGGAATGGTACTACTAACAATAGCGACTGCAAGTCTACTGACTGAAAGAACAAAAGAATATAACGACTTAGTAGAAGAGTACAACAACTACAGTTGCTCAGAAGCGGAAGAAAGATGCAACATGCGATTTAACAGAACAACAGGAGACACAGTAAACGGACTATATCAACCAGGAAAATACTTTTGTGTGTGGACAGAAGGAGTTGAAGAGAACCAGATAGCGGAAACGACTTTTCACGAACTAGCACACCACTACAACTACGAAGAGCACGATCACTTCAAAGGGGATTTCAAATGAATTGGATTTGTACATTTATGGGGCACAAATGGACTAAGGGAGAAGGATATCACTACACTTGGTGTGACAGGTGTAAACAATGGTACTGGTTCAACGACCCGGAAGACAGCCCACAAGGAAAAGGGAGGCTAAACTAAAATGGAAAACTACTCAATAACGAGGTGTTGGGAATGTGGCGCTATAATGCACGTACCTATAACACTAAATTTAAAACAAGACGATACAAGATACTGCACAGTATGTAAACATAATCGCAAAGGCAACAAATGAAAGTAGCAATATACGCAAGAGTAAGCACGGAGGACCAAGATGCAAACAAACAAATCATTAATTTACGAGAATACTGTAAAAATAAAAAATACGAGATATACAAAGAATATGTGGACGTTTTCAGTGGTGCTGCTATCAGCCGCCCTGCTTTCAATGATCTCATGGGTGACGTTCGGAAGTACTGTTTTCGTGGTATTGTGGTTACTAAGCTTGATAGGATTGGTCGCAGTCTTAGTCACATCATTAGTATATTTGACGAGTTAAGAAATAAGAGTGTAGAATTTATTGCCACAACACAAGACATAAACACCACTACCGCACAAGGGCGCTTTATGTGGCAGATACTCGGAGCGTTTGCAGAGTTCGAGAGGGAAATGATACGAGAGCGTACAAGAGAAGGACTAGCTAGATCGCCCAACAGGCACAAGGTTGGAAAGCGTGGAAAGGATAAAAAACCCCGCAAAAAAAGGGGGGTGCTTAGAAATGCCATTTCTTTATAAAGAAAAGACCATAGATAAAAACGGACGTTTTTTAACAATGCAAAGGGTGAATGACAAATGCAACATATAAAAGACTTAGTGGAACAGGCACAGGATAATTTAATGTGTGATCGACGAACAGCATTATATAATGTTCTTCTCAGTAGAGGAATTATACAAAACAGCAAGGAGGTTGAAGATGAATAAAGAACTATTGAAAATTTTGGAGAGACAAGGACAATACAAAAGCATTGTAGAATTATTCTGTCAAAACAGCAAAAATAATGAGGGGAAACAATGGTAAGTGAAGAAGAACTTGATAATTATATGATTGATTTAGGATTTGAAAAAATAGAAGTTCCTATTTATAGAGGGAATAAAAAGATGGTTCGCTACCACATATCAAAAGTACCATATTCAACAGTAATTAGTAGATGGAAACTAAGAATGATTATTAACCATTTCAGTGGAAAAGGTGATTCAAAATAGAACAGCTTACAGATGCAGAGGCAGAAATAGCTTACGAAGCTTGGATGACTGGCAGAGCTTACTCAACAGGTGGAGAAAAGGATAACCCCGCAATGGCTTATATAGATATGATTAAGCGATGTGAAAAAGTTAAACAAATCAGTAATGAAGGTGAGGATAGGTGAAAGGGAATCAGCGTTTTATTGTTGACGGTCAATCTTCTATAAACGCCCTTTCACCCCTCAATCATTTAAGGAGTTGAGAAGAATGAATGATAATTTACAAGACATACTAGGAAAAGACACAGCAATAGGACAAAGCAAAGACTACCTACAAAGCCTTATACTAATGCAAAAAGCGTGGCACGCAAGCGACATGTTCACAAAATACCTAGCAGAAAATGACGGTAGCGGAAAGAAGCAAGTGTTAGAAAGGAACACTCGTCAAAGCTTCTTGCAAATTCTTATGTGGTGTCACCGAACAATAACTAAAAAGAACCCTGATGTAACCCTAGAGGCTATAAGAATTATGGGCCTGGACGAAATGCACTTATTAATGATAAAACACCTAGACGAAGACCTAAAGATCACTAAGCTAGACACTCAAAGAGATATTAACATGATGTCAATAAAAGACCGTAACAAAAAGATGATGAACATATGAGAGACGAAGACGACATTATAGGAAAAGAGTTAATGCAACTGTTAGACGAGCATAAGAAGATAATAGAACAGAAGCGTTCACCAGTAGTAATAATCTTTAGCGGTTACCTTAACACAGCAAAGACCACGACCGCTATTAATTGCGCCCGATACGTTCAGAAAGACTTCGACATGAAAACACAACTAGGCGCAGGCTTAGATCAATTCTTAGAAGCCTGGGAGAACACAGTAGCCATAAAAAGTGAAAGTACTGTCAAGGTGTGTATATATGACGAGTTTAATGAATACACCAGTACGGGTGGCAACCACACAAAAAAAAAGTTAGTCAATAGTATCATTGATACTATGAAGCACACGCAGTGTATGATATTCTTAGTAGGTCCGAGCTTTTGGAGACTACACAAACATTTATGGGAGGTAGGGGTAGTTAGGGCAACAGTTGTTATGAGAGAGGTTCAGAAGAACAACGCCTACTATGCTATCTATGATAACCGCGAAACTTTAAGGATTGTTGGGGATATAGAGAAGGCAACAAATACTAAGGATATTGGTTACGCCATGTATATAGCATATAAGAAGTGGTTGAAGAAAGGTTTTCCCATTTTTGGCGCGGCTAAGATTCCTCCTGCTGATCTGATGGGGGATATTGATAGTATGAGTGACATTAGTAAGACCCGTATGCAATCGAAAGCCATTGGGGATTTTAGGCTAACTAAACCTTAATCTTTCTACCAGGATAGCTTTTTCCACACTTGTTTGTTTGGTTCAGCCATATTTCCTGTGGAACTTTTCAGGATAGATAGATAGATCTATGATGGTCTTTATTTATATATTTATATATTAAGGGTTTAGAGGGGCTATACCTTTACAATTTGAAAAAAAAGGAAAAGTATATATACTAGTAAGTATTTACTGGTGGCATGAAACAACAAATAGGAGGAAAAACATGCCCAAAACAATACAAACAATAAATGTAGATGAAGATATCGCGTTCAGCCCAGAGTTTAAGAAGATGAAACTTAACAGGCAACTAAGCCCATACATCAACCAAGTACTAAGAACAAAACTAGACTTAAAGGTGGAACGAAGAGATGGTCAAGAAATAATTGAAGAGATAGCAGACCTTAACATGAAGAGAAACATCTTACAATCAAGACTAGAAGAGATCAAGAAGAAAGAAGAAAAAGAGAAAGACAGATATATTAATATTCCACAATGAGACTAGACACAGAACACATGGACTTATACCTGGACCCAGAAGAGAAAGCAGTCTGCAGACAATGCGAAGCAGTAATTAATAATAATAGTAATGCTAGACTAGGTAAAGGAGATAACAAATTATATTGCGAGCGTTGCGTAACTGGTAGAGGTTACTGTAACGAATTAGGTAACAAAGATGGTTGGGTATTAGTAACAATAAAAAAAACTGAGGTGAGATAAACTATGAAATTAAAGTGTGAAGAAGACCAAGAACTTATTAAGAATTATACATGGGGTGTGATATATGAAGCGACAAGAAAAAAGCATAAGTGAGTTATTAGATGATACAGAGGCACAACTCGAAGAGATCAGGCGAAGGGTTGAAGAAGATTTAGGGTATATACGTAAAGGCGGGGAAGATGACATCTTATAAAGCTAGCAGAGGTTGTCAAGACCTTAACAGTTATATTGAAATACCCATCGGTAAGATTATCAAGCGAGAAAATTATAATAGAGTTAAGCAGTTGCCAAAGACAAGCACGGATAGAAGATTAGTATTTGAATATTTGAGGGATGGGCCTGCCACTGTTTGTGAGTTCTTAGATAAGATTGGTAAGAACGACGCTGATAACAAGATCAGGTACAGACCAAGATTTAGTGACTTAGTAACCGAAGGGTCTGTTTATTGTAGAAAAAAGGTTTGTCTTGTTTGTGGACGAAAAGAAGCAAGTTACGAGGTAGTATGAAAATGGGCGAGTTAAAAGTAGGAGAAAAATATTTAAGTATAAAAATAGTTGGTCACGATTTTATCAAAGCGTTTCCAAACAAAGACCGAGAAGATAACAAGAAGCAACCACACTTCAAAGGTGACGGGGTAGCGGTTTGGGTTCAGGAAAAACAATCAAAAGATAAAATAGAGACTGATTATTTATGAGTAACCAATTCATACCCACCAGTAGTGTAGAGTACGAAGTGTTAAGCCTAGACACCCTTTGGGGTGACGACGCTATCAACTACAAGCCTTACATTATGAGTGAGGAAATGAAGAAGAAAGACACTAGTAGGTATTGGAACATATTAAATTTTATTACAAGAGATTTTAGGTTAGGAAACATTAGCCCTCGACTACACGATCTTAACTGGTTATGGAATTATAGCGGTAGCGCAGGGCAAATATTATTATTAAGAAACGGTAGTTTTGAAGAAGTGTTCGTAGCGATGATATTGCCTGTAGCGACAACTTTAGAAACAAGCCAGAGCATAGGCGGATTCTTCCGTAAAGTAAAACAAACAATTCACCAAGAACAAAAGTACGAAGACATCACAAGCACGGGCGGGTTTTTTGGTAAGAAGAAGAAAAGGGATTATTAAAAATGGTAAATGAAACGATAATAAATTTAACTAGTAACATGACTAGCAACATTACAGAAGCCCTTACTAATACTGCAAGTGTTGGTGGGAGTTCTGAGAATACTATGATCTTACTTGCAGTACTAGGGGCGTTTGTTTGTGGTATGATGCCATTAGTATTTATGCTTAGGGGAATATTGTTCCCTTATCTAAGAAGCAAGGGAGACGGAAAAGTATTACTAAGAGTTTTCCTTAAGAAAGGAGGATTCATCTTTAAGGTAGGACAAATAAAAGATGGATACATAAATTATAAGATTGGCAAAGACGAGTTCGTAGTCACCCAAGTTAAAGAGGCGATAGTTAAATGTTTAAGAAACAGTTGGTGTGATTGTCAAGAAGCCGACACAGCCCCTTTCGTTCACGAAAAGGTTTGGGTTGATAGTATAATAAAAGAAAGGAAGACAGGAGTTTTAGATAAGGATGGAAACCCGGTCATTGATGAAGCGACAGGAAAATATTTGTATGAGGATAAACAAATAGAAGTTCCTATCGCCAGGCGTTTCTTAGGTTTTGATGATAGCCTATTAATAAAGAACGCTTTGTTGTTAGTAGCACAAAAACCAAAGATACCGATAGGCAGCGCCTTCGGAGGATTCAACTTTAAAATAATATTTATTGTTTTAATAGTTTTAGCAGGAGTAATGTTTTTCCTTAACGGAGGGATATAATGATATTGGCGAAACCAGGAGATTACTGTTATTATAAGGTCATCACCTCATACCCGAATCAGTTGGAAAAAGTTTGTTCTTTCCACAACGACCTTTACACCCGCAGTGTCCACGGTAGTCTCTTGGCGCCAATAACCTTTAGAAGGATAGATAAGAACACTTACTACGTTTATTGTGCTTGGCAAACATATTTGTTTGGCATAATACCCGGTTTTAAGTGGATTCCTTTTCTTGTCTATACCGCCGCTCTTAGAATTAGCCTGAAGGTTAAAGGAAAACTCAAGTGTAAGTTTAGTATTATGAGCGCCAACAAGGCTGCGTGGTTTGAAGTAACTAGGGGGTTAAAATGAGAAGATTAAAAGAAGCATATTATAGTTTTAAAGAGTTTACTAACAATTATGAGAAGAACTTTGTTAAGATCGGCAGGCGTTGGGTGTTGGTGGGTGGTAAGTATAAGCTTGACCGTTACCTGTTCGGGATTATATCATTATTTTTTATTTTTAGCGTAGTTTATTCAACAGTAGAATATTTTAGTGTCGAAGATCATTTCTACGCTAAGTGCCCCGAAGAAGCACAGTTCCATTGTGATAACCCTTTCTACACTCATTGTGACGGAGAGTTAGGAAAGGTTTGTAACCAGGAGTTTATAGACCCAGGGGCTAGTATAGGGGTCAAGCCTAGTTGGATTAGCTTAAACTTAGACATAATACTCTTAGCAACTTTATTATTGTACGCTGCCGCGAACACATTAATACATAATAGGAGGTTAATAAAATGAAAAAACATTATTTAATAGCATTTTTTTGTAAGACTGAACAGTCAAAGATAGTGACTGGCGCAGGGATAAAAGCTTTAAGGGAGAGTTTTCTTAACCCTAGCATAGATCAGGAAGACTATAATTTTAAACAAACTGATGAAGGTTACATTATTGATTATTATATTGACTTAAACAAAGATAATATTAAACACATTAAGATTCACACGAAAGACCTAAAGAAACATTTAAGGATTTTTAAAAAAATAAAAGATTGTAAAATTTATCTTGAGGTTAACGATGTTGAAGAATAAAGATTTGTTAGGGGTGGCTATGTATCTTATGGACCACCAACATCGTTGGCTTAGTAAGTCTCAGATAGTTAAGGGTTCGGGCGCTCATTGGAACACCGTCACGGTCTGTCTTAATCGTCTTGATCTTCAAGGTAAACTTTTAGAGAAGAGTGGCTGCGGGATTTTTAGTGTTCTTTACAAGTACAACAATGGGGATTAACATTATTTTGTGAATAAATATATAAGTGACAAACATCTTAATTGTTTTTGTCGGAGGGTTAGATTAACGATGGCAAATTTTGTAAGAGGAATTATTGGTATTTCAATAGGAGTAGTAGTTTTCGCAAACCTCTTCATGTACGTACTTAAAAACACCAGTACCACAACCTGGAGCGCTACGGAAGTAGCACTATGGGCACTGTTAGGTATCATAGGAATTACAGGTATGTTCTATGGAGTAGCTAACCTATTTGGACTAGCATAAAGGAACAATCTAAGATGACAACGAAAGAACAAAAAGGCAAGTTAGCGATGGCTTGCCTTTTTATTTTATTATTATTTCCATTTGTAAGTGCTAATTCTATGGTGGAGACTGAACTAACCCCTCTGCCAATATTTTTATTATTCTTAGTAATAGGAGTTGCTATGATAATAGTAGGGTTTTTTAGCAACAACACATGGCTAGGGCTTATAGGAACAGGGATAACTTTTGTTATGGGGCACATATTACAAACAGGAAACTTAGGGATAGGAAGCATAACTAATACTACAATAAATGGTTCCTTAATAACCAGCGTTACCAGCTACACCGCGGTCGTTGGAAGCAATAGTCATTTAATAGGACTTTTCATAATGGTTTTTAGCGTCATAATGTTTTTCTTAATGATATTTGATGGAGGATTAGCTGAAGAATGAAAAAAAAGAAATGGGTAGCCTACAAAATAATAGACGAGATGGGTGATAAGATAGGTAAAGGGGTTTGTGATTTTGATAGTTTCGATAAGGTTTGGAAGAAAACAAAGAGGAAGTTTGGA
>Ga0180438_10005622_pt1 | contig 17320 bp, 15 predicted proteins | sample SS_ome_12_FD_132455 | JGI IMG/M metagenome (GOLD analysis project Ga0180438, IMG submission 132455) | Hypersaline lake sediment archaeal communities from the Salton Sea, California, USA - SS_3_D_2 metaG | ecosystem: Environmental > Aquatic > Non-marine Saline and Alkaline > Hypersaline >...
ATTTTTCAGGATGCTCTTTCTGGATGTGCATCCAGTATGGTTTGGTTAACGCTTCTCCACAATATGGACAGAAACGTGATTCTTCTTCCTCAGTCATAGTAAATCGTGTAAACTTGTATTATTTAATATGTTAAATAAAATACAATATTAGTTTAAAAAATTATTAATTATTGTTATAAAAATTTAATGGAATAATGCCTTATAAAGATTTAATTCATCATATAGAATTTCATAATACTAAAAGTAAATTTTTCTCTAAAAGGATAAGAAATTTATTCACTTTCTTGGAATTGTGTAAAATTAAATAGATGAATTTTTTCTATTTTAGTAGCTTTCATCGTGAGCGAATTTTAAGTATTCAAAAGAAAGTATTATATGAAAGAATTATTTGAGTTAGGGATTGTTTTTAGGGGCTTTGTACTAGTGAAGCACAAATTCAAAAAGCTATCAACTATAAATGGAATACAAGAAAGCAGTAAAGATTTACGTGGAGCATTTATATCCGCTATAAACTCGTTTGCTACTAATGCCTTTAATAATGTATCTTTGGAATACTTGGAATCAGATAAAATTTTATTCGTTTTCAAATTAGCTGATGTTAAGGCTTTAGATTGCAATTCTAAAGAACCCGTAATTTTATATGGATTAATTAGTAAACCAAAAAAGGATCCAGATAAATTGGTTAAAAAATTCTTTGAAAAAGTACAACCAATCTTAAATTTATTTGTTAAGAAATATACTAATAAGGATTTTACGGAATTGAGCCAATTTGAACCATTTGCGGAAGAAATAAAAAATTTTTTTTAGAAAATTGTAGATCATTCCTCAGTGTACAGCATCCATCCTTTCGGTTCGGAGCGCGAATATATAATTTTTCCTTCTTCCTTCATGGCATCGATTAAATTACCGACTGATTCTTTGTCATAACCAAGGATTACGATGTCATCAATGATCTTTCCTTTAGAAGCTACTATTTTATTTCGTTCCATGTAATCAATAATGATATAACGTAGATTTTCATTTTTAATTGAGACTTGTGATGATATAGTTGCTTCTGATTCTTTCTTTAAAGCATCTATCAATGCGCTTCCTTTCTCTTCAATGTCTCCTTCAATAACCACAGGAGTAATCTTCTTACTCTTCATTTTTTCGATTTCTGGTAGCTTAACTCCTTCATCTACTTTTTCTTTTGGTATATCCCAAATGGAAAACTCTTTCTGTTCAATGATAACGGATTTTTGAGTAAGCATTTTCTCAAACTCTTCAACAACTTTTTCCTTTACGTAACCTCTTTTTACTAAATCGTTTGCTATATCCTCAATAATACGTTTATCGATTAAAATTTTCAAGATGTACTCTCTAATATTTGTAGGAACTGTTTCGAGTTTTATTAATTCTTCAACTGATTTTTCTTTCTCTTCTGGTTGCTTTTCAGGAATGACAATATTAAAGGGTATATCTAAGACTGGCTTTTGTCCCCATTCACAATCTGAAATACAGCGAATGCTTCGATCATATCCTCCATAAAGTATCTTTGCTAATCCTTTCTCTGGGTCTTTCATTGATGAAACAATCTTTATGGAAGAAGAAGTAGACGTTTTCCATTTTAGTTGAATATCTGATGAATCTAAACTGGGATTATGGTAAATTCGTAATGTACCATCAGCACATCCTACAATAATTTCTTTTGCGTTATCTCCATCGATATCATCTAAGCGTATAGAAATAGGCCTGCCCTCTTCAATTTCTATTGACGTGAGAGCATCTCCCCCGCTGTTTAGGATAATTAATTTCGAATCATCCGTTCCAATAACAATTTCATGATAGCCATCATTGGTTACGTCTCCAATCGCGATAACATTGATTTGAAATCCTAAGTTCTTTTGCCAAATAATATCAGGTTGATCATTTTCAAATTGAATTAATTGGAGATCCCCATTTTTCGTACCACTTAATAACCCAAATATCGGAATATCTACATTTTGAAGCTTTAAATATCCTAATGCACACGCAGTTACCCACGAATCGTAGTATAGAATGAATTTCGGCTCTTTGGCTTCAATATTCTTAAAGATTTTAAGGGTCTTGTCTTCACTTCCCAATATTAATTCTATATTTCCATCTCGTGTGAAATCGCCCGCGGTAACACATAATACTTTTTTTGCGATTTTATAATTCATAATCCCGGCTAATTTATTTAATCCCTTAACAAATTTAACGACTAGGAAATTCCCATCACCCGCACCGACTAAGATTTCATCGCAACCGTCGCCAGTCACATCTATAGGAAAGCTGCATCGGCACCATCCATCAAAAGTAATGGAATCTAAAATGGTTAGATCGTGATCCATAAGATACAAGGTTTTGTCGTGCCCTCCAAATACAAAATACGACTGATCACCACATTGTAATACAGAACAAGTTAAAATGGCTTCAGGACATTCAAACATCCAGTTAAGATCAAAATTTTTACTTTTATTGGTCATATTTGATTCTTATCAAATCCTAAAATTGAATGAATTACAAAATCTATTAGATCTATATAATGGTTTTGATAATATAAAAATATAATAAAAAAAAAATTAGAAGATAAATTTCTTATAATCCAAGCTGAGCATCGCTTGGACTGTATTCTCCTGTACCTGAAATTTCATAGGAAATTTCAACTTTATCGTCAGCATTTAGTAGATCAATCGTCCATTTCAATGTATCTTCTCCTACTTCATCGGTAATTTGAGGTTTTCCACCAGAGTAGCTTCCATACTCAAAATTGTCAGGGACTTTGTCCATAAGAACCACATTCTGTAAAGGAGCAGTACCAATATTTTCAAGGGTTAAAATGATTTGGTATTTGCCCAAAGCACCAATTGGAATTACTTCCTTTCCAATTCTGAATTTTCTCCTCAAGTGTAGTGCTTCGATAATAGGTACTTCTGGTTTGAATTCCAGTTCTTGAGATAATGGAAATGTATTAGCTAAGTACGTTATTTCTGACTCAAAAGTTGCTTCTTTGACTGGATTGACACAGTGAATAGGATATTCAAATTCTAAAATCGATTCTGGCATGAACAAACCAGTGTCAGAATTACGCAAGTTTTTTAATGAAATCCTAAATACATTACTATCAAATTTCACCGAATTCGAAGGTAAATCAACTTCATCACCATCCCAAATCATTGTTACCTCGCTTGCATCTGGAGGGTTAAATTCACTTGTAAAGTATTGTTGATTGATAGCGATCTCATTCAATGGAGCTGAACCATTATTAATGATTTTTAGCTTCGCAATTACATCTTGTTCTTTATAAGTCGGAACTTGTGTAAGGTCATAGGACATATCCCCTGTGATACTGGCAATCTCTAGGATAACATCTGATATCGAAATTGTACCATTAACATTGGTTTGAAAATCAGGCATCACACGGAATTCTAATTTCTTCCTAAAGGCAGGTAATTCTTCTGACTCATAACGCCACTTATTAGAATGCCATTGAGCTCCAGCGGGTAATAATGAGACATCTTTGGGATCGATATCAACAAATTTCTCTGATTCATCTTCAGGTGAATAGACATCAGCATTAAAGAGTTGAAGTATAAATTCAGATGGATTTTCAAATACTAATTTACAATCCCATACACCTGGTTCTTCATCCCTTTCAACTGTATCAACATAAAATTTATTGCGTGTATAGGCATCATATTTGTCTATGGCCAAACCACCAGCAAATGAAGAATTAGCCTTATAGGTCACCTCAATTGGCCCAGTTCTTCTTTTTGTGATATCTGTCACCATAATCGAACAAGTAAATTTCATTAGGACTGTTTCTTCAGGGATCAATTTATCAATTGTCCATACAATTTTATTATCTTCAACCTCTCCACGCCCTTCAGTAGTTTCTCTTATTACAGGATCGGAAAAATCTTCAGGAATTGTTTTTACCACTTTTACATTACTGATAGGTTTATCATATAAGTTATACATGGCGACTGCAAAGGTCACAATGTTTTCCTTATCAATTGAAATGCCAAATGATTGGAGAGAATAATCTTCAGCATCCACTCCCCCATCTGCCATTAAATCCTCATCATCTTCCTCTTCCTCGTCTTCATCCTCCTCGTCTTCTTCCTCCTCCTCATCCTCTTCCTCTAAATCATCATACTCATTAGTTTCTTCAAATTTTCTCTCTTTAACGCTTTTTCCCACACTACTTGTTTTATCTTTGGAACGTAAGAGATCCGTTTCTATATCCCTTAAATTCAAGATATCGTCCGCATCTGGAAGAGTATTAACATATTCCTTAATTAAGAGTAGATTTTTTGCCGCTCCAATAATAGAAAAATCTTCACTATAGACATTATCATCTGGATCGGTACCTAATTCCCGAATCTTGATTTCATTTGATTCTAAATCTGTACCATCAATATTTTTTAGTGCAATATCTATATCCCATAATCTATCTTTCTTACTTGGATTTTCAACATTTAATTTTCCAGTAAAATTTATTGATTCTATATTTGCCCCGTGATCTAACTCTACATCTACACCCTCATCAATCTTTACTAAACCAAGTAAACCTTCACGATTTCCATCTTTAAGAAGGATAGAGCCCTCTAATTCTCCAGTATCTGCGTCATAAGTCTCTATGACAGGGGTTGAGATATCTTTATCTACTAACTTTACCTTTCCCTCATCCATTTCTGTCCGTCTTAATCCTTCTGCTACCTTTTCCTCTGCTTCTTCATCGCTTCCCCAGCCAAATCTTGATTCTTTCTTTTTCTTATCTTTTTTTCGTGCCATATTAGATTCACACTTTCATTTAATTTATAATAAATTATTATTTTTTGACTTATTTTGTTACATAATAATATGTAAAGTAAAACTAGGTATTAAAGTTAAAAAAGATTCTTCAGATTTTTTTTAAGGTGATTTTTTGGGTAAAGGATCTCGAGAAGTATCGATTAAATTGGGCCGAGTCCATTTATATCCACACATCGGACATTGATACTTTTTATCTCGTGGATGTTTTGGATCTCTACTCGGGCGAAAAGAATAACCGCACTTCGGGCAATTTAATATTAGATCCTCGGTAATTTTTCTAATTTTGATCTTGTCCAAATTTTTATCTTTCATACTAATTTTCACAGCACAGAATGATTTGATTTAAGTAAAATCATAATATCATTAACATTACAACCTGTCGGTCCAGTAATTAATTCTGTACCTAAAGTTTTAAACATAGAATTGGAATCATTATGATCAAGATACTTTGGTATGTCAAGATTTAATTTAAGTACTTGATTAAGGACTTCATTATCAACTAATGCTCCCATTGCCTTGCTATTACCTTCAATGCCATCAAGATTTGCTGCAATTAAGCAAAAATCACAATGGATTTTCTCTTTTTTCGCTTGATTAAGAAAACTTAAAAGCATTTCTTGATTTCTTCCCCCAATTCCGTTTCCTTTAAGAGTAACCGTGAGTTCTCCCGTTCCTATTAATGCTAATTGTTCATGCCTTTTATAAGATTCATTTGATTTCAAGAAAAATTCTTTAAAAATTTTTTTTCCAAATATTCGAGCCTCTCCTATCATATTATTTGGAATAGTTTTTAGAGTGAATCCTTCTGTTTTTAAGTAATTTTCAATAGCACTAACAGCACTTTCAACACTACCTATAAGATAATTATGAACGTTGTCAAAACAGTTATCTCCGGGTTTTGGTGTCTCTAGCGAATGATTTATCTTAGCCTCTTCAATAAGTGAGGAGATTGAATGTGGAATTTTCTGAAGCAAATTATATTTTTTTAAAATATTTCGAACATCTTTAAAAGTGGAGGGATCTGGGACCGATGGGCCTGAAGCTATTGAATCTAAATCATTTCCTACAACATCTGATATAATCAATGCCACAAGTGTTCCTTGACTCGTATTAAAAAGCAGCCGTGCTAAATTTCCTCCCTTTATTCCTGAAAGATGTTTCCGAATTATATTAATTTCATGAATTGATGCCCCAGATTCTAAAAGAAGGTTGTTAATAACTTGGAGGTCTTCTAATTGAATAGAATCTCTGGGTAAGGGTAATAAGGCGGATCCTCCTCCCGAAACTAAAAAAATTATTAGACTCTTTTTAGAACTAGCTTTAATTAATTCTAACATTTTTTGAACGCCATACATTCCAATTTTATTAGGTATCGGATGAGAAGCATAATTAATCTGTATATAATCATCTAAATCTAAGTGATCTATTTCTAATCCATCGGGGATATTAATTATCCCTTTATACATAATATTGGGTATCTTAGATAGTAATTTCCCAAGAAATGCAGCCATATGAGCAGTAGCTTTCCCCCCTCCAATAATGTAAATTTCTTCAAAATTTTTTAGATTATATTCATCTTTTTGAACGATGAGTTTCTCATTTTCAATTTTTATTGATTTCTCCATTAAATTATTCGGCATAACGGAAGTTATTGCTAATTCTAGAGAATGCAAAATTGTCTTTCTAAGTAATAATTGAGGTTTTGATAGATGTGAGGGAAGTAATTGTGAATAATTTTTAATTATAGATGGACTCATTTACTTAGAAGAAATCTTATTTTTTAGTAGTGATAATATTTGATTAAACTTAATATTGGTTGAATAATTTAATTTAATATCATAATCATATAACAAATACTAACAATTAATTGAGAGAAGTTGAACCATATGAGTGAAAATGTCGAATATGATATTGCAATCATTGGCGCTGGACCCGGAGGTTACCATGCTGCGGTTAGAGCTGCCCAATACGGAGCAAAAGTTGCATTGATCGAGAAGGCAAATCTAGGAGGAACTTGTTTGAATTGGGGTTGTATTCCAACAAAAGCGTTATACGCTTCTGCTGATCTAATTCAAACGATACGAGAGCATGGAAAGGATTTTGGGGTAAGCTGTGATTTGAGTGTCGATTTCGCAAAAGCTGTAGAGAGGAAGAACAAAGTAGTCAAAGAATTAGTAGAGGGAATCGATGGATTGCAAAAAGCATGGAAAAATGATGTATACCTTGGTTATGGGAAAATTTTAGGGGGGAATGCTAATGAAGGCTTTGATATTTCAATAGAAGGGGATAATACTACCACCATTAAAGCGAAACGAGTTATCATCGCAACTGGATCTTCACCTGCCATGATCCCGGCATTCAATATCGACCATGATAGGATTCTAACGAGTGATGATATTTTAGATCCTAAATTTAATATAGTTCCCAAAAGATTGTTGATAATTGGAGCGGGAGTTATCGGATGTGAGTTTGCAAACATATTTGCAACGTTTGGAAGCAAAGTAATAATGTTAGAATACCTTTCAAGTCCGATTGCCACTGAAGAGCCTATGGTTGTAAGGGAGTTGCAAAAAAAATTAGAGAGCTTAGATATTGAACTTAACGTATCTCAAAATGTTTTATCGGTGGAAAATACGGGTTCAGGAGTAAAAGCAACTACTTGTGATGCAAGTGTACCCCGAGATCAAGTGGCATCAGCTGAGAAATCTTATTTTGAAGCTGATTATTGTTTGGTATCTATTGGAAGAGCCCGTGAATCTAAAGATATCGGTTTAGAAGAGTTAGGAATCGAAACTAATAGAGGAGCAATCAATATTGATACTAAAACAACAGAAACTTCTGTAAAAGGTATCTTTGCGATTGGTGATGTTGCCGCATCTGGGGCACCTATGCTTGCCCACGTTGCCAGTTATATGGGGGATGTAGCCGTTGCAAATGCACTTGCTAATTTAGGAGACTTTCCCGTAGAAGAAAAAACTACAGATTATAAAGTGGTACCCGCCACCATCTTTACTAATCCAAATATTGGTTCAGTCGGGATTCGAAGAAAACAAGCAAAAGATTTAGGAATCGATGTGGCTATGGGCAGATTTGCATACGCTTCTTTAGGGAAAGCGAAGTGTGCAGGTCATGAAGAGGGATTTCTGCTAATTTTAGCCGATAAAGATACACACAAAATCATTGGTGCATCTTGCATTGGTGCTGAAGCTCCTGAATTAATAGCTGAAATCGCATTAGCAATGCAACACGGACTCACAATCCATGATGTGGGAGAAACTATCCATAGCCATCCAACGATCTCAGAAATGGTATTAGAAGCCGCGGAAGATGTGTTTGGAATGGCTATTCATAAGAAGGGAAGACCCACATTTCACTAATTTCTTTTTTATTTTTATTATTGATATAGTCTATATCTTTCAGAATTGATCTAAATTATTGATAAATTTATATAATATCTGTTGATAACTAGTCATAAATCATGATGAATGATGACGATGAGGAGAATGAAAACCAGGATGATGAACTCGAGCGGATAGAAAGAAGATTGATTAAGATCCATGAGAATCAACAAATAAGTATGTGTTGTATCATAATTTTATTATCAATTATTATGCTTTTATTGTGGTTCTCTCCCACATTTTAAGATTATCATCCTAATCATTTGGATAATTTCTTTTATGAACTAGTTCCATAGCACTTATCCAAATTATAATGCACTCTTTATTTAGCTTAATTAGTGTTTTAATACAGAATATTTAGATTAATAATGAATATTTTTTTATCTTAATACTAATTTGTAATACATAGATTTACTATTAAAATTAATATTTGTTAAGATAGTATCGTGAATACTACAGATTTATTCCAAGATAGCCCCGGAAAGAAAGTTTTAATCTCTGGTAATGAAGCATTTGCTCGTGGGATTTTTGAAGCAGGTGTAAGATTCGCTGCAAATTATCCTGGGACCCCTGTAAGTGAGGTAGGGGATTATCTCCACCTTCTTTCTAAAAATAATGATAATTTTACTTTTGACTATGCAGTAAATGAAAAAGTTGCTTTGGAATCATGTATTGGGGTAAGTTGGGCAGGATTACGATCTGTTGTTATGTTCAAGCATCTAGGGCTTAATGTGGCTGCTGATCCATTACATACGTTTCCTTATTCAGGGATTAATGGAGGGATGCTTATCTTATGTGGAGGAGATCCTGGTATTTTATCGTCTACTAATGCTCAAGATAATCGGCTTTATGCCTTACATACAAAAATTCCAATAATTGAGCCCTCAACAGTTCAAGAGTGCAAAGACTTTATAAAAGAAGGATTGCGGCTCTCAGAGTTATATAAAGTTCCAATTTATGTTCATGTCACTAGTAGATTATGTCATAGTCATGGAATAGTTACATTGGGAAAGAGAAGTAAGATCGAAAAGACAGGGATATTTCAAAAAAATCCCGATCGCTACGTTAATACACTAACTAGAGCCTTATCAAACCAATCAAAGTATTTCCAAATTGTAGGAGAGTTAGCGAAAAATAAAAAAATGTTTTATCTATTTAATAAAGTGAAAGATTGGACTAAAAATTTAGAAGAGAATGAATTTTCTGATATAGGTATTATCACAAGTGGTATATGTTATAGTTATGTTATCCAAGCTTGTCGTCGTCTTAATATTCATCCTCCGATTCTTAAACTTGGGCTTCTCTTTCCAATAAATAGAAATGAAATTTGTGCATTCGCAAATACTTATAATCTTAAGAAACTTTTGGTAGTGGAAGAACTTGAACCCTTTATCGAAACAGTTTCAAAACGTACATTTTGTAATTACTGTGATGCGAAAAGAGATTTAGAAATCCATGGAAAAGACTTCATACCTAAGACGGGGGAACTCACCACTGATCTTGTTATCCGCTTCTTACTTAATCAATATGAAATCAAAAGAGAAGACTTGATCGAAGATATTGAACAAAAAGAACAAATTCTAAAGGAAATTTTACCAAATCTTCCAATCAGAGAACCTACCTTCTGCCCAGGTTGCCAATATCGTTCAGTATTCTATAGTTTAAAAAAAGCTGTGGAAAAATTAAGCAAAGAGAATGGATTTGAATTCATATACGCGGGAGATATAGGATGCTATACTTTAAGCGAATCCTATCCTTATCAAATGCTTGATTGGGTAGTATGTATGGGTGCGGGAATTGGAATTGCAAATGGGATGGCTCAAGTAGTAGCGACGAGTCAAAAATTGATAGCATTCATCGGAGATAGTACCTTATTTCACACTGGTCTTCAACCACTCATCAATGCGATTAAAAACAATACAGAGATGACAATTATTATCTTTAATAATTACTGGACTTCTATGACTGGTCAGCAAGAACATGCCGGAACGCCCTTGAACCTCACGCAAGATCAAGTGACTGAAACTGAAATAAAAAAGACTCAAATAGATATGATAAAATTATTAGAAAATATAGGAATAAAGGAAAAGAATCTCATTATTACAGGAGCATATAATATGGAACACTTGCAGAAAATATTTCTAAAAACGCTTCCAAAAAGCGGAACGAAAGTTATTGTTATCAATGAAGAATGTGCGCTTGAGAAGAGTCGAAGGTTTAAATTACTTGAGAAGTCGAACAAAGAATCAAGTAAGGAACAAATATATTATAAAATTTTGGACTCATGTGTGAAATGTAATGAATGTATTGAATATTTAGGTTGCCCCGCTATAAATATTGAGGTCTTAAAAGGAGAGATTAACCAATCGGATGATATCTTGAAACCCGAATCTTACAAATACTTCATTAATCAAAGTACTTGTGTACCAAATATATGTCCTGGACTCTGCAAAGTAGTATGTAAGGATGGTATGATAAAAAAGACCATCATCGATGTAAAAAATCAAAAATCCTCCTCAAAATCAGGTGAAGAGTAATGGGAGATATTTACAATATACTTTTAACGGGCGTTGGTGGTCAAGGAATCGTTCTTTTAGGTAATATTTTGAGAGAGTACGGAATGCGCTTTCCGTTAATACAAAATGTAGTAGGTACCGAAACGAGAGGTGTCTCTCAGAGAGAAGGATCTGTACTAGCTACCGCTCGATATCTAATCGATAGTAAGATTTATTCCCTTGACCAAAATTTTGAAGTGGAAGATTTAATTTCACCTTTGATTCCAATTAACGATGCACATCTGGTTATGGGCCTTGAACCTTTAGAAACTATTCGAAATTTACGATACATCTCAGAAAGAACTGTTGTTATTATGAATACACATCGTAACTATCCAAGAAATGTTATTCTAAAAGCAGGAAAGACGATGAAATATCCCAGTTTGGGATATATCATTGATATTCTTGATCAACTAGCACGACGGACGATTTCATTAGACTTTAATGAGTTAGCCAAAGCTAAATTTGATAATGCGATCTATTCAAATGTTATTCTATTAGGAGTGGGTGCCAAAGAATTTCAAGAAGTGTTTAATAAAAAACTCATGCTTACGCTCTTAATAGATTTCTTTGGAGAAGACTCACACAATTTGGATGCTTTTAATTTGGGTTATAATTTAATAACCTAATTAAAGTGAAAGGAAATCAACTCAACGATTAATAAATTTTACTTTAAATGATTCTAATTTTCCATTCTTTATCTTAATTTCACGAAAACCTCCAACCAGTTTGGGATTATGATAACCTCCTAAACCTAATGCAGGTGTCTGTACGATAAACGGGCCATTCTTTTCTATTTCTTTCGAGTTTGTATGTATTTCTGAGTATAAATCATAATAAATTGGGATAGATTGCGTCTCTTGTTTTATCGTCTCAGCATCTTCTTCGGGTACATTCTTGGAGCCCAAGCGAAATTCTTTTAACTCATGAGTATGACCTGACAACGTTAAAATAACATTTCTCTTGCAAAAATTGATTAAATCCTCCCAATGGGAAGAAATGGTTCCAAATTGAATATTAAATTCCTCATCAATCCTTGCCTTAATTTTTGCTAAACCTAGTTTCTGAAAAACTGATTCTTTAAACTGAGATATTTCGGTAAGTAGCTGATCCTTGCTAATCAATTTACCTACACGTCTTAATAAACTAATACTTTTTTTAGGATTTATCGGGGGGCCATGCAAAAACAGAAATGTAGCTTCTCTCGGATTTAACTGAGTATCCCTTAATCTCAATAAAAAGTTGATCTGTTTTGCCGATAAACCAGTGACGGAAGGTTTCCCTAAAATCAAATCTGGAAGATTTTTAAAGGAATCTGAACCAGAGTTCAGGAAAATTAAATTTATATTTCCAAGTTTAAGATAATAATCTAAAGAAGGATTTATTTCAAAAATGTAGCCTTTCAGCGCTCGAAAGCTTTTAGTAATTGCTGTGATGGGATTGGCAGTATATTTATCGTTTAACGCTAGAGCTTCATTAGCATTTAATCCAATTTTTTTATAAAGTCCACCCCATCTAAGATCGTAATGATATGGTCGATAATCGTGATTTCCTGGGACTGTAAAAATAGGGCAGAGTAATTCCTCTCCTTTTATAACTCCTCGTTTATTGGGAACATCTTGGTTTAAGACAATATTTTTAAAAATTTTCCAATTGGTTGTTTCATAGTTAAATTCCGATGATTTTCTAGAATCTTTAGAAATTGTCGAAAGAATGGCAAAATCAATCAAGTCTCCGGTTAGAACAACAAATTCAATACTGTTATTTAACACTTGCTTGTTTATAAGCTTAATAAACACCCGAAAATTATTATTTGGATTCACAAACCTCTTCTTTAACGGTTTTAGATTTTTTTGTGTTTCTTCCAATTTCTTAGGATCGCTCTGAAAGATTTTACTTATTTTAGAAAAGAATCCCTCCTTTTTTTGTTCCTCAAACGAGTCTCTTTTGAATACGCTTAACCAATTTTTTACAATTTCATATATACTATCATTACGCTCTGCAATATGCAAATCTGTTGCATGAATGAAAGAAAATGTATCCCATTCTGACTTTGAAATAACAATTGAATGGTTATTAACCCTAACTTCTCCCAAGTCTAGTGTATGGCGAATGTCAAACATGATAAAGTTATAGACTTTTAAATAATCCTCGATCACTTTGCTAATATCAAATTTGAAATGAATAGTAAAAAAATTGGTCAGTGAATCTAAAATCTCTTGCTTATTATAATACTCAACGGGAGTATGATAACTATTGAAATCTGGTTTATCAATACCGGAAATTAAGGCAGGTTTAACACTTATTACTGAAATTTTAATCGGTTCGCCCCGTATTGCGTTCTCTCTCCTTCCCTTTAAATCATCTTCATATTGTTCGATTATACTTCGGTGATCAGCACCAACATCTTCTTCAAAAGATTCTCTCCGTTTCTTTGATATTTTGAATAAGATTCGACGCCAAATGCTCTCTTGTTTTTTTGATTTTTTTATTTCATCTTCCAGTTTTTGCTTCTGTTCTTCAATTAATTGCCTTAATTTCCATTTAGATTCAAAAAGAGGTATAAATTCAACATTATTCTTCATTATATTTTGGACTTCTTGAATATCGCTTACGTTACTCGTACATAAGACTTTTATTTCAAAATCTTTCTTTTTTAATTTACTATCGATACTTAAGATAAGGGGGTGCCCTAAATTTGGATTTAAAATGATTGCATGGGGATGTATTGGTCGAGAAATATCATTCATAAGATTAGTCCACTAGTATTTTTTATTTATTAATCATTTGATTTTGCCAATAAATACATAATAAATAAGTCTAGGGATTAATTAAGACTAACTTTTTTCCTCGAAACGAATTAAAAATAGCTATAATTTCTACTATTCGTTGTCTAAATTAGCTAAATTAACGAATATTACGTTATCTCCGCGTACTACAATGTTTCCGAGGTCTTCATGCTCCTCTCGAATATTACCCTCTTCATCTTGATATTCAAAAATTTGACTTGTTCCCTCAAGATAGAGATTTAAGTGATCATCAAAACCACCTAAATTTCCTCTGAAAAGTCGGTTTCGCTTCACTTTAATTAATATTACTTTATTTATCGAGTTTTTTAAGTAATCGATAGGTCGATTTGGTCTACTTTGCGACATATTATATCTTTCCTTTTCTTAATAAAAAGTCTTCAAAAAATATTGAATATTAATATTAAAATTAAATGTGAGAATTAAAACCTTTTGATTCTATATACTTTAAAGTTTATAAAGAACACAAATTTCATTTTTATGTATGGATGATTCCGACTCAGAACTAATTGTAAAATGTTGTATTAAAAATTGCCAAAAAGAAATAGCCCGCAAAGAGGCTATAGAAATTGAGGGTAAATACTTTTGTAAGATTTGCGGAGTACATTATTACCGCAACTTAATAGAATCATAATTGGATTTGTAACAAGAGAGGATTAATTCTTAATTATATCTAAATTTTTATGGTATGGAGAGTTATAAATAATTGTATCAGATACTTAAAAAAGGCCCGTGGCCCAGTTTGGATAAGGCAGCGGCCTCCTAAGCCGAAGATCAGGGGTTCAAATCTTTATAAATAATTATTAAGAGAACATTTCCCCTCGGGCCTGCTTTTTTATCTAAAATAGAAAGATTATCCTAGTAGATATTTCTCAGAATCGTTGTTTCTGCCTATACATAACGAGAACTTAAATTTTCCTTTCCCCTATTATTACTCGCTATAACAGTAAAATATGAGGTGTAAAAAATTTCTAGAAAAATATTGCGAGTGAATATGAATACACTCGAAACAAAATTTGAAGATGTACCCGAGGATTGGAAAATTTTGGGTGGTCGAGCCATGACCTCCAATGTTGTTGCAAAAGAGGTTCCCCCCGATTGTCATCCATTAGGACCTAATAATAAACTTGTTTTAAGTCCGGGAATGGTCACGGGATCAGCAGCTCCAACTTCAGGTAGAATTTCAGTTGGTACGAAGTCACCTTTAACTGGCGGAATTAAAGAAGCAAATGCCGGAACAAATTTCGCACAAAAGCTTGGTCGATTAAGGATAGCTGCTATTATTATCGAAGGGCAGCACAAAGGAGACTATAAATTACTCAAGATTACAAATGATGAAGTAAAATTCATGGACGCTAAGAAATGGTCGAATAAGGGCTTGTATGACGCTTACAAAGAACTTTATAAAGAATTCGGAGATAAAGTTGCTATTAGTGGAGTAGGAATAGCTGCTGAAATGTTAGGAGCCGCGTCCGGAGTCTGTTTCAATGACCCCGAAGGGCTTCCTAGTCGCTATGCAGGTCGAGGTGGTGTTGGAGCAGTTATGGCTTCAAAAGGTTTAAAATATATAATAGTAGATGATAAGGACGCTCCAGGAGTAGAAATTGCGAATCAAGACTTATTTAGAGAAGGAATTAAAAAACTACGGGATGCATTAACTACTCATGATGTCACCAAACCAGGAGGTGCGTTAAATTCCTACGGTACTGCCGTTTTAGTAAACATTATTAATGAAGCAGGAGGCTTGCCCCAACGAAACTTCTCCAAAGGACAGGACGATCGTTCAGAAAAAGTATCAGGTGAAGCAAAAGCAGATGAGATCAAAAAACGAGGTGGTGTACGCCCACATTTTTGCAGTCCAGGATGTATTATCCAATGTTCTGAAGTATGGACAAAACCGGGTGGTAAAGATCCGGTCGGTGTATTAGAATATGAAAGTGTATGGTCCCTCGGACCTAATTGTGGTATCTATGACCTCGATACTATTGGAGAATTAAATCGCGCGTGTAATGATCTAGGTCTCGACACGATTGAAGCGGGGAATATTCTTGCAGTAGCAATGGAAGGAGGATTATCTGATTTTGGAGATCGCAAAGCAGCATTAAAGATGATGGATGAAATTAAGAAAAAGACTCCTACTGGAAGAATTCTTGCGAATGGTGCCGCATTTACAGGACAGGCTTTCGGGGTTACGAGAGTACCGGTGGTAAAGGGTCAAGCATTACCAGCATATGATCCACGAGCTATAAAGGGAATTGGTGTCACTTATGCTACCACTCCTATGGGTGCAGACCACACCGCTGGATATGCGATTGCAACCGAAATAATGGGTGTAGGAGGGAGTGCAGATCCAAAAGATACTAAGAAAGCCGATTTATCGCGCAATCTACAGCTTGCAACAGCAGCATTAGATTCAACAGGATATTGTCTCTTTACTGCGTTCGCCATTTTAGATATTGCTGAAGGACTGGAAGGCATCGTAGAGTCTCTAAATGGAGTATTTGGAATAGATTTAACTGTGGCAGATGTCCCTAAGTTTGGACAATCAATCATCGATGTGGAAAGAGAGTTCAATAAAGCGGCTGGATTCACTCCTGAACATGATAGGCTTCCCGAATTCTTGCGCAAAGAAAAATTACCCCCCTATAATACAGTATTTGATGTCCAGGAAGAAGAACTTGATAAGGTTTGGGGGTCTTAAGGTAACAACTCATGACCATCCTAGTGAAAATTTTCGGAGAACTACGAACCAAGATTGAAAATCAAATAATCAAAGATAATAGCCCATTAAATATTTATATTGAGGCGGATAAAGTTAATACTATTTTAGATATCCTCAATATTTTTTCCATTGAAAAAGAAGAGACGAGTCATATATTCGTAAATGGAGTGTACTCAGGATTCGATAAATCAGTAAAGGATGGTGACAGAGTTGGGATATTTCCTCGAAGGATGTGTCTACTATATAAATGGTATTTCACACGAGCAAATGATTAAAAAACATCAAATATTATTTCTTTTTTATTTATTATTTTCTTGTTTTATGTAAACCTATTAATATTCTTATAAAAAGCTTTATTACTCAGTTTGAGTGCTAAGATACATGTATCTTAGAAGTGGTGATGATCATGATTATCATCAGCTTCAGTATGAATTTTATCAACTCCATAGCCCTTACCTCCACCAGGAGCGCAAAGACTTTCTCCTCCTTCTAAAGTACCATCGATTATTTTCTTAACAACTTCATCAATACTGCCCTGAACTCCTACAATCACTTCAATCCCATACTGATTAAAAAAAGCTTCTGCTCTCCGCCCCATGCCTCCTGCAATCATATATTTTGCTCCGTGTTGATTGACAAATTGGGGAATGCTCCCTACTGTATGTCCCGGATTGGGAATTACTTGTTTATCAACAACCTTACTATCTTCAATAGTGATAAAGGTAAACTCAGGAGCACGACCAAAATGAGCAGAAACCATCCCAGAATCTGTACTAATTGCTATCTTCAATCTTCATTCCTCTACTTATATGTATATTTATAGTAAGATTCTTAAAAATTTAAATTTTGTGAATTATTATTCATTATCAATTCACTTTCAAGCAAATTGAGATGTTCTAATTTAAAAATTATTCGCACTTCTTATTAAATTGAATAGAAATGACCAAAGATAATTTTGATAAATTCGTCGAGGAACTACAAAAGGAAATAATGGAAAAGGAATTATTGGATTATAATGAA
>Ga0180438_10005623_pt1 | contig 17320 bp, 14 predicted proteins | sample SS_ome_12_FD_132455 | JGI IMG/M metagenome (GOLD analysis project Ga0180438, IMG submission 132455) | Hypersaline lake sediment archaeal communities from the Salton Sea, California, USA - SS_3_D_2 metaG | ecosystem: Environmental > Aquatic > Non-marine Saline and Alkaline > Hypersaline >...
ACAATCCTTAAAAAACAGCATGCCAGAAGACTTTGCCTCCTGCGATGTGATCGCCCGGCATATTGTCTCTTAAGGCTGCGTCCTACTCTTTCCTTTAGGCTGGCTGCAGAAAACGAATTGATTAATTTACAAAAAAAGAGCTCCTTATTTAAGCTTTTTGGCTTTTGCTTGCTAGCAATAATGTTTGCCAACAATAAAACAAAAAAGGAGCCATAAAATGGAATCAGTCAGCTGTGACCACCCAATCGCGCAGTATACCTTCACATTTCAAGAGGAGATGGCCTCTTTAGGCGCCACGAGCCTTGAGAATCAAACAGAGGAGGTTGCGCGTCGCAGTGTCTATCGTGCACATAAAGGTCTCGGAGCAAAGGGCTCTTTCTTCGACGTTGGGCCGACCGATGAAGGCCTTTGCGTTTTCGAAATTTTGAACACAATGCAGTACTTCAGAGGTCATACTAACCGAAATTGCGCGTAAACGTAAAAAAGAAATCAATCGCTAAAAAACCCTTTTTGCTCGAAGAGCTTAAAGGGTTTTTTTAAATTAGCAATCAGTTAAAACTCAAGTTGCAAACGATCGGTTTTCGGCCCTTAGAAGAGCTGCTTTTCTATTGCTAGAAAAAGCAGAAGATTAGATCGTTCCATTAAGTTGAGCCTGCAACTTCCAATCTTCGTTTTGATAATCGATAGAAAGCTTCAAGTAATTCCCTAAACGGTACCTGCTTTCTATCATGTCAAACTTACACGTTTTCTGATTACACCAGCCCCAATCCATGACCAACCAAATCTGAAGGGCCTTGTTGAGACAGGTACCCGCTTTTATGTCTCCAGGTCTAATCTTCGCAACTTTACGTTCAAAAAGCAGAGAATCTATACTCTTATCTCCCCTCAAGCACTTCAGCTTCTTGTAATCGTCTATTGAACAAAGACCACCATCTTGTACAGAAATTACTGGCGCCACCGGCTCTGTTGTATCCTCAGGCCTTCCCTCATCAAGATGTATACCGGCTAGCCTTCCATGGAGAAAGTATTTAGAGATTCTCGCCAAATGAACACCTACTAGCCCACGGGGAGCAAACGCACTTCCATCCCTGTCATCCATACCCAAAACAATTGACGTATCGAACTCATGGCATTCGTAATTTTCCCTAAGTTTCTGCAACTTCTCATTTGCTGCTCGAGTTATTCTGCACACTATAGGGAAGGTTTTTAGTCTCGTTTCAAGCCTTTGTGTAAAGAGACAATCTTGCTCGCTAACCTTAATAAGCTTGTCCAGCACGCCACGTATAAGCTTCCCCACCTCCACGACTTGCCTTGTGTGTCGAAAAAGGTAACACTCCATTTTTCCATTAAGCCCCTTAAGCAGCTGTTCGCCAGAATCAGCGTCTTGAACACCCCTGCTGCCAAGCTCACGAAGTATGTGACAAAAACCGTATGAAGGAAGAAGCCAGCGCTTAAGGCGGCTAATCAAAAATACCTTTTTCTCAGCATCAAGAACACTGCCTCTAAGACAAAGATTATACTGCTCCGGACATGACAAAAAATCATGTATTTTTGGACCTAATGTAATCATCTCAACACCTTTTTTATGTTATGCGTACTGGGTAACCACAAATCCAAACTGTAGTTTGGGGTTGTAGACTAAACTGCATTCCATTGCGTTGTAATTCTCCAAAGATGTCGTGCAACAAACTCGGTGACATCCATTTAACTATTGCTCCCGTATCCTCAACAATTCTTTTATAATCCATCCATCTTTCATGGCGAATCTCACGGTTTCTCATCCCGTTTTCAAGCTCTCGGGCAATTTGCCACAGCTCAACATCTCTTCGAAACCCGAGATCGTAATAAAAGTGTTCGGTAATACGCCTTTGTAACATATGCTCTCGACTTCCCGACAGCGTGCTCCAAACCCTAATCTTAATATCCCCACGAAACTGGGCACCATTAATCTGCTCAAAGAACAACATAATATCATGGAATATCGCCCCCAACAGTTGTCTGGGAATGTAGAATCTTTCTGCTAACCGCTCTGCCAAGCTCCATCTGTTCGGATCAACCTGGGTAAAATTTCCTTGAACAGGAACACCCACAAATACCCTCCTATATTCGTTACATGATTAATTTTTGAATTAGTATTATACAAAACCCAATAATCCATGACAATTAGTTAAAAAATTATGGCCTGTGCTTTTCTTAGAATGGTTCCGTCTGCCGGTCGGTATTTTCCTCCCAGACGCTCGGAGAAAAAGAATTCGGCCGCAGAGCAAAATAGTTCGGCCATCTTATTCGGGCCTCATTTAGGAAAGGGCACAACGCAGGGTTTATAACACCATTTTCCCACAAAAAAGGCCTAGGCTAAATCAGCCTAAGCCTTTGAAATCAAAATTGCTCGGGGCGGGAGTCGAACCCGCACGGGATTTCTCCCAGGGGATTTTAAGTCCCCAGTGTCTACCATTCCACCACCCGAGCGCTACGGTTTTTTAAACCCACGTTGCGCCCTATTCCGTTTCATGGGATAGGGCGCAACTTGGGTTTTAAGAAGAGCTAAATACTGTACCATTATGCGGAATCAAGTTACAAGAGGGAAGCCCTTAATTTAAAAGGAGCAGAAGATATAAAATGCTCTCTTCCTTGGCTGTGATTGACGGAGACATAAATCATGACAGAACATACGTACCAGCTACGTCTTTTCGACACAATGAGCAGAAAAGAAGAGGCTATTCTCCCATCTGATGGAAAAACAATTCGTTTTTATACCTGTGGGCCAACGGTTTACGATGTCGCCCATATTGGGAATTTTAGAACTTTTTTGTTCGAAGACCTCCTTAGAAGAACACTCAAACTCTTTGGATACAGTGTCTGCCAGGTCATGAATATCACAGATGTCGACGACAAGACCATCCGGGGAGCAATGCGAGAAAAGATTTCACTCAACGAGTTTACAGATAGATTCAAGAAAGCGTTTTTCGATGATTTGAAAACTCTTCGCATTGAGCCTGCTGAACAGTATCCGGAGGCCACCAAACACATTGGGGAGATGCTCGATATGATTGCAACTCTCATAGAAAAGAAAGCGGCGTATGTTCATAGCGATGGAAGTGTTTACTTTTCGATCGAAAAAGCACCGGGCTACGGAAAACTCTCTCATCTCGACCTCGAAGAGCTTCGCCCTAATGCTTCGGGGAAAAATTTTGGAGATGAATATTCTCATGAAGGTGTTGCTGATTTTGCTCTTTGGAAGGCGTATGATAAAGACCGAGATGGGGATGTTTTTTGGGAAAGTCCCTGGGGGAAGGGACGGCCCGGGTGGCACTTAGAGTGCTCTATCATGGCAAAAGAATTTTTAGGAGAGACTATTGACCTTCATGCCGGAGGCGTTGATCTCATCTTTCCACATCATGAAAATGAGATCGCCCAATCTGAAACGACAACAGGAAAACCATTCTCTCTTCGTTGGGCTCATGCAGAACACCTCTTGGTCGATCACAAAAAAATGTCCAAAAAGCTCGGCAACTTCTACACATTACGAGATCTTTTGGAAAAAGGATACGCCCCCTCTGCCATTAGATTCTTCCTGATCAGCAATCACTACCGCACACAACTCAATTTTAGCTTTCAAGGACTCGATGCTGCCCACGCCTCTATCAAACGAGTTCGAGATTTTGCAGAAAGACTCGAACAAAACGTAGAACAAGAAGGAAAAAATAGCGATTATTCACAAGCTGTTTCCCAACATGAAGAGCGCTTCTTCGATGCCCTATCTCGAGATCTCAATATCAGCGAAGCTCTTGCTGCCTTTTTTGAATATATCCGCCACACAAACCATCTACTCGACGAGAAAAAACTAGGCACAGAGGATGTTTCTACCGCTCAAACGTTTCTGCAAACTGTAGATTCAGTCCTTGATATCATTGAGCCAGACGAGCCCTCTCTTCCCAAAGAAGTCGAGCTCCTCATGCAAAAAAGACAAGAGGCGAGAGAGAGAAAAGAGTGGGAGAAAAGCGACGAGATTAGAGAGAAGCTGAATAATCTCGGCTACACCGTCGAAGATCTTCCCACCGGACAACGAATTACAAAAAGAGCGCCTGTTAATTAAATAGACTTAAAAACAGTCCTTTTTATATTGATTAATAAAAAGAGAGCTGTTTTATGGAAAGCATGTTTGAAGATCTCGCCGCTCACTACAAAACGCTCTTAGAACAAACCTCCTCTCAACTTACGTCGAAAGCCATTACGGATAAAGAGACCAAGCTTGCCCTTTCTGTAATCCAAAATAATCTCAATACACTCCAAGATACGTTCACAGCAGCAGATCTTAAGAAGAAAATTTCAGAAAAACCGGAAGAGCTACAAAAAATCGAACCAATCTTACAAGAGATTCTCAATCTCAAAAAAGATACGGAAGAGCTCGCTCCTATACTAGCCGCAGCTCAAAGATGCAAAGAGGCTATTTCTACAATAAAACAGGCCTCCTCCCCAAATAAACTAACCGCTTTTTTCGAATCGGCGAAGGGAACAGCAAACCAACTTGCAGGACGCTTCTTAGGAACAGCCAAAAAGGTGGTAGAAGAGATGCGGGATACATTACGTCACACAGGGACGACGGCTACAGAAATGATGCAAGAAGAAGCACTAAACACAATAGCAGGATCACCAGGAAAAATACTTCGTTCGCTACTAGGCAGTGGTATACAGATTCGTGAAGAAGAAGAACAAAAACTGAACATCACTATTACGGAACTTGAAAAACGTCTCATGTCACAAGAGGAGACCATATCAAGCCTTAAAGGGCTAGCCTCTGAACTATCCCAATTTCTTGTAAAAAATATAGTCGATATACACGGCATTCCAATAGAGCATCGCCAGTCAATCTTCTCCTACTTATTTGAAGATATTACACAACCGGTCCCCTCCCCCAATTGGATAGGAACCCCAGTAACCATCCTTTTAGAAGATCATGCCGAATTTGTAGAGAAGGTGCTGTATGCAAACATGCTCAATATCATCAACAATGCCTACAACAAAGTTGGAGAGATCGAAAAAAACCACCCTCACCTTCTCTTTGATCTTCTATATAAGGGACTCGACGCTATCCACAATACCCCAATGGGCATGTCAGCATCGGAAATCGCCCAAACGAGACGACCAACACAGGAGGTTTTTTCTTCTATTGTGAAAGAAGTGCTCATTCCCATTTTCCTCCCCGATCAAATAGACAGCTTTATTATCCCCGATATCTTCGCAAACATTCCCGGCAAGGAATACATAAAAGAAGAGCTCTATACACACGCTAAAAACTTCTTCGAAACACAACTGCCACAACTTTTTGGAAATCAAATAGTTAAGATCGCAGATAACAAGGAAACAAAAACACGCCTACTTACCGAAATATACAACCGTGTGAACGAACAGTTCGAGAAGTTTTGTAAACCTCCAGAAAGCAGAATCACACAGACTAAACAAGAAGATCCTGAGAGCCATAAAAGTCCAAAAGTTCGAAGGAAGGTTGTAGTTCCTGAATCGACAAAAAAATCATGCACTGATGCCATCTCTGCCTGTCTTGAGGATATTGCTACAGGTTCAGATAGGACAAGTCGATTTATCCGAACATTCTCTCCTCAATTAGCAAAACAAGCATACGCACTTTTAGAGGAAATGCTTTCGAATACATCGGTTTTAGAACTTGTTGAAAAAGGCGTATGCATTGTTTCTGAACAAACAAGAAGACAGCTCTCCCAACAAGGTGTGATGGCTCCAACCAGTCACTTGATAGTCGAAACCCCATCGACAGTCATAGAACTACAAGAGGTCTCTTCAGCCGAGATACTCTCTACTGTAAGCGAGCAAGAGCCCCTACAAGAAGAAGAAGTATCAGCAAGCAGCCTGGGTGAAGAAAGTTCCGTCATAGAATCACAAGAGGCCGCTTCAGCCGACATTCTCTCTACTGTAAGCGAGGAAGAGCCCGTAAGCCTACCTCAAAGCGAAATCAAACTGCAGCAATGTAAAGAACAACTGGAATCCAATATCAAAAACATGTTTACAAGCCTATGGAACAAAGAAAAGGCGAAAATAACAACCAAAGGCGTGACCCCCCGTACATTAAAGGCCTGGGCCCGAAAGGCTGTAAAATATCTAGAGAGCGGTTTCAAATACATTGGACTTAAACTATTCTTCATGATTACTCAAATAAAAGATTTTTTAGAAACGAAGAGAAAAGAAGCCGACAAAACGGGAGAAGCTCTCGAACTAAACTCCCTTCTCAACGATGTCGGCGAATTTGCTCTACATGTTTGGGAGAAACACCCTCCAACCCCCTAAAAATTACCCATCAATGCAATAGAAACCTCCTTTACACGAATATCGCTTTCTACTATTATATTTTTTATGCCCCTAGGATAGGGCTCAAAAAAATGTCCTTCTTTAAAATTCCTTTATTTATATCGGTTAAGCTGACGGAAAAGACGAGTTATTTATTTAAAGATTGTTGCAAGCATATGATAAACGTTTCGCCTAGCATAGACAGTTATTTTTGCTCTCTTCAAAGGCAAACCCAACCACTGTTCACGCCTTATGCTGCGCCCATAAACAACACTATTGCCCTCGATATTTTCAAAACCATCGCCCTCCTTCAAGCAGAACTCGAAAAAGGCGATCTTGACGTACAGGCCGAACAACTCCAAAACCTTGACGCCCTTGTACAACAACTTTCTTCAATCACGGCAACAGATAAAACCAGAGAAATTCTCGTACCTACTATCAAAGCTGCAGAAATATGTCACGAGCTCATTCAAAAGCGATTAGTAGCGAATCCTCAGACACAAACAGGGCTCAAGGCTTTCCTAATATCAGGCGCTCAAAAGATAGAAACGGGCCTAAAAAGGGGCCTAAAAAAGGCAAAACAGAAGACAACACTGTTATTGGTTTTTGCCATAATGAAAGCATCCATAAAGAGCGAGATTCGAGAGAGCGAAGAGGCAAAGCTCGACGCTAAAATTGAGAAGCTTGAAAATGCTTTAGCCGACAAAAAACAGACGCTCACAGCCTCTCGAGAAACCGTCGAAGCTATTATACGCTACTTTACATACCATATAGTCGATATCGAAAAGGTCGCCGTAGAACAGCGCCTTCCCTTTCTCAGTCACCTTTTCGAAAACATGTGTTCTGAAAGCCCTACTCCGAATGGGATAGGACGTACAGTACTTCTCTTTTTGCGAGATCATGCCGATTTTGTAAAAAAGGTACTGTATGCAAACGTGCTCAACATGATGAAGAATGCCTACAAAAAAGCATCAGAGATCGAAACGAGCCACCCCTTCATTCTCTTTGAGCTTATATACAAAGGCCTCGAAGCTATTCATGCTCATAAAGGTGATGAATCGTCTCAGATAGTTCAAGGAGAAAAGTCCTCACAAGAGCTTTTCTCATCGATTCTACGCGATTGCATCTTTCCCATGTTTTTCCCCCATGGAGTCGATGACCTCATTATCCCCGATATTTTTACGAGCGGCCCAAATTTTCCCGGCAAAAAAGGCCCCAAGGAATACCTATTAGCAAAAATAAAAAAGCTTTTAGACGAAAAGATTCCGCCCTTTGTTGGGGAAAAAATAGCAGAAGCCGTGCGAGATCCAGCAACAAAGACAATGGTATTGGTTAAAATATACCGGAAGATAGTCAGAGCGTTCAATTCTCTTTCTGATCTTGCAGAAATACCCCCTGTAACCGAAAGGTCGATTCCAGAAGAAATGAAAACCTCCTGTATCAACGCCATTTCCAACTCTCTTACCGATATTGCTACAGGTCCGGACAGAACAAGTCGCTTTATTCAAACGTTTTCTACTCAATTGGCAGAACGCTTGATGTGGTTTTTAGAACTGGTACTTGCAGAAACAACTCCTGTCGATGCCGTTGAAGAGCTCTTTTGTTTCGCTGCAGGAAGCGCCAAAAAATATTTTTCGAGAAGAACTGGATTTAAAGCACCCTCACTGCCCAGCGCACAAAAGTTAACCAATTTTAAAGAGCAGCTTCGCCTTAACATTGAAGATCTATTCTCAATCATATGGAGCCAAATACGAAGCAATTCATTGCCACTCGAAACTTTCACAGATGTCGTTCGAGAAATAATTCGGCATATAAAGGACGCTTGTATATACCTAGTTCTTCGGTTGTTCTTTGCTATCACACAGGCAAAGGATTTTTTAGAGATGAAACGGCAAGAAGCAGAAGTCATGTGCGATAATCTCACACTAGAGCCTCTCTTAAGCAAAGCTGCTGACTCTATTTTAGGATTGCGCACAGAATATGCTACCAACCCGCAAGGAAGTCAATTATGAGCCTATCAGTTGCTCCACTAGCTCAAGTCGAGCGTGCACTGCATCAGCTTTCTCTTGCCTGTATATCCTCTCCTGCATCCAAGACTCTTCACGCCCAACAATTGTCTTCAAACGTCCCTTCTTCTGCTGAACAGATTGTCCCGTGCGCAATTAGGGCTTTCCGCTCTCTCGAAACAGACTTTACGACCATACAAAAGGACCCATCTGTAGCCATACAAGCACAGACAGCAACAATCCTTAAACAACTTAACGATATTTTACACAACATCCTACCACCTTGTGAAACTGTTTCATCCCCTCTTCATGAAAGAGCCCAAGAAGCACTTGTTGCTGTACGAAAGACAATGGCTGTATTTCATGCATTAGAGAGAGATCGTATTGAAGAGACGGAACAACCTCCTCTTGTTCTAGAGCCTGTTGAGCCACCCCCACCAGAAGAACAACCCCCTTCCGGATGGCTCTCTCGACTCTTGAGCGGAACTGTTCGCACTGGAGCCACCCTTTTTAATGGCACAAAAAAATATATACATGACCATTGGATCAATCTCATTGAATGCAAACACGAAAGTAGTCGACAAACACAACACATACAAGCGATGCTTTTGGCTCCACAACAACTTTCATCTAGGATCATAAAAGTTCTTTTGGAAACAGATAGAGATGATCTTGCCCCACAACAAGCCCTAGAAGCACTAGTGAACAGAGATCTTCTCTTAAAAGAGGCCTTACAAAGAACGCTCGCAGAAGAACCCACACAACTTCTTTCACAAAAAGCTCTACAGATACTAGCTGCAGAGATTGCCGACACAATCGACATGAATAATATATCTGCTCAGGTTCTAAAAAACCCCTCACAGCTACAACTCAATCGACTTATAGGCAATGAGATAGGAAAACATTTAGGTCATCTACCGATAGGGATACAACAGATTGTTACAACGAGGATTGAGGCGGCGGTTACCGCAAATGTCTCAATACAAGAATTGCTGACCGAAACTCCCCAGGGACGGCTACAAACCGCACTACGGCTTGTAAAAGATGAAGCGGATATAGAAAGTGCTATAGCCTGCATCCTAAGTGATAACAAGTTACAGCGACTCATAACTCCTGACACCGAAGAACCTTTCCGAAACGCCTTAAGACAACATTTAGAAACCTATCCTCAGGGAAGTACACGCAGACCATTTCCTGACACAAACACGAGTGAGATCGTAAGGGATTCTGCAACAGGGTCATTAGCAGCCCTTTTACGGTCAGTCTTAACAGAGACCATCCAGAACCTACCAGAAGCAAGGGTTGAGCCAGTTATTGAAAAAATCCTCTCACGATCGGGTAGAAATGCGGAGGAACAAGAGCTATTACGAGAGCCTCTTACAGAAGCTTTACAAGCAACATTAAGACAAAGTGATGACTCCTTAACAACGCGTCTTACCTTTGCCCACAATTTGAGTCTTTTTATCGTCAGCTTTTTGGAAGAACAACTTCTGCACATTACTGAAAGGGACAGAGAATTCAACAGCCCATTTTTAAAACGATTTTTCGAAGACCCAACTGCCGAACACCCTCAACCTACAATGTTAGGTAAATTTCTCATTCCTTTACTCGAAAATAACGGGGAGTTTGCTCGAGAACTTGTCCGAGCAAATGTCTTACGAGCGTTAGATAATGGATATAGAACCCTTGAGGCATACCAAGAGAATAACCCAGACCTTTTGGTTACATATGTTCATGCAGCGCTTGAAATAACAGCTCAAGCAACCCAGAAAGAGAAGGATGCTCAGATAAAGAGTGCTGCTGCCCTCTGGCCTGACAGTAGAGAGCCTGTACTTAATGGGACACTCCAAAACAGGGCAACAGGTCAATTTCTTGACATCTGTTTTCCAAAACACGATCTTTTTCTCCCCACATGTTTCTGTAAGAGTGCAGCATGGAATGCTCTCGAAGGAGGAGTAGGAAACGTAATCTCCGATTTTCTGATGAACGCAACTCAATTCCAAGACATACGCCAGAGCCTTCTTATGCAAGGTCTTGAAGCAACAACAGGGGTGCTTTCAGGGGAGAGTGCAGAAGCAACGGCTGCAAGAACAACACAACGCCAACAGACACGCCGAGGGGGCGTCATTGCTGTTGGGATGATCGTCGCCTTTATTAAGATTTTCTTCGACGTTATCAAGGAGTCCCTTGGAAGACGAACGGCCACAACACCTTCAGAATATCCCGATCAAGATGCCTTCAACCGCCTTATTCATACAATCTACCGAGCCATCGCACAGGACACTCTTGCAGGAAGGATCGTTCCTGAAAGGCTTTCGAGAAAGCTCTCAGATCATATAAGCAAATCGATTACTTCCGCAATTCGAAAAATTCCTATCTCGAAAGTACTTGATAATCAGCTCGATGTTCTTTCCGAAAAATTTCGACCAGATTCAAGAGAACAACTCTTTCCCAGAACCCGAGAGGAGCAAAGAAGAGCGGAAGAAGCAAAGCAGGAACAAAGAGAGCGCGATCAAGAGAGCATCTCTCTTCTTGAAAGAGAGTTTGGGAACAACATAGAAGGCCTTATTGCGACTATTCATAGCTGGTTGAAGTACCCAGAAGGAAATAGGACGGGTAATCCAGTCCTTGATACGATTAGAACCTCTGTCAAAAATTTTGCAAATGCTTGTATAGAAACATTTGTTCGATTCTTTCTATGGATGACCCGCGCAAGAACCGCTATCAACCGCTGGAGTAGACAGGCCGTTAGACATACGCATTTAGTCCCTCAAGACGTTGTTATTGTCGAGGTGGTGAGACGTATCCTAAACGACCTCAACTGGAGACCCAGGCCTTCAGTTTCCAATCAAGAACAATAAAGCAAGAGTGATTGCCATCTTCAGAATAACTCAAAAGATCTAGCTTGATCTAAAAAGAGCGCTCACTCTGCTCTTAGTTCCCTTAACTCAAAAAGGCTCTTGTTATATGAAACTCGTCTCCCTCTCTCTTTTTCTAAACCTTTTCTCCCTTACCCTAGTGGGCACTGTCGAGAACTCTATTCTACCAATGGTAGATAATGTATACGGTCAAGATTTCGAAAAGAGAATGAATACCAAGCAGAAGGAAGCCATACATCGCGCCTCTGAACACCACAGCGGTCGCCTACGAGTAATGACATATAATATGCTCTATAATGCCAAAGATGCAGAAGAAAAACTCCCCACCAAACATCGCTGGGAAAAGAGAAAACCTCGACTCAAAGAGTATCTTCTCTATGCGCAAGCCGATCTCATTGGCAGTCAAGAGCTTCAAGAAGATCAAGTTCCGGAGGTCATGGAATTTCTAGCTCCAAACTATGACTGGTATGGGGTAAAAACAAGGGAGAACGAGGGAAGAAGTGACATTAATGCAATCTTCTTCAAAAAGGATCGGTTTGAACTTGTCGAAGCACAAACTATTCCCTACCCCCACGAAAAATATAACAACGCCTTTACTCTTTGTTATTTAAAAGATAAGCGCTCAAACCAAAAGATCGCAGTCATAAACACTAAGTTGACGTTTGGTGATCCTGATCGAAGATTACTCGAGGCAATTCAATTAAACAAGTTCTCAAGCGACCTAGAGGTCCCTGTTATCCTTACAGGTGATTTCAACTGCTTCCCCTGTATCCAGGATAAGAGAAATCCTTTTCTCGATGGCGACTACCTTCTTCAGATATTAGGAAGTGACAAGCTTAAAAATGCAAAGAATCAATCGATCTACGGCCACTTCGGTCCACTCTGTTCGATTACAAACTCTAACAAAACATTTGAGCCTTTTGCCGGCCCTCAATTGCCAGGATTTATTTTAGATCATATCTTTGTCAACAATCATATCGAGGTACTAACCCACGGCATCGATACAGCACAAGTTGGCGGTGAATTTCCCTCAGACCATCTTCCAGTAATCGTAGACCTTTACTTAGCTCCCTAGCCAAGAGACAACCTCAGATGCAATTCTTCGCATCTCAGGAAAGGTTGCCTTTTCCGGAAATTGATCGATAGGTATCCACTGACCGTCGAGCAGCTCTTCTGATTGAAGGTGTACTATACCTTCTACAAGAGCGGGAAAGTAGGTCGCCTCCTTGTAGATATCCTGATCGTGCCGCTTGAAGCTATAGTGCTCGACAAAAGGAGCGTGCTCTAGCCACTCTACAACGCACAACCCAGTCTCTTCCTCAAGCTCTCTAGCTGCCGTCTCTTGAGGACTCTCCAGTGACTCAGGACGCCCTTTGGGAAGAAGCCACGCTAAAGAGTGATGCTGCACGAGAAAGAGGAAGACTCCAGTAGGGCGAAATTGTAGAGGCACAACACCAAAAGAGCGCTCGTTTATCATCTTTAACCGGCAAATGGAGCAAAGACAACAGAGGCATTATGGCCACCAAATCCAAAGGAGTTTGAGATCGCACACTCAATATCGACTTTCTTCTTTGTCGTCGGAAGATCAAATGCAATATCCTCTGGATCGTCTAAATTGATGGTGGGATGGACCCAGCCTGTTCGAATTGCCCCTATTGTGGCTATTGCCTCAATTCCACCGGCTGCTCCCAGCGCATGGCCGGTCATCGATTTTGTGCCATTCATATAAGGCAGATCTTTTTTAAATACCTGTTCCAAGGCACGAGCCTCTGTCACATCACCTGTAGGAGTGGAGGTTGCATGAGCGTTGATATATGAGACCTGCTCAGGACTCTTCCCTGCGTTTTTCAAAGCATTTTCAACACACATGGCAACACCGGCTCCATCTGCTCGAGGCTCTGTCATGTGATACGCATCACAGCTCATCGCCCCACCAAGATACTCTGCTAAAATAGGCGCTCCCCTACGCTGTGCAGATTCCAGGCTTTCAAAAACAAGGACTCCAGCGCCTTCTGCCATCACAAAGCCGTCCCTGTTCTTATCAAAAGGACGCGAAGCTTTTTCTGGCTCGTCATTTCTTTGAGAAAGGGCTTTTACCGAACAAAAACCAGCAAGTCCAATAGGAGCAACCGATGCCTCTACACCTCCACAGACGATAAGGTCCGCTTCCCCTCGCTCAATGTGATGCGCCGCATTGATCATCGCATAGTTTGCTGTTGCACAGGCGGTTGAAATTGAATAATTAGGTCCCATAAAGCCGACATCTTCTGCCAGTAGGGCGCCTCCCATGTTTGTGAGAATATGGGGAATCAAAAAAGGAGAGACACGACGAGGACCTTTTTCATGAAAGGTAATGGCATTTTTATAAAAAGTCTGCATTCCCCCAATCCCAGACCCAATGAGAACACCCGCTTTTTTAGGATCAATGTCGGGATTTGTTAGCGATATTCCTGCCGAAAGGAGGGCCTTTTTACCTGCCCAAACGGCAAAAGCAATAAACCTATCAACACGGCGAGCCTGCTTTTTATCGATAAGATCCCCTGGATCAAAATCAGAAACAACTCCGGCAATCTGTGTGGAAAACTCTTCACAAGGAAAGTGGTCTATCTTCTTGATGCCACTTTTTCCTTCCAACAAATTTTGATAAAATAGCTCTGGATCATTACCTAAGCAAGAGGCAATTCCCATTCCAGTAACAACAACACGTCGTTTGCTCATATTTGATTCTCGTTTTTTTCTTATAGTTTTGAAAAGAGGCTACAAGTATACATAAAAACCGGTCTCTATGGCAACGAAGCGGAGCTCTTCTGACAAACCGGACCGTAATTTACCTCTACAGGAAGGATCTTCCCTTCTTTCCACACCTCTTCAAGTGCGTAATAGTGGCGAAATTCTGGGGTAAAGAGATGCACAATAAAGTCCATGTAATCCATAACAACCCATTCACCTTCTTCCAAACCTTCTACATGAATAGGGTACATGTTGAACTTTGACATCTGCTCATCAATATGACGGGCAAGAGCAGTCACATGGCGAGAAACGCCTCCTTCGGCAATAATAAAATAATCGCAGATAGTGCTCACCCCCCTCACATCAAGAGCAACAATATTACATCCTTTTTTATCTACAATTGCCTGACAAGCATGCTGTACTAATTTTTGCACCTTCACGTAAAATTTCTTTCCCCCTTATTTATAGAGACCGTGTTCTATAATGTATTCCTCAACGTCTCGAGGAATGAGATGGTCGACATACTGCCCACGAAAAAGCCAGGAACGCACAAGCGTTGAAGAGAGGTTCATCCCATTAAAAATGGTCCATCCCTGTTCAAGCCTTTCGTTCACTTTCTGAGAGACTCCCTGAATCTCTTGATATGGACGACCAGCTGCAACCACAGGTTGTGCGATTTCGACAACTCTATCGATATCTTTCCAAGAACCAAAAGAGCGAGCGACACCTGATGCTATAAGTAAAAATCGAGCAGCAGATTGAAAGACGGGATCGGTCTCTAATAGATATTCTAATGTCTCAACGGTATATGAAACCCCTTTTCTGGAAATTTCTACATCTAAGACTTTGCAGTTGGGAACGTGAGCAAAGGCAAGCCGTGTCATAGCAAGGCGATCGAGCGCCGATGTCACAGACTCTTTCAAAGGGTTGGTAGAAGCGGGAATGATCCATACTTCATCAAAACTACACAGCTCTTGAAAGGCGAGCGCGAGATGAATGTGTCCGTGGTGAGGAGGATCAAAGCTGCCGCCCAAAATGGCCACCCTTTTAACCACGAATTACCCTCCACCCCTTTTCTTTAGACGCACGCAGAAGAGCTCTATCAGGAGAGACCGCCACCACCTGATCGGCAATGAAAGCTAGCGGTAGATCAAGAGCACTATCTGTAAAGACCGTAATAGGTGCTCCCTCTTTTACGCGAACCTCTGCTGCTATTTTTGCCTTTTCAGAGCCCGTAATAATCTTCCCCACTTTTGAAAATACTCCACTTTCCACTACATACTCCGTTGCACACCATTCTTCAACCCCTATGTAACGCGCCACTTTCTCTACAAGAAAATCTGGCGAGGAAGAAAGAAGCACGACACGTGCCCCATCTTTATGAAGCAGCAGGATCTCTTCTACAACAGACAAGCGGAAAAGTGCGTTTCCTTTTTGTTCAAAAAAGAGATCCGCAGCTTTTTCAATCTGATCTGCTCTTTTACCAGAAAAAAGAGAGCAAAAGATCGAGTTATGAAGGCTCTCCATAGAAAGGAGACCAAGAGTATGGAAAAAGTATGAACATGTAGATCGGCTCGCATCAAAAAAAGAGATCAGGCCCTGCTCATACATATATTTCCCAAAGGAAAAGCTTACATTAGAGTGCGTGAGCGTCCCATCAACATCTACAGCGATATATCTCACGATTCGATCTCTTCCATTTTCAATTCTATTCGACCCAGCCGATCCCTCTCTTGCTCTATCAGTTCAGAATATGCCATTTCCAACGTAAAGTCATGACTTGAAGCCCCTTTTACCTTTCTCCATATCTCGAGCTGATCCTTTGAGCTCTCCCATATTCGTTTAAGCAAAGAATATGTCTCCTCTTTGCTTGCTCTGATAGCTTTCTCCTCTATCCGATCGCGGACTTTTACCAATTCCTGATCTAGCTCTACTCGTTGCATGCTTGTAAGCTCTATCTTATCGGCATCATCGACAAGTTTCTCAAAGAGCTCGAACAGGTCCCCGTTTTCTTCGAGAAGCTTCCTGACACGATCAAGAAGCTTCTCTTTATGTTTACCTCGCAAATCGGGAGCAAGAACAACTTTTTTCTCCTTTTGCCCAAAACTCTCTTCAAGGCTGCGCACTTTTTCCTTGATCGCCTTTACGTCCTTATGCGCCAGAGAAAGGTTCCGCATACGAGCGGAAATCCGATGAAGTACCTTTTTCGCCTGAGATTCGTGGACCTTACCTTCCTCGTACTCTTTTTGTAGCTGCTCAATCTCAGAAAAAAGCTCATCGCGATTGACACGAAATGTCTTTTCCTGCTCGTGTTGAACCCTTTTGTGTTCCTGCAGTGCCCTTTTTACGCCCTCCCAGCATTCATTAAGCTGTACTCTGGTTTTAGTAAATGCCTTTGTGCTCAGTGTCAGCTGCTTTGCAAGTTTTTGTAACTGCTTGATCCTGTCTCTCACTTTAAGCAACTGATGCATAGAGAGCTCGTCTACAAACGTCTTTTGGATAAAGAGATCCACCTCTTCCAAGAAACGAGCACTTACCTGATCAACATACTCTTTTCTTTTCGGATAGACTCTATCTCCAATTTTTCGTAATCGATCAAGTATTCTATGCCTATGTTTAGGATGAATATCGGATCTTGTTATCTCCTTTTTTAACGAGGAAAGGCGCGCAGCACATGAGTTGAGATGAATAAGTCTATCTTGCAAGTGATTATAGATATCATCACCCTTTATTGACTCCTCGCTAAAATGTTGTTCAAACTTGTCCATCTCTTTTTCAACAGCTTCAATCGCCTTTTCGATCTGTTCTGTTATATAAGAGCTCTCCTCTTCAAAAAGCTCTTTAAGCTGTTTAGCCTCTTGACAGAGCTCACTATACCGTGTCCAAAGTCGCATACGATCGGTAGGATGAAGGTGCGCCTTAAATAACTCCAGAACAAGACTTCTTGCTTCCCAAAACTCTCGAAAATGGAGAGCCCCTCTTTCTTCTAATGTCTCCTGCATAAAGGAAAGAAGATAATCGAGCTTTTGTTCATCACTTTTCAATCGAGCAATTTCCTCAAAAACCTTTTGAGGAAGTGCTATGGCTTGTTCTTCTTTGTGCTTTTTTTCCTCTTCCATATAGTTTTCGAATATCCTCAATTGATCCAGAAGCTTTTAAGAGTCTAGTAAACTTTGGTATTTTTTCTCATGGATATACGGTCTAAAAATACATGGATTGAACTCTTTACCAAAGAACCGCCCTGCTCACTGAAAAAAACAGCTCAACAGATCCGCTTTCAAAAACACCCCAACAAGACCATCACATATGTTCTAGCCCCGGGTTGCTACCAATTTTTCCCTTTAACGCCACAGATTTAGGTTAGATTTCGCAGATTTTTTTGAAGCG
>Ga0180438_10005624_pt1 | contig 17318 bp, 15 predicted proteins | sample SS_ome_12_FD_132455 | JGI IMG/M metagenome (GOLD analysis project Ga0180438, IMG submission 132455) | Hypersaline lake sediment archaeal communities from the Salton Sea, California, USA - SS_3_D_2 metaG | ecosystem: Environmental > Aquatic > Non-marine Saline and Alkaline > Hypersaline >...
GCGTAGCTCAGTGGTAGAGCATCACGTTGCCAACGTGAGGGTCGTGGGTTCGAATCCCATCGCCCGCTTTTCTTTGGATTCTTTAACCTCTGATTGCGACCTGTCGTCCCACGCGAGCTGAGCGAAGGAGACAAGATACAAGTGTTGCGACGAAGATAAGGTTTTTACCTTATCGAGGAACAACACGAAGTAGATTGTTTCCTGCAGGACAGCACCCGTGGAAGGACAGATCGCAATCAGAGGTTTAAGCTCCTTTACACGCATAAGGGAAAAACAGATGAGTGATCAAAAAAAAGAGCATACCTTTTCAAATGAAACCCTTGAGGCACGGTGTCGGTTTCGTCCTGGGTGTATTGTCGAGGCAGATGTCTCAATATCACCACAAGCTGTGCAGGCAAATTACGAAAAATCTATCAAAGAGATCCGAAAGCAGGCCTCTTTACCAGGCTTTAGAAAAGGGAAAATCCCAAAAGATATTCTTTTCAAACACTTTCAAGACCAAATTGACAGACATGCAAGAGAAAATTTGCTCTCTTTAGGGTTCAAAGAGACCTTTGCCTTGATTGGAAGAGATCCTTTTTCAAGACAGAGCGTCTCTAAAAGCGTCATAAAAGAATACGATCTAGAAAACGGCGCAGAGCTCCAATTTGAATACGAAGCACGACCACAGGTCCCAGACATTGATATAGAAACCCTCTCTCTTGAAACTGTAGAGCCCCCCTCCCCATCTCAAGAAGAGATCGATGAGTTTTATAAGCGGCTCCAATTTATGTTTTCGGAAAAAAAGGAAATAACAGATCGCGTTGCACAAGAAGGTGATCTTGTTACTCTCACAATTATCCGACCAGAGGAGATTGATGCCGAAGAACGTGAAGGGCAATTTCATCTTGTAGCCAATATGGCTCCTGATTGGCTTATCAACGCTGTTATTGGAATGGAGCTCAACTCAGTTAAAGAGGCCAAAATTCCCAGTCCTGATGCAGGAAAACCCGATCTCACTGTTCAGATTAGCCTACACAAAATTGAAGAGTGCACAATCCCTGAAGAAAATGATGAGTTTGCACAAAAAGCTGGTGCTGAAAATCTTTCTCAGCTTCGTGAAAAGATCCGCGACAACCTTGTACTCAAAGCGCAATCTGCCGCTCACGAACGTATGCGTCGCCAGGTAAAAAAAGAGCTGATTCGCCTTTACGCGTTTGATCTTCCTCAATCGATTGTTGAAAGGGAAACTGAAGCTCGATTTCGGCCCTACTGGGATGCTGTTTCAAAGAATGCAAACAACGCCCTTGATAAAGATGCAGTACGAAAAAGCTTTCTTGATTCTGTAAAAAGGCAGTTCACCTGCTTCTTTTTACTACAACCCCTCTTTTCCTCGCTCCAAATCCCCCACTCCCAAGAGGAGTTGATGCAAGAGCTCAACTATCAGATGAACGAAGTCCCTGCTCCCCAGTGTGTTCTCTATCCAAATCTCGAAGAAAAAGAGGTTGTGGACAGACTGCTTGCCAATATATTCGTACGCCACACTATCGACCACTGTATCGAAAAACGGTTAGGTCTCTCCCCTCCAGGTAAAAAGACCGCAGAAGCCGTAGACTAAACTCATACGAAAAATTCTTGGCCAAGCAACAAAAAATATGATATACTTTAACCCTTGATTTCGACCTATCCTTCCACAATAGGATGGCTGCAGAAAACAATCTACTGTTGTTCCTTGACAAGGTAAAAAAACCTTGTCTTCGTCACAACACTCGTATCTTATCTTCTTCGCCTATCCTATGTAGGAGGATAGGTCGAAATCAAGGGTTGAATATTAAATCGCTTATCTTGCAGCCTGTGCTGTAATCACAAACTTAGAACAAGAGCCTGATTAACCTATGAATAAATTATTTCAATCGTTAACCCCGTATGTCATCGAAGATACCGCCAAAGGCGAGCGTGTGCTCGACATCTACTCTCGATTGCTCAAAGATCGGATTATTTTCATTGGCACTGAGATCAACGATCAGATCGCAAACGTTGTTGTTGCCCAGCTGCTCTTTTTGAAGATGGAAGATCCTAAAAAGGATATTCACCTCTACATTAATTCCCCTGGCGGAGCGGTTACAGCAGGTCTTGCTATCTACGACACCATGAAATCTGTTGGGTGCGACATTAATACCTACTGTATTGGTCAATGTGCTTCGATGGGATCTCTTCTGCTTGCTGCTGGAACGTCCAAAAAACGGTTTGCCCTTGCAAACAGCCGTGTGATGATCCACCAACCGTGGGGAGGGATAAGTGGAACATCGGCAGATATCGAGCTTCAAGCCAAAGAGATTATGTTTATGAAGCGAAAGCTGGCACAGATCCTTGCTGACTCAACGCGTCAACCCTTGGATAAAATTTTAGAAGATACAGAGCGCGACTTTTTCATGAGCGCCGAAGAATCTGTTGACTACGGGCTTACGGACTCTGTTCTCGTTGTCAGCGCAAAAGAAGAAAAAAAATAAAATTATGAAAAATTCTTTTTCAAAAGAGAGTGCAACATGCTCTTTCTGCGGACGACCGGAAGAGGCTGTTGAAAAGTTAATTGCAGGCCCTAATGCCTACATTTGCGAGCGATGCATTGATTTATGCAACAGCATGCTCGACACAAAACTAACAAAGCCCTCTTCAGAGACTCCTCACGAGTTTAAAATTTTAAAGCCAAAAGAGATCAAGGAGCGTCTTGATGCCTATGTGATAGGCCAAGAGGCTGCAAAAAGAACGATCTCTGTTGCTGTCTACAACCACTACAAAAGAATTAAAGCTGCAGAGCAGTCAAAAGACCTTGAGTTTAATAAATCCAATGTCCTCCTTTTCGGCCCCACAGGCTCTGGTAAAACGCTTATTGCCAAAACCCTCGCTCAAATGCTCGATGTTCCTTTTGCCATTTGTGACGCTACAACCCTTACAGAAGCTGGATATGTTGGAGAGGATGTTGAAAATATCCTTCTTCGTCTACTCCAGAATGCTGATTTTGATGTTGCCCGTGCAGAGCGCGGTATTGTCTATATCGATGAGATCGACAAGATTCACAGAACCTCCTCCAACGTTTCCATCACCAGAGATGTCTCTGGAGAGGGTGTCCAACAAGCGCTTTTGAAAATCATTGAGGGAACTGTTGCCAATATTCCTCCAAAAGGTGGCAGAAAGCATCCTAATCAAGAGTATATCAAGCTCAATACTGACAATATTCTCTTTATTGCAGGTGGAGCCTTTGTCAACCTTGATAAAGTGATTGCCAAAAGGCTTGGAAAATCAACCATTGGCTTTGGTAAGCAAGAGATCAGCAAAATCAACATGAAAAAACACAATGAGCTTGTCAACAAAGTGGAGCCAGAAGATTTTGTCCACTTTGGCATGATCCCGGAGTTTGTTGGCCGTTTTAATTGTATTGCTAGCTGCTCTGAACTCAATAGCGACGAGTTGGTAAAAATTCTCTCAGAACCAAAGAACGCCCTTCTCAAGCAGTTTCAAGCGCTCTTTGCTATTGAAAATGTCCAGCTCGACTTTACCTCCGAAGCCCTCCATGCCATCGCCAAACGAGCTCACGATGCAGGAACCGGCGCCAGAGCCCTTCGCATGATCATGGAATCGACCATGCAAGACCTCATGTTCGAAGTGCCCACAGACCCCTCCATCCGAGAGATCCTCATCGATGAAGAGGTCATCCTAGACGGCAAAGAGCCCAAGCTTGTGAAGGATTTGACGGCGTAGATTCTCGATTCATTGTATTCGCACAGTATCTTTTACCGCGCCCAATAGCTTCGACACCAAAAACCCAAACTCATTCCTCTCATTCGTAGTACGTGCTTTTGTAGGTATCCTCTATCTGTGGTCTGTCTCTTCAAAGTCTCGAAAGCCTTCCTTCTGAGCTCAGAAATTTTTTCCTTCACGAACACATTGAGTCTCACTGTAGTATCAGGCAAATCTTCCCCTATCTCAACGTCTTCGAATACCTCAGAAAAGGACACTTCTTCAATAGCTCCATCGTTCTCGCTGGATCCATTCCTTACAAAGCTCGTACTATATGGAGTAACTGCTGAAGCACTCATGCTTTGTCTCCTTGGGTTCTAAAATAATTGCTACGCACATAAAAGCACTTTTCTTTGATAGCTATTTTGCTATACTGGCGGTTTATTGTGCTCATGTAACCCATAAAATTGGAGGATAATAATGAGTGTCACACTGTATCCAGAGAACCTGCCGGACGCAACAGCGCTTACACAGTCGGTATTGCCTTCAGAACCTGAAGCAGGATTTGTTCCACAGATTTGGGAGTCTTCTCAAGGAGGAACTATCTCGCATACAAATATGTCTCCTGAAGCGATACAAGAGTACGAAACACTGGTAAATCGATGGCTATTGTCCGAGAGAGGCATCTATCAATTGGGCCCCCCTCTATCACCAGAAGAAAAAGCAAGACTAAAGACATTGGTAGATCAATTACCGTTTAAAGAGATGATTACAAACTGGTCAGCAATCCCCTTTCTTTTTCATGGTGATACGGAGGAACTGATTAGACTGTTAGAGCCATCATCAGACCTATCACTTGAAGAAAAGGTTGGCTTGTGGGTGGAGCTGCAAGAGATAGCGTTATTGCATGGGTGGCGTTCTTGCCAGAGAAAAAAGCCGATACACAAGTTCAGACCTTTATATAGGCACCTTCCTGTTTTGCATATAACCGGAATGGACACTCTAGTAAAAAAAATATACTCATTAAAGGGCCGTTGGTTTTTCGAGTATGTTTGTACTGATGAGACTAAAGAGCCACTTCGGCCACTTCTTCCATTTTCGGACAATCTGAAGCGGGTTGTATCGGACCACAAATGGGCTTCTATCGGCATGGGGAGCCTTGCTGTGATAACGACGGTAGTGTTGGGCGCAATTGGAGCGGCATGTGGGGCGGCCATGGGAGGCAACGCCGGAATCCCGGTTGGGGGAATACTCGGCACAATAATTGGAGGTGGAATTATGTCGTTCGTTTTAGGCGGCGTAACTAGTCTTCTTGTCAACGGGGAAATGGAAAGACGAATCAAGAACTCAGAGATCTTTTCTAACTGGGGCAAAGGAGAACCCAAGGAGCGCTATGATCTTGCTGTCCTTTATCTAAGAATCGTTTCGTCAATGCCTGTGGCTGCATCTCACATTCAAAATGCCTCCCTTCCTCAGTTTATTCCTGAAATACCCGTTACTTCTCCAAATGGAGACATATATGAAAGAGACCATATTGAAGCATATCTAGATAGAGAGCATTCAGAGCCAATATGGGTCCTTAGGCCATCTGGAGAGGTGCAAAGTGTCCTACCCTTTTCGCAGGGAGAACCATCTTTTAGAAAAGAGAACCTACAATATGCTTTTGACTTTGCAGAAGAGTTTGTAAAAAAAGTGGAGCTTGTCAGAAATGCTCTTCAAGGTGAGTCTTATGATGCCCTTGCGGGAGCAATACGAGTGTGATGGATGTTATGGTTCTTCCACAAGTATAAACAAAAAAAAATTGAGAGAGGATATCTATGAGTATAGCAATAAGAATGGAAGAAGGTTCTCTTTATGGAGGAAGGTATCAAAATTGGCAAACCGGAACAGATTCTCCTACGTCGTCAGCCTACTATCCAAGTACGCCAATAGATCAGGTTGATACGCCATCACTTCATTCTTCAACTATATCGGCAGATCAAATTGGTGTGTTGCACGTAAATGTTCCTTTTGAGGCACTAGAGGAAACAGATCGAAAAATACAAGAAGTGTATCAAATAAGCGGTACTGAGTTTTATCACAATATTTGTACAGAAGAGCAACAAAAGGCACTTCGTGAAAAATATTCCTTAGACGAAAATTTACGTTCTTCTTACTCGCCTCTAGTTAGGGTCTTAACAACAATATCCATCTTGTGTTGTCCTACCTTAGTAACTTCAGGAGCAGGAGCGATTGTTGGCCTCTTAGGTGGTATTATAAAATGCGCAGTTGTTACCAGTAGAGGAGAACCTTCTTCATTCGATGAGTTTGCTGGAGATGGGGCTGGAATTGGGGCAGGAGTTGGAGCCGCTGTAGGATTATGTTGTGGAGCAGTCGGGACATGTCTATCTTTTATGAATGATTCTGATGCAATCGCAAAAAAAGATGAATTCAAAGAATGGCAAGAAGGAGAAGTTAAAGAACGGTACGATCTCTACGTAAATTTTGCGAAAAGGGCCCTACCTCCACAAAAACTTAAGGAGATAACCGGCTACGATTTTATTCCCTCTATACCGGTTAGACCCCTCTGGGAAGAGCAGTATAAGGGAAAGACCCGTTATTTCGTTAAACCTTATATATATGAAAAAGAAGAAGTCCACGAACGTTTGGATGAAGTCCAAAGGGTGTCAGGAATGTTTGGAGGAGCCCCAACACAAGGGTTTAAAGAGGTGTTTCCTGAAGAAGAAAAACCGTTTAACACAACTGACCTACACTATGCCTTTGTTTTTGCCAGAGATGTTATCTCCAAGCTCTCTCTTTTCACCGAGACTTTAAAAAATAACCAAGAAGAGTCTTTAAAAGCGCAACAAAACATAAATAGCGGGTCGATAATGGCTCTTCATCGAGCTATGCAACCGAATGCCGGAAAAATCCATCATATTACTGTAGATTTGGCTCATAAGGCAATCAGAAAGCAGCTACTGGACAAGATATCGTAAACGAATAAGATTAATTACCTGTTATTAATACTGCAAATTAGGAAGCTTTTAACAACATCAAACACGTTTTTCCTTTGTAAGGAGGCCAATTATGTCAGCATACATTAGTCAACCTATTATGCCCATGGCACATCCTCATGTAGGCTGGGGCAATGCTCAACCCGTTCCACCAACATATAGTATCGACCAAGGCAATCAAGCGCCTTACGCTAATCAAAGATCTGAACAGCTTCAGAAGGTAGCTACAGCTACCCACCAAATAAATGCTACTCAAACTCCTCAACATCCATATTCGTATCCAACTCCCTCCGCACCCCCTCCCACGATTAGAAGAGGCATAATCTCTCCACCACCAGCACGAGCACTACCTCCAACACCACAGGCTACCGCTCATTCATCGTATTCAACGTCTGCCCCTCCTCCATATCCAGCTGCTGTATCCCCATATCCAATTCAATCACCAGCCCAAACCCTGCCAAGTAGCCGCCCTCCATCATACCCAACTCCTTCCGCTCCTCCCCCTACGCTTAGAGGGAGGATAACTCCTCAAAATGGTAATCTTGGTGTAGAAGCCCAAGGAGCTGTGAAAAGAGTCTCTCAAGAAACAACTCAAATAGACGAAAAGGAAAAATGTCTAGTTCAGAATCTTCTTAGTGGAAAAAAAGTGTCTTTTCCCCCTAAAAACCAGCCCGTTGAACCATCTTCAAGCACCTGTTTGAGTAATGAAAGAGTGCAACCTTTAAGGCAAGAGTGTCCTGCTGTTAACCAGCACCCGAAAATTTTGAGTGAAAAGGAACTCAAGGCTGCTGGGGTTTCCCAATGGGAAATTGACAAACTGATGAATCGACCCACACATGAAAAAGAAGAACCTTCTACAGCGGTCTTGGATAGGGGAAAGATTGTGCGATACAAAAAAAGCGAGATTGCCGGACAGAAAGCTGTTATGGCTGCCGCAGCTAGCAACGTAAGACATTACACGGAACAAGGACGGTACGCTGATGCATATGCAACGAGCCACTTTATAACCCAATATTCAAACTCTATTAAGACAGGGGCAATCTACAGATAAGTTCGTCGCTAAAAACATCAGCGCGAACAACAAAGGTGCTGAAAACAGGATAAAGGATGAAAAGATATAAATCGGGAGTAATTAAATGAACATATCATTAACAACAATGGGAACATCCCCCGAAGCATTTGCATTAGAATCGTTGCGCAACTATCCACATAAAGAGTCAATATATCATCTTGGGCATATGTATACAGACCTTTCTTTCGATGAGATCGACGTGGTAGATCAAAAAATACAAGAGGTATACCAAATAACAGGTGCTGATTTTTACCATAATGTCTGTAGTGAAGAAATGCGCCAAGAGTTTTGCGAAAAGTTCTCGTTAACAGAAGGTCTGCGAAGCATAAAAGATGCAGTACTACTGAGCATAGCTCTTCCTATAGTTTGCCTTATACCAGGAGGGGGCTGTGGAGCAATAATCAGCGCAATTATATTTGCATGCTTAAAAGAGGGACAGAAAACCCAAGGCTCTGCAATTACTACTTTTGTTACAGGCTGCGTACTTGGATGCATGCTTACAACCTTATGTGGGGTAGCATATTCTATATCTCATGCCAAAGCAGATGGTATAAAGCTCATTGAAAAGTCTTCTGAGTTTTCTGAATGGAAAAAGGGATTGATCAAAGAGCGTTATGATCTTTTGACAACGTTTATGGAAGATTGTTATGGTTCAGATATTCTTGCAGACCTGATACAACCATATCCTTTATTAACAGAGGTTCCTTCTGTACCAGTTATCTCCCCAAATGGACATATTTTTAACAGAGAAGATATTGAAAACCACTTAGACCAAGTATGGACAGAGATAGACGCATACAGAGCAGCTGGATATTCTACAGAAGAGCTACTTAAAACAGTCTGTCCATATGGAGCAGCGCCGTTTAAAAAAGAGGATTTAACTTACGCATTTGATTTTGCAGAAAGCGCTGTAAAAGAAATAGAAAGGGTTAAAACAGAGCTCGAGAAAGCACAAGGAGGGGCGTCAGAACAAACAAAGCAGCATCACGAGCACTCGAGACAGTATCGCAATAATAGGGCTCAAGGGACCGCTGAGAAGAAAGCAGGAAGAACAAGAGAGCAAGTTAGCCACAATGTTAATAATATGACAGGAGGTCTCAATAACAACCTCGGGTTGCCTTTCCAAGAAAGATCAACGGGGGAAATCCCTCCTGAAAATTGGGTCTGATAGAAAATTCTCCAAAAAACTCTTACAAATTAGACTCCTCTTGACCCAATAATTTGAAAAACCTCTCAGGATTTAAAGAAATATTTTACTTTCATAAAAATCTCGAATCGCTCTCGCCTTTTTAGGCGAGAGCGATTCGGCAACACCTAGCAAGCTCTTTCACCACAAGTATCACCGACCCTTAATGCTCATCTATACATCTCATCCCCCCTCGAACTCTCCTTTCCCTCTATCCACCCGAATCGCCAACCTCGCCTGCTTCTGTCCTCCCTCTCCAAGCTTCCCATACACATAAATGTACTTACCCTTAAGCACCATCTTGTACTCATTAACCGTCAACGATGCCCGATCCCTAAAACTCGCCTTCCTCTCCTTCTCAAGCTCTGACCTTCCGGCGCCGTAGGCGCCCTACCCTCCCGCGGTCTTGCGTAGCAAGCCCGCGGAGGGGAGCCCTCACCCCTCGAAGAGGTTTATACGCAAAAGCCCCCCAAACGGGGGTCTGGGGGAACTGGTTCCCCCAGTCCTAGTCCAACCGGCGAAGCCGCTTTCAGAAGATATTTTGAGGACGTTTTAAGGAAAAAGGCTGGTTTTTTACCATAACCCTCTTTTTCTAAGGTTGTTGGAAGCAGAAAAAGTGAGATTTTTCAGTTTTTCTGCTTACATAACCCGCTGATTACCAAAACACTAAGAAAATCCTGAGAAAATTTTCATCCTGTGAAAATTTTTCTTAGTTAAACAAATATTCTTATTCTTAAAGGCTTTGTTAAGAAAAGAGGAGGCTTAATGCCTCATTTAAATAATTTTATTTAATATTAGTATTGTTTCAAAAACCCAATCCGTTGTAGAATATTTTCATACTTTTGTTATACTGTAATACGCTCAAAACAGAAAATCCTTCCAAAGGAGGAAAATCATGAAAACAGCAATACACAGGCCTCAAGTCCACAGCCCTGTTCTACAGGGAGGTTATCCAGCCTCTAACTGGGGCGCTCACCCAGCTTACGCTGCTCCAGTATCTCCACAAGCTCAGAGAGTAACTCAAGCCGCCCGTCAGGTTTACCAAGCTCCGCCTGCATATAATCCTGAGATTGCTCACCACGCTCCTTCAGCACCTCCAGCTACTTTAAGAAAACCTGTTCCTCAACCACCCCAAAAGTCACAACCAAGCCAACCAGATCCATATGCAACAAACGAGACTTACGATACAATAAGAGAGCTCAAGTATCCTGAAGAGCTTTATACTCAAGCGGATTCTAAATTTTTGCAGTGTCAATGGACCTTTATTAGTCCATTAAAAGACTACAGAGAAAGCAGCGTCATCATCACCAACCTTCTTGTCCCTATACTTGAAAAGCAGGTTAAACAGCCTCTTCAAGTGATTTTGGGACAAAAGAATATTCCAACTCTTAAAGGAGAACTCGATCCCTCAACAGCTCAGCGTATACAACAAGGCATTATAGATCCGATTCTAAGCAAACTACCCAAAGAAGGAGAGAAAATCGATCCTCTTTGGAGAGAAGAAGCTAGAAAACACGTTGTGAATATTGCAAAAGCCAGTTTTCATGAAGAAATTCCATATCTCGCCAAAGCCTTTAAAAGGGTTCACAATGTGACATTACAAGAAGCGGCGAAACAAATCCTTATGAATCCAAAAAACAGCCTCGCCGACGCCCTCGGCTGTGAGGCGGATAAGGTTTTGGGAACTATTCTCAAACGAGAAAAAGACGAATTAAGACTCTTAATTGAACAAAATCAGGAAAACCCTAAATTGCTGTCTGAAGCTGTTAAAAGAGCATCTGTTGAATCTCGTTTTACCGAGATCAGAAAACCTCGTTAAGTTCTTCGTAAAAATCGATGGGACCGATTCTTGCTTTTTAAGAAACGGTCCTATTTAGATGTTTTTCCTTCTTCCTGTTTTCTTATTTGTTCTGTTTTAATTTCTTCCTCTCTTTCTTTTGTCTTTAACAGATCCTCTTTCTGCGCTTTAGCAAACTCCCTATCCTTCCTTCGCTGCTCTTCTAACACCGCTTTCTCTGTTTTTTTAAGTTTTCTTTTTTCTAGATGCTCTCCTACTCTTAGTTCTTCTCTTCGCCCCTCTTCTTTTTTCCCCGCCTCTCGTTTTATTTCATCTTTTTGAACTGAACGGCCCCGTTCCTCAGCCAAAACTACCTCTTTTTCTTTCTCTTCCTTCTCCTCTTTCTTTTTCTCATTCAACTCTTGTAATATTCTATCAAGATTCCTATTCAAATTGTCAAAAAGGTCATCTACTGATTTTTCTGCTTCATTCAAAATCCTGTTAGTTTCTGCTGTAGTAAGCCATTCGATTTTGCCTTCTCGATAATGTCTTTCCATTTCTTTTCTTATATGTTTTGGTGCAGCCTTCAAACATTTCTGAAAAATTTCATCTCTTTTACTCGGATCATCAACTCCACCAATCGTTGTACCCTTTCCTTTTTCAAAAACACCTCTATGTCCCTCAATAAAAAATGGTGTCAGTCTTTTCCTAGCATCTTTCATCGCTCCAGAAATCAATCTGTGAGCGTTTGGACATTGTTCGGCATTGGTATCTACTCTGTTTTGAACAGTTTCTATCTGTTTCTCTCTTGCAAATCTATTAAGCTGTTGGATCTGTTCTTTCATCTGTTTCACTTCTTTTATAGCCGCTTCCCTCATTCCCTCTCTTTCCAACTCCTCTATCCTTCCCATCGCCTCAAGAGAGCGCACATTCCCCTCACCAACGCTGGGTTTCTCAACCCTCTCTGTAGAAACTTTAGAAGGTTCCTTTATCTGTGCTTTCACTTCTTCGGTTGTTTCCCAAAAATCTCCTTCTTCCTCTTCAATAACCCCAGTTTCAGTTTCTTTGGATGCCTTAATGTCTTCCGTTGTTTCCCAAAACTCTTCCTCTCCCCCCTCAGCAACCTCAGCCTCAGTAACCTCAGTCTCCTCAACCTCCTCCTCTTCACCCTCGTCTTTCTCGCGGAGGTCGTCCTTATCCACTTCAAGCTTCAGCTTCTTCTTCACGGCCTCTTTTAGGTCCTGCGCTTTTGTTTCACGGAACGCTTGTCGTGTCTCCTCAAGCTTTGCCAGCGATCCGGGCTTTTGGAGCCACTCTCGAACTTCCCGCATTTTTCCGACCGCTTCAAACGCTCCAAGCCTTTCTTTTTCGATCCCATCGATCGCCTCCTCATTATTACTCTTATATACAGCCATCTGCTCATCCGTCAGCGGCTTTGTTAACTCTAAAATTAAACTGTTCAGCGGGTTATCAGGCTCCAACACCTTCGCAATCCCACCCTGCATATACTCCACAGAGCAAAAGTTTTTACCCTCTTCAAACCGAGCCTCTCTGCCCCCATAAAACATCTCAAATAAACAGTACCCAAGCTTCACGCTCGTGCTTTTTTCCTTCACACCCCAGCGTCCACCCTCTTCCTGCGCCATATTAAGCGGTGTAAAAGAAGAAGTCTTCTCCCCCTCTTCTAACCAGCCGGCATCTGCCAACAGCGCCCTAACACCACCTTCTGCATCCCTCTCCACAAATACATTAGCCAGCTTCAAGTCCACACAACACAAACACCCTAAGACAGCATCCAACTCCTCCTCATCAAACCCCTCAGGAATCTCTCCACCAGCCTTAATCAACTCCAAAACGGCCCGTCTACCAGCATCCAACTCCTTCTCAGGCTCTCTGGCAGCCTCCATCGTCCCAATCTTATCCCTGTCCAACGAAAACCCTACAGCTGTTGCCATCTGCTCAAAAAGCTCACATCGCGTATCCGCCCCTTCTGGACTTAACGGCCCCCTCGCCACAAACTGCTCCGCATCTCCACCAGAACAAAGATCTGTTAGCCCGTCAGGACTATACTTAAGAGTAAAGGGCGCTCCCATCTTCGTTAAAAGCTCTCCCATCTGCCACTCTCTCTCAATATCCTCCCGTGCAACCTCATACGCATCTGCCTTTGCCCCTTGATAGTCCAAAACCTCCCTCTGAAGCCCAATTAACTGCTCTTTCGTCACTCCCCCTTTAAGATACCCATCAACTTTTTCTCTCAGCGCTCTTAACCCCTCTCTTTCCTCTCTTCCAGCCCCCTCAATATACCCATCAATCTCATCACCTATCCACTTCACTTCCTTGTACCTACCCGTATCCCCATCCAAATACCCCTCAACCTTCTCCTTAAACCTCGAAAGCTCCTCTAACTCCTTGCCTTTAGCACCCCCCATCTCCTTAAGAATCGCACCCTTCAACTCACCAAGCTTAGCCTGCTCCTCAGGAGCCCTCTCCATCTCCTCATCAAACTCTACCTTCAGCCTCCGCAGCTCCCGCTTCATATCTCCAAGCCTATCCTTCAACCCAACCTTACCCTTTACCTTCCCAATAAACTTCGTCGACACAGTCCTTCTTAAACCCCTCCCCTCACTCTTCCTAATCTCCTTCTCTAAAAAGATCTGCTCCTTCATGTTCTTATAACTCTTCCCAAACCTCTCCAGAGACCTCCTCGCTCCCTTCACTCCTGACTTAGGCTTAGCCTGCACCCCTTCAAAGATCTCTCCCTTCTCTCTATCCACACGAATCGCCAACCTCGCCTGCTTCTGTCCTCCCTCTCCGAGCTTCCCATACACATAAATGTACTTACCCTTAAGCACCATCTTGTACTCGTTAACCGTCAACGATGCCCGATCCCTAAAACTCGCCTTCCTCTCCTTCTCAAGCTCTGGAAGCCTCTCTGTAAAGATCTCCATTGCCTTATGGCTACTTCCTTTCTTAACCCCTACAAACCTCTCCATCGACTCTTCCAAAGTCTTTGGCTTCACCACATCTCCGAACTTCTTGCTAACCCCCTTTGCCCCTGTCTTTACCTTATGACCATCAAGTTTCTTGTTAGGAGCAACATTTCCCTCAGCTCCAATGCGTCCTCCCGCCTTGCTTGTCTTCGGAAAATCCCCATTACCCCTAGCCTCTATCTTATGCCCCCCAAGCTTTCCTGCTTTTGGGAGCGGCTGGTTAGATGTGGGAGAGAGGTCTTCGGGTGAAGAAGATGGAATGATGGTATCCATATTAAAATCCCTGGTAATTCAATAAAATACTATTTACCTCACCAATACATAGTTTTTTTATTAAATAAAAGAGGGTTTTGTTATTTATTTTAAGGCTGGAGATTGAGCGAGATAGAACCTAAATGTTTACTCTGAAATTCATGCAAATCAGCAGATAGTTTTTTACTAAACAAAAAAGATCCTTAACCCCTGATTGTGACCTAATCTCCCACATAGGATCGTCGAAGGAGACAAGATACTTTGTGTTGTGACGAAGGCAAGATTTTTTAACGCAAGCCGAAGAACAACGCAAAGTAGATTATTTCCTGCAGCCATCCTATGTGGTAAGGATAGGTCACAATCAGGAATTTAAAGAATTTCTAGAAAAGCGCACTCCAATGCTCGGCAATAACACCATTTGGGAAAGGAAGGTGTTTTGGGCACATTGTCAAGAGGGTTGGCTTTTGAAAGGAGAGCTCTTTTGCCGCTTTAGCAAGGGACTGGGTCTGGGTAACGTTTGGAGTGGAGGAGAATTTAATCTCATATGCATTGCAATATGAGCCGTAATCTATGAGTAGATCTATTTCTGCGCCAGCATATGTTCGGTAAAAGTAACACGGAGCTCTCTCCCCTTTTTCTGCAAAGCGCTTGATTGCTTCCATGATCACCATATTTTCAAAGATGTGTCCTGCAAAGGGAGAGTGAATGAGCTGCTCTGCTTGCTCTATACGAAGCAGATAGCAAAGAATCCCTGTATCGACAAAAAGGAGTTTCGGAGATTTTACGATGCGCTTGGTTATATTTTTGGAATAAGGCTCAAGTAGATACACTATTGAAGAGGTTTGAAGAAGTGTCAGCCAGTCTTTTGCAGTTGTCTGCGAAATACCACACTCTTTTGCAACCTCATTCAAGTTCAACAGCTGTCCAGCACGAGCCGCTAACAACACAAGATATCGTTGAAACTGCCCCAAATCTTGAATCTGTCGCATTGAGCGAATATCTCGCTCTATATAAGTCGAAAGATAGGAGCTATGCCAAAATTTCGGATTAAGATCCGGCTGCACCTGAAATTCAGGATAAAATCCCCTCACCATCTGTTTTGCCACCTCTAGCTCCTCTAAAGGATTCGCATGAGACATTTCCTTCCAACTAAACGGATAGAGCTGGAAAATAGCAATCCGACCAGCTAAAGACTCCGAAACACCTTTCATAAGAGAAAAGAGCTGGGAGCCCGTAAGAACGTACTGCCCGTATTTGCTTCTCTCTGCATCTATATTCATTTTAATATGAGGCAAAAGTGAGGGAACATACTGAATTTCATCTATAATCAAAGGAGCAGGATAGGTTTTGAGAAAAAGAGCAGGGTCAGATTCAGCCAAATTTCTCATCAAGGGATCGTCAAAGGTTACATATGTGTACTCTTTGAGTACATATTGCAACAATGTCGACTTACCTGTTTGCCGAGAGCCAGTAACAAGAACAGCGGGAAAGTGCTTAAGCGCCTCTTGCAAAGGCTTTTCTAGGCCTCTATGAAAATACATATGTAAAAACCCCGTTATTACTCCTAAGGATACGAGAGTTACCTGTATTTTTCAAGATGAAATCTTGAAAAGTACAGGTACGTGCGCGAAGAAGCGCTATCCTCTTGATAATAAGCGCAGTAGAGATAATCACCAAAACAAATACTTCAGAAAATGCAGGCTTAAAGCACAAAAAATTCATGCAAATCAGGAGTTGAACTTCCGGATTTGCATGAAAATGCATTCTTTTCAGATCTCCAAATGATCTCACTTACCTGTACTTTTCAAGATTTCATCTTGAAAAGTACAGGTAAGTGAGAAAAAGATCTATTTGACAATAGAGATCAAGGCAGCAAAGACCTTCAATGCCTCATTTCTAAAAGGGCTCTCGTCATTTAAAAAACTCGTCGGAGAACGCTGCCAAAATCCCACTCTGATCTATTCTGGATCCGATGAACAAAAGGTCAGCGGTGTTCAACTGTTGAACTTCTCGCATGCATCAAGGGCTATTATGAGACCCCATCAAGACATCTCTTAAAAGCTTTGAGAGACCCTTTCTATTTCAGCTCAAAAAAAAAGAGAAACCGTTTGACAGTATTGTATCGCCATCCAAATAATGAGCTTTCCAGTTACCAGCTGGGAGTAAAAAAAGGAGATAACTCATGAGCGTGGGCGCCATCAATTTCGATCAATTTACAATTGAGGAATTAACACAAATTTATACTGATAATGGTGTCAAATCCAAAGTGTACAGAGGGGTGAAGTATACCCAAGAAAACCCCGGTACAGTAGCAAAAAAAACAGCAAAAATAAGTATTCCTATCATTTTTGTAGGAGGAGCAGTAGGAGCTGTTGTCGGATTTACATGTGGCGGAGGAGCAGGAACCCCTGTAGGGATAGGTGTAGGAGTTGGCACGGTAGTTGGCGTGAGCATGTCTGTTGTCCATATCAGCCACAGCTCTCACTATGAAACATGGAAAAGACAACTAGAAGATCGATGCTCACAAGAATTAGAAAATCGATCCGTACAAGAGTTTTCTGACTATTTTGTGGATCTTCTAGAAGAAATTGGAGAAAACACAGAAGGTATTGTAGATCCTATTTCTAAGAGCCTCATTCGTCTTCCTGTAATGGCACCCGACAATCATCTATATGATTTTGATACTATAGTAACCTGGATTAGAACGAAGCCCAGCCATATACCCGCTTCTTACTATAGGATATGCGATTTCACAGAACATAACCTAGAATTTGACTTTCCTTCAGCAGAGAAAATTATCAGAGCCATAGAGCAATATAGACAAAGTCATCAGAATGATCAAGATAGCCAAATAAAGATAAGAATTATGCATCTTATTGAAAGGGATCTATACGAAAGAATTTGTTCACTATGGAAAGCAGAGATTGATAAACTCCAAAAATGTTTGGACAGGAGAACACTTACCGAAGAAAACTTCACACATTGTGTCGAGCGCCTTCGCAATTTATTCCGGCTAAATACGATTGGAGATTTACTGGTACACAATCCCCTTATTCAAACACCTGTTGAGGATATAATGACAGAAATGACATCTCTGGGATCTAGTAGTGGCGCGCAGGGTGCTTCTGCCTCAAGTCAACAGGAAAGCACAGTATCTTCGGGATCAAGCAGCAGTTTAGCGGGTCCTTCTCAATCAAAACAAGAAAATGGAAAGGCATCTATAACACCGTAATAATTCAACCCTCTATTCCCTATTAGGGAAAAACAAGATGTTGAGGAGATACATTATGAACACAAGCGCCATCAATTTCGATCAATTTACAATTGA
>Ga0180438_10005627_pt1 | contig 17316 bp, 12 predicted proteins | sample SS_ome_12_FD_132455 | JGI IMG/M metagenome (GOLD analysis project Ga0180438, IMG submission 132455) | Hypersaline lake sediment archaeal communities from the Salton Sea, California, USA - SS_3_D_2 metaG | ecosystem: Environmental > Aquatic > Non-marine Saline and Alkaline > Hypersaline >...
ACTTTCCAGATATCCGGCTGGAATTCCGGATCGCCACGCAACCAGTACTCATAGTCTTCTTCCGAGTACGGAACATGGTCCCAGTGGTCGCGGAACGCTTCTTCATCGGCCTCCCAGATCGCGCGGTAATGCTCCGGGCGCGCAGGGCGCACTTCCAGTCCCGGCGGCAGGGGACAGTCGGGAATGTTCTCCAGATCGGGCCTCACCATCTCGCAAAAGTAACGGACGGGCATATATGCTTCGCGCTCCAGTAAGCGGATTTTGACCGTTTCAGTGCTTGAAGCCATGACCTCGAAAAAGCACGACTTGCCTGGTGGATGCTCCGCAGCAATTTCACACAGACGGCGCTCGTTGTAGTGCAGCATGGCGCGCCCGATGCCCCTGCCCCGCCACTGGGGCAGCAAAAAGCCCTCATGGCCGTAGAGCCATAAGATATCCGATACCCCCTGCCAGAACACACGCGCGTAGCCGACAACCTTTCCTTCCACTTCAACAAACAGCATGTCCTGATAAGGGTCACAGTTAACCAGGTGCGCATAACTGTCTGTCAAGGCCTCCAGCGTATCCACTTCTTCGATCTGGTCGGCGTCTTTACTGCCCTGCAAGACGGCGATCATTCTTGGGTAATCTGCCTCGCCCCAGAACCGGCGGAACGTGAGGCCGGGAATGGCGGGAGCGTCGGGCAACACTATGGCGTTGGTAAGAGTGTTGGTAGTCACTGTCGCTCCTCACAAGCCACGATCAGCTAACTGGACAGATCTCAAGGCTGCCTTGACCCGCTGTGGCGTGAAGGGAATCTGGCGCAGGCGGATGCCGACCGCGTCAAAGACCGCGTTGGCGATGGCTGCCGGGATCGGCCCCTGCGCGCCCTCGCCAATGCCAAGATAGGGCTGGCCTGGACGATTGAGCAGCACCGTTTCGATCTCGGGCGCGTCGCGAAAGCGTAGAATCGGGTAGCTGTACCAATCGACGCTGATGACACCGTGCCGGTCAAAGGCGACCTGCTCTTTCAGCGTCCAACTGGCCGACTGAATGAACGCCCCTTCGAGCTGGTTGCTCAAGCCGTTGGGGTTGACGATCTGGCCGACGTCAGCGGCGACGATGGCTCGCTCCAGACGGATGTGGCCACTGTCTCGATTTACACCCAGGTCTACGACCACCGCCACATAACCCTGGCGGTTCTTGTAGCGGGCAAAGGCAACGCCACGCCCCAGACGATCGGGCCGCGAGCCGGCCTTCTCCGCCGCTGCTTCGATGACGGCCCGCGCCCGTTCGTCCCTCAGATAGCGCAGGCGGAACTCAAACGGGTCAGCGCCGGCCGCGTGCGCCAACTCGTCCATGAACGACTCGATGGCAAAGACGTTGGCATAGGAGCCCAGCCCGCGCAACGCCGACGTCCTAAAGAGGCTACCCGGCACAAAGTGCTTGACGACGCGCCGCCGGGGAAAGGCGTACAGCGGGGCGGCGTTGCGGTGGATGCCGACCTGGTGACCCATAATGGGCCGGGGTTGGGGCCGTGCAAACGGCTGCGCCAGGTACCAGGCGGCCAGCAAGCCAGACGTGCCTCCACCCGCGCGGGTGCGGCCTATGTGGGTGTATCCCCAGACGTCGTGGTTCCAGTCGATGACGTCGCCGTCCGCGTTCAGGCTGGCCTGCATCTCGATCACCGTCGCCGCGCCATACGGCTCCCAGGTGTGCTCGTCGGTCCGCGTCCATTTGAGCGACACGGGCCGGCCTGGCACGGCACGTGCCAGTAGCGTCGCATCCAGTGCGGCATCATCCGCTCCATTATGACCGAAACAGCCAGGCCCGTCCATGTGGATGGCGCGGATGTCGTTCTCAGGCATCCCCAGAACCTGGGCCAGCGCTGCTCGCAGCGGGTAAACTCCCTGGCTGTGCGTCCAGACGGTCAGCTTGCCATCCATCAGTTGTGCCACCGCCGCCGATGGACCAAGCGACGCATGCATGTGGTAGGGCCGGTAGTAGGTGGCCGCCAACGTCTGCGCCGCGCCTGCCGGCGTTTCGATCGGCGGGATCGGATCGTCCACAGGTGTGCCATCGACGACGAGGAAAGCCTGGTCGGGTTGGCTCAGCAGGTGCTCAAAAAGGGTCTCTTGGGGCGGAAGGAGCGTACCGGTTTCCCAGGTGGCGGTTTTTTGCAGCGCCTCCATCGCCCGGACGGCCTGTTCTTCGCGCTCGGCGACGACGGCCAGAAAGCTGCCGTCGCGCACGATCTGAATGATGCCCAGCATCCGAGACACTGCCCCCTCGTTCACCATGACGAGTCTGGCTCCGCCATCCGGCGGGCGGACGACCCTGCCGTGGACCATACCCGGCAGGTCCAGGTCGTGGACAAAAAAAGCGCGGCCGGTCACCTTTGCCAGCAGGTCAAGGCGTTCTGCCGGTCGGCCTACGATCTTGTATGCTTCCGGTCGTTTGGGTTGGCCGACCCCACTCACCCGGCTCCCGAACCTCTTTCCGCCAAAAAGATCCCAGTAGGTGACACTGCGCCCGGTGGCCGGGTCGGCGATCGTACCGTCGGTCACCGTGAGGCGTTCAATGGGCGCCTCCAATTCCTCATGCGCCACCGAAAGCGCAATCTGCCGGACCTCGGCGGTTGCATGGCGAATGGCGTTGCCCGAAGTCTCGAGTGACATGCTGCTTACGGTGTAGCCCTCGTCGGGCGATTGGGCCGTATCCGCCATGACGACCCGGATTCGTTCCAGCGACACGTCCAGCTCGTCGGCCCCGATCATGGCCACGGAAGTTCTGATGTCCTGGCCCAGTTCAACCTTGCCGGTAAAGAGGGTAATGGTGCCGTCGGTGTTGATGCGAACCCACGAGTCCAGGTCGGGCGTCTGCACGAGCGTGTGGGGCAAGACGTTGGTTGGAGAGGGGGACTGGGGCTCGGGCTGGAGCTCCCGCTCTCTCCTGCCCCCTGCCTCGTACGAAGGAGATTTGACCGGTTGCCCGGCGGCGCGTTTGATGGCTCTGAGAAGCCGATCATATACGCCGCAGCGGCACAGGTTGCCCGCCATCTCGGCCTGAATCTCGGCATCGGTCGGGCACGGGTTCCGGTCAAGCAGGGCCTTGGCAGTGACGATCATGCCGGGTGTACAAAAGCCACACTGGACGGCCTGTTCCTCGATGAAGGCTTTTTGAAGCGGATGCAGATCGTCAGCCGTTCCAAGACCCTCCAGCGTCGTAATCTCTCGGCCTTGAACGGATCGAACCGACATCCGGCACGAAGGCACCGCCTCGCCGTCGACAAGGATCTTGCACGCGCCGCACTGTTCCAGACCACAGGCGAACTTGGCTCCCTTCAGGCCCAAGTCGTTGCGCAAGACGTAGAGCAGCGGTGTATCAGGCTCGACACACACACGATGGAACCGACCATTGACTTTTAGCGCGAACTCCTGAGGCATCTTTCCTCTCCCTTTGCTCGTGTAGCTGTGCTCTGCACGTGAGTCGTGTAAGGCGGCCTGTTATCTCACTGCGAACGTTTGCACTGCCATGGCATGGCCTGTGCATGCCACGTCGCTTTCAGATTGTGACCTCGCTACCGCAACCCAGTCGCTCGATAGCCACGTTCGATGACCTCAATTGCACGCGCGACACCGCCCTCGGCGCGGATGCGTTCACCCAACGCCGCTGCGCGCGCCCGCATGTCTTGGTCCGTGACCACGCAGGCGATGGCTGCTGCCAGCCGTTCGACCGTCAATTGCCGGCGCGGTATCGGTGGAGGCCCAACGCCAAGTTCCGCCACTCGCCGTGCCCATAACGGCTGGTCGCCGGCGTGCGGTATGACCACAGACGGCACACCCGCGCGCAGTCCGGCCCCGGTTGTGCCTGATCCGCCGTGATGGGCCACTGCTGCCATACGGGGAAAGAGCCAATCGTGAGGAATCGATTCCAGTGCGAACAGATCGGCGGCCCGATCGGAAAAAGAACGGCCGTTCAACGCACCCCAGCCCGTGGCGATCAGGCCACGCTGCCCTGCTTGTCGCAGTGCCTCCACCACCATCCGCGTCGTTTGCCGTGGATTACGGTGCGGCAAGCTCCCGAAACCGACGTACACCGGCGGCGGGCCGGACTCGAGGAAGCGCACCACAGCAGCGGGCGGCTGCCAAGCTGGCGACTGATCGAGAAACCAATAGCCGGTGACGTGGACATGCGCACCCCAATCGGAAGGCTTGGGGAAAACGATAGGGCTGAAACTGTACAGCATGGGCACGGGCTGGCCGTGCAATTGGCTGTAAGGCCATTTGCCGAGCGGAATTTCGGGCAGGTGGAGCCGTTCTCGCCGCCAGCGGTTCAAGAATCGTCCGGTGAGCAGTTGTATGAACTGCTCGGCCAGGGCGTGCGTCCACAGGTTATAGATCCCGCCCAGGCGAAGCGGGGGAAAGACCACGCCGGGAAAGGCGCGGGTGCGGGTCAGGCCAGGAAACGGGATGGCCCAGCAGCAGGGCACACCCAGTTTCTCCGCGACGTGATAGGCGCCAAACCCCATCGTTGAAAAGACAATCGTTTCCGCTCCCTGGCAGGCGGACCACGTATTCTCTGCGAGCCGCTCGAACGTGGGCCGCATCGTCCGGAGGATCTGCCACACCCAGAGGAGGACGTTACGGCCGGATTCCATGCCTGCCCCCAGGTCTCCCATGCCGAGCAACTGGCGTGCGTTCATACCAAGCGGAGAAAAGTCCAGACCCTGCTCTCTGACGAGCGCTCTAAAGTCGTCGGGTGCGGTAAAGCAGACCGTGTGCCAGCCTGTCTGTTGCAGCCCTACCGCCAATGCAAGGAGGGGCTGCACGTCACCGCGTGAGCCGATGGCCAAAACCGCAATGCGCATTGCCTACCTTTCGTCCCCGAATCAAAGGATTCAGACCCTAAGGGTTTTCAGAAACCCTTAGGGTCTGAACCAATGGCGACTGTAGAAGGACGAGACAGTAGTCACCGACGTGCCGAAAGCCCAGCGCAACATAGGCCTTTTGGGCGGCCATGTGGCTCTGTCCTGTGAACAGAATAGCCTTTTCCACACCTTTGAGCCGGGCATCCAACAGCGAGGCAGCCACGACGGAACGACCATATCCACGCCGGCGCAGCTCTGGAGGAGTTCATACCCCTCCGACTTGAACGGCCTCCTTGATGGCCGTATTGAAGGAAGTGCACGCCACCGGTTCGCCACGACTTTCAAGCACCCACGTGCGCCCCTCCTTTAGCGAGCGTTCAACTGAGCTTCGGTTCTCTTCCCACAACTGAGGGCTCTCTTTGGCACCCAGTGCCTCGATCGAATACGCCACCGTCCACCTCGTAAGCAGTTTCAGATCGCGAGGCTCCATCTGTCGTCCAACAACCTTGCCTGAACTCAGATCCTGTGGCACAATCAGATCTTTCAGACTCAGAGTGTAGAGATTCTCCGTTTCGTCCATCTGAACCATGGAATCATCTATCTCAAGCGCTTTCTTGACCATCGCGATCTGGTCGTCTGGACCTATCAACCCACCTATCGGGCGTCGCGAGGCCTCAACAGCGAATCGCCACAACGAGTCTAGATGAACCGGCGCCTGAAACACCAGATTCTGATTCCAATAGTGTGCTACGACGCCGATGATTCTCTCATCTTTGAACGCAGCCGCATAGGTTCCTGCATAGGCTTGACCATTGTCGATCAAGCCAGATGCCCGCAGGTTGCCAACCAAAAACATGGAGGATTCAACACAAGGCAGCAAGAAAGCTTCTAGCGCAGCCTCATCACCAGGTTGGAGAATTCTGATAATTGGTTCGTCGATCACTGGTACGTCTCCTGGCAGGCTACAAGGGCCCTGCGTGAGCCCGCGCGAAGCGCGGCCCAGCGGGCCACCGATTTCGCGCGCGGGACGTGGCCGGCTCCATGCGCTGGTCATAGGCCAGACAAAATCCCTCCCCGATCAGGGGCCGAATGTAAATGGCGAGCCAATGACCCAGATCAAGCTGTGCTGGATCATCGCCCAGACGACAGTGCTGTCCCTCTTGACCTGCCAGCCCCACCCGATGCCCGAGAGAAAGGGAACAAACATGATGGCGGCGACGATGGGCACAGGCGTCCCCAAAAAAAGCGGCCCAATATGCCATAACCCGAATAGGACCGCATGTAGAATGAGAGCCAGTGTGGGGCGTCTGTTGAAAATCGCCAGGATAGCCGGCATCAAAGCCGAGCGGAAGAACAACTCCTGAGAGATACCACTCGCCGGGGCATATACAAAAGCGGCTATCCAGTCCCACCCCCTCCAAACGCCAAAAGGCAAGATAGCGGCCAATGCAAAGACGAAAACCGCGGCCAGCACCCCAAACCCCTGCCGCGAGAGCGGCGCTATTCGCAGGTAGCATTCTTCCCGAGACATGCCTGCGGCAAGAAGGAGGCCAACGCCGAGGATCCCGGGTAGAAATCCGATGGCTGCATACGCTGGCTCGGAAAGGCGTTGCATGACCACGAGGGTCTGAAGGACCGTATAGGCCAGCCACAGGCAGAAGACCATCGCTATGGCGATACGTTGCCTGGCAGGCCTGCCAGCGAGAGATTCTGAGGTTGTGAGAATAGACATATCATCCACCCTTTGACCTTTACAGGCATCGGTTTCGAGCGAGCAGGTCGCGCGACCTCAACTCAGGCGGAGCAGTCTCTTGGTACTCGCTTGGCCAAGTAAATGTCTGGCTTCCCCACGCCATTGGCATCCGGCATGACCCCAACAATGACGAAACCGAGCTTCTGATAGAACTCGTAGGGATGCCCGCGTAGATTCCTGATTTTGGCCAGGTGCTCCAACACATGGGGATACAGATCCACCCCCGAAAGCGTGGTCATGTTATCCTCATCGTCTGTGCCTACCCATAGGGTCAGACCACCACGCTCTCGAACTCGCTCTTCCAGATCGGCCACCAGCGCTCGTCCGATGCCCTTCCCTCGATGATCTGGATGCACCACCAACGGATGAAGTTCCCACACTTGACCATCGTACTGGCTGATCCCGCCAATCCATCCCAAAACCCTGCCCTTCTCATCGACAGCCGCGCGGCTGACCCGACCCACTCCAAGAGATTCTTGTACTTCCTTCAAGGCACCGTCCATATCCGGCCACGCATCCGGCCAGTGTTCTCGGAAACTCTCCACCAGCAGGACGGCTGCCTGTCGTATTGTTGCCCTGTCATCCGGGTGCAAGCTGATGATTCGCATGTCAGAACGCCCCTCCATGCCATCCTCTTGCAGAGTGTCACTGTGGCCCTTCGTCCCGGAACACCGGGGCCAACATCTGATCCACCGGGGCATACTGGTCGGTCAGCATCACCACGCGCCCCTCGGTCAGCAGGGCATCTAGTTCATCATCGCTGAGCATCTGGCGCGCCAGGAGCGCGTCGCCGTCGCCAGCCTCTATGGTCTCCAAGGCGGCCCGGTCCAACGGCGCGTCGCTGCCAATGAGCACAAAGGTGCTGCGCGACGCCTGGCGCCAGGACTCGATGGTCGGAGCCAGATAGACGTGGCGGAAGGTCTGGCGCAGCGTGTGGGTGTAGGCGCGCAGAAAATCCCCCCGCGGGCCGTCAATGATGTTCACGAAATAGAGACCATTGTCTTCCAGCCAGGCGCGCACCCGATCGTTGAACTCTTTGGTGGTCAGATGGTAAGGTACCGAAAAGTCATTGAAGGCGTCACCCATGATGAGGTCGTAGGCTTGTGTGGGCTCCCGTTCCAGGAGAAGCCGGGCGTCTTCATTGAAGGTCACGACCCGTGTATCGCGGCCGAGTCCCAGCAAGTCGTGCGCCACCTGGGTGACGCCCGGATCGATTTCGATCACGTGGATGTCGCTGTCCGGGTAGACGGCCTCCATGTAGCGAGGAAACGTGTACCCGCCACCGCCGATAAAGAGGGCGCGCAGGTGATGGTCCTCTTGTGCCCGGTACCCGGTGACCTCGGCATAGATTCTCTCATAGCCGTAGACCAGCCTCGTCGGGTCGTTCAGGGAGGTGTAACTGTGCACCAGGCGATCCAGAGTCAGCACGCGCACCGGCTCGCCATTGCGCTCTTGCTCGTGCACCCTGATGCAAAAGTAGTTGGTCTCACGGGTGCAGGGGCCGCGCAGCCACCCCTGATGGGAGGCCAGCACCGAAACGCCGGCCAGGATCAGGGCCGCGAGGAGCATCCATGGCCAGCGACCGCCTAAAAGAAAGAGCAAGCCCAAGGCCAGAAGCACCAGCGCGACGCCCCAGATGATGACGTGGGTACCGAACCAGGAGATCAAGAGGAAACCTGTGGCAAAGGTACCGACGATACTGCCCACGGTGCCGGCAGCATAGATCTTGCCCACGGTGCTGCCTGTCTTGGCCAGGTCATGCACAGCCAGCTTGGCCACGACCGGTGAGACGGTGCCCAATATGACACAAGGCACGAAAAATAGAGCGGTGGTGAGGACGAGGATTTCAACGACGATAGGCCACTCGCCGGGTGTGAGCCTGCCCAGCACGTCCACGGCCAATATGCCAAAAGATGACAGCCCGCCCAGCATAAAGACGCCTCCCAGGAAGCGAAGAGAGGCCCATCGATCCGCCAATCGTCCGCCCAGGTAATTGCCCAGGCTGATGCCTGCCAGCACGACGCCGATGATGCTAGTCCAAGTGTACAGCGACACCCCAACGTAGGGGGCAATGATCCGGCCGGCCACCAACTCCAGGATCATGATGCAGCCGCTGGAGACGAACACGATCAGGTTGGGTTGCCACAGCCGCGTGTTTCGCAGCGAAACAGGTACGGCTCCTACGGCGCGATCGCTGTCCATAGTTTGAACCTCATCTGTACGACCAGGTGTTGAGTCCATCGAGACCCCCCAAGGATCATGTCAAAGATTCTGCGACGGTAGAAATCGTGCCCATCATAACCTTCCAAGATGGTCTATGAGCGGCTCCCCAGCTTTGCATAGGGGACATTCACCCTGCAAGAAACAAGTTCACTTGGCGCACTGACGGCAGCGCGCTGAGCCGCCCGCGCCGGAGCTTGCACAACCCACCTCACCACCACCAGGCAACAGAGCGCCGAGCGCGGATCGGCTCCAGTGAGATGTCAGCCCGCCAATGGTTCTGTAGGCAACCGATATCGCTCTTGGTGGCGTGACAAGTGCGTAGACCCAGCCATGACGACGACAAGGATAGCCACGCCCCACCTCACCATATCATCCGTGAGCGTCAGCGGGATCTGTAAAATGTATTGAGTAATCGTCGTTGACGCATGAAACAGCCAGGCCAAAAGCACGCTGCCACCCGTATTGTTGTGGATCCAGGTAAAGATGATCGCGTACGTGGTTATCGTCAGCACGGATCTGAGTAAATCCAGCCCCATCGTGTCGTTTGCCAGCCACATTGGGATGTGCCAAACCGCCCAGAAGAGGCCTAACATGATGCTGGACACCAGCGCATTGTACTTTGCCTGCAGTCTGGGCAGGGCAAAGCCACGCCAGCCTAGCTCCTCTCCCAGTGTATTGGGGAAAGCGAAAACCAGGGCCACTGCCACCATATAAGCTTGCTGTGGTGGAAAGTAGGTGAGGATGGGAATGGTGAACTCGAAGGATCGGCCAAACAGGGCGTCTATTGCGCGTGCCAGAAACCAGATGGCAGCGGGATACAACAGAATGAACAGATACCAGTGGATAGCGACTCGCCAGCGCCGAAGCCGATGAAATAACGCTCGTAGCCCGGCTTTTCCGTCCATCACACGCGACAGTAGAATGGCTGACAGCGCTGGTGCCCACACGGCCAGCATGTTCAGCGGTGAACCGCCGGCAACAGGTGTCTGGGTGTTGCTCAACCTGGTGACGGCTTGTGGAATCCAGACGGTCCAGGAAATGACCAGGCATAGAAGGAAGAAAAGGGGCAGCTGAAAACGTTTTACAGAGTGCGATAGCAATGTGCCTCTCCTTCAGTCGCTCTATGGCAAGCGGACCAACGACCCGGAGTTCAGCGGCACGCGGGTCAGGCGGCGTTGCCGACAATCAAAAACTCCACTCATCACCGAGACCGGCCGCAAAGCGACACTCGATCAGCACGTCCGTTGCAGCGACCGGTTCGCCCGAAACCGTTGGCTGACAAGCCAACAGGGGATGGGCGGCAAAGGTCGCGGTGAGCCTCTGGCACGCAGCGGACGCCAAGCCACCTTGATCTTTGACAACGATGTATCCACGGCGGCGCGATGTTGACAAAGCACTTGTCCAGAAATAACACCGCATGTTTGAGTGCGTTTTACGTCTGATTTCATACCCAAAGTGCGAAGTTAATAATGGACAAGTACAAAGCTTACACCGAAAACGAGAAAACATCAACTCCGACCACCCCAGGTGCCGGGAGGTACGCGCCATCCTACGGCGTACGACCGATCATCAATCCTAATCCTGGGCAAAGATGAAGGGCTCAGGACAGGCGTCGGGAGCGAGGATGCCCCAAGACCTGTACCGATCTTGTCAAAGCCAACGTGCCAATGCTCGTCTTCACCGCGCAAAGACCGACAGAGCAAAGCTCCACACATCCACGACCGTATGGGTGACCATCAGCGGTACCAGATTGCGCTCCCGAGTGTAGTAATACCCGGCCACGATGCCTATCAGGAAAGTGACCAACAGCCTGTCGGGAAGCACTCCATGGATCAGGGCGAAAGAAAGCGCTGAAAGCAAGATGGCAGACCACCGCTTTCGCCCTCGCGCTTCCAGCCGGGTGATGATGTAGCCCCGCCAGAGCAGTTCTTCGCAAAAGCCGGCCGTGACCGGCACAAAGCCGATCATGAAAATGCGCTGCCAAGCCGTCCAATCTTCGAATGCCGGCCATCCACCAAGTAGACATGCGTAAACAGCCACATAGACGGCAAAGAGCGCATTGAAGGCGACAAAGACCAGGACAGCCGGCACCCACTTGAATCTCCACGGAGCACCATGTGGCGCGATGAGGCTCAGCACCGACACTCCTGCCCGCCTCAGCTTGAGCAGGATCGAGACAGCAAACACCCATTCGACGAGGTTAATGAACAGATACAGCGCAAAGAAAACCTGCCCCTCACCAATGTCAGCCACCAGCTCTGGCTGCTGCGCCGCCAACCCATAGTAGGCACCAAAGATGATGCAACCCGCGAGATTCAGAATGACCACCGGCAATACTGCATAGACCCACAGCCTGTCGCGCCTCGCATCAGATTCTACGTTCATCTTGCCCTCCTCGGCTCAGATTAGCAACGGTTGCTAGACCTCTCAGCTGCACGCGCTGTTGGGCAGCTACGATAACCATGAACGCCATGGATCAATGCATCACGGCATCGGGCGATGTCTTTTGCTCTGCAGGCAAGCGTCTTTGAATCAGCGTCACCATCGCCATGATGGCCAGCACAACAACTCCAAAGACGAGGTAAAGACCGCGCCCTCCCATGCTTTCCAACAACAGGCCGCCGATGAACCCACCCACAGCATTGCCGAATCCCAAAACCATCGTGCCGAAAAGTCCCTGCGCGGTCGTGCTCATACCTGCTGGAGCATTTTCGTCGGCATAAGAGACACCCGCCACCCACATGGCAGGAGAGGTCAGGCCGTTGAGAAGTTGGATGAACAGGACAAGACTGGGTGTTCTAGATGCAGCAAATAACAAGCAGCGGATGGCAGTGACAACCATCGTCAATGTGAGCAACCCGTAGGGCTTGAGGCGCTTGATGAGCCGGTTGCCAAAAAAGAGCACCGGAATCTCAGCGATCGTTCCAACCGTGAGCGCGAGCCCCATCGTTGACTCATTCGCTCCCAGTTCTTTCATGTACGGGAAGAAATAGTTGCTGGTCACGGCGAGTGCCGAACCGCCAGCCAGTGCCACCGTAAGGAAAAGAAGCCAACGGGGATTCGCCAGCAGCGACCGAACACTCCCCCCAGTTGGATCGTCCGCTTTCAATTGGCCGTAGACAAATTTCTGACTGACGATGAATGCCAGAAGCATCAGGGCCGCACATGCCCAGAACGCCAGTTTCAAGCCGTAATTCTGGACGAGCACCCCGGAAATTGATGCAGCCAGCCCAAAGCCGATGGTCCCACCAAGACGAATGCGACCATACATTTCTTTTTCGTCTGCCAGCATAAACATGGTGGCGCTGTCAGCAAAGGGCGTGACCGGCGCCAGAAAAGTATACAACAAAATGGCCATCAGCAAAACTGGCGCGAATGCATTGAGCAAGGGAAATAGAAATACTGTTATCGCCCCAACCAGGATGGCAAGACTCATAATGAGCCGGTGCTGCCGCGTCGCGTCGGCGAGCCCTGTCCACAGCGGAACACTGAACAGCGTGATGAGCGGGGCGATGCCGGTCAGCAGGCCAATTTGCGGGCCTGTGAATCCCTGTCCCTGATAGTAGAGCACGAGGAAGGGCGACACAGAGGCAATGCCTGCAAACAGCAAAAAGTTGAAGGCAAAGGGCCAGATTTTTCTCATCTTCTTACCAATGATCAAACGATGTATTTGTTGCAGAGTCCGCCCAACGTATAAGGATTCTTGGGCGACAAGAGTGCAGCCTATCCTTGACAGGACCGAGTTCGCGCGACAAAAGGGTCCATTCTGTATCACTCCAAGTCTTCATCATATTCAACCGTTGCTCCCAACGGCAAACCGTGTCCCTTGAAGACTTCCAGAATCCTATCTCGCTCCACATCAGCAAGCAGTGAATAGGCCATTGCCAAACCATTCACCGTATGACGTGACCGACAGTTTGTACCCCTATCCTTCGCATCGTGCACCTTCAGAAGCAGGCACGCCAAGTCGTAAATATCACCCTCGTAAAGCACTTCTATGTCCTTCAGTGCTCCTACACCGATTTTGTCTTGCATAATTGAATCTCCGCGTCCTGCCTGGTATTGCCGCGCCCAACGGTTAGCATGAGCCGCCAGCCGGGCTTGCCGCAGAGCGCTGACCTGAAAACACCTTCCATAACAACGCCACCTTCGCTTTGCGCCGCGACCAGGCTGGTCGGCTCCATGCAATGTTAGCCAGCCAATGCAATCTGCCAGCAAACACCCTCAACAACTAATCACCCCTCACCAACATTGTGCCAAATCCACGTAGGGAACGCGTATTCACGGAATTCGAGAGCGAATGGTATAGGAATAACCCGAAAGTCGATTCTGCCTGTGACTTCCCACCTTCCGTACACCGACCGACTCTCCTCATCCAAACCTGGTAGTACAACCCCATAGTATCTGTCCCGCTCTGTGGAAAGATCAAGGGTGACGAAGAAACAACACAGAACTCTTGGGGTGTAGAGCAAACCCACTCCCCCTGGATGAGGTGGTGGCTGTTCGAGACGAAGGATCGCTCTGGAAGCAATAACATCTTCCCGAGGATTCAGTATCTGAGTGCGGACTTGCTGCAAGTTCTCGTGCAGAATGTACTCATAGCCAAAGAGGTGGAACATCAAGAGATAGCCTGTCTTGAGAATACCGATTTTCGAGCGCAAGGGATCATAGGCTGAGCGCTTGTTCAGAACGAAAGCCAATTGATCCTCCGCGGATCTTACACCATCTCGGGAGCTCTCAATCCTGGGACTAATGTTCACCCGACCAGTTTCCGTTTCGACTTCATTTAGAACCCGTATGAGCTCAACAACATGTGGGTTTCGCCCTGGAGCATTTGAAAGGCTATGAAGCTCAATCTGTCGACTTCCCGCGCGCAACTCAACTTCCACGCTATAGCCTCGAATGTGAGCCTCGACGCGTAGTGGAGTCGTGCTTAGATCGGTATCCTCAACCTTTAGCCTACGGATCAAATGACTGTCAAGATGACTACCACCAACGAGATTGTTGCAAGGTTTGCAGGTAAGAGTGGAAATGCGACCACCTAACGCGTCTGGCATAATGTGTTCAACCGTTAGAACAGGATCCTGCCCATCTTCAGTCGCAAAGATGGCATCTCGGTCAAACGGATTTAGACACAGTGGGCACAGGAAAACGTCTTGCAGTTGAGGGAAGTGAATAGATAGATTTTCACTGCAAAGATCAAACAGCCTCTCCCGCAACGCCAAGTTCTTGCTCATTCTTCCTTTTCCCAGGTCTCGGGTGAAGAGCCAACACGGCACCCAAGTAGCTGGCTAACGTATTAAGGATTCATGTGGCGGTTTCGCCACATAATCCAGAATTGAACTAAACCAGGCGCAACAACATTGTACTGGTATTTGGGATTTCAGGCAAGACGCCACATGGGGAACGGGGCATATCGAGAGACTGGTGGGAACGAGCTTGTCCCAGAAGGACAGAGGTTGGCAAATTGTCAACGTTCACACCTCAGCCTGATAAGCAGGTGGTATGCGGGTGCGAGGGCTGAAGAGGGAGTTATTGGTCACCAGGCAGGCGAAACCAAGGAGGCAGGGAAGCATCAACTGTCCTAGGAGAAGAGAGGTCCATTAGCCTTATCGACGCTGCTCAGGCGGGGCAGCCCTGTACCTGTACCGAACAGGTACAGGGTCCAGGACAGGCGCGCCCCGTTGAACGGATGATTGACCGTCGCTGCATGACCTGGCCGCAGGAAGGGCAGCATACAACGTGAGATTGGGCGGTGGGACATCTGCCAGGTGATCGGTCGTCTGAGTAACTGTGTCAGCACCTTCAAAGGCTGGTGACCGGTCACCGGGCCATTGGCATCGTACACCACAACCCGGATCGCATCTGGGAGACAGTTCGCCTGTGTGATCGAAGGCGTGGGGTCTGGCCTCTGTACGATGGTCGGAGATGTCCGGACCGCGGTACAGGTTGCCCAGGTCAGCAATCCTACACAGGCCAACCCCAAGCCAACGGCCAGCCATCTGGGTTTCACCGTCTCATCCTCTCCGATGCCACAGACAGGCAAGCCCCGCCACCGCCAGCGGCAGAGCAACACTGCCGCCGCAAACGCCGCCGCCTGCAGGTACTGGAGCAGTCGCCGGTTGCGTGGAAGATGGTGCGGCGGTGGGCATGGCAAAGGACATGGTTGGGAGCACGGTAGCAGTTGGCGCTACGGCGATCGGACTTGGCGTACCCGTCGGCGCAACACGCGGTGTCACTGTATGAGGCGCAAAAGTCGGCGTTGGTGCGAGCGCAGTGAACTCATCCTGACTTAGCACGCTCAGCCGGTAGACCCCGTCACCGTGCGTCGCGGCGTACAGCGTTCGCCCGTCGGCGGCGATAGCCAGGCCACGCACGGTGCGAGCGTGCAGGCCTTTGCTAAGGGATCGCCATGTCGTGCCGCCATCCTGACTGACAAACACGCCGCTGCGTAGGCTGCCGGCATAGACCACGTTGGAACGCACCGGGTCGACGGCCAGGGCAAAGATCGGCTCGTTGGGATCCATGCCGGCACTGCTCCGTCTCCAGGTGACCCCGCCATCCGTACTCTTGAATACGCCGTTGGCATAAAGACCGGCGTACAACACCTCCGGGTTCTGCGGATCCACGGCCAACCTCATCACTTGCTTCGATTCCAGTCCATCCATCGAAGGCGTCCAGGTCGCGCCACCGTTCCCTGTGCGATAGACGCCACCGGCAGGCATGGCTAGCCAGGCCACGGCAGGATCTACCGGGTGGGCGACCATCGCTGAAACCGGCAGACCGTCCCCCGGCACACCAGTCTGGCGCTGCCAGGTGCGCCCACCGTCATCGGAGGTGATGACACTAAATTGGACCCTAGACTGGCAGGCTTCGCCAATCCCCGAGCAGGTATCGTGACCATACCCGCCGTACGCCTTGGCGGGCTGCGCCGGCGAGAAGGCTGCCGCCACCAACCCGCCAAGGCCGAGGTCAAAGCCAACCTCTTCCGGCGTGGTGGCCCGTTCGTACTGCGCCTCCTGCCAACTCCAGCCTCCATCGGCGCTCCAGTAGATATACGTCAGGCCTGAATCAGCCATCAGCACGTGATCCGGATCGTGAGGGTCAATGACGACCGTTTCACCCCCCGGAAGAGGCGGCAGGTTCTCCGGGCTCAGTCCCCGCCAGTGGACGCCGCCATCGGCGCTTGCGAACGGCCCACTGCGACCGATGGCAAAGACGACCGCCGGGTTCTCCGGGTGAACGGCCAGGCCCCGGACGTCGGCACCAGAGTAGCCGGTGCTGGCCGAGACCCAGGTCTCGCCGCCATCCTCGGAGAGAAAGTTGCCGCCGCCGTAATTGTTGGCAAAGATACGCAGCGGATCGCGCGGGTCCACGTGAAAGTCGATGGGAAAGCCGGGATTCACACCGACCGGCCCCCAGCGACCGTTGACTCGCAGGAGCAGCTTCCAGGTACGGCCGCCATCCTCGCTGCGATAAAAGTGATTACCCCCGCCGGCATAGGCGATATTCGGGTCGCTCAGTGCGAACTCGACCGAAGTAATGGGGTCACCGTTGGGTGTGCGCTGCACCAGCTCCCAGTGAGCGCCGCCATCGGTCGTCAGGTAGATACCGCTGCCCTCGCCGTAGCTGTAGAGGGCGCCCGTCCCGGCCAGCAGGACGTCGGGATCCTCGGGATGCATAAACAGCGTGCCGACATAGAGGTTCCCAAGTCCGTCGTTGATCGCCATCCACGTGGCGCCGCCATCGGTTGACTTTTGTATGCCCACGCCGCCGGGCACCGGGTGTCCCTGTCGCCAGGAGACAGGATCCGAATTGGCTGCGTCGCGGTCAAAAATGCCAGTCGAGACGTAAATCGTGTCCACGTCCCGTGGATCGATCCACACGTAGCGGGCCAGGTTGTCCCCTCGCCAGATCGCCACCCAGTGGCCTCCGCCATCGGCGGATCTATAAACCACGCCCTTTGTAAGATCAAAGAACCCCCGGATCTCCTTGCCGGCCCAGACCCAGGAACTGATCTCCCCGGCGGCATAGACCACGTCCGAGTTGCCCGGCTCGACAGTGATCCCCCGAACGCTGAATCCTTGTCCCGCGACGATCCCTTCGTCGCGCCGCTCCCAGGTGTACCCGCCGTCAGTCGAACGATAGATCTGGCCCACGGTCTGCATGCCGGCCCAGATGACATCATAGTCGTTGGGATCGATGGTTACACAAAAAGCAGGGATGAGGTCGCCCGACTCACCGGCACGCGCGGTGATACCCTCGTTGGACGGAAACCACGTCTGTCCGCCGTCGGTGCTCATATGGAGGCCAGCGTTGGCGTCGGTCACGTACATCATATCGGGATCGTCGGGCCGCATGCGGATGTCGTAGCCCAGACCGCCCAGCGGCCCGCCCAGCCGCACCCATCCCTGGCTGACCAGCGGCGAGGCATTGGCGGAAGGCGGCAAAACGGAAGCCGGCCGGCTGTTCAGCGCCACCACTGCGTCCA
>Ga0180438_10005628_pt1 | contig 17315 bp, 1 predicted proteins | sample SS_ome_12_FD_132455 | JGI IMG/M metagenome (GOLD analysis project Ga0180438, IMG submission 132455) | Hypersaline lake sediment archaeal communities from the Salton Sea, California, USA - SS_3_D_2 metaG | ecosystem: Environmental > Aquatic > Non-marine Saline and Alkaline > Hypersaline >...
CGACCCTTCCTGGCCGTAGCTCGACCAGGTGATCACGAAGTCGCCGTCGATGTCCATGGCCACGTCGGACCACTTCTGCGCGTTGGCGGTGTAGGTGTTCACCAGGAACGGATCGCTCACCGCCTGGCCCACGGCGTTGTAGCGGCGGGCGTAGATGTCTTCGTTGCCGCCGCGGATGTTGGTCCAGGTGACGATCAAGTCGCCGTCGGCGTCCATCGCCACGCTGGCGAACCGCTGATGGTCCTGCTCGAACGCAGGGAACGCGGCGTACGGCGTGACTTCCATCGGCAACGTCCGCGGAGCGCCGTCCTCATCGAACAACTGGATGAACACGCGGTCGAGATTGCGGGCGACGTCGCGCACGGTCCAGGCGACGACGTGATCGCCGTCGGCGTCGGAGGCCACGGCGTTGCGGGTTTCGGCATAGGTGAAGCCGCCCGTGCCGATCGGGTCTTGCGGAGCCCCGACGACGACGTTGAAGTTGATCTGGTAGCCCGGCACGCCGGTCGAGAGGCCGCCCAACTGGTCGCCGGGCACGCCGTTGTAGTCGGCGTCCACCTCGTTGCCGATGACGTCGGTGACCCGCTCGTTCAGCGTGAGCCGATAGGCGCCGCGGGAGAGGGCCCGGATCCCCGGCTCGAGGCCGTTGCCGTCGAGGCCGAGAACGGCTTCGTACTTGCGGGTGGCGGAGTTCCACTGGAAGTTGACGTTGGTGATCGCTTCTTCCAGTTCCTGGCCCTCGTACTCCAGGGTCCAGTTGGCCGGGTTGCCCACGCTCTCCAACACGCCCTCTTCGTTGGTGTCAAAGAGTTCCTCGCTGAAGAGGACCACCAGTTGGTTGATCCCGGTCGGCGGAGCCGTGATCGTGTCGCCGTTGAAGATCCGCGTGCCGTCGGCGAGCGTGACGTCCGTCACGATCGGGCCGGAGCTGTCCGCCAGCGGCAGGAACTTGCGGCTGTCGCGCTTATAGAGGTGGGTCGAGCCGGGCTCGTCGCCTTCGCCCGTCCAGACCGCCACGAAATTGCCGTCGGCGTCGCTGCCGATCGACGCGAAACGCTGGTGGCCGTCGGTCGCGGTGTTCAAGCGCGACTCGTTTCCCAGGCGGGTGACGCCGGCGGTGAAGAAGAAGATGGGGTTGCCCTGTGCGTCGAGGATGGGATTGCCCTGCGCGTCGAGGAAAGGAACGGCGATCACCCCGCCAAAGTTGAACCGCTGATAGAAGACGCCGGAGTCGTCCTGAGCGAGCGGCAGGGCGCCGCGGCCGCTCCAGGTGATGACGAAGTCGCCCTCGTGGTTCATGGCCACCGAGGAATAGCGCTGGTCGCCGTCGGTCGTGGTGTTGACGAGGATCTCGGACGTCAGCGACCTGACGTACAAGTAGGTGGCCACCGGCGGATCGCCCGGCTGGGCCCCGGGCACGACGAAGGTGTCGACGTCGTACATCCGCGCGTAGACGCCGTAGCCGCTGCCGTCCTGGCCGCCGCTGCTGGACCAGGTGACCACGAAGTTGTCACCGGTCAGGCCGAAGGCCACGTCGGGGTAGATCTGCGTGCCGACCGTCGTCGCGTTGACCCGCGTCGGCACCGTCCGCGGCGTGCCGTCGGTGAGGAAGGTGCGGGCGTAGATGTCGTCGCTCGTGCCGCTCTCGTTGCTCGTCCAGGTGATGACGAAGTTGCCGACGGCGTCCATCGCGACGCTCGAATAGCGCTGGTCGCCCTGCAGGGCGCCGATGTTGGGAATGTTGAGGAAGGTGGCGGGGGCGTTCACCAGGAACTCGTTCCCCAGGGCCTCGCCGTAGGAATCGTAGCGGCGTGCATAGACGCCGAAGCCCAGCCCCGGCGTGCCCGTCGTCGACCCTTCCTGGCCGTAGCTCGACCAGGTGATCACGAAGTCGCCGTCGATGTCCATGGCGACATCGGACCACTTCTGGGAGTTGGCGGTGTACGCGTTGACGCGGAACGGATCGCTGAGCGCTTCGCCCGCGGCGTTGTAACGGCGGGCGTAGACGTCTTCGTTACCGCCGCGGACGTTGGTCCAAGTGACGACGAAGTCGCCGTCGCCGTCGACGGCCACGCTGGCGTAGCGTTGCTCGTCCTGGGCAAACTCGGGGTTCTCGGCCAGCGGCGTGACGGCGAAAGCGCTGCCGACCTCATTGCCGTCGGCGTCGAAAAGCTGGACGTAAACGCGCTCGCGGTTCAGTCCGCTGTGGAAGAGGGTCCAGGCCACCACGTGGTCGCCGTCGGCGTCGACGGCCACCGCGCTACGGCTTTGCGGGTGGGTGTGCCCATTCTCAAGCACTCCGCCCGGATCGATCGGAACCTCCTCCCCCGGCGAGCCGAGGCTGAAGCTGATCTGGTAACCCCGCGGTCCGCCGCCGGGGGCCGAGGTGCCCGGCACGCCGTCGAAGTCGGCATCCAGGCGGTTGGCGCCGTCGGTGATGGTGTCGCTGATGGTGAGCGTGTAGGTGCCGTCGGGCAGGGCGGTCACGCCCGGCTCCAGGCCGTTGCCGTCGACGCTCACGATGGCTTCGTACTTCCGCGTGATCGGATTGCGGTGGAAGACCACGCCGGTTACTGCGCCGAGAAGCTCCTGCCCGTCACGCTGCAACGACCAGTTCGACTTCTCGAGCACGCTGCTGAGAGGATTTTCGGGGGTCGCGAGGACGGAGAGGTTCTCGCTGAAGGCCACGATCAACTGCGTGACGCCCGGCGCCGGCGGCGTGAGCACGTCGCCGTCGAAGATCCGCGTGCGGTCGGCGAGCATCACGTCGGTGACCAACGGGCCGGCGGTGTCCGTGGCCGCAAAGCGGTCGGTGCTGAGGCTGCGGAAGACGCGGCTGGTCCCCAGCGCGGGATCGTCGCCCGTCCAGACGAGCACGAAGTTGCCTTCGCCGTCCATGCCCACCGAGGCCCACTGCTGGTCGTTCTGCGTTTGGATGTTGGCGCGGGTCTCCGACCCGACCGGCGACAAGCCCACCTGGCGGATGAAGATTGGGTTGCCTTGCGCGTCGAGGACCGGGTTGCCCTGCGCGTCGAGGATCGGAACCAGCGTGACGCCGCCGAAGTCGTACTGCTGGAAGAAGACGCCGGAGTTGTCCTCCTGCAGCGGCTGATCGCCGTAGCCGCTCCAGGAGATGACGAAGTCGCCGCTGTGATCCATGCTCACCGAGGAGAACATCTGGTTGCCGGTGGTCGTCGTATTCACCGGCAGTTCCGCCGTCAGCGGACTGACCGACGAGTACACGGCCACGGGTGGATCGGTGGGCTGGGCGCCGGGGACCACGACGATGGTGACCTCGAACATGCGGGCGTAGACGCCGTAGCCGTCGCCGTCCTGGCCCGACGAGCTGGACCAGGTGACCACGAAGTTGTCGCCGGCCAGGTCGAAGGCGACGTCTGGGTAGATCTGCGTGCCGGTGAGCGTGGCGTTGACTCGCGACGGCACGGTGACCGGCTGCCCGCTGGCCAGGAACGTCCGCGCGTAAACGTCGTCGCCGGCGCCGCTCTCGTTGCTGGTCCAGGCGACCACGAAGTTTCCGACGGCGTCCATCGAGACGGTCGAATAGCGCTGGTCGCCCACCAGGGACCCGATGGTCGGGATGGTCGTGAACCTCGCCGGGTCGTTGACGAGGAACTCCGGCCCGAGCGGCTCGCCCAGCGAGTCGTAGCGGCGGGCGTAGACACCGTAGCCGAGGCCGGGTTGTCCGGTCGTGCTCCCTTCCTGGCCGTAGCTCGACCAGGTGATCACGAAATCGCCGTCGATGTCCATGGCCACGTCTGACCACTGCTGCGCGTTGGTCGTGTACGTGTTGACCAGGAACGGGTCGCTCAGCGGCGTGCCGTTGGCGCTGTACCGTCGGGCGTAAACGTCGGCGTCGCCGTTGCGGATGTTCGTCCAGGTGACCACGAGGTCTCCGTCCGCGTCGACGGCGACCGAGGCGAACCGCTGATCGTCCTGGGCGAACTGCGGGAACTGGGCCAGGGGAGTGACCGCAAAGGCGGTCGGGGCCGTGGGGGCCGGAGAGCCGTTGGCGTCGAACAACTGCAAGAAGACGCGGTCACGGTCCAGCCCGGTGTCGTGCACGGTCCAGGCAACGACGTGATCGCCGTCGGCGTCGACGGCCACGGCGTTGGGTGTCTCCGGATGGGTGCGGCCGCTTTGGACGGGCAGTTCGTTGCCGGGACGCACGATGTTGAACGCCAGTGAAGCGTCGCCGCCGTCGGGCAACAGGCCGTTGCGTCCCAACGGGTTGCCCGCCGCGTCACGCAGTCCGCTCTGGCCTTCGTTGCCCGGCGTTTCAGGAAGATCGGCAATCGGCCGGCGGGCGCTGAGCATGTAGTTGCTCCCCCGCAACGGCGTCAGCCCCGGAGCCAACGGGTCGCCGTCGACCGTGACCACTGCCTCGAACTTGTTCGTCGCGTTCGGATTCAGGCCGTAAGCCTGGCCCGTGAGCGGGTCGATCTGGCCGGCCAGCTCGGAGGCTTTGTTCAGGCCGTACTGCACGCGGACAATCGCGCCGTCCACCGCGATGCCGCTCTGGCTGAGAATCCAGTTCTCGATGCTCTCGACGCTGTCGGCTCCCTGCGTCCACATGGCCTCATCGAAAGTCACGACGAGGTACTGCGGGCTTGCGGTCGGATCGTCGTCGCTGAACAGTTGGCCGTTGGGCTGGCGGACCTCGGTCATCATCGGCCCGGCGGTGTCGGTGGCCTCGTTGTAGCGGCGGCCGAAGATGCCGTGCTCGTCGCCCACGCCGCGACCGCTCCAAACCACGATCGCGTCTCCCTCCTTGGTCATGCCGATGGAGGGGAACTGCTGGATGCCGGCCTCGGTGCGGTTCACCCGCGACTGCACGTCCACCGGCTGCGAATTGCCGAAGACGCTCTTCTGCCGCGCGTGGAACTCGCGGTAGAACACGCCCTCGTCGTCGAGGTCGCCCCAGAGATCCGGGTCGCCCGGGAAGAGCGCGTTGGGTTGTCCGCCGTTGCCGTTCCAGACGGCCGCGAAATCGCCGTCGGCGTCTACCGCCACCGACGGGTTGACCTGATCGGCGCCGAACTGCGCCATGTCGATCCGGCCACTGTCGGTCGGGATAAAGTCGCCGACATTGTAGTGCTCGAAAGTGATGTTGTAGGTATTGAAAACAATGTCGTAGTTTTCCCAGACGATGATGAACTCGTCGTCGTTGGGGTTGCCGCCGGAGGCCAGGAAGGGGTTGCGGGCGCTGTGCGTCGTGTCGCCTGAGGCGATGCCGAAGCTCACCAGGGCGGTGAACGGCCCGATCTGCTGGGCGGTCGCGAAATCGAACGACCGCAAGTAGACCGCCGTGTCGAGGACGATGCCGTTCTGCATCTGCATCGCTTTGTCCCAGGCGACGACGAAGGCGCCGGTCTCGGTCATCACGACGGCCGGGTTGAACTCAAAGCCGTCGATGACCAGCGAGCCCGCCCCCGGATAGTCCACGGGGTTGACCATGAACTGGACGCCGATCGGCTCGCCGTGGGCGTTGTAGCGCTGGCCGAAAATGTCGTTGAAGTAGCTGAAATTCTGCTCGGCGTTGGCCCAGACGACGACGAAGTTGCCCGAGTTGTCCATCGCCACGGCCGGATCGAGTTGGTCGTTGGTCGTAACGCCGTTGACGCGGAACTCGTCGTCCTCGGCCACGCCGACCGAGTTGAAGCGGCGGCCGTAGATGTCGAACGTCCCGTCGGGGCTGATCCCCTCCCAGACGATCACGAACTCGCCGTCGGCGTCCATGGCCACGGCGGGGTGCCACTGCTGGCCGACGACGGTGACGTTCGCCCGCCGCGTGTCCGTCAACGGCACGTTGTCGCGGTCGAACATCCGGTAGTAGATGCCTCCGCCCGTCGGATCGCTCGGGTCGTCCTGGCCGTAGCTGGTCCAGACGACGACGTAGTCGCCGTCGTTGTCGACGCCGATGGTGCCGTTGCCGTCCTCGCGGGCGTAGCCGGTCCCAAGGGGGGCGGCGAACCGCTGCTCGAGTTTCCTTTCGTCCACACCGGGCGTGGCGGGGTCGTCCTGGTTGATCAGGTACTCGGCCGCCATCTGCGGCATGTCGGCCACCGAGAAACGGAAAGTGTATCCCGCATGGCCCGCTCCGCCCGGCAACGTGGCGGGGCTGCCGTCGAAATCGCCGTCCAAGGCGTTGCCGGCCACGTCCCTGATCGCGTCCCGCACGACCAGCACGTAGTCGCCGGCCGGCAGGCCGGGAGAGCCGCCGGCCGTGCCGTTGCCGTCCAAGGTCAACGTGGCTTCGTACTTGCGGGTGATCGGATTCCGCCAGAAGCTGAGGCCGGTCACCGCAAACGGGATCTCAACGCCTTCACGCTCCAAGATGAAGTTTTCGAGGTTGAGAATGCTGTTCAGCCCGGTGGCGCCGTCCGTGACGTTGAGATCCTCGCCGAAGACGACCGTCAGATTCTTGACGCCGGCGCCGACCGGCAGGAGCCAGTCGCCGTCGAAGATGCGATTGCCGTCAGGCCCGAGCATGTCGGTCACCCACGGCCCATCTACGTCCAACACGGGGATCGGGTCGCCGCTGAGGAAGCGATAGACCTCCTCGGTGCCGGCGACGGCGTTGCCCAACTGATCGAATTCCGGGCCGGTCCAGACGATGACGACGTTGCCTTCCCCGTCGCTGGCGATCGAAGGCGCCGTCTGGACGCCTTCAGTTTGGATGTTGGCCCGCGTCTCCGCGCCGATCCGGTTTCCGCTGAAGGCAAAGCGCTGGTAGAAGACGCCGCTGGAGTCTTCATGGGACAGCTGATCGCCACTGCCGCTCCAGGTGACCGTGAAGGCACCCTGGTGATTCATCGCTACCGAGGAGAATCCCTGGTTGCCCGCAGTGCTGGTGTTCACCTGGAACTCACCCGAGCGGGCCGGCGTCCTCGTCAGCGAGATGTTCCATCCCAAAAGAGTGCCGCTGTCGAGGGGCACATTGTCCTGAACGATCAGTTGCCACGTGCCACTGGAGAGTTGACCGTCGAAGGCGTCGAGGCCCTGGCCGAGACCCGCCAGCAATCCTTCCGGTCGATATGAGCCGAGGAACGGACCCGTGGCCGTCGGATCCGTGATCGAAATCGCTGCCTCGTCGTCAAACGTGGTGTTGATGAAGTCGGAAGACGGGAAAGGCCCCTCATTGGCAACCAACACGATGACCGTGCCGGCGGGGCTAATCAAGTAAACGGTAACTTCATTCGTGAAGCCGTGCCGGATGTCAACCTGGGCGTTAACGTCGGCCATGGTGAATTCGTTCGGGAAGCCGACCGGCACGGTCAGGTTCGACACAACGGTGTTGTTGAAGCCGAAGGAACGTGGAAACGAGTCCTGGCTCTGATACGTGATCGTCTGCACGACCTGGCCTTGCTCGAGCAGCGGAATATTGATCCTCTGCCCCATGACGGCAGTGCCGCTGCTGTCTTGAGACGAGCTCGTCCAAGTAAACACGACGTCGTCGCCGGCGGGCGAGACGGCGACGTCCGGGTATTGCTGGTTGCCGTCGGTCAGCACATCGTTGACAAGAATTTCCCCCTGGAGCGGGCCGATGTGCGGCGAACCGTCGGGATAGTAGACCCTCGCGATGATGTCGTCTCCCGGCCCGTTCTGGTCGCTCTGCCAGACGATCACAAAACCGCCGTAGCTGTCCATGTCCACGGCCGAGAGTTGCTGTTTGCCGGCGGTGGTGAGGTTCACCTGGAACTCGCCGCCGAGACTATTGCCGAAAGTGTCGAACCGGCGGGCATAAACGCCGTAGCCGAGACCCATCTGGCCATCGTCCTCCTGGCCCAGGCTGGACCAGGTGATCACGAAGTTGCCGTGGGGGTCCATGGCCACGCTCGACCATTTCTGCGGACTCTCGGTGCTCGACCCGACCACGCCGTACGTGTTCACGAGGAAGGGGTCGCTAAGCGGCGTGCCGTCGGCCCGATAGCGGCGGGCATAGATATCCGCGTCGCCGTCGCGGTAGTTGGTCCACGTGACGATGAGGTCGCCGTCGCCGTCGGAAGCGACGGTGGCGTAGCGCTGGTCGTCGCCGATAAACTGCGGAAAATCGGCCAGCGGCGTGACCTGGAACGCCAGCGGCTGCGTGTCGGCGGCCGCACCGTCGGCATCGAACAGCCGCGCGTAGACGCGGTCGCGGCCGAGCGTGCTGTCGAAGGCGGTCCAGGCGACGACGTGGTCGCCGTCGGCGTCTGCGGCCACGGCGCCGCGGGTTTGCAGGTCGGTGCGGCCCCCCTGGCCGCCGGTTACCGGTGAATCGGTCCCGTCGTCGTCGCCGCCGGCGAGGATCACAAAATCGATCGCGTAGCCTTCCGGGCTGGGCCCGGTGGCGCTGCTGCCGGGCACGCCGTCAAAGTCGCCGTCCAAGCGGTTGATGCCGTCGGTGATCTTGTCTCGGGCGATCAGCGTATACTGGCCGGGGGGAAGAGGCGTCGTGCCCGGATTGATCCCGTTTCCGTCCAGGTTCAAAACGGCCTCGTACTTGCGCGTGGACGGATTGAGGGTGAAGTTGACCGATTGGATCCCTCCGATGACGTCCGAGCCGTTGCGGCGGAGAATCCAGTTGGCCGGGTTGAGCACGCTGTCCAGCCCGGTGGTGCCGTCGAGGATCGAAAGCTGCTCTCCGAAGAGGACGATCATTTGCGACAGGCCGGGCGGCGTTGGCGTCAAGACGTCGCCGTCGAACACCCGCGTCCGATCCGCCAAGAGGACGTCGGTGACGATCGGACCGATGACGTCGGTTACCGGCAAGCGGTCGGTGCTCAGGAAGCGGTACACGTTGGTGCTGCCAAGGCCGTCGTCGCCGGTCCACACGGTGGCGAAGTTGCCTTCGCCGTCGCTGTCCACCGAGGCCCAGCGCTGGGCGCCTTCGATCTTGGCATTGGCGCGAATCTCTCCGCCACTGGGCGTGACGCCGGTGGCCGGGTCGATGAGGTACCTCTGGTAAAAGACTCCTGACTGATCGAGATCCTCCTGGAAGGGCTGATTTCCCAGCCCTCCCCAGGTGACCACCAAGTTACCCAAGTGGTTCATGGCTACGGAGGAATGCTGCTGGTCACCCAGGGTGCTGGTGTTGACCTGGAATTCGCCCGTCGGAGTGGCCCCAAAGGCTCTGGCGAAAACGCCGAGCCCGTCGCCGTCCTGGTTGCTCGAGCTGGTCCACGTGACGACGTAATTCTGGCCCGCCAGGTCCACGGCCACGTCGGGGAAGTTCTGGGTTCCGGCCAGCGTGGTGTTGGCCAGCGTTTCCGCCGTGGAGGCCGCGCCGTTGGCGGCGAACCTGCGGACGTAGACATCGTCGCTGCCGCCCTGGTTGCTCACCCAGGCGACGACGAAACCGCCGGCACTATCCATGGCCACGGCGGAATCGCGCTGGTTTCCGAGGGTCGTCTGGTTGACGAGGAACTCCGAGCCCCGCGGCTGCCCGAAGGAGTCGAACAGTCGGGCGTAGACGCCGAAGCCGAGCCCCGGCTGGCCGCTGGTGAAGCTCTCCTGGCCGTAGCTCGACCAGGTGATGACAAAATCGCCGTCCGTGTCCAGGGCCACCGATGAAAGCCTCTGCTCGCCAAGAGTAAACGTGTTGACGAGGAACGGATCGCTCAACGCAGTGCCGCTGGCGCTATAGCGCCGGGCGTAGATGTCCTGCTCGCTGCCGCGGTAATTCGTCCAGGTGACGATGAAATCGCCGTCCTTGTCCGCGGCCACGGTGGCAAACCGCTGGCTGTCGGCGGCGAACGCGGGGAAATCGGCCGTCGGCGTGACCTGGAAGGCGAAGGGAAGCATGGCGGCCGGCGCTCCGCTGGCGTCGTAGATCCGCGCGAAGACGCGGTCGCGGCCGATCGTCGTGTCGTACGCCGTCCAGACGATCACGTGGTCGCCGTCGGCGTCCATGGCCACCGCCTGGTTGCTCTCGGGGAAGGTCCTGGCGTTGACGGCCGGCGGAGTGGGGACGGGCGTGTCGCCGCGCTGCGGCACCGGCACCACGAAGCTGCGGGCGAAGCCGGCGCCGGCCAGGTTGTAGCCGTTGTAGCCGAGCGGATTGCCCGCCCTGTCCCGCAGGCCGTTGACGGCCGGAGTCGTGGCGGTGGGGTCCGCGGCGGGGATCGCCTCGATCGTGTACAGGCCCGGCTCCAGCGGCCCGATGCCCGGATCGTCGCCGTTGCTGTCGAGCGTGAAGATGGCTTCCCATTTGTTGCTGGGCACGCGGCTGACGTCGTAGAGCGTGCCCGTGAGCGGGTCGGCGGTGCCGTAGAGGTCGGCCGCCCTGTTCATGCCGAACTGGACCGCCGCAATGCCGCCGGGGATCTCAACCCCGTCGCGGCGGAGGATGTAGTTGGCCGGATTGGTCACCGCGTCCAAACCGGTGGCCATCATGTTCTCGTCGAACGTCAGCACGAGATGCGTGACGGGTGAGTCGACCAGATCGTCCTGGTCGACGTGCATTCCCTTGTGGACGAAGACGTCGGTGACTTGCGGGCCGGCGGTGTCGGTCGACTCGACAAAGCGGCGGTAGTAGATGTTCTGGTTGGACGTGGAGGCGAACGTGTACTCCTCGTACTGGGTCCAGGCCATCACGAAATCGCCGTCCGGCTCGATGGCGATCGAAGAGGCGGTTTGCAGGATCCCGTCGTCGGCGTACGTGTAGGGCACGACGTCGGGCGAAGGCGCGTCGTTGCCGCCACCCTGCTGCACCTCGATGGTGTAAATCGACCCGGGCGGGTACTGCGGCAACAAGGGGTTGGAAATCGGCACCTGCTGGATCGGCGGCTGGTCCACCCCGGCGCTGGGACCGCCGAAAACCACCTGGAAAATGTAGGGGGGCCCGCCGGGAAGCGGCGTCACCGTCAGCCCCGCGAAGCCGAGGCCGACCAGGGCATTCTCGATCTGCTGCGCGACCGTCGCCGGGAAGCCGGGGGCGGCGGGATCAAAGTAAATGTCGATGGTCGGGCCGGTCGTGCCGACCTGCAACGCGAAGTAGCCGGGCGTCGTCGAGAAGAAGTAAAGGTTCTGGACCTCAGACAAGTTCTGCGCGTTGAGGTTGTTGTCCTGCAGGTACAAGTACATCTCGGTGTCGTGGACTTCACCCTGGAAGACAACCTCGAACACGGCATCCGTCGGCAGCACGAAGGGAAGCTCCCAGGGGGTCCCCTGCCGGCGCGCGATCTCATAGTCGGTAGAGCCGAAACCCCATTGCAATATCCGAACCGAGACCGTGTTGTTGGGATCGCTGCCCGTGTATTCCCAGTTGACACCGGTCCGCTGCGCACCCTGGAGCGCGTCCTCAATCGCTTCGCGGAGGTTGCCGACGTTCAACGAGCCCCCCGTGATGGGCGCGGTGATCGTGAGGTCTTCGCGTCCCGGGAGATTCGGGTGATACAAGCGGAGGACGAAGTTTCCGCCCGTGGTGTCGGTGCTGACGGTGATGATGTACCGCTTGTTGTGCCCGCTGCGCTCGGCGTTGGAGACGTTGTCGCTGTAAAGGATGTTGAGCGGATCGCCAACGGCCGCGTCGAGGCGGGTGGTCATCACGGCGTTGGGATCGCCCCGTAACAAGCCGAGCTGGTCGTCGAGCAGCTTCCGCAGCCTTCCCAACTGCTCGCTGGTGGCGCCGGCGTTGTAGGCATCGATCAGGATGTCTTCGATGTTGGCGTCGATATCGAGATAGTTGTAAAAGGAAATCCCGAAGGGGAACAGCGCGGCGAGGTCCGCGTTCGCGGGGTCGGCAAGGGCAGCCTGGAAGTACGTGCTGTCCATCATCGTGTACCCGAAACCCGCGGTCGCCACGTCCGGGCCGAACCCTTCGAAGTCGATCACCAGATCGCCGTCCGCGTCGGAGACGATCTGCGAGCTGTACTGCCAGAGCGGCCACAGAGAATTGACCGCCGTGTCGATCGAGCCGCTGTTGACGCGGAACTCGGGCCGCAGCACGGTGCCGTCAAGGCGGTAGCCGACGGCGAAGACGTCCGACGCGGCGAGGCCGGTGATGTTCTGGCCCCCGGCGTTCCGGTGCCGACTGATATAGAAATTGTTGTCGCGATCGAAGGCGACCGACGCGCCGGCGACTCCGCCCACGTTGAATTGCGGCAGCAATACCTGCCCGTCGCTGGCGTAGCCCTTCGCATTCACGGTTCCCACGAGGCTTCCGCCGATCGTAACCGTGGGAGTGTCCGTGCTGGTCCAGGCGATGACCGCGTTGCCGTCGTGGCTCAACGCGACATAGGGATCGAAGTGAACCGACGTGTCGGCGTTGTTGACGTTGACTTCCTGGCCGAAAGCTTCCCCGTCGCGGTTATACCACTGCGCCCTGATATCGTTGAAATAGCTGAGCTCCTGGCCGCCGCTCCCCCAGGCGATGACGAAGTTGCCGACGTCGTCCACGCCGACCGTGGGTTGACCCTGGGCGTTGGTCGTGTCCGTGTTGACGCGGAAAGTAAGCAGGTCGGACGGCGACCGATTCTGCGTCGAGACGATGGCCGGCAGCATGCCGGGCAGGATCTGGATCGAGGTGCGCTCGGCCGCCTCTTTGGACCCCACCGCCGACTTGAAGGTGGTCTTGAAGCGGACGTCGAACTTGTAGGGATCGGTGCCCGAGACGATCGTCACCGTGACGTCGCGGTAGCCGGCGTCCAGCATTTGCTGGCGGATCTGGTCGGTCACGCCCGCCAGGTCGTTGCTGTCGAAATCGATCTCTTCGGAGACGAATCCATCGATCTGGATCTGGAACGCACCGACCAGCGGCCCGGACGCCACGGCGTCGAACGTCAGCCGCTGGACGTATTCGACTCCGGGGGATACCAGTGCCCGGACGCCTTGGACCGGGTCCTCCGCCACGCCGTCGAGGTCCGTGTCGACGTAGAAATCAATATCCGCCGGATTGACGAGACCGGCGGCCGTGAAACGCCTGGCGAAGACGTCCGTGATGCTACCCGGGTTGACGGAATTCGGAACCTCGCTTTGCCAGGTGATCACGAACTCGCCGTCGGCGTCCATGGCCACCGCCGGCTCAGTTTGATTGAACCGATCGGGCCGCGGCGTGAAGGGATCGTCGGGCTCCTCGGGGTTGACGCGAAACTCCTGGCTGGTTTCCTTGAGCGTTCTGACCCGGAAATCGGCCGGCGCAACCGGGTTGCCCAGCTCGTCCTGAGCCGCCAGAACCACCAGCGGCGGATGATCTTTCTTGCCCGCGTCCCCCTCAGGGATGACGAGCGGCGCGGGGCTCTCCACGGGTTCGGCCGTGTTGCGGTAGTACGATTCCCATGCCGCGCGGCCGCCGTCGAAAGTGATGTCGAACTCGGTGGCGCTGATCGCCGTGACCGTTACGCCCGGCGCGCCGGAGCGCAAACTGTCGGGTTCAGGGTAGGGGCCGATGCTGCTCGGAAAGCTGCCCAGCGGTAGACGGTTGGGAGGCGGGAAGTCAACCGGCCCAATCGCCTGCGTCGTCGACGTCGACAGGAACGACTCCTCGATCGAAGTCACCGTCAGCGCCGGGTTGTCCGGCGAGACCATGATCGGGCCGATCTGGATCGGCTCGCGGACCGTCTCCACGGTGATTGCCGGAAGGAAGCCGGAAGTGAACGTTATGTCCGATGGATCGATCACCAGCTTGGGCTGGTCCAGGCCCTGCGAGGCCTTGCCGAAATTGACGATGAACTCGTGCGGGCTGACCGCCTGGACGGTGGCGTCGGTGAGCGGGCCTCCCAGGCCCTGCAACTGGGTCTGGATGTCCAGGGCCGTCTGCTCGAACGACGCCAGCTCGTTGTAGAAGATCGTCTGGGTGGTCTCATCCGAATCGATGATGGTGTTGCCGTCGCGGTCGAAGCCGATCTTGAACTGCGCGCTGATCGGCTGCTGCGAGTAGGCGTAGGTGAACGGCTCGTAGGTGGCGGTGAATGAAAGCTTCTGCACCTCGTTGCCGCCGTAGACCAGCGTAAATGAGCCGTACTGGCCCGGCACGAAGTCCGACACCAAACTGTCAGGAAGCGTAACTCGCTGGACTTCGTCGGTGAAGTAGCGGGCGTAGATGTTGGCATCGAGCATCGGCAGCCCGGTCGCCGGATCCATCACCGGCAGGCCCGAGGCGTCGACCACCTGATCGTACCGCGTCCAGGCGACCACGAAGTCGCCGTCGTCGTCCGAAGTGAGCGACTGGGCGGCGATCGTCGTCTGAAAGTCGTCGCTGACCTTCTGGTTGACCAGGTTGTCGTCGAAGTCGGCCGGGGAGACGCTCAATAGCTGGCGGACCTCCAACGGATCGATCAAGAGGCGGCGGGTCTTGGAATGGGACTCGCGGCGGCCCGACTTGCGAGAGAAACTCTCCCGCAGGCTTTCCATCTTGGAGGCGATCCGCTGAAGCTTCGGCAGTCGGAAAAGTGCCATCGTGATTCTTCCTCAAAGAGGGGTTCCAGAGCCAGGAAGCATCTGGGGCGCCGCCCGTCCGGCCTCCGGGTCGGAGCCGGACAGGGACGCGGAATCAGTATGAGATTGAGTCTGGATGGGAATCTCGTGACTCGCGCGCAACCAGTAGCACGAATCGGGGTTGGTGAGGGCCTCGCGCACGGCCGCCTTCTCCAGATTCAGGATCATCGGCCGGTACACGCCCGGCAAAAACTGCACGTCGTAGAGCTCTTCGCACCCGGCGGTGAACTCGAACATCGCCACCTGCGACCGCGACCGCAAATCGACGATCGCCACGCCGCAGAGGAGCTTCTTTTGTCGGGCCTGGATCGGCAGACCCCCGAAGATGTGCTTCTCGCGGATCTTGCAGAGACCCACCAGGGCGTACTCCCCCTGGGGCCCGACGAAACACAGACCGCGAAGATAGCCCGGCAGGCTGCACACCGTCTCGACCCGGCCGCCGGAGGGATCCATCACCAGCAGCTCGCCCGTTCCCGAGTTCAACAGCCACAGCCGCCCCAGGTGCCAGCGGGGCGAATGCGGCATCGAGAGACCGTCGAGCACGACCTCGTCGCTTTGAACGTCGACGAGCACCCCGCCGTCGGCCTTGTTCTCCCGCCACCCACCCGGCGCGTCGGTCGTCCCCAGCGCCGTGACGTATTTCGGCTTGCCGTCGACCATCGCCAAGCCGTTCAAGTGGCAGCGGTCTTCCGGCACGAGGTCACTGACGAACTTCGGACGCCAGAACGGCTCGAAACTCCAGTCGCGGCTCAGCCGCGCCAGGCAAGAAAACCGCGTGTTCTCCAAGAGCACGTCGTCGCCCTCAATGGCAACGTCGTGCACGTGAAGATCGCCGGTGTGGTACGTGGCCCGCGGCAGGTACAGCGCGTCGTAGCGGCCGGGCTGGTCTTCCAGGTAGTCGTGGGCAAGGAGATGGGCATTGGCAAACAGCCAGATTTCGTGCCGCGTGGCCAGCGCCAACCGGCCCCCGGCGACGGCCAGACCGAGCGGCTTGTCAAACTGCCGCATGAGAAAATTCACCTGCCGGCCGTCCCAGCCGATCGTCGCGACCTTGCCCGCCTGGTACGTGCTGAGAATCAGCGAGCCGCCCGCTTGGGCGATCCAGTCGCAGAAACCCGCCGAGGTGGCGCACTCGACGCGAACGGGCGGTTCATTCACATTGGGCGTAGCGCTCATGCATCCTCCCTGTTCCGATGGCCGGCGAATGCCCGCCGAGCAAGCCCGTGACCCCGCAAGACGATAGGCCGCGCCGACACCGAGGGCGTGTCGGGCGATGAGAACCGGGGCGCCTCGCCGCCCATTTCCGCCAAGCTCGCCATCTCTCCCAAGCCCTCCAGGTCATGGGCGCGATACGAAGCGCGGGGATCGAGTCGCCGTTTCGTCGCCGGCCCCGAGAAGCGACTGCAGAGCGTCTCCCCGCGCTCTTTGGAGCGGACGCCACGGCATTGCTCGCCCAACCCTAAAGCAAGAAGTTGAGTTCGCCGACCGACTCTTCTCATTTGTTCCGTACCCTGCGTGGTAGCCAGCAGGTTGCAGCACCCCGGCCTGGCCCGGAATGCCAGCTCCTGAACAACGATCTCAAGGTTTAATGGGAATCCAAACTGGCCTATCTGTCAAACAAAGTGGGGCAGATCCGCTGATACCGTTCAGCGAAAGTAGTGGGGTGCGGACAACCGCGAGACAAGCTTCCCAGACTTTCCAACTTGACCGTTTTATCTTGATCGGGAGCTAGCATTCCGTCAAGTTGTTTCCGCAGAAGAAGATCCGCCCATCGATCCTCCCCCGCGATGCCAATTCTCCAACGCCTCTTGGGCACCCCGCTTGTGAGGGGAAAGGCGTTCTGAGATGTTCCGATTCGTCGATGCCCCAACACTCCGGAGGGCCTTCCGCCGGCGAGAATCTACGGGTCGGGCCGAATAGTCCGGATTGCAGATATTTGACGAAGGAATTCCTCGCCGGGTTCCCATCAAAATCCCAACTTCTCCCCCTCCCAGGCGCGGAGTGGCCGTCTTGCGACCAAACGACTCTGAATCCACGATCCCCGGGGCGTGCCTGACGCGGATCATTCCCGGCGGTGGACCCAGCCGAAGCGCAAGCAGCGGCTGTTCAAAGAGTTGGCCTCGCTCGCGCCACGGTTTCGTGGGCGCCGCCTTGCCGCCAGAAGAGCGGCGGGGAGGAACAGTCCGCAGGGTGCATGGCCTGAAAGGACACGGCCCAGAGATCGGCAACTCGCACCAGCGCCAACCTCGCATTGGGCCGCCAGCGCAGAAAAAGGGCCTTCTCAGGCGGGGCAGGAACCCGAGAAGGCCGCGAGTCAGGGCTAACCCTGACGATCAGGTTAGGATCGTTTTGGAATTTCGGCCTCGAAGACGGCGGTCCGTGAGGCGAATAAACGCCCGAGCGTGGCTAGTACGGTTCTTCTCGTGGCCGACGCGGCCTTCGCCGGTAGCGGGGGCGTGCACAAGCCTCAGGTGTGGTGGAAACCCGAATCGTCGCCGGCCCCAGCGGCCTTCGGCCGTCGCAGGCGTGTGGAGGTTTGCCGCTCACCGGCGATGCGGCTATGCTGAGCCGATGCAACCACCCGATCCGATTCCCCCGGTCGGCCCGCAGCCGCTTGACGAAGCCTCGGCGCTGGAGTCCATCGCCTCCCGGCACCGGAAAGGATCGACGCATCGCCGCGGCAAGCCGCTTTGGCGCTCGCCGGGCGTGCTCACGGCGGCCTGCACTCTGGTTGTGGCTGCGGCCGCCTTGAAGCTCTGGATTTCCCGCGCCGCAGAGGCACCACAGCTTGCGGCGGTCCCCGCCCAGACGGTCGCCGAACTGGACCTGCTCGAATTGACCGTGGCGGCCGGGATCAGCAACGGGCCGTGGCGCGTCGC
>Ga0180438_10005629_pt1 | contig 17314 bp, 10 predicted proteins | sample SS_ome_12_FD_132455 | JGI IMG/M metagenome (GOLD analysis project Ga0180438, IMG submission 132455) | Hypersaline lake sediment archaeal communities from the Salton Sea, California, USA - SS_3_D_2 metaG | ecosystem: Environmental > Aquatic > Non-marine Saline and Alkaline > Hypersaline >...
CCGCGTGCGCCGGGCGGCCAACCTCGTTCTCTTCGTTGTAGACGCCAGTTGGTCCATGGCTGCCTCCGAGCGGATGGTAGCGACCAAGGGGGCCATCATGTCCCTGCTGATGGACGCCTACCAGAAGCGCGATCAGGTCGGGCTGATCATCTTCCAGAAGGAAGAGGCACGCCTCGTCCTACCCCCCACCTCCAGCGTGGAACTGGCCCAAAAGGCCCTCAAGGACATCCCCGTCGGTGGCAAAACCCCCCTCTCTGGCGGATTGCTCCTCGCCTATCGGGTGCTCAAAAAGGAGATGCGCCTCAACCCCGAAGTCATGCCCCTCATGATCCTCTTGACCGACGGTGCAGGCAACGTCTCCCTGACCGACATGCCCGCCTACGACGAGGCCATCAAAGTGGCCGAACTGATTCGACAAAGCACTGCGCGTTCCGTAGTCATCAACATGGAGCACATTCCCTTTGACCGGGGCCTGGCGCAAGGGCTGGCCGACGCTTTAGGAGGTCCTTGCTACACCTTGCGGGAGCTCAAGGCGCAAGAGCTCTACCGGACGGTGCGGGATGAATTGGAAAGCTGAACATATCCAGTTCATCCCTTCCCCCGCACCCTGAGCGACTTGTCGCGGGCCTCCACCACCCAGAAGACGTAACCGAAGGGATAGTCCGGCTGCTGGTAGTGAAACCGCTCGTGCTCGAAAAGACCGCGGATGCTGCGGATGAAGCGGTAGCGGGGGTCACCCGGAGCCACCACCTCCACCACGCAGTCGAGTTGAAAGCTCCTGTAGCGCGGCCCCGGGCCTACGTAGAGCAAAGAGGCCAAAGGGTTACTCAAAAGATTGCGGTAGGTCGTCCCCTCAAAGATCTCCAGCCCGCCCAGACAACGGCGGTCCACCGCCTCCGCCTGCCCATAGAAACGCTGCGCCGCCGACACCCGCTCCCGCATGGTTTCTGGCCAGGGGCGATTGGCGAGGTGGGCCAGGAGGTTCTCAAATTCGATGGCGTACTCCTCCAGCAGCTTATCTTGGGGCAGCAGCCCCATTCCCTTGGCCGCCAGGTTCGGGAAAAGAGCCCCTTCCCCCCAGGTGACCAGGGTCGGCAGGTGAGGGGCGAAGGTGGATATGGACGGCTCGCTCCCCAGGCGCTGAAAGAGAGCCTGCCGCGCCTCGATTTGCCAGGCGATGAAATCGGGCGGCAACCCCTCGATAGCGTACTCCCTCGTCGTCCCATCACCCCTCATCACCACCACTACCTGGCCATGAGCCACGACCTTGGCTTTCATATCCTTTTGTGTCACCGAAGACTCCTTTTGATAAAGCAAAAGCTCCGCGTCTCAGCGCAGAGCTTTCGAAAGCCTAATCCTTCCTCTCCCGTCTGCCAAAGACGCACAACAGGCCGTAGAGACTCTCTACCTGGATTTGGTATTGGGCCCAGAACTCCTTGGCCCGTGGCGTGTGAAAAGCCTGGAAATCGTTCGAGACCACAATGTCAGGCTGTGCTACCACTGCCGCAGCAAAAATGGGAGCATCGTCAGGATCAGTGGCATAGAGAAGAGCGGCTTTGATCTCCTGGGGCATCGGCCAGCGAGTTAGCTGGCCCTTAAAAGGGGCCAAAAGAGCCAATATCTGGCTTCGAAACTCGGGGAAATCTCTGTCAATTACCTCTTCCAGCTCATCAATCACTGCTTGACTGAAGATGAGGTCAAAGACATCTTCCTCATAGAGATCCAGAACCTCTCCTGCTAAAGTGGGCTGGCCATACTGATCCTTCGGAAAGACCATCATGGCCAGCAACACCCCAGTGTCGGGAAACACCCTCAATTTGGTCACCCAGCGCTTCTTCCCCGAAGAGTTTCCACCATCCGGCGATAGCGCTCTTCCCAGATACGCCGCCTGGCTTCTCGCACGTGTTGCATGAGCTCTTCTTCAGTCAACCCTCTTGCCTGGGCTGCAGGAGTGAGCAAATCGCCCAGCTCTCTAAGCGGAAAACGCCCTTCTTTCCCCTTGAGAGTAGCCAGATACTGCTCAAGGGCTTCCACGGCCAGCCGGTTGAGAGAGGTGTCCTGGTCTATAGCAACATGAGCCAGGGCTTTGTGAAGAGCCGCCGGCACCCTTATAGTAATGCGCCTGATCTCGTTCGTCAAAGTAGACATAGCCAACACTCCCCTAACATTATTGTCTCGAGTGGAGCCTGCCCTGAACCAAAGCCCTGAACCAACCCTGAGCGTAGCTGAAGGGGCAGCAAAGGGTCAGTCGAAGAGTCGAAGGACGGTACAGGTGCTGCTTTAGCAGCATTATAGCAGCATGACCGGGTTTTGTCAATTCGTACATTTTGGAGCTCACAAGAAAGCGACTTTATGTCAATGTGACATTGTCGAACTACTCACGACCAATGAGGGAACGACCTGTCAAGACAAGCCCCCCTCAAGCAAGCGCAGGAAAGCCACACAGCGAGCCGAGGCATCGCCCACGTAACCACTGACGTCCAAAAGGGCGTCCACCTCCTCAGCCCTCAGGTACGACAGCACTGTCTCGTCAACCCTCAAGCGTTTTGTCAGAGGGTTCTCCTCCCCTCGCTGGATCGCCTCCCAGGAAGCCATGGCGTGCTGGCGTATCAACTCGTGCATGGCCTGGCGGTCAGCCCCCGCCTTGACCAATTCCATCAGCAGGGCCTCGGTGGCGGCGAAAGGGCCATAGACAGCCAGGTTGCGTGCTATTCCCTCCTCCCATATCACCAACCCTTCCACGACGCGCAGGGCGAGCCCAAGCATGGCGTCTACGGCAAGGAAGGCCTGGGGCAGGATCAGGCGGCGGTTGGCCGAATCGTCCAGGGTGCGCTCCAGCAGAGAGTCAGCAGCATTGTGCCAGGCCACCGGTGGCAAGGCCGCCACATAACGGGCCAGAGAGCAGATATTCTCAGCAATGACAGGGTTGCGCTTGAAAGGCATGGCCGAGGAGCCCACCTGCCTGGCCCTGAAAGGTTCGCTCAGTTCCCCAAAGGGGGGCGCTTGCAGGACGCGCAGGTCAAAGGCAAACTTTTGCAGGGACTGAGCCACGGAGGCCAGGCCATTGAGGACCAGCCAGTCTTGCTTGCGAGGATAGGTCTGGGCAGCCACGGGGAAAGCCTCCAGGCCCAGGCGCTCCATCACCCGGTGCTCCAACTCCTGGGGTGTCAGGCCACTGTCCTGGAGCAAACGGGCATAAGAAGCAGAAGTGCCAACGGCTCCCTTGAATCCCTTGCCTTTGAGATCCCCCAGCAACCTGTCCAGGTTACGCCAGTCAATGAGCAATTCCTGGGCATACTGGCACAAACGATAGCCCAGAGTGGTGGGTTCGGCTGGCTGGAGGTGGGTGTAGCCCATGCAGGGGCGGTCTTTGTGCTGCTCGATCTGAGCAGCAAAGGTTCTCAGCAAGGCCGTGAGCTTTTCCCGGATCAGGATCAGCGACTCCCGCAGGCGCAGCACGTCGGCGTTGTCCTCAACGTCGGCGCTGGTGGCTCCCAGATGGATGATGCCGCCTCCCACCGGGCACTGCTCGGCAAAGGCCCGCACCTCGGCCATCTTGTCGTGACGGATCTCGGCCTCGATCTCGAGAGCACGGGCCACGTCCACCTGATCCTCGTGGGCCCGCAGATCGGCCAACTGCTCCGCCGTCACCAGCCCGGCCTCATGTTGGGCCTCGGCCAGAGCCACCCAGATGCGCCGCCACAACCGTCGCTTGCGCTCCTCCGACCAAATCCCTCGCATCTCCTGGCTGCCGTAGCGCCAGGTGAAGGGGGAGAGATAAGTATCGTGGTCATATCGCTTGTCATGAGCATGGTCGAATGGCTCGCTATTCATTAAAAGTCCTCTTTTCACCTTCTCGTACGACTTTTATCTCTTCCAACGGAATCACATCATCCGGCAGTCGTCGTCCGGTTTCGTCAAAGACAGGAAGCCGCTCCATGGATTCCAGCAGATACATGCCAGCTATGAGACGATAAGTGCCCACCGGCAGGTCAGGAGGGAGGGGCATCTCGTGACCGTCCCAGATCACTTCTCCTCGCCGCCATAGAGAGGTCGGATAATCTCCTCTTTGCGGTTGGCAGTCCTGCTGGACCCAAAGATCCCCTCCTTCATCTAGCAATTGTACAAAAACAGTATAGTTTTCGCCCATCGGAGCTCGTGCTTGCCAATAGAGCCTGGGGCGTAAGGTCTCGCCGGCTCCAATTGTACCCTTGACTTCGTGACCTATCAAACGGATCCTCTCGCCAAGACGATACCCCTTCCCAGATTCATAGCCCAGCAACGACAACTTGTCAGCCTGGCTGAGCTGACTGCCCAGCCAAAAATCAACGTCCCTATAAAGTCTCTTGCCTCCCATCTCCAAGCCAATCAGAAAAGTCCCATTTTGCTCCTCGTCCCGGTCAATGGACAGATACCTTGTGCTGTCATTGAAAACGGATATGCCATAATACCTATCTGGTCGGATAAACACAGCCAAATAATCCTCAAACACATCGGGGGCCCCGAAAACCTGAATGGAAACGTAGAGCTTATTCTGGCCCTCAATGAACCGTTTATCAATCGGTATCCCTTCCCAGCCGTGGATCACCTCGCTGCTGATGGGATACTCTTTGATCACCTCTCCATTGGCAAACACCCTGACGCCATACTTTTTTTGAGGGGGTTCGATCCACGCCCCGTCGAGTTTGATCTTTAGGTAGTAATCGTCGTATCCCTGAGTCCAGCGGGGTAAGTCAATCAAATGCCCAACATAATGGTTCACTTCTGTCAAGACTGAGGGAACATCTTCCTTAGCTGGAGACAGCGGCAGAGCCTGCCCACGGAGGCTCACATAGCCAAAGGCAATAAGGATTGCACCAGCTCTTATCATGGCATTTGGCATCTGCTTTCTACGGCTGAACAACAGGAAGCAGATAAGAGCTGTTAAACAAAGCTCAATAACAAGCAGATACTCATAAGTAATAAGCGGACCAAACAACTCCAGGAGGGATTGCTTATCCGCACCCATCGTCAATGCAAGAGTGGCAGCCCAAGCCACCAGGGACAAGGCCAGATACCTGCCACCAGTTCTGAACACTAGAAAAATTGTAACAATTCCTCCGGCAGCGAATACACAGGCGTAAGGCATCCAAGGGATGCTATAACGGGAATATGACCAGAATATGGCGTGCACAACGCTGGGATAAACGATGAGCGAATACAATAACAAGTGCTCTTTCCAACGAGGCAGAGATACGATAAAACCAAGCACAGCCATGAAAACAACAAGACGCCGGAACACGAGCAAATGCTTGAGGGGAATGCCGAATATGGCTGCATCTCTCCAATTTGTAGTAGAATACCAAAACCTCTCTATCTTGAATGCCCACTGCTCGACATGCCCCCACAGATATCCAACCGGGCCATGCATCAGACCATCCCTGACATTGGATACTCCTATCGGCAACGCCTTTGCTATACCTGCCTGACTGGCTTCCTGCCGTTTCTCTGGATCGTCCTCGGTGACTCCCGTGATACTCTCTGCAAGCGCGGTGTTCTGATCTGTAACCAAGCCAAAGATTTGGGAAAGGTTCAGGCGCACCAGGGCTCCGAAAGCACGACCAGGTGAGAAAACGAAAGCATTCCGTGCCACCAGAGGAGAGCAAATCAGGATCACTCCCAATAGAAGAAGCACCATCAACCTAACAGCTTGGCCCTTATCCCTCCAGAAAGTCACAGCGATGATAGCGAGAATGAAGACTATGAGATAAAAGAAGAGGTCCCTGGATACGATGGCCAGCCCGAAAGCCAATCCGCTCAGGATAAAAAGCTGGCTACGAGGCGCCCTGGTAGCTACGATGAACAAATAGGCGAACAAGGCCAAAACAAAAGTGGCCAAAGCCTCGGTTAACAAACGACCGGTATAATCAATGAAAGGCGGAAAACAACACGCCAGAAGGCCAGCCGCCAGACTCCAATACCTATTCTTGTCAAACGACCGGTAGGCGATGAGAAACACCAGGACACAAGTCAGACTGCCGAGCACTGCCTGTAACAAATATACGGCCTGCAAATTATGCCCGAGAACCGAGTAAATGCCTGTCAAAAACAGAGTGTAACCGAAAAACATGTAATAAAGTTGGGGGGGCTCTGCCGCGAGACCGTAGCCACTTACGGCGTTTCTGGCTATGGTGTCATACAACACACCATCCACGTCCAGTTTGGAGCGAGGATAGTGGATGACGAAGTAGCTCCGCAAGACCAAGGCCAAAACAAAGATCGAAACAAGAAGAATGATGATCTCTCGATGGGTTTTGAAGGCACTTTTCAATGCTGAAAGAGCCATGGATGCCCTGAAACTATTGATGCTGCAGCGGAAGAGCACAAGCAAGCCAATAGCGACCAGGTAAAGCAGCAAGATGACCACTCGTCCCGAAGTGAGCGATGGCTCAGTAAAAAGGCCCTTCGCATAAGCCAGCCTGACGTAGAATTCACCCTGCTGATCACCCGGCTGCTCTGAGAGATCATCCAAGGTCCAAGCTGCGCCGTTAAAAAGGGAACTGTCCCCGGAGGCGTCCACTGCATCCCCATAAAAGGTCACATAGTCTGTCTCCGGATGGGGCGCTCCGCTGAGGCTAAAGATGACCTCTGCCCCTCCGGCGTCTCGTATGGCTTCTCTCACCGGGCCTTCCAGAGAAACCGAGTGCCACCGGGCATTGCCCCTGATCCCCTGGCGATACCTCTGGATCTCTTGACCATTGAGCTTTACCGAAAGCGAGTAGGCCCCTGTGGACTTGCCACTGGCCCAGAACTGCAGATGCACTTGGTCGTACTCGCGTTCGTGGAAATCTCGGGCCACAACCAAGCCCTTTTGCCACACATCCAGCTTCTCCGGCAAACCAATGACCACCTTCACCTTTTGGGCGGTGTCGCTGAGGCTCGTTTCCCAGCGCCGGTAATGGACCGGAAACCGCCACCCCTGACCGTTCTTGACATAGTCGGTCCTCTCAGTTTGCAGGAAACAGCCTATGGAGATCAACGACACAATCAACACAGCCACCACAAAGGGTTTGTTGCTTCGAAAGAAATCCAGCAGGCCGCTTAATCTGCTTTCCTCAGAGACGCTTCCCATGAAAGGCACCCTCTCAGTGCTTCTCTACCCGCCCCTTCGCGCATCAGGAGACGTGGCGGAATTTTGCCATACCCAGGCGCCGCGCCAGACTTGCAAAATAACGCTGATAGATGATGATGTCTTCCTTACGTGGGATCAGGACGAGGGCCAGGCTATTGCCCGAGATTCTACTATAAAAAAACAGGACGACGAGCGTGGCGATGCAGTAAGATATTGAAGAGGCCACCGCCGCCCCGGCAATGCCCAATCTCGGAATCAAGAGGAGATCACCCAGGACTGTAGCAACGAGGGAAATGGCGGATGAATAGGCACCGTACTGCAACAGACCCCGACCAGCCAGGTCACCACACAGTACTTTGCTTATACTCAGGGCCACAACGCCTGGCATCAACAGCCAAAGAGGGATAACCGATGACGCAAAGGCTTCACCGTAGATGAAAATAATCAAAGGCTTGCTGACTACAGACAACCCTAACGCGGCAATAAGCGTGATCAGGAAGGTGTTCCGGCACACCTTTGGGGTAAAGCGTTTGGCTTCTTCCACTCCGACCGCTGCCGTTCTGGGGAATAGTATAGTGGCTACAGCTTGAGGAATGTACCATAGCAATTCAGCACCGGTCACGGCGGTTGAGTACAAGCCCACGTTAGCTAACCCAATGAAGTAATTGACTATGAACACGTCAAGTCTATAGTTGAAGAACTGTACCACGTTGCCCAGGTAGGCACGGAAGCCAAGAGAGACAGATTCCTTCAGCAGGCCAAGGTTGAAGATTGGCCTTACAGATACGTCCTTATTCAGTTCTTTGAGCGCCCAACTCACCACCAACACTGAAGCCAGAATAGTAGCCCAGATCGCTCCGACTACGCCCAGTCTCAGGGCCACAACGAGCACCACAACGAAGAACAAAGTGGTCACCTTCCCCCACAGGGTGATAAAGTTGTACTTCTTAACGCGCTGTAGTCCCAGAAAAATAGGCGATAGATGCCCACCAAGCAAATTCAAAGGCAAAAGCAGGCCAGCCAACAACAGCAAGGAGCGCGTAACACCGGCAGCAATCGTATTGGAAACCAGCGGGATACAAATGATATAGAGAGGTACTGTCACAAGACTGGTAGCAGTGATAACCATCAACGAGTTACCCAATATGGCTTGCAGGCCATGTTTTCTGCTGCCCAGGAAATAGACGTTAGCAATATCCACCCCAAAGCGGAGAAACATCGAGGCAAAGTTTGGGACAAGCACAGCCAGTGCGAACATGCCTTTCCCAGAGGGCCCCAGCATCCGGGCAATGATCATGCTGGTAAGAAAGCTCAGGCCGAACGCGCTCACCTGCGTGATGAACGTACTCAGTGCATCCAGTGTGAAGGTGCTCATCGCCCCTCCCCTGGGGATTCCAGTACAGACTTGTAGAGATCGTCCATCAAGGCCGCGTTATCCTCCCACCGATAGTGGGAGAGAACGTATCGTCTTCCCGCTTTCCCCATTTGCTTTCTCCCTTCGGGGTCCTCTATCAATTCGATAATAGCTGCCGCCAACTGCTCTGAATTGTATGGTTCAACAAGGATGCCAGTGATGCCATCCCTCACGACTTCAGGGATGCCACCCACTTTCGTAGCAACCACGGGGATTTCCATGGCCTGCGCTTCCACTGCTGCCACGCCGAACTCTTCCCGAATAGAGGGCATTACAAAAATGTCCACCTTTGCGAGGATCTCTGGAACCTGGTGATGCTCAACGGCACCCAGAAAAGAAATGCTCTGTGTCAGTCCCAATCGTGCCGTCAATTCTTCCAACGGACTGCGCAGTTCCCCAGAGCCCACCATGAGAAGCCTGGTCTGAGGATGGTGCCTGACGATCATTTCCATGGCCCGAATCAAATACTCAGGACCATATTTCACCCTCAGATGCTTGACAAAACCCAGGGTGACTGTTGAGGTCATGTTGACTCGTCCAGTCGGGCGAAACACCTGGCAATCAACCCCGAAAGGCACAACGTGGACCTCCTTATCAGTGTAATGTCGTGTAACATCGGCCAGAAAGTGACTGGTGGCGGTGACCACCCGGGCCTGTCTGAACAAAAAACGGCGGTAAAAGGACGCACCTTCTATCTCTGCCGAATAGTCATTGATGATATCCGAACCCCACGTAGAAACGAACAGATTCTTCGTCCCCCAATACCATAGCAGATTTTTGATATTGTTGTAGATGTAATGGATGTGAACTAGGTCAGGTTTGAAGGCCCGAACCATAGACCGAAATTTCCAGGCATTTCTCAGCACTTCAAACTTGCGGGTCAACCAGTTTTCGCTGACTACCTCCGGCCATGGAAGCACTCTGGTTCCTGGAATAGAAACTTTATGGCGAGAGAGTACGAGTATCTCGTTGCCTCTCTCCAGAAAATACCGAACCCATTTCCTGGTGTGTATACTCCTGGCATCTGCGACGAAGCAGATTCTCACCTCAGCGCTCCCCTATCATAGGAACGACCGTCACCTCGGAGATCACGATGTACCACTGCTCCCTTTGCAGAGAAGTGATGGTCAACTCGGATCCGCCGTCCTGGCCTTCAAAGACAACGCGGAGCTCTCTCTCGCCCTCCTCGGTTCCGGACCATTCGACGATCCGGCTTACCCCATTCAGTGTGACCTCCACCTGGTTGGAACCCTGCCCCTGGTGATCGTACACCGTGAGGAGTACCTGATAGTCTCCCGCTGGGATGGGGCGGATGGACTTGGACATAGTCGCCCCCAAATCGCGGACAACGGCATAGTTCTGATGCCTCATCCAGCCCGAACAACCTTCACAAAAGTCGGTCAGCCCCTCGAAATCCTTCCCTTCATAGCTTTCCTTTAGCCTGATCCGGCCCAGAGCCACCCCCTTTTGGTTTGCCCCTTCTCCACCAAGACTGATGGAGAGGTCATAGGCGTCCAGAGGCAGATCATCGGCCATGAACACAAAATACGTCTCTTGATACACGTCACCTGGCTTCCACAAGTGCTGTACGAGCACAGCATCTTCCACTAAATTAAAGGTCTCGGAAAAGACGTAGCCAGAATTGACCCCCGCGAAACGAAACGCGACTTGCCGGTCCTCCTCGATCTCACGCAGTGGCTTCCAGCCCAGGGTAACGGCAGCGCATTGATTTGGCTCTATCGGTTCTTCATCCAAAGAGTAACTGTCCAGAACCATATCAGCGGATACTCTGACCTCAAGATCAGAACTCGGTGCTGATGCTACAGCATCCCAAGAGGCAAAGGGCACAGCCCGGTTGTAATGGTAAATCGAAACGTCACCTTTGTCGTAAATCTTCCAAAAGTTCGATGAATAACGGTCAAACTTGTTCTGCGGTGAAAGAGCAGCCACCCCCGGAGCCGTCAGGTCCACAAAGATATAGTCAGCGTCCCATTTTCTTAATAGAGAGACCGTGGTTTTCAGGTCAACGCCCTGATCGAGAACGGACATAACGTCTCGCCGACCCTCTGGGCCCTTTAACAGCCTATACTCATATTCCATTTCCTGGTGAGTAAGAGGCACTGTGATGATGAAACGTCCCGTCAGGCCAGAGATATAGTAGCTGCTGACCGGATCGGACAGGATCACGGCGTCTTTTGGCACTTTATCCATAATAAAACTAAAGGGTTCCTCCCAGTTGACGAGGCGTCCTTCCCTGCTAACTTGGACGCTGTACCTATAGGTGGAAAAAGGATTGTAGATTGCCACCGCCCCACCCACGACCGGCCCGCCCAGGAATGAAGATGCCGCGCAGAAAAGGGATATCCCTATCAGAAAAGCCATGAAAAGCCTGCCTCTCCACCATTTTCTCTCTCGTATCCCGGTGAAATCCCCATCCTCAGAGTGTGTGAAGCTGGCGAGCCATTGGTAGAGGAAAAACCCAAAAACCAGGACAGATGGGGGCATCTCATAAGCCAGCCTGAAAAAGGTCACATCCGGCACCTTCCCCGCGGTGAAATAAAGCAGCGGGGGATTGAAAAGGATCAGCGGCACGATGGCCATGCCCGCAAAAAGGAATGTCTCAGTACGTCTGCCCCTTAAGCAAGCGGGTATGAGGAAAAACGTCAAAAGATAAGCCAATAGAACCAGCTCGCCTCTAGCCCCCTCCTTTGGGAGTGGCGTCTCCTTAAATAGGAGTGGATGGGGGAATAGCATGGCTGGATCCACGATAAAGAATTTCTCTCCAAGGCTCAAAGAGTTTCTAAACCGGGGTTTTTGATAAGGCTTATTGACGTCAACCTTTGGGGTAGGACCCGCCACGAGTCTTGAAGAGGTCAGCTTGAAGACGACGAAAGGAGAAGCAAGCATCAAAGTTAATAGTATTACCATGATGACTCTCCTCAAGTCAATATCTAAAAAAACTCTCCTCTTGAAGAGAAAACGGAATAAAGCATACGATGAAAGCCAGAGCAAAAACAATTCGAAGGGGAAGAAATGTATGGTAGACAGAACAAAGCCCAACATAGAGGCAAGGCCAAGGTATTTCTTCTTACCTGTGTCAAGATACCTGAGGGCAAACACCAAAGCTATCCAGAGAATAGCTAGGCTAGTGCGATTGGGTTGGGGAAGGAAACGAAAGTCTAGCTTTTGATGCAAAACAAAGTAAAGGACAGTGACAAAGGCTGCCAATTTGTGGTTCTTGAACAGAATTGAAATAAAAGCGTGGAAGGAAAAGATATAAATGGGTGTGAGGAATACGGGAAGATAGAGCCAAATTCTTGTGATATCTATTCCCGAGGAAACTGAAAGCAAAGCAAGAGCGAGGTTCCAGGTCCCTGTTCCTGGGTCCAAGCCTGAGGGCTCTCGAACGTAGTATAAGCCTCTATTAAGCACTTGTCCAGTGTCAATAAGTCGTCTGACAGCAGCCATATGCATAAAGGAATCGGCGGTGTGTGAAAGCCAGGGACCAGTCCAAAGGGCCAGCAGTGAACAAAAGATGACAAGTGATATGATGATCAAAGTCGGCTGCGAAAGTTTTCCCACCACTCTCCGGTGCTGGTTGTTGGAACTTTGACTGTTCTTCTCGCTTTGCCACCATCCTCCTGCTCTGACCAGAAAGACAACAGCCAGTAGGATCAACATTGAGGACTGGACAACCAAAAGATCATTGCCCAAGAAGTAAAACGCCGTTCCCAGGACGCTGATCGTCCCCACACTCAGTGAAAAGGAAATGGCGCATTTGTCAAAGAAAGAAAAGTCGTCACCCCTAAATAGAATAGGGATCACGAGCCATCCTAATCCAAAGAAAAGGATAATATAAGCCAAAAAGAGACGAAACAGATCCAAAGGCAGACCCCCCCCGAGAATTTGCTGGAAATGTAGTCAAGGCATCAGCAGAGTAATGCGCTCTCCATCCCGCGCAATCCATAGAGCAGGCCCCTCTGCCCCTTCCTCCCAGCTTACTTCCGCGCCTACCCAGTGCCCCGGCAGGAAGAGCGTGGTCAAATATAGCCGACCGCCAGACGGCGGGTCATATATCACACGAAGGCTGGTATCGCCGCTTTGCTCCTCTGTCACTTCAATATGTGTCTCATCGGTGCCCACGGGCATAAAAAGCATCTCCGCCATATGTTCACTGCCACGCAACTGCACACGCTGTCCCAGCATAGTCCCTTTACCAGCCAGGTGCCACACCAGCGCCGCCCGTCCTGTCGCAGGTCCCTCGGCCCTGTCCACCACGACGACAGGACCACCACCGTGATAGAAATAGATCCACCGATCGTGGTGCCAACCCCGCCACCCCTCTAGCCGCGTATGGCTCCAGTCCAGGGCATCTCCCGTCTCAAAAGTGATCACCTCCGCGTAAAAGGGCGGATCCTGTGTCCACGGACCGCCCACACCGGTCAGCTCGTACAACACAGCGTTCATCCCAGTTCGTTCGATCAACAGGCCATTGAGATGCTCGCGCGGAACGCGCTTGTCGCGAAAGGCGCTGCGCCCTCTCGGAAGCCAGGTGAAAGGCTCGCCATCCAGTACCTCGGAGGCAAGAGGACCGTCCTGGTATAGCAGCATGATCGTATTAGTAGCCTTGTAGCGATGCCAGCCAGTGAATCGCAGATTGAGCAGCAAGTAAGGCGATTCTTCCGACCAGCCGTCGCGAAAGACGATTTTGTCTGGTGCCAGCGGCCCTACCTGGTTGGGCAAGCCAGAGTCTCCATACAGCAAACAAGACCCCAGAGTAGGAGAGCGCCCAACCAGGGAGACAGGCTCCTCCACGCCCGGTTGAGCAAAAAGATAACCGTCCAGTTTGTCTACATCCTCCAGCACCCGCCCAGCCAGCCAGATATACCGAGGATCTTCCAGTAGACGCCCTCCCAGGTAAGCAATGCCGACCAGGGGAGTCTGGATTGGGTGATTGTATCGCAATGAGGTGCCATCGGGTAGGGCCTGAAGCAGCAGCCACTCGAAGGAAAGACGTGTGTGGTCCGTCAGAGCTTCTCCGGTGTACAGGGATTGGAAAAAGGCGTTGTTGATCCACTCAGGCTGGTAGATCAGAGCATCGTCAGTATTGCGGAAGCGGGCTAACCAGCCACGCCGGTTGCGCTCCAAGTAGTCCCGATTAGCCGGCGACAGATCTGTCGCGGCTAACCCTTCAGACTCTAGCAGAGCCAGCAGCCCGGCGCCGTTTTCCTGGTTCTCGTAAGGTCCTTCTGGCCATTTAGTAAAGGCCAGGGCATACATCCAGTCCACCCACTCCACCGTCAGCGCCCGACGGTTGATGGCTGCGAACCAATCGCGCACCAATTGTTCCTCGTCGGACGTGAACAGGCCTGGAAAGGCCATCCGCACGCGAGGATAATAATAGGCGCGCAGTGCTGCTTCATATTGAACGGATTTGATGCTGTGGGCTGGGCTGGTGAAGCGTCCCTTTGCCGCTTCCATCAAGAGGCTCTCGCGAAAAGCCTGCGCCCACCCCTGCTCTCCAGTGCCCAGCGCCAGCATACCATATTCCGGCGGTCCCTTGCGAGGGTTGGCCTCCACTCGGGCCAGAAGGTGATAGAAGACCTCATTGCCATCAAAAGTCTGTGAGGCAGGGTAACTCTCTCCACAAAGGAACGGAGTCTTATGTGAAATCCCCGGATAAGCCGGGGCCTGGAACGGATAGAAACTGCGCTGGTAAGCCCGTACCGTCATGCCCGTTCCGAGGAACGCCAAAAAGACTAGCAACACAGCCAGCCATCGCCGGTCGAAGCGGAGACCCCGATAATCTGACGCTGCTCGCTCCTGTGGAAGCGAGTCTTTCACAGCCAGCAACAGAACCCCAAAGAAGGCCAGGGCCAGCGCTTGCAGCGCGACAAAGAATTCCTCGTCAGCAAAGTGGGATTCTATCTGGGAAATGGCAATGGGGATCAGTCCTCCGGTTAGAGCCAGCAGGCCACGCACCCCCCAACGTTGAAGGAGGCCCCGCTTGCCTGCCAGTACCATGTCCAGCTCCAGAAGCAAAACATACAGGGCACCCAGCACAACCCAAGCCGCCCAAGTGGCTTGGATTACCATATACACCAGTGCCGCCCCTCCCCCCATGCCCGCAATCAGTATCCCCGACCAGGGCCAGACCCAGAACACCCCATCGGTGGGGTAGGGGCGCATCCAACGGGCAGCGAACAGTAGCGCAATGACAAACGCCCAACGAACAACCAGACCATCCCACGAGAAGGGAACTCCCACTACCAAGCGCAGTCCTTCCAGAAAAGCAACGGGCACAGCACTAAGGACAGCCCAAAGCAGAAGTACTCTCCAGATATGAGAAATGGAACTTGTACGGAATGATAACACCGTAGGCTCCCTTTTAGCAGAAGTGCCTCTATTATACAGATGGGTCTTACAACTGTCAAGCGAGACAACAACCCTCGGGAGTCAGGGACACCAGTCTGGGAACCGATAGCAGAACGCAGAGAGGATCAGAGACGATTTCGGCGTATCCATCCACCATCGGCCACATTATCAACTCATCACTGATAGGATGTCAATTAGCTGATGAAACGGTTGATCCAACAAAAAGAACCAGCCATTAGCTCTCGCTAGAGCCTAATAGCTGGCTTACAAATCATTCGCAAAAGTTGGTATTAAAAGCTCTCCTTGGTTCTCACTGAGTTGAGAAAGGGTTCACAAGGACTTTACCCAAATCCACAATTTTATCCTTTTTTACTTCTATCAGCAAAGCCCTGCTCGTTACCCGGTCGCGGACAAAAATAGGATCAGAGCTAGTAGAATCAACGACAACCAACCCATACGTTCCAGGTTTTACATCAACTATTACAAAGTTGCCCTGTGCATCGCTAATTGTTTGAGGAGCACGGCTCTGCTCTGAGACAACAAGGCCATCCTGGCCCTCTTGTCCCTGAAACCAGACAACTTCTCCCAGGCGAACCTGGGTATTAACCATCAGTTGGCCGGTCTCTTGAACAAGTCGGCCGTGTACAATGCCTAACCCGGGCAAAGGTGTTGGGATCGTTATAGTAGGTGCCGGTTCCAAAGTCACAGTCGGCGTCGCGATGGGACCAACGGTGGCTTCAGATAAAGGTCCAACCGGAGTGCCTGGCGTCACAATGGGTGTGCTGATGCATCCCGCCAGGGCAGCCGAAAAATAGACAAGCAGAACTGCACTCCGTCTGCTCATGACCAAACTCCTTGCATATAGATCATGTTTACAAAGCCAGCCGCCACACCGGGATGGACTCCCGGATGTGGCGGCTCATTACTCGGGCGCAGCGATTACAACACTGCTTCCGCATTATGGTGCGAAAGATACACCTATCAAACTGGCAGCGTGGCATTGATCCGCCTGCTGGTTATTGGTCAGGACAACCAGTTGATCAGAAGATCTGCTACTTCTGATCTCAGCCGAACCCACGAATGATGCAGGTGCTCCGGCTGTGGAAGGATTACTATTGGCCTTGGAACCAGGTGGAATAGTACCCAAGCCATGAGTGGCAGCCACAGATCCATTTGGGTTATAATAGGTAACGGTCACGCTGCCGCTGGTGGCTGTACCTATATTCTGCACCGCGAGAAAGCTACGCCAGTTAGGGGTATTTTTGTACTCGACCCAGGGGATTGCCACATTGGCGGCTCCTTCACCTGGCGCGGTGAAAGCAGTGGTCTGACCAGCCCCGGTCGGGCAGCCAGACATGGGCAAGGTCCCGATATTGACGATGCCAGCAATGGATACGCCGTTAGTGCTTTCCACAACTGCAGAGCCCAAGAAGCCCTCCGGCGCACCAGCATGTCTAGGTTCCCAGCTTATCTTGGCGTTGGAAGCAAGACTTGTGTTGACGGTCCCCACACTGACACCACTCGTATTGTAGATGGTCATCCTAACATTAGCAGTCGTCGTACCTACGTTCTGGATGGCGTAGAAGGTAGTGAACTTTGCCGTATATACTTTCTGAAGAGCCGTCGGGTAATAAATCTTGGTGTAACCCTGCGAGACACCTTCATAGGCGACGGCTTTAGGTGAGTCAGTGTAAGGTTGATGGTTGAGCACCACAATCTCCCCACCACTCGAGGTGAAAGAAGCTGATCCTAACCACCCACTGGGGAGGCTAGGCCCGCCCACACCATTGTTGCTGTTGGAGACGAGGAATTTGCTGGCATAGGCTGGCACAGTAAAGCCGAATGACTTATTTCCCATCCCATTACTGCTTATGTAACTGGCACTCACCGTAGCCGGAGACCCTGAAGTGTTTTGAACAGCAAGGGTGCTAAGCTGCCCATATGCGTTGGCCACAGCAGGCATATATGCAGTCGTATTGGCCTGGGTGAAACCACTGTAAATTTCGCGGTCGGTGTTGCTGTTCACCCTGAGTGCAACCGCAGCTGCAAGTTGGCTATCTGACTGAACGACGGCTGAACCCCACCAAGTGCTATCGAGGCCACCGACAGCGCTAATGTCAATAACCGCAGAGCCATGAGCGGGGAGGCCACCCGACACATCGTAGCTAGCGTCCTGATTACCACTCTCGTCATAAAACACGATGCTCACAGTTGTAGATGAGGCATGAGGGTTGGACACATAGATGGTAGAAGACCACGGTCCATCCGCCGCCGCGGCAGCACTAATCGCCGGTTCCTCGGTCGGCTCTGCCGTCGGTTCCTCGGTCGGCTCTGCCGTCGGCTCCTCGGTCGGCTCTGCCGTCGGCTCCTCGGTCGGCTCTGCCGTCGGCTCCTCGGTCGGCTCTGCCGTCGGC
>Ga0180438_10005630_pt1 | contig 17312 bp, 25 predicted proteins | sample SS_ome_12_FD_132455 | JGI IMG/M metagenome (GOLD analysis project Ga0180438, IMG submission 132455) | Hypersaline lake sediment archaeal communities from the Salton Sea, California, USA - SS_3_D_2 metaG | ecosystem: Environmental > Aquatic > Non-marine Saline and Alkaline > Hypersaline >...
TATAGCCCGTTCTCGTCGCTGCCATACACGAAAAAAACGCAAGCGATTGCGTGATATGGGTATCAATTTATCAGCGATACGTTGTTGCATTTTGAAAACCTAAATAGCGTTGTAGTATTAGAAAGGAAAGGATAATATGCTTAACACAAATCTAAGGCATCTCGAAACCGAAGAAGAGAGTAAAGAAGTATTAGAAAATAACGAAAACGTTATGATTTGCTGTGGCAGAATGGGACCGATGTGTATTCCTGTTTATGGCATTATGGAACAACTGGAAGATGAATATTCCCATGTTACCTTCCATGATAAGGATTTTGATATACCGGCAGCAGATTTTATAAAGAGTTTGCCGGAATGCTCATCTTTCATGGGGTTGCCATTTACAGTTTATTTCAAGAATGGAAAAGTTGTGGCTGCCACGTCTAGTATTCAAAGCAAAGAACAAGTAACAAAAATTTTAGATAAGGAGTTTGGTAAGCAACCATAAAACAATATTCATCAAAACTCAAAAAGGAGCATAGTAAAATGAGAATAGCAATTCCGTTAGTACAGGGAAAATTAAGCCTTCATTTTGGCCATTGTGATCAATTTGCTGTCTTTGAGGTTGATGGTGACAGCAAAGAAGTTATCAGCAGAAACGACGAAACTCCACCTGGCCACGCACCAGGCGTATTACCACAGTGGCTTGGCGGCATAGGTGTAAATGTGATTATTGCAGGTGGAATGGGCCAGCGAGCACAACAGCTTTTTGCACAAAATGGGATTGAAGTCGTTATTGGGGCACAAACCAGCACACCTGAAGAACTCGTATCGGCTTACCTGCAGGATTCACTTGTGACAGGAAATAATATCTGTGACCACTGATCATAATAAACAAGTGTAATTTCACTCGATTTATAGAGCTAAATGAAAGGTTGGTCATGAGTATTAAATCCATTCAAAATACCGTTGCTAATATAAGTAAATCTGTTCACCCTAAATGTGTGGTATGTGGTTCTGAAAATTTAAGCGGACTTGGTTTGCAATTTGAGGCTAACGATGATGGAAGTGTTAAAGCTATGTTTCAATGCGATGAAAGTTTTGAAGGCTATCCGGGAATACTGCATGGTGGTGTTATCTCGTCGGTTTTAGATGGCGCAATGGGTAATTGTATGTTTGCCCATGACAAGGCAACGGTTACCGTCGAGATGACAACAAGGTTTCGACACCCGATTTTAACAGGACAAAAGGCAGTTGTCTCCGCAAGGATCACGCGGAGTTCACATCCTTTGTATTTATTGGAGGCTGAGATAACCCAGGGCGGCAAAGTCAAGGCAACAGCCAAAGGTAAGTATTATGATCAGCCAAAGCTTGCCCATGTAGTTGAGCAGTTTTTATAATGCAGAATATTCGAATAACAATTTTGATTGAAAATACAGCTTACAAAGCTGGTCTGAAAACCGAGCATGGCCTATCCTTCTGGATAGAATACGGCAATAATAAGATACTGTTTGACACAGGCCGGAGTGAGTCGATTTTATATAATGCCAAGACTTTAGATATTGACCTTGCACAAACAGATGCAATCATACTAAGTCATGGCCATTATGACCATACTGGCGGTTTACCTTCTGTAATTAATATTGCTTCAAAGTCCAAGATTTATTTGCACCCCGCAGCAACAGAACCAAAGTACAGCCAAAAAACTTCAGGGACAAAGTATATCGGTACGTCTGATTCTGCAAAAAAGGCTATTGAGGATTGTCCTATTATATGGACAGCAACACCTGCCACGATATTTCCGGCAATGTCAGTGACGGGGCAAGTACCGCGTATGAACGATTACGAGGATGTTGGGGGACACTTTTTTATTGATGAAAATTGTCAGAGGCCAGATGAATTATTAGACGACCAGACATTACTTATGAAATCGGCTAAGGGATTGATTGTTGTTTTTGGCTGTGCTCATTCAGGAGTTGTAAACACGCTTGATTATATCAGTAAATTAACGGGTGAAAAAAACATATACGCTGTCATCGGCGGTATGCACCTATTAAATGCAAGTCGGGCTCGAATTACGAATACAATAGAGGTTTTTCAAAAGTATGAAATCCAAAAAGTTATACCTTTGCATTGTACAGGTCATAAAGCGATAAGTGCTATGAAAAATGCTTTTGGTGACAAATGCCTGTGTTTGGGAGCTGGGGGGCAAATTAGTTTTTAAGAAAAAGATGGAGATATTTTTATGAGTAGTGACCCGCTAACACCATATGGTAACAAACCAATGGTTACTCCAATTGTTAACGCTGTCAATTATGAATACAGTTCGTTCGAGGTACTGCGACAAATCACGGATGGCGAAATTGACGGCTATACTTATCATAGAGATGACAATCCGACGGTTCGGGCAGTAGAGAAGAAAATAGCTGTACTGGAGGAAGCAGAAGATTGTATTATTTGCACTTCTGGAATGGCCGCCTGCACAATGGTGTATCTAACCTATCTTAGTGCAGGTGATCACCTGATAATATTCCATGATGTGTATGGTGCTCATTACAAAGTTTCACTTATTTTAGAACGGTTGGGCATAGATATAACATGGCTTGATGCCTGTGAGAGCTATAAGATTGCTGAATATATCAAACCTAATACCAAAATGATATTTTGTGAAAGCCCGAGTAATCCCTTATGTAAAGTTTTGGATATAGCCCAGTTGCGCAAGGTTGCTGACAAGGTAAACGCCCTTTTAGTAGTAGATAATACTTTTGCCACTCCCTACCATCAAAAACCCCTTTCACTTGGTGCTGACATTGTGGTTCACAGTGCCACAAAGGGATTAGGTGGTCATAACGACCTTATGGCAGGTGCAATAGCCGGCTCGAAAGAACATTATGATAATTTATGGTTTACCCGCCAGGCAATTGGGACGACTTTAGATGCTTATTCTGGATCACTATTGGAGCGAGGCCTTAAAACATTCGAGATTCGAGCAGAAAAAATGGCAACTAATGCTATGGCCATGGCAGAATATTTAGCGGACAACCCAAAGATTTCGCAAGTGCGCTATCCAGGACTGAAAACTAATTCAAACTATTCGATTGCTGTTAAGCAAATGCATAATGGATTCGGTGGAGTTTTAGCTTTTGACGTGGCTAAAAACCAGGAAGATGCTAAAAAGTTTATAAGCGAATTGAAAGTAATATGTCATGCCGTTAGCTTAGGAGCAACTGAATCTTTGATTTGTATACCGTATCTTACAACACTGCTTTATATGCCGCCCCAACGCAGGACTGTTTTCGGAGTACGGCCTAATACTGTTCGTCTCTCGGCTGGAATTGAGAAAACCGATATTCTTCTTGAGGATTTGGAACAGGCATTGAAAAAATTAGAAATTGAATCTAAGCCAAAGACTAGGGTTGATTCCGTGCAAAAGCCTTCAAAAAAGAAAGGAAGCGACTATGCCAACGTACGAATATAAATGCCAGGATTGTGGCTATACATTTGAAAAGTTTCAGAGCATGAAGGATAAACCCCTGGCTAAGTGCCCGGAATGCAATGGAAAGGTGCAGCGTCTTATTGGTAGTGGAGCAGGGGTAATTTTCAAAGGTTCAGGCTTTTATGCGACTGATTATGCAAAGAGCAATTCTCCGGCTTGTGGTCGAGACAGACCCTGTTGTGGTCGTGATACGCCTTGTGACAGCAAACCCTGTGAGCCTTAATACTAAAGATAGGAATATCAGAACCTGATGGGATAAAAAATGAGTATTTCAACAAATTATGCAAAAATCAGAGAGGAAATTCCAAAAGATGTAAAAATAGTTCTCTCTGTTAAAACAAGAACAGTTGAAGAAATAGAAGAAGCTATAGATGCCGGGGCTGCAGATATGGGCCATAATTATGTTCAGGAAGCTGGACAGATATACAGTGCTCTGCAAAAGAAAGCGGCTAAAGCCAGATGGCACATGATAGGCCATTTGCAAACAAACAAAATAAACAAAGCGTTGAGAATCTTTGATGTTATTCAAACGGTGAATTCTTTAGAAAAAGCAGTAGCTATTGACAAAAGAGTTGAAAAAGCAAGAAAAGAAAATGTTCCAGTTTATGCGGAAATAAATATAGGCAGTGAGTTTTCCAAAGCCGGCATAAAGCCGATTGATCACGAACCTTTTGAGGAATATATGGAAGAATTGGCCAGAAACATATCAGCCCTTGGTCATTTAAGATTGGTAGGTTTGATGACCATGGGGCCTCGCTTTGGAAATCCTGAAGATGTTAGGCCATATTTTAGAAGGACAAGAAGGATATTTGAAAAAATCAAAGCCCTTGCTCTTCTAAACGTGGACATGAAGTATTTATCTATGGGTATGACAAATTCATACAAGGTCGCCATAGAAGAAGGTTCCAATATGGTCAGAATAGGAACGGCAATATTTGGAGAAAGAAATGGTAGATGACCTATCTTTTAAAGATTATGCTATTGTCGCTTGCGGGACGCTTGCCCCGGAGCTAAATTTCTTGAAGAAGGAAGGTTTCCTGGATGCCAAGGAAATTGTTTATACAACACCGGGGAGGCACGAGGTTCCTAAAGAGCTTGAAAATCAGTTGATACAGAAAATAAACACCGTCAAGCAGTGCTGCCAGAAAATCATAATAGTTTATGGCGGCAAATTCTGCTATGTAAACACCGACAATCCTTACAGAACAATAGATACGATAATTGCCGAGCAGGCAATTGGAATTTCGATTTCCAGAGTAGACGCAACTCATTGCATGGATATGTTAGCCAGCGAGAGCCAAAGAGAGCAAATAAGCGGCGGCAAAAAGATTTGGTGGCTTACGCCGGGATGGATAATCTATCGCAGTCGTGTCTTTCAGGACTGGGATAAAGGCAAAGCCAATGAGAACTTTCCTCAGCATACCGGAGGAGCTATTTTATTAGACGGCATAGGCTTTTGGGATAAATACTGCCAGGAGCACCCTGAGAAGATCCTTGAATTTTCTGACTGGATGGAAATAGAGATTCGACCCCATGAGATTACATTAGATAGATTAAAAAACCTGCTTGCCGGATAACAGGCCATTGCGTTTCACTTCGTATTGTCGAAATTAAATTATGAATGATAACAAAAGCAAAAATTGTACAGTTCAATTTGAGCCCAGCGGCCTAAAGGTAAAAGTCCCCTCTGGTACAACTTTGTTGGAAGCAGCTCATAGAGCGGGAATATACCTTAGCAGCATCTGCGGAGGGGACGGATACTGTGGGAAATGCAAAGTTATTGTTAACGAAGGGCAATTCCACAGCAGGTCCTCCTCCCTCCTGAGTCCAGAGGAAACCTGCGAGAATATTGTTTTAGCATGCCAGACTAAGGTGCTCTCAGATCTGACGGTAACAGTGCCGAAGTTCCATTCACTGGAAACCGCTCGGGTACTAATGGATACCGATGCTCACATATTCAGCAGACTTACCGGCAAGACGCCAGAGGCATTATTTGAATATAGTCCCCTGGTGCGCAAACTTTGCGTTGAAATGTCACCGCCAACGGTTGTCGATCATACAGCCGACCACGAACGGCTATATACTGCGATACGCCAGCAGGTTGATGCGCCCATAATGCAAACCGGCTTTCGGGTTCTGCAAAAACTTTCTAAGGTGCTCTGTGAGGATAACTATAAAGCTGCAATAACAATCGGCTTGCGAGGCAAAACAACCGAAGTCATAGAAGTTGAGCCAGGCAGGCGATGTAAAACCAACTATGCTGTGGCTGTTGATGTTGGTACAACCACAGTTGTAGCCCATCTCATTGACCTGACGAGCGGCAAAACCACTGATACAGAAGCTACATATAACAGCCAGATAAACTTTGGGGAAGACTATATACGTAGAATTATTTATGCCGAACAAGCAAACGCGTTTGACCAGCTTCAGGAACGCTTAGTACACGATGTGAATGACCTTATTATAACAATGGCGGTTAGACAAAGGATCGATTTGCAGGATATTACAGCGGTGATATGTGCAGGCAATACTGCAATGATCCACTTTCTGCTTAATTTAGACCCGACACGAATACGCAGAGAACCTTATGTTGCCTCAGCTGCTTTCGTGCCGCCAATCCGCGCTGCTGAAGCAGGTGTTCAGATTAACAAACGAGGACTTCTATACTGTCTGCCTGCAGTTGCGGCATATATCGGCAGCGACATAGTGGCAGGTGTGCTGACAACAAGAATTTACACGAAGGAGAAGCTGTCAATCTTTGTCGATATCGGCACGAACGGAGAGATAGTTCTTGGTAATAAGGACTGGTTGATTTGTGCATCAAGCTCGGCTGGACCGGCTTTCGAAGGAAGCGGTATCAAATGCGGTATGCGGGCAGGGGCCGGTGCTATAGAGAGCCTGAATATTGTCAATGGAGATGAAATACAGTTCAAAACTATTGGCGGCAGCCATCCGATAGGGGTCTGCGGCTCAGGACTGCTGGACACGCTATCGGAGCTGTTTGTAAACGGTATCATTGACCGTACCGGACGTCTCAAAGCTGCCGGCGATCCGAGACTTACCGAAGGAAACGACGGTCTGCAGTTTCAGCTGGTCGAGCCTCAAAACAGCCACCATGAAATTGCAATAACACAGGCTGACATAAATAACCTGATTCGCTCAAAGGCAGGTGTATTCTCCGCTATCAGAATACTTATGAATTCGACACAGACAAAACTGGAAGACATCGACGCGATTTACATAGCGGGCGGATTTGGCAACTTTTTGAACGTCCAAAGAGCCGTAACCATTGGAATGCTGCCCGACGTACCACCGGCCAAGCTGCAATTTGTAGGTAATACTTCAATCGCAGGGGCGAAAACCTCTTTGTGCAGCCAAGAGGCCCTTGAAACGGCCGAACAAATCGCAGAGAGCATGACATATTTCGATTTGATGGGAAATCCGGACTATATGGACGAGTTTATAAAAGCTAAGTTTCTGCCACATACGGATTTATCACTATTTCCGTCAGCGGCAGAGCTTAAACCTCAAGCATAATGCTGAATCTTACGCAAATAATATAACCCTACTATTTTCAGAGTGTTTTAAATGCAGCTTCCCGAAATTGAAGAAATCTTTACCGGCTCGGTAAACCGTGTTAGGCTCGGAGCAACCAAAGACGACGGCGGCACTCGAAACTCAACCGTTACTGTAGGGGGAGCACACAATGTAGTTTATGGCGGCCCTGTCGAGCAAATGGGCGAAAAACCTCTTATTGCAATGGACGTTCTCGACTATAGCCCAAAAGATTGGCCTGAACATCTGGCCGAACATTATAAAGACGTGACGGAAAATAGCGGTGACTGGGCTAAAAAGTGTGTAAATGAATTCGGGGCAGATCTTATCTGCCTGAAATTTGAGGGCATCCATCCTGACAAGGCAGACAAAGATGCTTCTGAGGCTGTCAAAGTTACCCAGGATGTATTAAAAGTCGTAGGTGTTCCCCTTGTGCTGTGGGGCTGCGGTAATAACGAAAAAGACAATCAGGTTATGCCTAAGGTAAGCGAAGCGGCCAAGGGAGAGAATTGCCTGATCGGGACAGTCAAAGAGGATAATTACAAAACCCTTACTGCTGTCGCTCTTGCTGATAATCATAATCTTATTACTGAAGCGCCTCTGGATATTAACATTGGCAAACAGGTCAATATACTGGTCTCGGATATGGGTTTTCCGCTTGAACGAATAGTAACGTTTCAGGATACGGGGGCCTTAGGCTATGGAATGGAGTATTCATATTCAATCCAGGAACGCCAGAGACTTGCTGCCCTTGGCGGTGACAAAATGATGTCAATGCCGGTTATCTGTGATGTAGGTTATGAATCCTGGCGCGCAAAAGAGGCCAACCTCATTGATGCACCTGGTTGGGGAGACGTTAAAGACCGAGGGCCGATGTGGGAAGCTGCTACCGCCATCTGTTTGCTCCAGGCAGGTACCGATATAATCCGAATGCGCCATCCGAGAGCAGCAGCTACTGTAAAGAATTTCATAGACCAAATATGGCAATAAACAAGGATATGGAAAAATGGGAAAAACAAGAAGGAGTTAAATTCTTAAGAAGAATCGGGCTGAAACTCAATCAAACAGTCTTAGATTTTGGCTGCAGAGTAGGCCATTATACTATCCCAGCAGCCAGGGTCGTTGGAAGTAAGGGAATTGTTTATGCTGTAGACAAAGAACAGGAGGTGTTAGATGAACTGCAGCAAAAGGCAGCTGGCCTGAATTTAAAAAACATAAGAATAATAAACACTTTAGGCCGGATAAAGCTGCCGTTGGAAAACAGGACTGTCGATGTAGTTTTATTCTATGATGTTCTCCATTATCACAAAAAGAAAGAACGAAAAAAACTGTACGTAGAAGCTTATCGTGTTTTGAAACAAGATGGTTTGCTCTCTGTTTATCCCAAACATAGCATGGAAGATGATCCAATAATGGAGTTTCAGAATATAGGCATAGAAAGCATCAAGCGGGAGATTCAAGACTCAAATTTTGCTTTCAGTAAACAGCATTGTGGTCTCATAAGTCATGATGATGGTCTCAATCAAGGCTGTATCTTAAATTTTATCAAATATAAGGAAAAGGATTGAAATGAAGGAAATTGAGATTTCAAAAACTATCATAGAGCAATATCATAACAAATTGCTGAACTGTCTCGAAAATGATGCTGTTGTAGTAGGCTCCGGACCCGCAGGTTTGACGGCTGCTTATTATCTTGCAAAAAACAAGATAAAAACTACGGTATTGGAAAAAAGACTTTCAACGGGAGGTGGAATCTGGGGTGGAGCTGCAGGATATAATATTATTACCGTTGAAGACAAAACTATTTTGGAAGAAATAGATGTTGCTGTTCAAAGAAAGGGGAATTTATACACTGCCGACGCTATAGAGTTTGCCACGGCTCTGGCCTATAGAGTAAAAAAGGCTGGTACAGAAATATTCAACCTTACAGAAGCTGAAGATGTTATCTTAAAAGACGATTCCATCAAGGGGGTAGTTGTTAACAATACAACTATCAGGGCATCAGGATTATTAGTAGATCCCTTTTGTATTGCCGCAAGGTATGTAATCGACGCCACAGGTCACCAGGCGGAATTGGTTAATATGATCAAAACAAAAAAAGCGGATTTTCATCCGGACCAATTACAGGAAGGTTTTATGGATGTCGATAGAGCTGAGACGGAGGTTGTAGAAAAGACATGTGAGATTTACTCCGGCCTTTATATTGCCGGGATGTCCGTATGTTCTGTTTTTGGCTTGCCAAGAATGGGACCGATATTTGGGGGAATGCTAAAATCTGGTAAAAAAGTTGCCGAGTTAATAAATGAACGAATTGGATCTACCAACACGAGCTGAGTGTTTCGAGTTAATAAAACAATATCATGTCCCTTCAAATATCGTGAAGCACTGTTTGGCTGTATCAAAACTGGCAGTTTTTCTGGCCCAAAAATTAAAAGAAAAAGGCTTGCGAATAGATGTTAAGCTTGTGGACAGAGCCTGTTTGCTCCACGATATTGTCAGAATCTGTGATTTCAAGGAGTTAGATTACAGCAGATTTGAGGAAACTATTTCCGAGGAAGATAAATCAAAATGGAACCAGATAAGGCAAAGATACCATAATCTTTGCCATGAAGATGCTGCTTACGAGATTTTGAAAGAAAAATACCCCATCCTTGCTTTAACTGTCAAAAAGCACAGATATATGTCTATGCTAAGTGAGAATGGAAGGCCGACCAGTTGGGAAGAAAAATTAGTCTATTACTCAGATATGAGGATTATGCACGACAAAATCGTGCCTTTAAAAGATAGGTTGGGAGATGGGCACAGGAGAAATACCCACATGCACGGAACAGATCCTCAAACAATAGTAAACATGGCCAAAATCGACAACTTAATCTACCGGCTGGAAAAAGAAATTTTTGAGAAAATAGATTTAGAGCCAGTTGCTGTTACGGATGAGTTTATTGATTTGCACAAGCATAATATAAAGAATAATTACGGTGAAAATAACAATTGTATATGACAACCAGGCAGACGAGGGACTAAAATCAGGGTGGGGTTTTTCCTGCCTTATAGAAGCGGAAGAAAAAATTCTATTTGACACAGGTGACAGCGGCGAAAATTTGATTTATAACCTCAGGCAATTAAACATTCAGCCGGAAAGCATTGCTGCTGTTGTCATCTCACATAACCATTGGGATCATACCGGCGGTTTGAAGGAATGCTTAAAATTAAACAGTAATGCTAAAGTCTTTCGCCCGAAATCCTTCTCGGAGCCGACAGAAATATCCCCCGGAGTGCACTCGACCGGCGCTCTCGGAAAACTTATCAAAGAACAATCCTTGGTGGTAAATACCGAAAAAGGAAATCTGGTAATAACCGGCTGTGCTCACCCGGGGCTTGCAAAGATAATTGACAAGGCAGCTCAGCTTGGTAAAATCTATGGTGCCTTAGGGGGATTTCACGGCTTTTCAAAATTGGAAAAACTGCGGGGGATAAAGATAATCGCACCGTGTCATTGTACACAACACATACAACAAATCCGGCAAAGCTATCCAGTTGAGTTTAAAGAAATAAGAGCAGGCAGCATAATCGAAATTTAGACTCATAGCGAGAAAATATGTATTGGTTATTTTTATCATTGGCGAGCGGTTTTTCAATAGCTACAAAAAATGTCATCACCAGGAAGCTGGTTTTCCTGACTGACAGGCAGGTAATTCTTTACTCAAAGTATATGTTCGTCAGTTTGTTCGCTATGCCGCTAATTTTCTTCACAGGCATTCCGGAAATCAAGCCTGCTTTTTATTATTCTATTATCATTGCTTCAGTCATAGATGTCATAGCAGCCTGGTGTTTTCTTAATGCTATTGCTTCGACACAACTTGCTAAAACATTTCCATTAGTTGCTTTTACGCCTATTTTTCTGCTTGGAACATCTTTTTTCATATTAGGAGAGCTCCCATCAATTTTGGGGTTAGTTGGTATCCTGCTGATAGTTTGCGGAGCCTATTTGTTGAGAGCAGAAAGTATAAAGGTTGGTGTTTTAGAGCCGATTAGGCTTTTATTAAAAGAAAAAGGCCAACGGCATATGCTTATGGCAGCATTTTTGTTCAGCTTGCTGGCAGTCTTTTTCAAAAAGGCGATTTTGAATTCATCACCATTTTTTGCTTTTGGTGTAACACAGTTATTGAGCACTCTGTTTTTAACATTGTTTTTTCTCAAGAGAAAAACTCTCAGGGTGTTGTTCAATAAAACGGTAGATAATTTCAAGCTGCTTTTTATTGCAAGCATAGTTGGATTTCTTGCTGGATTGACATTGTTTGCAGCTTTTCAACTTGGTCTTGCAACCTATGTAGTAAGCGTAAAAAGGACAAGCATTTTGTTTACTATTATACTTGGTTATATTTTCTTCAGGGAAGACCATATTATCAGAAGCTTGTTGATAGGTATCATTATGGTGCTGGGAATTTTCCTGATATCTGTTGGATAATGTCTAAACAAACTAAAAGCAAAAAAAGGTTAGTTGCGGATTTGCGCAAACGTTGTAAAGGGCTTTGCTGCAGGTATTTTGCGTTCCCTATCGAAACCCCCGAAGATTGGGATGATTATGATGATATCAGGTGGTATCTTGCTCATAAAAATGTCGCCGTATTTGTCGAAGACAGTCAATGGTATCTAAATGTGAAAAATAAGTGCAAATATCTTTCTGAAAAAGACTACAAATGCCAAATCTATGACAAAAGGCCGAGAATCTGTAGGGAATACAGTCCTAAAAATTGCGACTTTGCTAACGGCCAATACGATTATGACTTATATTTTGAAGATGACCGACAAATGGAAGCTTATATGTTGGTAAAGTTCCCACAAAAAGCAGCAAAGAAATTCGGCAGGTCAAGAAGCAAAACAGAATGTCTTTAATTGACGTAATAAAAAGAAGAAAAAATATAGTCTGTCAGGAAAGTGAGGGGATAAATTTAGCGATTTACTTGATAAATGAACTTCGAGGCAGAACATTTACCTTCAAAGGATTAAAAAATAAATATTTTGGACTTAGCGGAGAAAATCTCCTTAAACAAATCCAGGAGGAATTAGATAGTATGCTTATACTATATCGCTACACAACAAAGGCAAAAAAATATACTGACAGAAAAGGAGTCACTCAAGTAGAAATAAAGCTGGCTGGTAAAGCAAGCACAATGAGCAGATATAATCCGCTGGACATCGAACTGGAACTCAAAACAGAAATGCCCCTAACACACCCTAAATTACGAGAACAATGACAATAACTTATTTTGTTTGTTAAAAGGAGGACAAATAAATGAGATGTGAGATTTTTAAAACAAAGGAGGAAATGGCCCAAGCCGCAGCTAAAAACGCTGCACAAGTACTTAGAGAAGCGATATTTTCTAAAGGTCAAGCAACGTTCATCGCTGCAACGGGAAAATCACAATTTGAATTCCTCGAAAATCTTACTAATGATTTGTCTATTGATTGGACCAAAACTACAATGTTCCATCTTGATGAATATATTGGTTTGCCAGCAGAGCATCCAGCAAGTTTTTGCAGATACTTAAAGGAAAGATTTATCGACAAAGTACACCCAGCAATGGTTCATTTAATAAAGGGTGATACAAGCGAACCAGAAAAAGAATGCGAACGATTAAATAAAATCATAACAGGCAAAGAGATAGATGTAGCCTTCGTCGGCATCGGTGAGAATGGACATCTGGCATTTAACGACCCTCCAGCTGATTTTGAAACTGAAAAGCCATTTATGATTGTCGACCTTGATGAGGCCTGTAGAAAACAACAGTATGACGAAGGCTGGTTTTCCGCTCTTTCTGATGTGCCGAAACAGGCAATCTCGATATCAATAAGACAACTAATAAAATCTAAGCATATCATATGTGTAGTTCCCGGCAAAAGAAAGGCACAAGCAGTTAAGAATTGCCTTGAAAAAGAAATTTCTCCTATGTGTCCAGCATCGATTCTAAGAAAACACGAGCACACATCTATTTATTTGGATACAAATTCTGCCTCGCTGCTCAGTGAAGAAAGTCACGAATGTGCTAAGATATCAAAGTAAATGGTTCTTCAAGGGTTATAATTGAGGAGCAAAACTTCAGAGCATGTTATGGTGGACGTTGGTAAACCTAAAGCTTGCCTCGAACCGAATCACGTTGGCTTAGCTTAAAGAAGGTTATATTTTTTCCACTAATCGTTCCCGATGAGAAGAGAGCACTATATAAAAAAGATAGAAGAATTAAGAAAAAAGAGGAACGCGATTATCCTTGCCCATGTTTATCAAACGGGCGACATTCAAGATATAGCGGACTTTGTCGGCGACTCTTTGGATCTTAGCCGAAAGACTGTCGATGCAAATGCTGATGTTATTTTGTTTTGCGGTGTCAGATTTATGGCTGAGACAGCTGCAATACTTAATCCTGATAAAATTGTTCTTCTGCCTGACATGGATGCAGGCTGCGAACTGGCAGACATGGCTGCTGTGGAAGCACTTGGAAAAATGAGAAAACAATACCCTGACGCTGCGGTTGTTGGTTACGTAAATAGCTCGGCTGCCATCAAGGCCGAATCGGACGCCTGCTGCACATCAGCTAACGCTGTTGAGGTGGTGAACAGTTTAGACCAGAATCAAATTCTGTTCGTTCCAGACAGAAATTTAGGCTCCCATGTTGCTGAGCGGACCGGTAAAGATATTATTAGATGGGATGGGTACTGTTACGTTCATGAAAATATAGGGTTAAGTACAATACAAAAATTAAAACAGCTGCATCCTGATGCGAAACTTATGGTACATCCGGAATGTACGAAATCTGTAAGGGGCATAGCGGATTACACAGGAAGTACGGCTCAAATGCTAATATACGGAGCAAAAAGCAAATGTAAAGAGTTTATTGTTGGGACCGAAGATGGATTAATTCACACATTACAGAAGGCAAACCCTGACAAGAAATTTTATTCTGTTACAACCTGTTGTAGGGGTATGAAGCAGATAAACTTGAAAAAAGTTGCAGCTTCTTTAGAACAAATGAGATTCAAGGTCGATGTTCCTGACAACATCAAAGCCAAAGCAAAACGTGCTTTGGAGAGGATGTTAATATGTACATGAAAACGGTTAGAAGGTTAACGAAAAATAATTGGGCAAAAAGCGGAATATGTTACCCGCGGTGCCGTGTGCTGGCTAAAAAATTCGATGATTATAATTATACGAATATGCTCAAGATGAGTTTGTAGTTCTAAAAGCGGTAGCCAAAAGATGTCTCAAATAGTAGTTGATTTGCTTAAGGCAGGCGTAGAAGCTAATACCACAGATAAGTATAAGAGGGACAATGTGGTTTTTCTACCTGCGGCTGATAGCGTAATTATAACTGGTGATCTTCATGGACACCGGCGCAATTTCGAGCGAATACTTACTTACGCTGATTTGCACAATAATCGCAACAGGCATCTCGTTCTGCAAGAAATCATACACGGAGGCCCGCAAGATTCTGAAGGGAGTTGTTTGTCTTATCAACTACTGTTTGATGTTGTTCGTTATAAATTGGATTTTCCCAATCGTGTCCACATTATCATGGGAAATCATGATATCGCTTTCATCAATAATAAGAAAGTAATGAGAAATGGCAAAGAAATGAATCGTTCAATGCGGTCGGCTTTGGACAGGGAATTCGGGCAAAGTAGTCCCAACGTTAAACTGGCAATAAAACAATTTCTATTTTCGCAACCCTTGGCGGTCAAATGTGATAACAGAATGTGGTTATCACATTCGCTACCAAGTGATCGTTACCTTGGCAAGTTCGACCAGAAGGTTCTATATAGGCAATTGAGAAACGAGGATGTGGCAAGATTAGGTTCAGCTTACCTTCTAACTTGGGGCAGAAAACACAGCCAATCTTTACTCGATAGCCTGGCTAAACTTTTTGACGTTGATGTCTTTATTCTTGGCCATCAACCACAAGAGCAAGGATGGAGCCAGGCAGGGGATAATTTGATAATTGTTGCATCTGACCACAATCACGGCTGTTTGCTGCCGACCAATCTGGCAAAACCTTACACTGTTCAAGAGTTAATTGGTTCTATAGTAATGTTGAGTTCCATATCTTGAGCAGTGAAATCGGCAATACAACAAATGGTATTTTGCTTATGACCGGAATTGTGAAATATGAGAATAAAATATTATCGAAAAACGATAATAGAGTTTTGCAAATAAAAGCAGTGTTAAAAATTAGTTTGTATTTGAAAATCACTTAAAAGAGGAAGTTGTGCTATGAGTACTAAAATTATTGATAAAGAGAAACGCGAATATATATTCGGTCCGGTTCCGTCGAGAAGGTTAGGACGTTCGCTGGGAGTCGATTTGGTGCCCTTTAAGACATGCAGTTATGATTGTATATACTGTCAACTCGGAAGGACTACCAGCAAAACAACCAAAAGGAAAGAATGGGTACCGATTGATATTGTTACCAAGCAACTCAAAGAAAAGCTTGACTCCAAGCCCGATTATATAACCTTATCCGGTTCAGGCGAGCCGACACTATACTTGCGGCTTGAAGAGCTTATCTCCAGAATTAAAGACATTACTGATATTCCAGTAGCAGTACTTACCAATGGTTCATTGTTATGGCTGCCGGAAGTAAGAGATGCTTTGAAATCTGCGGATATGGTTGTTCCATCGCTTGATGCGGGAAGCAGCCAGATGTTTCAATATGTCAACAGACCCCATAGCGATATTACATTCAGCAAAATGCTTCAAGGTCTTGTGGAATTCCGTAAGGATTATAACGGTCAATATTGGTTAGAGGTATTTCTGTTGGCAGGAGTTACGACAACAGAGATGGAAATCAACAGGCTAAAAACATGTATAGCTGCCATACAACCAGACTTAGTTCAGATTAATACTGTTACTCGTCCACCTGCTGAAAATTTTGCGGAACCAGTTCCCCAAAAACAATTGGAACAAATAACTGCCAAGCTATACAAAAAAGCAGAAGTTATTGCTGACTACAAGGATGTTCATAAAGAAAAGGACTTTACCGCCAGACGTGAAGATATATTGACACTGCTGCAGCGCCGGCCTTGTTCAATTGAGGATGTCGCAGCAGGTCTTGGTCTTCATCGAAACGAAGTTGTTAAGTACATAGAAGAATTATCTACTGAAGGCAAAATCGAGGCAAAGCCGCAAAATCAGCAGCTTTATTACAAAGCTACAGTTTAATAATAGCTCGGAATATGAAAGGACTAAAAAGCTGATGTCTGAAGAAATTATGATGACGCCTATCGGTTTTATACATTCGCCTTATAAGCAAGTTAAAGACATGCCGATCCAGGGTAAGTTTAAGACCGGTGTTCAGGCATGGATTGAATTAAAAGAAGAATACCGTGCAGGACTTAAGGATTTAGACGGTTTCAGTCATGTTATTATCATTTATTATTTCCATAAGTCAGAAAAAACAGAAATTGAAGGCAAACCATTTTTAGAAGATGAAAAGCACGGCATATTTGCCATAAGAAGCCCACATCGGCCTAACCATATTGGTTTATCTGTGATAAAAATTGAGAAAATTGAGGCCAATAAGTTACATTTCAGCGAGGTTGACGTTTTAGATGGCACGCCTGTATTGGACATAAAACCTTATGTCAAACATTTTGATACCAGAGATAACACCGTTTCAGGCTGGCTGGATAAGCATTTCCAAAATACTGACATGCCGGACAAAACTATTTTGAAGTAAGTTAATACACAACAAAACAAGGAGACAGTAGTATGGCACAATTAACAGTTGAAGTTAAAAAAGCAGTATCGCAACAAGAAGTTTTTCCTGTAGCCACAAGTAATCAAGACAGAATTCCCAATGTCGTATATATCAAATATTTGAAGGTTATTGATGACCAAACGATTTTGATCGCAGATAACTATCTTAACAAAACCCGGGATAATATCTTAAACAACGGCAAAATTGCTTTTGTCGTTCTCGATGGTGATAAAGGTTCTTACCAGATAAAAGGTACAGCAGAGAGGTTTGAAAAAGGTTCCATGTATGACGAAGTCCGAAACTGGGTACCTGAAAGATTACCGAGAACTGCTGCTGTCGTAATGAATGTAGAGGAAATATATAACGGGGCAGAAAGGATTTCTTAAAAAAAGCGTTTTATGAACATCAGTAAGATTTTAGCCGTGTGAAGCAAAAAAATATAAAATTCTTTGAAAATTTCATATTTTAGACTTGCGCCATCCGGTATTATGTGTATAGTTTAGCATAATGCACTTAAATGCTAAACAAAA
>Ga0180438_10005631_pt1 | contig 17308 bp, 11 predicted proteins | sample SS_ome_12_FD_132455 | JGI IMG/M metagenome (GOLD analysis project Ga0180438, IMG submission 132455) | Hypersaline lake sediment archaeal communities from the Salton Sea, California, USA - SS_3_D_2 metaG | ecosystem: Environmental > Aquatic > Non-marine Saline and Alkaline > Hypersaline >...
ACTTTATTAGAAATATGTTTAAATTCCTTTATAACATTATTCATCCCATATATAAAACGTATATATATATTATGCTTTTTAAGTTAATTTTAGGTTGTGATTTTTGTGTATTTTTTCGTCAGTTCTCTGGTAGAAACACATTGATACCTGAATTTGTATACAATAGAAAATTTCCATCATCTATCTCTAGCATCACACTGTAGTTTAGTCCCGAGTTAGACATGTATGAAATTAGCCAATGGAAGAAGCTGTTAGGAACGCTCATCTGAACACTGAATGTTACAGGACCTGCGTAATACATCATATTGTCAATCTGCTCATCGGTCATGTTAAAATAACCGTAAACTGGTTGATCGAACATATGACCAGCTTTTAGTTCATCCCACATCTGTTCGATAAACCATGTATCGAAACTGAAAATGTTGACACACATTACATAACGTGAATAAATTGCCATAGGTTAGTTTAACTTAATTATAATATGAAACTTTTATCTTCATTTTTTTATTTAGACATGAAATTCTGAAAAATGTAAACGATAATGTCTTTTGCCAAATGTTTCTGTTTCAACAAACACCACAATTGACATATTCTTTTACGTGTTGTTATCTCATATGTGAATAGATTTATTGACATATTTGTGAAATGTATCTGTCTACATCTCAAATTTGAATTGTCAATAACTGAATTCACTCTCAAATTTGGATTTAATGACAAATGATAATTATCCCATGGAAAATCTGGATGATCCTTCACAAACTTCATGGTTACACATGGATGTTCTGACAGAGTCTTCCAACTGAAATACTCTTGGGGTATCATGAGGATGTGTTTCTGTGTCAAATTTGGATTCTTTGAGAAGGCTATCTCATGTTCAACATAATTTGCAATCATTATTCTCCTCTTCAGAATGAAATCTATACTGATATTCTTGTGTTCTATCACATGACAAACAGCTTCATCATTCAACCATCCTCTAGAAAGGAACATATCATAATGGTCTTCTGAAAAATCATCTTTCTGTACAATTACACTTATATCATTCAACTCATTCAATACATTGTCATGTTCAGAAATAGTTCTCAATATTTTATTTACAGTAAGAGTCGGATTTTCCAACACTCCTTGTACAAAACAACTTCTTTCCCATATATTGATTTCATCATTGAATTCATCATCATACACTGTTATACCTTGATTCTTAATATCTTCCCAGTCTATTCCAGGATTCTTGCTTAACGAACACATATTCCAACTACCTTTCTTGATAGGACATGACATAATATTTGCCGAAAATATATCAAACGTTATGTTTGGATTCTCTGAAATATATGTTAAATTCCAATCGTATTTATCAAATGTTTTCATGATAATATCCCATGTAATACATGGGTGTTTTGACAAATTATCCCAATCCCATTTCAATCCAATATGTTTCTGAACAAATTCCCAAGTTAAATTGGGATTCTCTGAAACAGCATACCATCTCCATGGTAAATTCATATTGTTCTCGATTTCTTTCATTCCAATACATTCATTCTTCGATATCTCTCCCCAATCCCAGTATTTCCTCATATTTGGAAATTCATAATAAAGTTTCAAAAGTGGATTAACACACTTTTTTTTTGGAAGATCATTGGGATCAACACTCCGAGATCTTCGATTACGCACGATTTGCATAAATTTCATGATATAAGAAAAAAATCTCTCATATCATACTTTTTAAAAATCATATTTTTTTTCGCACCACATGTAGAATAAAGTTAACATTTATTTCCTTTTATCCAACTTTTCATCCAATGGTGCGTTGCATAAGCGTTAGCCAACTGCTCTTTACCTTTCAGGTAGAGTTTGCCTTTATTTGGTATTTTACTATCATTCATTGCACATTCTGGATAGAAAACTGGTGACGCATATATGTTTGTATCAGAAGGTTTCAATTTCTTTATAACATTAGTTATCATCTTTGGTCCAGTTAAGGTTGGAGCTACTGCATATGGCATTCTCATTGTTCTTTTGTATATCTCTCTCATAAAATGAACGAATAGTGGGTTTCTAGGGACAGATCCAAACAGTGCGTTGCAAACAACATTCTTACCATTCCAATGTTCTTTGGGTTCTAAACCGAAGAAACATTTATCATTCTCTATTAAACTTTCTAAACTTTTCAGACACTCAAAATCAAGATCTGCATAAACTCCTCCATGAATGTAAACAATACAGTATCTAGCAAAATCCGCACGATATATAGGTCTACTATATGAATCATATATCTTCAAAAACTTTGGAAAATACTGTTTGACGAGATTTCTATTATCCTCATCTGTCCAAAGCCTGTGCTCCCAATCGGGATTCTTCTCTTTCCAACTATCAACCCATTTTTGACACTTCAGTGGTATATCCCTCGTCTTCCACGTCTGATGAATGATTTTAGGTATCTTCATATACCTTTCAATAAATAAAAATACGCACTTTTATCCGAAACGCAAAAAAAGTGTTTACTAATAGTATATGTTATACCTTATATTCATTCTCTTCGCAATAACTTTATCAATAATCTATTACATCATCAAAAACAGAGACTGCAAATTGAGCATGTACTTCTTAGGTGTTATTGGTATTCTTTCACTCTTTGAACTATCAATTTTCATCTATTACGCACAAAAAGGTGAAACAGTCTGCCAAACAACAAAACGCCTAATATGCTGATAATTTTTTGCCAATGCGTTTTTCAAAGTTTAATCTATTTTTTTTTTTGCCAATGCTTTTTTTCTAAAAAAGCATGTATTAATTATAAGCTTATCTATTATAATTAATAATTTTAATAAGGCTCGACTGGGATTTGAACCCAGAACCTTTTGGTTAACAGCCAAACGCACAACCAGACCGTGCTCCCGAGCCACGGTTGAGTATCATAGGACACAACAACCTTCTTATGAATATGTTGGATATTATCTCTTTAAGTATTTTTAATTATTCAATAAAAGTATTAAACCACCAATAACACTTGCATTCAAAAGAATTCGTGACATGTCATCGTGATGGTATAAAAGTGTTGCCAAAACAGTGAATCCGATCAATGTGTACAATGACCAATCGTTAATTTTGTCAGTTGTTTCATCTCTTGGTGCAATATTTGTGTAAACAACAAGAACAGGACAGATAAGTTCTACCAAGATAACAAGAACAATTACAAGGACATAGAAGTGCATTGGAATCTTCTTGAGCATTTTTCCTGCAAGACCCTTAGCCAACTTGTTGACGTTAGGTATCTTGTTCATACCGGCGACGAAGAAGAAGAGGAGGACTAAAACAGATGCGAGTAATCTACGGGTTAACATTTATTATAAGGTTAGATATTTTTTTGGCAAAAAAATGATTTAAAGCGGTGCGTATTTTAAATGCAACTTTATAAAAAAATAAAATACTTGAAAGAAAATAATACAATATTGTATATGAAATATAATTTTTGCTCGTTATTTATATTTCATGATAAATAAAACAAATACAATGCTAACTCAAAAAGAGGAAACTGAATGGTGTATTGTATTAAATAATCAACGTTAAACTATTGTTTAACTTTAGATGGAAAGTTAAATAGTCGCAGATAGGATTATATTTATACCATCAATTTATATAATAAATATACTCTGAACTAGAAAATTTAGACAAAGACATTAATATGGATGATGGGGAAAAATATCCTTTGTGAGATAATTAAAATGCAAAAGAACTACTCAAATGTTTTTTTCCAATGAATAAAACTGGTTAAAGAGTTGTTTGATTTATTTATAAAATTTAGACGAGATGAATAAAGATTATGTGTTGAAGATTGATTTTAGGGAGAAAGATTTAGTGAACTATTTCGACAGTTGTCAGGAGGTGAATTATACAAAAGATAGTTTAGATTTGGGTGATATTGTATTCGAACATGTTGGAGGTGATGTATTAATTGTTATTGAGAGAAAGAAGATACCTGATTTATCAAATTCTATATATGATGGTAGATATAAAGAACAGAAGAAGAGAATGAAGGATGCGTTACATAAGAATGTGAGAAAGGTTTATTTGATAGAAGGTAATGATTTGAGAGGTACAAAACTGAATATGAAAACTTTCATTGGAGTGAAGATAAATACAATGATGAGAGATAATATACATGTTGTTCATGTTGATAAATTTGAACAGACAGTAACTTTCATTAAAAATGTCTATTCACGACTCGAAAAATACGCAAAAGATATGCACAAAGAGGTTGCTACTGATGAAGGTGGTGATAGTTGTTACAGTGCAGTTTGTACAATAAATAAGAAGAAGAATTTAACACCAGATGTTTATAAAATTATTCAATTCCAACAGATACCGAGTGTATCGAACGTTGTTGCAAAGCTTATTGTTGAAAATATCGGTAGTTTAGCAAATATTTACAAAAAGTATGTGGATGAAGATAGCAAAAAACAGTTGATCAAAGATATAAGTGAATTAAAATATGGAGAGAAGATGAGACGTGTCGGACCAAAAACAGCTGAGAAAATTGTTACGTATATTTTTTGATTTATCCACGTTGAAATACATATTTTATCCAAGGTTCTCCTCTTGCTCTTTTTCCTGCCTCTACATAACGTAATCTTAGTGCTTTATTTCTATCAAGAGGCAATAGTCCACGAATGGTTTTATATGGAGGTTGAATAATAATATTACCAGATGCATCTTTCATGATATTATTCGATATATCTGTTTTTTCCATAATTATATACTCATATATAAATTATTTTTATATGTTTTTCAAAAAATTTTTGTGATCACTGCATAATGATCGGATATCTGTTCAAAATAACCAACTTTATCAATCTTTATTGGATCAACTTTGGATTCTATTTTGTCGAACTCCAAAGTTGGTAAATTGTATATAATACCATCAAATCTTTGAACCTCATTTGTACCATGTCTCTTAAATGTGTATACGTCATTCAACATTGTATCTTTGAATGGATCTGTATAACCTCGGAATTTTTTTTGAATGTACTTCCATAGTTTCAAATCAGCATTGAAATCACCTGTTATCATTGTATCTGTGTCATATAGACCGTTTTTATTGAGATAATCGTATATCTCATCTATCTGTTTGTATCTGATACCGTTTTGATTCTCTGATATACCAGATTGCAAATGAATATCAATAACTGTTAATTGCTTATTTTTATAGTTCAACTTTACAACAACAAATCCACAATTACTTAACACATTTGGAAAATACATATCTGTTTTATAATGCACAAATTCAGTCTCTATTATCGGATATTTTGACATAACGCACAATCCACATGATGTAAAAGTTCTACATGTTCTAGTCTCTGTCGGCATAAACAAATAATAGTTATTCTCCATAGAAAATTCCTTGATTTTGGACAATCTTGATGAAATAGAATCAGAAAAGACCTCTTGTAAACAGATAATATCATACTTCTCACTCTTAATATGTTCTAGAAGTAGATCTAATCTTGTATCTTTGTAATCACCTGATAAAATATCCTTAAATTTAATATCACCTTTCCAATAACTTTTGAAAGATGTGTAATATGAATTTACTAATGTTGGTCTTAAAAACATATTGAGAGTTAAAACTTTCATTATATATAGTATCCATGATATTTTTTATATTATAATAAAAAAGATTCAAATAAACTCGTAGTATTCACAATAAAGATTGTACAAAACCTTTTCGTAATCTCCATCAAGCTCTATTTCTTCCAGAAGAAGAGATACAGTATCATCGAACCAATTAATGCATTTTTTAATGTTATTTTCATCGTAATGCTCTACCAGCCACTTTTTGAACCATTCTGGTTGCGAACGCCTGATTTCTTTAAAAAGTTCAGATGTTAACATGATACCATCATAGTCCAAAAAATATGTTTCTGGGTCTTTGGGAAGTTCCTTAAGAGTTTCAATAATAGATTTTTCACCGCACACAATCAACTTACATCTCAATAACTGTTATGCAATTTGTATCATTTTTTTTGGGAAACATACAACATTGTTGCGTAATCGGTTCAATACGACGCTCAATCAGTATTATTTTATCTATTAGAAAACCAGTTTGACCAAAATAGAAAACAATATCTGCGTTATCACAATCGTTCCCCAGTTGTGAATAATGTTTCTTCATTTCAATTGGTTTCGAAGTCTTTTCACCTAGTTGCTGGATATAATCGAAGTAACCTATTTGCGTAGTGTGTTTATCAGACATGTTCCATTATATGTATGATAATTATAAAAAAAAAATAATTGTTCAATTTTTTTTATTCGTAAAAAATTACACAGAAGTGGTAACGGCAGTGACAATTTTTTATTCACACCAAATGTGAATGTGTCTTAACAATCTTACACCAATCATCTTTCTTGATCTTTTTTATCAAAAAATTATCCCTCTCATTGTTACTCTTCAGTTTGGCATATATTCCAGACAGTATCTTTCCTTGCTTCTGTTTACCTGGTTTCAACTTCGCAATGTATTTGTATTTACTCTTCATATCTCTATATGGTCCTGTAATAGGTACACATCCAACAATCTCCTCTGTGTTGTTATCAGGATTTGTTACAAACTTCTTTGTACGTGTAACAAAGAGAGGTGCTACTCCCAACTCCAATCTCGCTTCTGGTAAATAGTTCTTCTTACCACGAATCATAAAACTACCCTTATTAATGTACTCTCCTGTAGGTGCAGTCTTACTTACTTGATCACTGTTCACATAGTATGAGTTCTCTGCTCTAGCAACTTTCCAATTTGGACTCATACAGACCAAGAAATCACCTGCTCTCAACAGAATGTTGATCGGTATCTCCTCAAATGTATTTGTCAGGCATTTAACGATCATAGATGGTGAACCATAAAAGTCTCCATGTAGGTATATATCACCTTTTGACATGTGTTTTTTGACAATCTCTTCATTCTGATCTGCATTTTTACCACAGATTGCCAAGTATTTGTTGTCAAACATATACCAATTGTACGTCTGAAACCAAAAAGTCATCTCCTCATATGGAAACACTTTTGGTTCAGCTTGTTTTGCCTCTTTCTTATCCATCTTCTTCAATTTATCCAATGCCTTTGTGCCTTCTATTACACTCTTTTGGTACTTTTTGTTGATTCTCTTCTTATTGCCAAAGTACTTATCACCATTAGCATATGCTGATATGTTACAATCTATCTCAACGTTCTTGCCAATTATCATGGTGTGTGTTTTTGGGTTGTATTTGATACCATTCTCTTTCATATAATCCGTGATTTGTCTACGACTCACACTATTAGCAGTGTTTATGAGTTCTGTAACATAATCGATATTATTATATATCCACTCTCCAGAACTCTCATTCTTCTCCATCTTCTTCTCCATCCCTTTAACACGTTTATCCAAATCCTTCTTTGCACGGTCATACTTTGTCGTTTCCTTATTCTTCTTACCCTTCTTGGTTATTACTTGTTCAGTTCTCTCTTCATTTATAAAGAACTGTCTGAGAGCATCATCAAAACTGTCAAACTCTTGTGTATTTGTCATATTATCAGGTTTAAATGGAGAGAAAGTAGTACCATTTGTTATATAACCCTTGTAATGTTCAGTATTTACGAGTGTTTTGTAGTCCTCTTCCGGATTTTTGAACAGTTTGTTGAACTGTGGACCGAGATTCGTATAATCGATCTGTTCAAACTGCTCTTTTGGATACTGTTTTCCAACACTAATATCAAGATTATCACTGACATATCGTCTCTGGAGTGTGACAATTTTATAAGCGTTATCGGTTAGAATAATATTACCAGTAGAGTATATTTCGAATATGATATGATAAGCGTATTCGTTTTCACCAAACTGAAAGTCGACTATTCTGTCCATACCTAGCTGAGTGATGGATATGAGTCGCTTGTTGTTCATGTGTTTACGGAGTTTGAGAGTGAATGTTGATGGCATTTGTTTACACTCTTGTGGTTTGTCATTGATTGTATGAAATCTGAAACCTGATGTAAGTTTTATAAATATTTTTTCTTTGTCATGAGTGAGTTTCAGAATTATAATCTTTGAATTTATTTCATAGATATTTGTAAGTCTTGAGTTCAAAAACTTAGAACAATTTTTGACTTCAGCAAGAATATCAAGATTAGTAAATTTGATCTTCATTGTATTTATTGTTTATGAAATATTTCTCTAAGTTTTTTGAAATCATTTTTAGATTTTTTATTATGAAATTTTTTTTTTTAATTGTTTATTAACAATGTAGTTTACCAACTTAGTTGGAAGGACAGTGAGTATGTTTATTTGTTCTAAACTCACCACCCGTCGCCAGTCACAAATGCGATAGCGTGTCTCATCTTGCGACGTGCTTGTTTCTTTCGCATATCTTCCGGCTTCAAGCCACGAGTAATCGTGTGAGCCGCTTCATACTCTTCAAGCTTTCGCTCTGCCTTGTCCTCCGCCTTGCGTTGACGATGGGCAAAATCTAGGCGAGACTCGCAAGCCTTCTTCTGGATAGTGTCTGCACCTCGTGCACGTCCATAACCCAATCCGTCAGGTGTAATCTTCTTGTTCTTTCCACGAAGACGGTTGCTATTGCTACCAATCTCCACAGATTCACGTCCGACGAATGCTCTGCAAAATGTTGAGGCAGTCACCACTTGGATCTTGATGTCACCAGAAGACAGAGTCTTGGGTTTGCACCCGAGCATTTGCAACTCACTGTTGTTGAAGATGTATGTTGTTCCGTTGTTTCCAGCTAATGTTGCCTTCATACCAAACACCTCCATATTGGATTTCACCCTCAGCTTTGCCTTTCCACTTCTCTTGTGTTCTGGCAATGTAGCCGAGATGTATCCAGAACATCCTCCTGCAATGTCTCGTGCAGGTGAAGTCCCGACCATCGCGGTGTATGCTGCGTCGATCTCTGGCGTGTTGCACTCACTGTGTCCTTGTCGGAGCTTCACACATGTACAAGCTCCAGTGACACCAGAAGTCGTACTGTCGAAGACCACCTTCGTAATCCTGGCAAATGCCCTCGACAACTTGGTAGATTTCTGACCCGTTGCATCGACAACAGCAATGCTCTTCTCACCACCATGTTTGACAGCAAAGTAGAGCAGTGTTCTCTGTTTGATACTAGCGTATCCCACCAAAATACCAACCCATTCAGGCCAATCGCTCCATGAGAAGCCATTGCCAACAACTGGTTTGGTATGAGTTATGTCATCAGTATCATCTTCGTCGCACCCTTCATCCATAAGGATTTGGATGTGTTCATTCCACTTTTCCGACATAACATCCTGAAGCTCTTCTCTCTTCTTGTCAATTCGTTCACCTAGTCCACTGTTGTCCACCTCACGCTGAGGCAGTCGTGTAGGTTTGTTGATCCCAGTACCACCGTAGAAACGATAGGAGCTGAGAGCAAGGCTACGCTTGTCACGAAGAGATGTGAGCTCACGGTGAGCACTGGTAATCCTCTTGATTGCCATGTCCAACTCAACAAGCTTTTGCTTCTCCTTCTTGACCAACTTACCAGTCGCATTCAGCCGGTTCATCTTAGCGACACCACCAAGTTCTTCGAATTTGGTCTTCACATTTTGTACGGCTATACTTGCTGCTGAAATCTGTTGGTCAAGAGATCTGATTTTCTCCTCTAAGTTTTTCAGAGTTGATTCTTTGTCGAACTCAAAAATAGCAGACGTTGCTACTAATTTACGACCAGCAGTGAATGGATCTTCTCTTCCGTGGAAGAGTTGTTCAACATCCTCTGTCTCAGCCAAAGCATCAAACCGATTTGTAGAACGAGTATTTCTACTGTTCTGTTGTTTCGGATTGACATGGCGAACCTGATAAACATTCTCGAGGAATTCAAAATGCGACGGACCATCAGCTGCAGTTTGTACCGCAATCCTGACAGTCAATGGCATCTTCTTGACATCAAAATAAAGATTTTTCATACCCAAAAGAGCACTAATCATCTTCGTTGCACCAAACATTCGACCGTTCTGTCGTGGTTCGAATTCCTTTGAACTCAATTCGTTCCACTTCTCAAACTGGTCTCGCAGTAAAATGATGATATTTCCCATGCAATTCAAAGCTGCATTCACGGCAATATTGCCCGATTGAGCAAGTGCCTGAACCAACACAGCCAGTTTGACCTGAATGGGATGCTTTTCCAATTCCAAGCCTCTCGATTTGACAATTTTGTGTTTCAAGCAGAGTGTGTTGTAACGCTCCACAAGAGCACATATCGTGTCGGGAAGCTCGTATCGTGTAGCCTCAATATCTGGATGAAGAGCTCCATACAAGGCATAGTATACCTTGTGTGTAATTTGTTTGACAATCGCCGCATTGTAAGCGGGGTCAACCTCCTCAAGAGCCTCCAAAATCTCCAAATTGTTAGAAGCATCTTCCATTGTATCAATGTCTCCTCCCTCTTCTGCTTCCTTAAATCGTTGATTCTCAGTAGCGAGGTCGCAGGTAACTGCCACAACAAGACTCCGTTGAGCTGAAGCGACGACACCCTTTGCTGTATCTACGAAAGCGAGTGCTTTCTCCACAGTTTGCTTGGTGTCTTCAACTTTTTGCTCTAAGTTTTGACCAGTCATGTTGTACAGCAAATTCTTTAGTTTGAGACAGGCAAAGATGCCTGCCAAAGCCTTCCAGAACTTGGAATGAGACAACTCCTGGAGATACTTGTTTTTAGCAAGTTTCCTCAAAGATTGCATCACACCATTAACATTCTCAACTTTGAAGAAGAGAGCATCGCACTGTTCGGCAGAAAGTGCATGTGTATCATAAATGTACTCATCATAACCATCAAAATCGGTGAACTTCAGTTTGCTGAGGGCTTCGTAGAATCCACGTCCCGTTTTTTTGGGAAAAGTATTCATGAAGCCATCAGGTAGTGCAGGGATTTCGTCAGATTTCAAGTCAACCACTTTACCTACCAAACCAGTAAGCTTCTTCCAGACAGTGTTGTCCAGACGAAATCCATCGAATCCGTTTTTCGTGTATATATTAAGCCGTGCCTGAGCCTTCTTCACATCAACATGTGCTTTGTGACTCCAATTGCATGCTTTCTGATAAGCCTCGTCAGCACTCATAAGAGCTTTGACAAGTCCATGATAACAAAGACCTTGGACGCCCATCTGCTTCATGCGTGTGATGATTTCCAATGCTTCTTCATAAGCACTGATCTCGTCCTTTGTACGTTTGAGCTTATCCTCACACGCTTCGACAACAGACTCAGACTCCTTCAGTTTTGTAGTCAAATCCTTGACCTTCTTACAAAGGTCATCACGCTTTTTTTCCAACTCATTGAACTCCTTTCTCTCCACATTGAGAGTTACATTGAGTTCCCCATGATGATCCTCAAGAACACTGATCAACTCAGGGAGATTTTTGACATCCGTAAGGATTACATCGACCTCCCGAAATTGTTTTTTGATATCTTCAAGATCTCTGGCATTGTAGCTGAACTTAGCGTCAATATCATTCTTGATTATTTTAACGTCTTTTTTTAATCGTCTTCGGGCCTTCCGTGCTTTCTTTCGACTTTTTTTATTACCCGCTTTAATCATATCTGATACCAGATTCTTCAACTTATCGTTGAGTTCCTTAAACCCATGCGTTGCATAAAGCTCCGCAATCTGTGTCTTGAGGAATTTACTCTTTTCCTTGATAGTGTCAAGGTCGTAAGCTCCAATCTGAACCTCAACAGTCGCAAGTTCACCCTCAAGATCAACAAGTTTCTCGTACATCTCATGTGAAGGAGTGATCCTGATGATCTTCTTCTCCAGATTAGCTACAAGAGACTTGAGAGATCCAAGACCTTTGCTTGATCGACAGTTGTCGAGAGTCTGATAGAGCGGTTTGTAAATTGTGCTCAATGTCTGTTGAAGAGAGCTGGAAAACATTGTCACTGCATTCGTGCAGGAAATTTTCTCCATGTCACTCTCATTCAACTTTGCTCCGTGCAGGGGAGGGAAGTCATTTCCATAACATCTACTCGACCCTGTAACAGATTGAACACGCAACTTAAAATCATCACCGAAAATCTGTCGAATGACACCCAACTTAGATGCTGTATACTCAGACATCAGTTTCGGATCAGAAATGTTGTAAGTTTTACCAACAGATACATTGTACCTCTTGATTGTTATCTCCTTCACTCGCTCCAAAAGCCAAGCATCAAAATCGACACCAGCTGGTGGATTGAATGATGGATGAACAGTATCGTGCTGGGGTAGCTGAGACATCATGGATTTGTAGGTGTCGAGTGCCTCCTGAAAAGTCATTCCAGAGGACATGGACTCGAACACCTTCACAACCCATGACGGATCAAGAAGTTCATTCAACCTCCCCAAAAAAGTTTCCTGTTTCTTGCGAACTAACTTTTTGATCGACGAAACGATTCCCCAATTGTCTCGTGTGCCCGTGCCGAATATTTCATCGACAATCTCCAAATGAATGTCCATTGGATCTGTGCAGTCGTCACTTAGAACAAAAATCGCATCAGCCTTCTCGCTGTCTACCGACTTGCTCCTCAGACGATTCAACTTCTTTTTCGCAGCTGAAACAGCCGCTTTATCTGAAGTGTACACAACCAACAAACGTTCCAACTCTTTGAGCTCACATAACAACTTGGTAACCTCGCCAATGCGTCGTTCCTCGAAATTTGTTCCCTTTTTTGCAGAAAAATGGTTGACAAAAATCTGCACAAGACGTTGGTCCATATTTTTAAGTCCTTTATTTTTGAGATCTTCTTGGACACCACGAAAATCGTTCATCACACCCATGGTATGCCGTGGAATCTGGAGGGCGTAGATCTCTTCCTGGCTCAAAGAGCCAATGTAATCGACCAACACCGTAACCTCTTGATTGTTCGACTTCCTAAGAGCGGACATACATCGTTTGCTGAAATTCTGCAACTGTTTACAGAAGATGGAAAATATTTCCTTCCCCTTCCCCTTTTTCAAGAGGTCGCTGACAATCTTGGGTTTAATGAAAAATTTACGAACATTTTTGTTGTGCGAGTTTTCCAAGATAAAAGAAGCCTCGGATTTCTCCACAATGTGATCAAAAAAGTAGTACCTATCTTCTTTCTTACATTTAAGAAAAGAAGTTAAATTGTCATCATCTTTCGAATCGCCCTTGGTAGATTCGTCAACCACAACAGCAGGTTTCGCAACCTCTACAGGCTTAAGCTTCACAGTCGTCGCAACCACAATAGGCTCTGCATCCTTTACAGACGCAACTTGTGCCTCTTGTGTAGCTTTAGCTGCTTTAGCTTTAGCCGCCAAAATAACAGCCTTCCGTCTCTGTGCCGCAGTCGTCATAGCCACCGGAGCAGCCGCAACAGACTGTTGCACAGATCGAGATGGTTGTTTTCGTCGCTGCACAGCAGGAGTATTGCTACCACCTGCATTGTGTCTATAACGACGAGTTTGCCTCTTTACACCGCTACCAGTTGGTGGGTGCACAGAAGCAGAAGAACCACGAGGGTTCTGTTCAACAGTTCTACGAGAAGTACTCATTTTCTTGTTGTTGTTCCCGTTGCGGTGGGTAACATTCCCGTTTTGCCTCCTTGCACCGCTACCAGTTGGTGGGTGCACAAAAGCAGAAGAACCACGAGGGTTCTGTTCAACAGTTCCACGAGAAGTACTCATTTTCTTGTTGTTGATCCCGTTAAGGATGACCACCCTAACCAAGTAAAGAGTCAAAGTTTATAGTAATAAAACTATACAAATAACTCAATCCATGGCATAGTAGTCTGCATACCACCCTGCACCCTCTACACCAGCATAACTAGTGCTCCAATACACATTATGTATTTTTTTTACTCATATTTTTTTGCATCATTTTTTTTATGAAAATAATCTAAGTTTTAATGTTATGAAAATTTTTTATTTGTAGGGTAATTATTAACCCTTTCCCGCAAGTCAAAATTAACTGTACGGATGATTCAAATTTGTCCGTTATCAGTAGGATGAATCATATACTATATAACCTACTGTTGATGAATGTTCATCAATCAAATGCTGTCGATCCATGCAATAGAAACACCTTTTTTAGTGTACAATGCACTGCGACCGTTCCTTCCCCCACGCTCTCGTTGGGGTGGGCTACGATCACTACGGGCATTGCCACTACGGCTGGTGTTACGTCCACGACTACCGCCGTTTCCACGTGCACCTCGTCGCATCCGTGCTTTCTTTTGCTCTCGCTTGGTTGCTTCCTCTGCAGTTTTCTCCAATTGTTTGCGAGCATCTTCGTACATTTCCTCCAACTGTTTGCGAACGTCGCTGTCCTTGTTCTGTACACGAATATACGCGGTTGTTGCAATCATCATCAACTCCTCGATTTTAATCAATCCTTCAACCCACATCTCTTCGTACCAGAAATCTCTCTTTCGAATAATCTCCTTCGGTGTCAAATCAGATTTACCCATGCGGTTTTCATCAAAATCCTTCATGGATTCCTTAGCTGATGAAAGTTCAGATCTAAACTGATTGAGTTCCGATAATCGTCCATTGCGATCATTTGAGTCAATTTCCTTAGAATCAACACATGCATCAACCTTTATCTGCATATTGATACAGTGTCTGCGAGCACGAATGTACTCACCGAGTGCATTCTCCACGTTATTCCTCAGCAAATCTGTTGTCCTTTTGACAGACTTCTTTGCCTTCTTATCCTTCTTTGAAGATTCTTTCTGCTCAGACTTACGCTCAACTGAGTCCACAAACTGTTTGTATTTGTCCATGGATTCATCTAGTTTCTTCTTTGCATCTTCACATAAGTCTTTTGCTTTCTTAAAATTTCGGTCCGCAATGTCTTTGCTGGTGAGCATAGTTACTGTGCGTTGTCGCTGATGTTCAGCTACCTCGCCGGAGATTGTCCTGCAAAACATGTATGTTCCAGTACGATTGCCCTGTGCAACATGTCCTCCCTCACGTTTGTTCTCTTGGTAGTATTTCTTGACATATTCCTTTCCTTGTTCATAAGGAAGGAAAGTGCCAGTGACTGGTTTTTCCGACGAAAGCTCTGACGGCAAACAATTTTTGATAACATCTTGTGCATCTTTAAGACCCATAAATTTCGACTTATTACTAACACCAGAAATAAGTGGTTCATAGATCTCTTTCACGTAACTATCTTCTGCTAGTGCGTCGTAGTCAACAACACATGAAACAACCTCTCCAGATTTACACTTCCCATAAGGTTTTGTCTTAAGGTTCTTCGTGCTGAAGTCAATACGAACAACGCGCATGTCTGGCTCAAGAGCAATAGTCGCCGTGGTCGTTTTTCTACCCGTACGCAGGTGTAACAGACAGCCGATTTTGACATCGACGCCAGTCAGATCCATTTCAGATCCCTTCTTCTTCTTCTTCTTCTTGCGTTCTTTCGTAGAAACATTTCCACCCCGTTTGTTCAGACGTCCTCCCTTGGGAACAACCTCTTCAAACACTGAACGATCAAGCTGATATCCTAACTGGAGTGTTCGACATTTAACTAATTTACTGTTTGCAAGTTCTTTCGCTTTAGAACTGAGCTTCTTTGCAAGTTCTTTTGCCTCAGAAATGAGTCGCCGTGTAGTTGGTGAATGCGAACGCCAGAAGCGTTGCAAGACCTCAACCGATGTCAGCGACGAAGAATATTGCTTTTGGCAACGAATGCGTTGGCAGAAACCAGTGATGGTTCGACCAGCATATAATTTCACCAGCATTTGTCGACGAGATGAAACCCGACGCCAGAAACACTGGATCACCAAATTGCTCCGCTTTTGCTTCAAAAAGCTCATGCGAACTCGGCACAAGACCAAAAATCGCCTAAGTTTTTGATCAGCTGCAAAGCTCCGTCGAGCGAGAGCACCCCTGCACAATTTTTGGATGACAATTGCTTTGCGATGACGCTTTGCCTTTGCCTTCCGTTGATTGCAGGTAGTAATCCCACTACTTTTTCGAACAAAAACACTGCTCGTCGCTACGGTGTCCAAATTGTATGAAACACCTCCGGTGAGAGCAGAAATTTCAATCCGACCAAAATCCAAAATTGATATCAACAATTTATTGCAACGATCCTGTTTTGCAAGAAACTCGCGACTCGCCTTCACACCAGATTTTGGTCCGGTGACAAAGTTAAGCCGATAATCGAGTGCAAGCAACAGGTTCAAACACTGCAACAAACGTGTCGGGTCGTTTTTGAACTGTTGTTGAGTCAAAAACCAGCGAACGAAAGTAGGAATGAATCCCACAATCTGCATATCGCCCTTGCACCACTTACAATGGTTGCACTTTCTGAAATGAAGCTGATAAGCTTTTGCAGTTTCGCATTCAACGGACTCTATTGGCTGTACCTGAACACACACCACCGTCTTTCCAGACGGTTCACGTAAATTTTCAGTTACCCAAGATCCTTGCAATTCTGCATTAGACGTAGCACCACTCAATGCAAGACCATATTTCTGCTCAGCATGATTCATCCTTTGCAATCGACGCTTCTCTTGTAGTTTTTGTTGAGCCACAAGGTTACGTGCCGAATCGCTACTAATCTCAAACAAGTTGGGAAAAGCCTTTAAGACAGTTTTCACACTTTTGCTGAAGTTGTCCCTGCAATATTTATGTGCCATGTGTGTGAATGCTTTGGCTGCACGTTTCAGTTGTGGTATATGGAACATGTGATAGAACCACGTTTCCGGGTTCATTCGTCCATTTGAACCACAACGGCATTTGATTCTCGCGTATGTTTCGACACAAGATTTCAAAACAGTCAGTTGTGTCTGAATAAAACCAGTGAAAAAAATCACTGCTTCAATCATCGTTAACTTCAATGCGTGCTCAACAACATTACCCAATGTAGAGTAATTTTTGCTACGCACAGGCAGGAAGTCGAGGACTTTACCCATTTGCGTCTTTGATACGCTGAAAGGCTTTGTCGATTCCGACTTCTTCTTTTTGGACAGCGGTTTCGGCTTAGTAGAAGAGAGTCCACCTTTCGGCTTCTTCTTGTTCTTCTTCACTTTCGTCCACTGTTCGGGTTGCTTCCTTACACCACTGCCATATGGCGGGTGCGCAGAAGCGGAGGACTCACAAAGAGTCCGATCAACTGATCCACAAGAAATACTCATTTCGTCAGATGGTGTCCCTTTAAAGGCGGACCGCTTCTCCTTCGCACTACGACCACTCTTTACAGAGCCAGTCGTAGCACTTCCATCTTTCGGGCGATGACGACCCTTTAACTTCTTCCTAGAAGAAGAGTTCGCACTACGACCACTCTTCACAGAGCTAGCCTTA
>Ga0180438_10005632_pt1 | contig 17307 bp, 12 predicted proteins | sample SS_ome_12_FD_132455 | JGI IMG/M metagenome (GOLD analysis project Ga0180438, IMG submission 132455) | Hypersaline lake sediment archaeal communities from the Salton Sea, California, USA - SS_3_D_2 metaG | ecosystem: Environmental > Aquatic > Non-marine Saline and Alkaline > Hypersaline >...
CATGGGAGTCGCTTACGCAAATTTAGGTGATGTGCGTAAATCTATTGAATGTTATCAAAACGCTGTAGAAATCAACCCACAGTATGAATTATCTTGGAATAATATGGCCCTCAATTACGCAAATTTAGGTGAACACAATAAGGCTGTGGAATGTTATCAGAAGGTCGTGGATCTTAACCCTGAAGATGCAGACACATTGTATAACTTGGGAAATTCTTACACAACATTAGAAGACTACAACAAAGCGTTAGAATGTTATCAAAAGTTACTGGAGATCAATCCTATGCATGTAGATTCATGGTTTAGCATGGGATTAACACAGTTCTATTTAAATGAATTTTACAATGCAATTGAGTGCTGGCAGAAAGCCGTAGAACTCAATCCCGAAAATATCAATGCGTGGTATAATATAGGCATTTCCTATACAGAGTTAGGTGAGTTTAGCAATGCCATTGACTCTTATAAAAATGCGGTGAAACTGAATCCTGAATACATTGATGCCTGGTATAGCTTAGGTAGTGCATATCAAAAGACAGAAGAGTATCAGACAGCAATTGAATGTTTTCAAAAAGTAGTGGAACTCAATCCTCAGCATACAGATGCATTGTTTGACATCGCCTTTAGTTATAATGAACTGAAAGATTACAACAAGGCAATTGAAAATTATAATCGAGTCATTGAGTTAACTGACAATGCTATAGCATTTTATAATATGGGCTGGGCTTATATAAGACTTGAACAAATGGATGACGCGTTAAAATGTTATTATAAGGCATTAGAAATCAGATCTGACTATGCTGATGCTTGGTTTCAGATTGGTTTTATTCTGAATGAATTAGAGAAATATGAAGATGCTATAGAGCCATATAAGAAGACTGTAGAATATGATCCTGATGATAAAGTCAATTGGAACAATCTAGGCTGGACTTACAAGGCTTTGATGCGCTATAACGAAGCCTTAGAATGCTACCGAAAAGCCTTAGAGTTAGATCCTGACTATAAAATCGCCCACTTTGATATGGGTTGGATCTATGGAGAACTTAATGATTATACGAAAGCTATTGAAAGTTATCAAAGAGCAGTGGCACTAGACCCAGGCTATTCTTCTGCTTATCACAATCTTGGATGGTGCTACAAGAACCTTGAACAAATGGATGACGCCTTAAAGTATTACAAAGAAGCTGCAAAAACAAATGAAACGGATGTAGATGCATGGTGGGAGGTTGCATTCATTAGTGGAGACCTGGGGTATTATGAAGATTCGATTGAGGCATATAAGCAGGTAGTAAAACTCGATCCAGAGTATAAAGAAGCCTGGCATAACATGGGATGGGCATTCCAACGCTTAGGTCAATTAGAAGAATCAATAAAGCCATTTGAACATGCAATTAAACTCGATGAAAATTACCTCTCAGCTATTGTAGCTCTTACGTGGGCAAAAAATAGGACTGGAAAAAACGAGGATGCTCTCAAACTTGCTAAAGAAATAATAGAAATTGATTCAAATGAAGCTGATGGATATTTTGAACTAGGATGGGCTTATACTGAATTAAATCGAAATTTAGAGGCAGTAGAAGCCTATAAAACCGTGACAAAACTGCAACCTGACAATCAAGCAGCTTGGCATAACATTGCCTGGGCGCTTAAAAAGGATGAGAAGTTTGAAGAGTCAATAGAATATTATAAAAAGGCAATAGAAATCGATCCAAACTCTAAAGAAGTCTGGAATAGTCTAGCATGGGCATTTTATGAGACAAAACGGTTCGAAGAGACAATAGAACATGGTTTGAAAGCAATAGAACTTGACAAAGAATACAAAGAAGCGTGGGATACAATTGCTTGTGGGTATTTTGGTCTTGAAGAATACGATAAAGCATGGGAAGCGTTTCAAAAAACCAAGGAGATAGATCCAGATTTTGCGGGAACAGTTGATGTTTATGACCAAGTAAAATCTATTATTGATGCAAAAAACAGAAATATCACACTCTCCGATAAAGAAATTGAACAAATAGCAATAGGAACGGCTAAAAATCACAAAGACCGAAGTGTTTCACTTCTTAAGGTTGCAACAAGTACTGGAGCTCCATTAGAAGAGATCTCTCGCATACTTTCAAACTCAAAACTTGGGTCTATTGAAACTCATGGTACTGAAGCACTTGAAGACGACGTGTTTATATTTTCTGTAAAGGCAGAAGAAGAAGAGAAAATAGAAGAAAGAGAACTTCTAGCATTTTTAACAACGGCAAAAGAGATTTCAATAGCAGATCTCTCAGAACTTACAGAGATGGATAGGATAACTATTTACAAGCATGTATGCAGTTGTATTACAAGGGGATATTGTCAAGGTCAACTTGTTGGAGGACTTAACGGCAGATTTGAAAGGATCTCAATACAAGAAACTACTGCTGGCGTATTTTCACCAGACCACTTTACGGCAGCACCCACTGCAAAAGCAACTGGAATGCTTGGCGGAATGCCACCAGGTGTAACTTTCAAAATCGAAAAAGGCGGAACTGTAATAATTGGAAGCGGCGAAGTTACGCAAGCTGATGAAGTTATTCAAGCTAAAGATGTTGCAAGAATTGAGAAAGAACGTATCGAACATATTGAGCGTATTGAACGTATTGAACGTATTGAACGTATCGAACGTATCGAACGTATCGAACGGTTCGAAGTCAGAATTCCTCAAGAGGTATTAAAAGTAATGGAAAACTCTGCAAACTCTTTTCGTGAACTAGAAAGAGAACATAACAAATTGTTGGACGATATTGATAGGCTTGAAGATGAAAAACGCGAATTAAGAAGAAAGCGTGAAAAGAGTGCAGAAGAAAATGAGCAATTGAATGCCATATTAGAGAAACTTGACTCACTAAATGATAAAGTAGATGCACATGATAAGAATATTAGGAATGAATTGCAGGAACTGCGAACACAAATCTGGAAGGCTGCGTCTCAAACTATAGACACTATAACAATGGAATTGACGAAACAAAATGCGGCATTATCTTTGGCAGTAATTTCAGGAAATCGACAACTCTTTGAATTGATAGAAGCTACCTCTATAGCCGTAAACTCTAAACTTGATGTTCAAACGGATCAACTCGAAGAACTTTCAAGTAGTTTGGAACTTAGCAATGAACATTTAGAAAACCTTCTCGGTGTTTTTGACGGACAATCTAATGAAACCAAAGCGAGTCTTAAAGACCAAATTATTAGCGTTCTACAAGAAACTGGCGGTGAAACTGCTCAACATCAAGAAGAAATTAAGGGTCTATTGAATACGATATTAGACAAGGGTGAAAGTAAAGGTGGACGATTGGGTGCTCTGAAAAACTTCTTTGGGAAGGCAAAGAATTGGATTCAAAAGCATCCTAAACTTGTTGTGGCACTAAGAATTATGTTGACTGGAGCCATGACCGCTATGGGTGTCCCAATTCCTATAATTTAAGAATTCAGGAATATTGACTAGTCAGTTGCGACACAGAATTTCCATGAACTATCTTCAGTTTTTTTTTTTGCAAAAATGGTATTCTTAAGAATCATTGCTTTTGAAACGATAACTGTATGAGAAACTCAGTCTCTATGACATCGGTATACTTGTGAAAGTATATATTTGTACTGTAGTATAACTATTCTCTACAAAAACCAATCTAACTATGGGAGAGGGTTCTTTGAAGAAGGGATGTGGGGCCATTGTAATAATTTTAATTATAATGGCATTATGTAGCACAACAGTAGTTTCGGCAACAGATTACGACTACTATGAAGTACCTTTCGAAGATACTGATTCGCTATCAGAGGGATGGTACATATGGTATCGTGTCAAGTTTGAATCGGGAAAGGTTTACAAAATCACGTTGCAGGTTCCTGCACAGGAGACTTTGATTTAAAACTTGAAAATTTTGACGAGGATACCATTAAAAAGTCAACCAGTAGCACTGAAGGCCAGGATGAACAGATTATTTATTCATGTGATGATGCAGGCTTGTATTATGTCGTTGTAGAATGCTACTCAGGTTATGGAACATATACAGTAAAAGTAGAGGAAACAGAGGAAACAGGATCTTGTTTAGGTACGCCCTTGGTAGCTCTATTCTCGATTACCGCAGTTGTTTCATACAGCGCAGTGTATTATCTGAGAAAAAAAATCACTTAAAATCTTTTTTTTATTTTCATGCCTTTCACAGTATATATGCTCTATCATTAATTTATTTGTTCACAAATCGTAAAGAAACAAATTAATATTGTTAAATTTAATGCAAAAAAGTTAAACGAAACATCTACTAAAATGCTATTTCATCCTATCAATGTACATCTTACTTCAATGTAAAACACAGTTGTGAAAAAAGAGTCATCTTGTGGCGTTCAGCGTTATACTCAACCATTATATCTCTTAAACTTTAAATGGGATGAATGCAAAGTATTTATGCAATCCTCATTCAATATTGCCGAAGGTTTTCTTATGAAAAAAATCTTTGTCCTTCTGATACTTTTTTTAGTAGTAATGAGTGGCCTGGCTACAACGCTAGCAGAAACTGAATACAATGAACTACCTTTAGAAGACACTGCGTATCTTTTGGAAAATGAGTATATTTGGTATCGCTTTTGGTTTACAAAAGGACAAATGATAGAAGCTACATTAGAGGTCCCTTCCACTGCTGATGTAGATCTATACTTTCAAAGTGATAACACGCTAGATGACAGTAATAATGATGGGTATATTGACGATGATGGAGAGCCTGACCTATTAGCAATTTCAAATGATTACGGATATGGAGTAGATGAACGCATTGAGTGGGAATGCCCGACTACTAATGAGTACTTTGTTATCGTTCATGCATTTGAGGGAGACGGCGCATACACTTTACGTGTAAGAGAAACAGGCGGTGGAGGAGGTAGTGGGCTATTAATAGGCGTTGGTGTGGGAATTATCATATTAATTGCAGTTTTAGTTGTTATTTTTCTTCGAATTCGGAAAGGGAAAACAGACACTCGACTCCCACCGACACTGACAACAACATCCAAAACGCCTGTAGAAGGTATAAGATATTGCACAGTATGTGGTTCAGGAAATACCGGCGATTCAATGTATTGTGCTTCATGTGGTGCACGGCTCTCCTAGTCGCGATAATCCATCCTTTTTTTAAACTTTGCAGAGTTAGTTTTTGGTTTTAATTAAGGCAAGGCAGTTTTGTTTGTTTTCTTCCTAAAAAAGGAGAAAATATTTGTAAACTGAAGTTGTTAGAGTAATTAAATCTCATCTAATTTGAAATACAATAGGAAGCAAGAAAATTAATCTGGTGAAGAAATTTGTTAGATCTAATTATTAAAAATGGTAGAATCATTAATGGAACTGGAAATCCATGGTTTAAAGGTGATATCGCCATTCAAGATGGAAAGATAGTAAAAATTGGTCATATTCCAATATCAAGTAATGCAAAAAAAATAATTAATGCTGAACAGCTTATTGTGGCACCAGGTTTTATCGATATTCACTCGCACTCAGATATCGTCTGGTTAGCGCGTCCAACTGCTGATGAAAAAGTACTTCAAGGTGTCACTACTGAGTTGATTGGGCAATGTGGTTTTTCTGTGGCACCTATTAAGGAAAAATGTAAGGAAGAGTACAGACAATTAGTCATGGGAGTTTTAGGAAATACAGATGTAGAATGGAATTGGAATACATTAGCTGAATATTTGGCGATGTTTGAATTTCAAGGTATAGCCGTGAACATTGCAAGTTCAGTTGGACATGGAGTCATCCGATTCTGCACTATGGGTATGGATAATAGACCTCCAACAAATGCAGAAATAGAGGAAATGAAACAAAGTGTTGCTAAATGCTTTAATGATGGCGCATTTGCGTTTTCAACAGGTTTAATTTACCCTCCTCTTACTTTTGCTTCTACAGAAGAAATTATTGAACTTTGCAAAGTTGTAAAGAGTTACAATGGCTTTTTAAGCATCCATATGCGAAACGAAAGTGATAAAGTGATAGAATCAACCCATGAAGTTATTAAAATTGGAAAAGAAACAGGAATTCCAATAGAAATATCGCATTTCAAAGCAGCAGGGAAACAAAATTGGGGAAAAGTTACTCAAACTCTAAAACTGGTGGAAGATGCCAGAGCAATAGACATCGATATAACGGTGGATCAATACCCATATACAGCAGGAAGCACAACACTAACCGCTATTCTTCCTCCTTGGGTTCACGTAGGTGGTAAAGAGAAATTAATTCAAAGATTAAAAGATCAAGAAACTAGAGAACAGATAAAAAAAGAAATAAAAGATGGAAACGATTGGGATAACTATGCTAAGGCATCTGGATGGGATGGAATACTAATTACTTCAGTAAAGACTGACCAGAATAAGGATTTAGAAGGAAAAACGCTCTCAGAAATTGCTGAAATTAAGGGGACAAATGATCCTGCAGAGACCGCTTTTAATTTATTAATTGAAGAGGACGCTACAGTATCTATGGTGCTCTTTTTTATGGACGAAGACGATGTAAAAACTGTTATGAAACACCCGGTTCAAATGGTTGGAACAGATAGCATTATTATTGGAAAATATCATCCCAGGGCTATTGCCTCATACCCTAGAATTTTAAGACAGTATGTTCGCGAAAACGCTGTTTTAACACTCCCTGAAGCGATCAGGAAGATGACCTCTTTACCAGCACAAAAAATTGGATTGCAAGATCGTGGACTTCTGCTGTCAGGATTCGCTGCAGATATAACAATCTTTGATGCTGCAGAGATTAACGATACTGCAACTTATAATAACCCTCTTCAGTTCCCAAAAGGTATAAGGTTCGTGATTGTTAACGGAGAGCTTGTTGTTGAAGAGGGTAAACATACAAGGACACTTCCAGGTAGAATTCTTAGAAGAACAGACTATCTATGAGTAGTATATCTATTTAAATCAATTTTTCTTTTTCTATTTGCTCTTCACGGCTCCACCTCAAGGAAGCCCCAGTCCTTTAGGGCGGGGAGGAATTGAGGGAGTTTTTTACTTTTACTTGGGTCTCTCCACATTTAAATAATAGCATGAACACAAGTAACTTCTTATGAAAGTGGTTACCACTGCCAAAGTCAAACTGACTGAGGTGTCCCCCGTCCTGGATGACACCATGAGGATGTATGCGCAAGCCGTCCAATTGTGCGTGGATATCGCCTGGCGACATAAGATTACATCAAAGGCAAAGTTGCAACGACGCTGTTATTATGATGTTAAGGAGCGCTTTGGACTTCAGGCGCAACTGGTGATCAATGCTATCACACAAGCTATAGAAATGGTCAAGAAGGCACGTTCCAAACCGGAAGTATCCCAAGAATTGTCGATCAGATACAATTTTCCTCGTTGCGCTTCCATAGCTCACGACTGGACGGTACTTTCCTTGTCTACTATTAAAGGACGGATGAAATTTCAGATAATGCTCCCTCAAGTGTTTGAACACTATCTTGAGTGGAAGCTAGGTGAAAGCACCCTCATTAAGGACTACAAAGGGCGGTTCTTCGTCTGCTTTACGTTCTCCAAAGAAGTCGCCATCCAGCCAAAAATTAGCAACCACTGTATCATACTGGGTGTGGATCTGGGAGTGAATGCTTTAGCAGTGACCAGTGACGGCTAGTTCTTCGGCAGTGTGAAACAGCGACGAATCCGAGGGGAACGCTTGGTGGCTGAACTCCAGTCTAAAGGCACACGTGCCGCCATCCGCAAATTACAAAAAGCGAGCGGTACGTGGAAACGGTTTATGACTTGGGTCAACCATAATGTTTCCAAGCGAATCGTGGAGAAATTATCCGAAGGAGACGTGCTGGTGATGGAGGACCTGACCTATATTCGACGGACCGCAAAATACAACAGGTGGGTGCATAAGTGGGCCTTCCGGGAACTACAACGCTTCCTGGAGTACAAAGCTACCCTGAAAGGCGTCAGGGTGGTGTATGTCAGATCCCATTACACTAGCAGGGAATGTAATCGATGTCATAGCCGGCACACTTCCCGCCATCGTGGATTCTTTGAATGTCGTACCTGTGGTCATACCCTGAATGCCGATTTAAATGGTGCACGTAATATAGCCCGACACTATAGGCGGATTATTGGGCTGGGCTGCAGTAAACACGCCCATGTGTTAGCGTGTGATGAAGTTGAAACTCTATCCCGTGTAGGTAGAGGACTGAGACCAAGCACAGCTAAAAGCCTCATAGTTTTAGCGTGAGGTAGTTTACAATAATCTACTTAGAAAATGAAAGAAAATTAAGAATGTTCTTGATTATGCATTATTGAAATCCAAGTAGAAGCGCTATGATTTTTTAATATCGCCTGTCAAAAAAACTATCATTTTTTTCATAATTATTCATAATTATTCACAATAAAGTCTTTGTATTTCACAAAAAGCAAAGACATTTGCCATCCTTTATTTACAACTAGAATTCCTTTATAAATGAAATCGCAAGAATGCAGGCAAAATCTCTATTATCTCTCAATCAATCAATTAATATAAGAAGTTATTAGCTAAATTAAAATAGTTATGGAGGAAAACCATTGGAAGAAGAAGGAATAACTGGAAAGCCATTGGTGATTGATAACGGGACTGGTCTGTCCAAAAACGGCTATGCCGGTGAAGATCAGCCCAGGAGTGTCTTCCCAACGCTTATTGGCTACCCAAAATATAAATCCATTATGACCGATGTTGAGCATTACGTACGTGAGTACTATATCGGCGAAGAAGCTTTGAACTTAAGAGGTGTACTGAAGCTCATCTACCCTGTAGAGCATGGAGTGATTAATGACTGGGATGCCATGGAAAAGATCTGGCACTACACATTCTATAACGACCTACGCGTTAACCCAAACGAACATCCCGTCTTGCTGACCGAAGCACCACTCAATCCTAAAGTCAACAGGGAGAAAATGACCGAAGTCATGTTCGAGACTTTCAACGTACCCGCAATGTATGTTAGCATGCAGGCAGTATTGAGTCTGTATGCCAGCGGAAGAACCACTGGTATCGTAGTCGACAGCGGTGACGGAGTGACACATATCGTACCCATCTACGAAGGGTTCGCCATCACTCATGCCATCTCTCGTGTCGATTTAGCCGGTCGTGACCTCACCGAGTATCTAAGACGATTACTACGACAACGAGGCTATTCACTGACCTCATCTGCTGAGCGTGAAATCGTCCGTGACATCAAGGAAAAACTTTGTTACGTGGCTCTAGACCCTGAGAAGGAAATGAAATTAGCGGAGAAAGTCTCCGGTATGGAAAAGACCTATACCTTACCAGATGGCCAGGCCTTAGTGGTCGGTCCTGAACGTTTCTTAGCCCCCGAAGTATTCTTCAACCCAGGTGTGATCGGCTTAGAAGCTTCACCAATTGACGAAGCCATCTACCAGGCCATCATGAAATGTGACGTCGACTTGCGCCGCGAACTCTACGGTAACATCGTGTTATCAGGCGGTTCCACCATGTTCCCCGGACTAAAGGAACGCATGCACAAGGAACTCACCGAACTGGTACCCGAAGGCGTGGAGATCAAAATCATCGCCCCACCAGAAAGACGCTACAGTGTCTGGATCGGAGGTAGTATTCTATCGTCACTTAAGACCTTCCAGAAGATGTGGGTGACCAAAAAAGAATACCAAGACATGGGCGCCGCTGCCATTCATCGATGCTTCTAAAGGGAAAAATCCTAAAGAATACGATAGTTTTTTTATCATCTGCGCAACTGAATTTCTGGGTTACCGATCGGCTGATCTTGAGCCAGAGAATGGCAAAAGTAATCAGTCGATCCAAAGCCTTTATATATTTTTTTTGAATTTGTAATCATAACAGGTGATGCTTTGGCTCGATATGCCATTCTCGATGTACTGCGCAGTGAAGGACCTTTAACGCCAAAACAATTGCAAACGGTTATTGGTAAATCACACAGTACAATATGGAAAGATTTAAGAAGCCTTGACAGGCGTGCATTAGTATTAAGGCGATATACATTCTGGGATGGCCGAAGACGTGCTTTATATTGCCCAAGAGAGAAGCATTCCGACGGGTATATTTTTGGTATATGGGAACACGATGAACCTAAAGAAGATAAGTTACGCGTAAGAACTATAATAAAGTCAGATCTTGAAGTTCTAAGAGATTTTTTTTCAGATATTGACGTAACTTATTTGAAAGGTGCATTGAACGTCCCTGATAATTTATACTGGGTATATGTCGCTGAACACTCAAATGAGATTAAGGGTGCGATGTTAGCTTTTGAATCTCCAGATCACGTAGAGGTATTAAGGATCTTTGTTGAAAAACAATTTCGAGGAAAAAAAATTGGGACACAATTAGTTAAAAGCCTAATTACTAGTAAACCATTGCTTGCAGAGGTCTTTTTAAGAAATAGAGCCGCCTATCTATTTTTCGAATCTTTAGGATTTAGGACAGTTGGACATTCAGAACGAGATGATAATCCAACAGAAATCCTGAAACGCGAACGTATGGAGCATATTTCTTTAGGAAAATCATTCAATGAGATATAGATGTTCAAGAATCGTAAACGAATCATCGTGAACTACCACAACCGTTTTTTTTAAGAAATAATGAAAAAAGAATAGTATTATAGAGTTATACGGCAACTGCGATTTGAAGGTTCTTAACTAACTCTTTATAGCGGTTTCTGACTGTAACTTCTGTGACTCGTGCAACACGTGCGATTTCACGTTGTGTTCTGCGTTCATCTTCCAATATTCCAGAGATATAAAGAGCTGCTGCTGCTAGTCCAGTTGGGTCTTTTCCAGCAGTGATCCCTGCTTTTTTAGCCGTTTCAAGAATCTTAATAGCCCGCCCCGATACTTTTCCTGAAAGCTCTAACTCATTTGAAAAGCGAGATATGAAGTCAATTGGTGTACTGATAGGAATTGCCACATCAATTGTTCTCACGAGTTGTCTGAAACACTGTCCTAGTTGTTTTTTATTAATGCGTGAGTTTTCTGCAACTTCATCTAAGGTCCGAGGAATTTTTCTGATGCGACAGGCCGCATACAAGGTAGCGGCAACCATGACTTCAATGGTAGTACCGCGACTCATTCGTTTTTCCAATGCTTTTCGATAGATAATCGCAGCTTCTTCTTTAATTGATCGTGGAATACCCATTTGACTCGTTAAGCGATCCAACTCACTCAATGCTTGAATGAGGTTTCGCTCGCGAGAACTGTGCGTCCGAGTACGTCGTTGCCACTTTCGCAGGCGATAAATTTCAGCACGTCGGCTGGGTGCAAGTTTTTTTCCATAGACGTCTTTGTCCTCAGGACCAATCATAGTAGATAAGCCTTTATCATGAATGGAATAATTAACAGGGCTTCCTACACGACTTCTTTTCTTTCGTTCTTCTGCCGTGTAACTGCGCCATTCAGGCCCCAGATCCATCATATGTTCTTCAATAACCAATCCACATTTGTTACAGATGATCTCACCACGAGCCTCATCACAAATCACATCAGTTGAACCGCATTCAATACAATATGCTCTAGTACAGGAGTCCTTGTCGTAGTTAGATGGGCGTTTCTTCTTAATCCCTAAAGTTTCATCCATTATAGATTACACTCCTCTACTTTTCAGTAAACTCAAATAGAGCGGATTAGTTTACGGATAGAGCACCATATCTTAGATGAGGAATATTAACTTCTCAAAATAAGATCATTAGTATTTAATATCCTTTTATGGAGATTATTTAATCCGCTCCCGGTGTTCCAATGTTTCCATTTGGAAACATCCTATTTAAAGTTTACTGTTTTTGAGCAAGATTTAATCACGAAAAAGTCAAAATCAATTTTTCTAAAATGACTATATAGACAAGAAAATGATAATTTCTTTTTTCAGATGAAAGATTTTATGCACTCCTCCGCAAGAAGACCCCTCAACGTGTTGGGTGGATGAAGTGCGTTGTTTTACTTGTTTCACTTTCACGATAGTCCGTAACCTTTAAGTACTGTTTCGCATATTTCGTAAGTAGAATCGAGCTGAGGTAACACTCGCCGGTTCTCAAATTAACATCACGTTCAGGGCAGGAACTGCCCGTTGAGCCTGTTTGACATGTCTCGTTGGGGAATGGATGATTCAGGAAGCCATACAACTTGTAGGGTGGTAGTTCACGCACTCAGATTAAATGAATATCCTGATAAACTTGACTTGTAAACAATGTGGAAAATGTTGTTTGGAATGGGGGACTTACTTCGTTCTCTTAACTGCAGAGGATATTGATAGATGGATGAATGAAAATAGACATGACATACTTCAATATGTTGAATTCTTAGATAATGATACTGTAATTGGTTGGGTAAATCCACAAAATAAGACACGTTTATCACAGTGTCCTTTTCTTTACAAAAAAGACAAATCTGATTATTTCTGTTTGATTCATAATACTAAACCGAAACGATGTAAAGACTATTCTTGCACTTTCTCAGATTAAAGAGCGGTTTTCATCAAGAATTATACATGCAAGGAAGTTCTTCACAAAATTCAGAGTATTAGTTCTTCTTCACTTGATCTTTCTGGGTTACCTTATCAAAGATAGAAGGAACATCAAAAGGGTCAAAATTTGAAATGTTTTTGATGACGACACATACTTTCCCAGTTTTTCCATGAATCGAGTTTGGAATTTTCAGAAGTCTTCTTGTATCTAGTGTTACCTTTCGATCTATTCGTGGATACCTGTTTATTATTATCGCTTTAGCCAGTCTTAGTGGGTCAATAGACGGATATGTAGGAATAGATTGTTTGTAGTTAAACTGGCGTTCACTTCGCACATGTTTTAGTATTTTTTTAGAATCGCCTTTTTTGAACCCCAGTTTTATTAATTCAGCTTCTGCAGTATTAAGAAAAAAGGATCTCGATAACAGAGTGAAGATTCTTTCTTTCAATGATTTTGCATATTTTGGAAGCATATCTACATGAGGAGTCTTCTCTCCTTCCTTTATTAGAGTTAAATAATTAATGACTGCACTTCGCTGTCTTTGGTCCAACTTTTTTGCACTATCATCACATATCCAGCAGTGAACTCCCCTTCTCCCAGAAAAAATCCAAACTAGGTCTTCAAAGCCAAAGTCTTCCCTCATTGTTGCGTCTAAAAAAATCATGGCGTCTTGCGCTAATGTCCAGCATTCCTCACAAAAAGTCTTTTCGCCTTTACAGTCACATCTCCTTACTAGATCAAATTCATCCAGATCAATATCAAAAACTAATTCTCTTGACTCCCATTGTAATCTCTGAATCGACTGTTGTTTCGATGGGCTTTCAGAGTATACCGCCCCAACATATGCTTGAAAGACACCTTGATTACCCATATAATCTACAAGCTTTCGAGGTGTTCCGAATGAAAGATTTCTTGTGAAAGTGTTGCCAAGATCAAATCCAAATTCTCTGCGTCTAAAGGTCGACAATCCAATGATATTGATGAGAGGTGTCACATCAAAATAGTCTGAATAATATTCCTGAAGCATTGCTTTTGTAATCTTTTGTTGAGACAAGAAATCAGCAATCCTGCTTTTTTGTGATCATTTATAAAATAACAAAGACAATTTTTATTAAGATTAGAAGACAAAAAAACCTTTATGTCTTTTCGAAAATCGAGTTTAACTTTCGATTTTTTCAACACACTTATTGAACCTGTTGATAAAAATGTTTCTAAGAGGGCTCTTAAAGCGGTATATGATGTTGGAGTAAAATATGGACTAACTATTGGCTTTGATGAATTCATCAGTGAGGCTTTATCGCAGTGGCAGAAAGTATTGAGGAAAAGAATAGAAGAAGGTACAGAAACGCTTTATAACAGTCATCTCTTAGAAGTATTTAAAGACGTGGGAATGCAGTCCTCTAAAGCTCGTGCTGTTATCAAAGAAAGTACTTCGGCTTATTTTAAGATTCTTACAGCAAATGTCCAGCTTGTGGAAGATACTTATGAAGTAATAGAAATACTCTCTGAAACATTCCGAATTGGGTTAATTAGTAATTTTACTTATCCGCCCTTTATTCATTCCCAATTAGAGACGCATAACCTGTCTGATTTCTTTGAAACAGTTACTATTTCAGGAGATCATGGATTTTCTAAACCATTCCCGAGGATCTTTGCTCATACCGTTCGTAGTATGAACATGAAACCACATAACGTTATTCATATTGGAGATAGTTTGGCATGTGATGTCATCGGAGCGAAAAAAGCAGGACTTAAAGCTATTTGGTTTAAAAGAAATGATGATGATGAACAACAAAATGAGGGCGAATATCGACCAGATCTCACAATTCATCAGCTGTCAGAGTTATTGGAAGCTAAATTAGACAGTTTGGTGAACTACCACCCTACAAGTAGGCTGGCTTCCTGAATCATCCATTCCCCAATGGGACATGTCAAACAGGCTCAACGGGCAGTCCCTGCCCTGATCGTGCTTTTACATAGTGAGTGGATCGGTGTAACACCGTGATGGCTGAATTATGGTCTCTCGCTAACACCAATCCACAGTACGGACACCTGTGGATGCGGGTTGCTAGGGTTTTCGGCACCAGCTTCTCACACCGACTACACCGTTGTGTGGTGTGATAGGCACTCACATACTCTACCAGAGTACCAGCTTCCTCCGCTTTGTACTCGGTAAAACGCATGAGTTGCCCCCAGCCTGCATCACTAATCGACTTGGCGAGACGATGGTTCTTCACCATGTTGGTGATGGTAAGCTGCTCATACACAATGAGGTCATAACTATCGACCAGTGTTCGACTGAGTTTGTGATGAAAGTCCTTCCGCTGATTGCGTATCTTTCGGTGTAGCCGTGCCACCTTCCTGTTCTGCTTGTGACGGTTACGTGAGCCCTTAACCTTCCTGTCTTTCCTTCGCTGTTCTTTGGCTAGTTGCTTCTCCGAGTGTCTCAACCAACGGGGGTTGTCTATGGTTTCGCCAGTATTTAATGTTAACAAACTCTTCAACCCCACATCCACCCCTATCGCCTTCTGTAGTTCTCTCTGAGACTCAGGATCAGGATTAGGCAGTGCTACTGAAAAACAAGCATACCAGTGGTCAACATCACGTTTAATGGTACAGGTATTGATCTCGCCTTCAGCTGGGATAGGTCGGTGGAGTTTGATGGTAATAGCTCCGATTTTCGAGAGTCGGAGTTTCTTGTGGTGGTAATCGAGAGCGAACCCACTTTGCGGGTAAGTGAAGGAGTCATACCGGTATTTCCCTTTAAATCGTGGGTATCCTGCCCTTTCCCGCTTTTTAATGCGCCGAAAAAAGTTTTTGAAGGTCTGATCCAGTCGTCTCAGCACCTCTTGCAGTACCTGCGAATGAACCGTTTTTAAAAACGGAGTGGTCTTTTTAGCGTCTTTTAATTGGTTGGCTTGCTCACCATAGGTAACAGATTGTTTCTGAGTTTCCCAGGCATTTTTTCTTTCTGCCAGAGAGTTGTTATACAACAGACGGCAAGTAGTAAGCCATTGAGTGAGAATAGTTGCCTGTGGTGTGGTGGGATACAGGCGAAATTGGTACGTGCGGTTCATCACAGCTCTTCCTCTGTTCCCTTGAGCGCCATATCACTAACGATAGTATCCGCAAATAGCTATTTAAACTGGGGGACACTACCGTGAAAGTGAAACCAGTAAAAACACGCAATTCATGTATTCCCCCCAACACGTTGGGGGGTCTTCTTGCGAAGACATTATAAAGGACTATAAAAGAAGGAATTGTTGGAGTTCTACAGCGCAATGTCAATAAAAAAAGACACACACAGAGAAATTGACAATATTCATCTTATTCTGACTCAAATGCTCGAAGAAAGGGATAGATTATTCCCAAAACGTGATCCTCAAAATACAAAAAATACGCGCGAGACCCTCACTGCATATGTAAATGCTCTTAAGAGTATCAAAAAACCAAATTGGAAGCCTGATGATAAACTTATTGAATCAGCAAAAAAAACCTCTGAGAACTGTGTGTTCATTTGTGGATATATGAAAAGCGGAACAACGCTACTTTTGGAACTCTTAGACGGTCACCAAGAACTCATTGTTATGCCTGGCGATTCACGCATGATAGCTTGGATTAATAAGCACAGTAATATGTCCTGGATGGAACGTTTAAAAGGATGGGACACACATTGGGTCTCTCGCCTCATCAATCCTACTGGTCAAAAACCATTTTGGATCATGGGCGAAAATGAAACTCCTTACTTGGATTTTCTTAATTATTTAACGTATTGGCTTGATAATTTACCTCAATCCGCCCGTGGTCTTTTCCTTGCTGCTGTTTTGGCTTTTTTCTGTGCAAATAGTCGACGAGCGATGACTCCTAAGTTATGGATTGAAAAAACACCTGGGAATGAATTGAATGTTAACCAAATCTTGAATTTATTTCCTTCTGCACGTTTTATTCATATAATACGCGATCCACGTTCTAATATTGCTTCCTTGAAGCGACTTTTTAAAATACGTAATTGGAGTTGGGATACAGAAGCTTACGCATATTCAATTCGAAATTCTATAGAAATTGGCTTTCTGAACCAAGAACGTCTTGGAGAAGATAAATATCATATGCTACGCTATGAGGATTTAGTGACAAACCCTGAGGCTAAAATCAAGAATGTCACTCGTTTTCTAGGGGTCAAAATGAATAAAGTTCTATTAAGCCCCTCTGTTAATGGCTTGCCTGCAAAATCAAATACAATGTTCGAAGATAGGCAGATTCAAGGGAAGATTTTTACTTCTCTTACTGATAAATGGAAGACAGAATTGGATTCTCAAGAACAAAAAATGATATGGGCTATTTTACACTCTGTAGTAAATCGTTTAGGCTATAAATGGGATGTAGGATTTACTAAATGGGCTTATTATCTGTATCATTATCAAATTCGTTTTCGTCATTTTCTATTTCGAATGTTGTCAAGGACAAAGAAAATTGAATTTAGTAGACACAAAAACACTGAGAACTAGTGTGCCTGAAAATCGTCTATAGATTCAATTCGTTCATTATGTTTAGAGCGATTATTATGCTGAATAAACACCCGCATTAATATCAAGTAACAGATATAAATCCACGGTCTAGTTATCTTAACGAATATCAAAAAGAGTTTGTGGTTAGATTTATGAAAGAAAAAAAAATCGCGATATATGAACCTGATCGTTCAATAAAACAGGGTTATTTTACGCTTTGGAAAGAGAATTTCCAGGATTTAAAAGAAAACTTATGGCTAATACGGCAACTTTTCTTAAGAGATTTTAAAGGACAGTATAGTCAATCTCTGTTAGGCGTTGTATGG
>Ga0180438_10005633_pt1 | contig 17302 bp, 10 predicted proteins | sample SS_ome_12_FD_132455 | JGI IMG/M metagenome (GOLD analysis project Ga0180438, IMG submission 132455) | Hypersaline lake sediment archaeal communities from the Salton Sea, California, USA - SS_3_D_2 metaG | ecosystem: Environmental > Aquatic > Non-marine Saline and Alkaline > Hypersaline >...
ATGTCCGCGATGCAGCTTCGACAATCCGACCGACACCAATTACTGCGGCCGCTGCGGCATGCCGCTCAACATGGACCTGCAGGAAACCTTCGCCTACGATAAAGACACCCTCAACTACATCATGGAGGGGATACAGCGCGGTACGGTCATCGCCGACCGATATGAGGTCATCGAGGAGTTGGGCGGCGGGGGAATGGGTTCCGTGTACAAGGTCTTCGATAGAAAGATCAACGACAAGGTCGCCCTCAAGCTCATCCGACCCGAGATTGCGTTTGACACGAAAACCATCGAGCGCTTCAACAACGAATTGAAGCTGGCGCGGAAAGTGACCCACCGCAACATATGCCGCCTTTACGATCTAGGCGAGCACGGCAAGCTCCATTTCATCACCATGGAATACGTTTCAGGTCAGGACCTCAAGCGCATGATCCGCATGACACGACAGCTCAGCATCGGTACGGCGGTGGCCGTCGCCCGTCAGATCTGTGAAGGATTGGCGGAATCTCACCGGCTAGGAGTCGTGCACCGCGACCTGAAGCCCCAGAACATCATGATCGACTCGGAGGGCAATGTTAAGATCATGGATTTCGGCATCGCCCGATCCCTTTATTCCAAGGGTGTCACCATGACCGGCGTGCTGGTGGGAACCCCGGAGTACATGTCACCCGAACAGGCGGAGGCCTCGGATGTGGATCACCGCACCGATATCTACGCCTTGGGCATCATCCTCTATGAAATGGTGACCGGGGAGGTCCCTTTCCGCGGCGAGACTCCCCTGAGTATCGCGATCAAGCACCGGGAAGAGATTCCCCAGGATCCCTGTGACCTCAACGCCCAGGTTCCGGAAGACCTCTGTTCCGTGATCCTCAAATGCCTGGAAAAGAGGAAGGAACGGCGTTATGAATCGGCCCAGGCGCTGCTTAAAGACTTGAGCAACATCGAACAGGGGATACCGACCATAGAGCGCCTGATCCCCAAGCCCAAACGCAAAACCGATGTGTCCAAGCGGGTCACCGTCAGTTTCCAGCCGAAAAAAATCTTGATCCCGGCCTTGATTGTCATGGCCGCGGCGATCTTCGTGCTCGGAATCAAATGGGTCACCGGTCGAGGCGGCGGTCCTTCCGGCGAAGGCGAGGCGGTCTCCGTTTCCGCGACTGCAGGGGATCGGGCTCCGAGTAAAAAAGCCTCCCCGCCCGCATCCAGGCCGAAACGGCAGATCGATGTCGTCATTCCTGCCATGCCCGATCCGGCCGGACGGGGTGAAACCGGCTTTGAAGGCCCCGAGGATATCGCCAAGATCATGAAATTATCTCGGCAGTATTTGGACGAGCAGGCCGGCGAGATCCAAATAGCCGGCGGCATCATGCAGATCCTGCAGGTCGGCGCGGCCAACCTCCTCAAGCTGCTTTCCGATGAGGACATCCAGGGAATCATCGATTCCGTGGACAAGATCGTCGCGTCCATGGATGCCGGGAACCCCTTCCGGGAAGAGTGGAAGGGTGTCGTCGCCGATATCAAGGGGTGGCAGAAGCTCAGGCAGGATGGGGATGAGAAACAAGCCGAGGCAGCCTATGCCAGTGCCATGACGAGACTCAACCGTCTCATCTCCCGTATCCGGATCAAGGAATCGACCGACCAGTCCCGCATCGCGGTCAAGCGGGCCTGGGAAGAGCGGGAGCCGGATTCGGCTTCAGGGCAGGAAAATCTCCTTTTCGACCTGGCGTCCAAGACCGTCCGGAATGCCGACCAGGCCTACCGTGCTCGGGAGTACGACAAGGCCGGCATCCTCTACACACTGGCAGGGGAAATCTTTACCCAGAGCGGGGAATGCACCGGCGATGCCGAATGTGTCCTGTTGCTGAGAGAACTGGCGGCTAAAAGACGGGAGAGAGCCGACCACCCCGATATCCAGAAAGACCTGAATACCTACGTGGAAGCGGAAAAAATAGAAGAGAACGCGGATCGCTATCTCAACCGGAAGCAGTATCGTACCGCTGCAGAGCTTTTCCTCCAGGCCGCGGTGCTTTACGAACAGGCCGCGCTGGGTGAGCCTCCCCGACGCTAGAAAAATGGGGAAGAAAAATGGGGACAGTCCCCCCATTTTTTCAAAGCAGCTTGAACGCCAAACGATCCCGGAGGACGACGACGCGGATGTTTTCCGTTATGAGGGTCAACTCATAGTCCAGGCCTTGATAAGCGTCGTCCCGGCCTATGCCGAAGATCACGGCACCGGTGAACATGGATTCCGCGCATCGTAGCCGTAAGCCGCGGCTTTCCTCCGGACGAAAATCATTGACAAAGGTCCTGCCTCCGCATATCGCTTGCCGGCCGCGGCTGAATCGGCACTCCAGGCTCATCTGAGAAAAGGTTTCCTGAGATTCATTTATTATCTGAACGATCAGCTGCGGCATGTAAATGTCATGCCCGGCGCTGGTGTGTTTTTTGATAAAACCGGCTTCGGTGATCGATATGTCGAGATGGGATAGAATCTGCTGCCCCCGATCGAGCCTCCGTTTATATTCACGGCTCTGGTCGGTGGGTATGATATTCGCCAGCAGCAGCACGACATAAACGATCAACGCCAAAACGGTCGCCGAGGTGGCCAGGATGAAAACGCGGACCGCCCGGTCACGGGCATCGACCTTGCGCTGTCCGAAGTCTTTGAACACGGTTACGGCTCAGGCATGGGCGATCAGCGGAATAGTCTCCCAACTTCATCGTCCATCCCCGTCATTTCCCACCTTATAAGGGCGAGCGGGATCATACCGGCCTCCAGAAACCGATCCATGAAATCCTTGAACACAAATCGATCACCGAGCTGTCGGCCGCGGTCGGCGATGAGTTTTTGGAGCTGCACCGACCCGATCAGATATCCGACTCCATAGGTGGGCTGGCGCATGTAGAGTTCGATGTCGTGCCACATGGTGGAGCTTTCCTCCGGCAGCCATGCTTTGGGAGTCATATCGCTGTTGAATTGGAATCCCTCCAAGAGGGTCAGTTCATTGCTGTGCAGCTTGAGGTCGGAGATGGCGCGGGCGGCTCTGAATGCCAGCAGGTTGTAATCCAGCTCTCGGGCGCGGGGTCTTTGGTCGAGAAACCCCATATGCATCAGGATTTCCTCCATGCCGGTGGCCAGGGCTTCGGCGCGGGTTCCGTCTATGAAGTAGAGTCGACTCGTCCCCCGGATCGGCCGCTGGTCCCGGCGGTGTCGGATCGCATCCGGCCCATGCCCGACAAAGTCATGCGGCATGAGCGGGAGGGGATCTCGCATCTGGATGTGGGAGAAATAATCGACCACTTCAGGCCTGGACCACTGCGTGCGTGGATTCAGGGTCATATAATCCGGGACGGTCATGACCTCTTCGGTCTTGAGAAAATTCAGCAGAAATTCCTGGGACCGGTTGAAGAGCCGGAGGTATTCTTCTTCGTTATCCGTCATAGCGAGGGGAGGGAGTTTCCGGTTTTTATGCTCTTCCAGTTTCATCATGGCCATGGCGCGCTCGTATTCCCGTTCGCACACCGCCATCAATGTTTCCCAGGTGTAGGGAAGCATCTGAACATTGCGCAGGTACCAATCGTAGTTTTCTTTGCCGATGCCGGCCCGAGCTGTCCATCGGTCCTGTCGCGCCTCCAGCCAGGCGCGGAAATCATCGACCGCGGCTTGTGCATTTTTGACAGCCGGAATCAGGTCGGGATGATGTTCGGCACAGCGGGCCGCAAAATCGGCGAGCATTCCGCTCTCTCTCCGCTTGGAACGGATACCGAGCATAACCAGGTCGGCCGCAGGATTCCTGAGGTTGTCTTTGGCTTGGTCCAGGATCCGAGGTACGGCCTCCAGCTTCCTCTGCAGGGCCGCGCTCCTGTCATCCGAGGCGGGGAGGCGCGGCAGCCGGATCGGGTCGAACATTTTGGGGCCGAACTGGAAATTTACCACGATGTACCATGCCGGATCCCGCTCCCAAGGCCGCAGCACACGGTGCTCGAATTCGAGGCCGTTCATCTCTGCCCGGACGAGCATGTGGTCCACCTGCTGCGGGACTGGCCAAGCCGAGGGATCGATCGCCTGCAGGCGCCGCTGCAACTCTCTCAGGCTGCGGCGCTGCTCTCGCATGGCCGCCGGGGTATAATCCGGAACGCCATCCTTGGTCTTGGGTTTCTGAAGCTCACGAAATTCCCGGAAAAGGCTCACCAGATCTTCGTAGTCCTGTCCCGCCACTATTGCGGTACCGGGCCTGTGTTTCCCCCCGACCCATACCGTCACCAGGAGAATCGTCGACAAGAGCGCCAGACCCAACCATACTTTTCTTGCTGAATTTTTCATACCTTACATCATACATGCATCAGTCCGATATCTTCAAGACCGCATCTGGAGCGATAAAGAAAGAACGCGATTGGTTCCGCCTTCACTCCGGAGCAGGCGCCATTCCCCGGGATTCGGGTGGGATCGGGGGAAAGAATGGGGACTGTCCCCATTCTTTTTATTCGTAGCGCAGGCTCTTTATCGGATGAGCTCGTGCGGCTCTGATCGATTGATAGCTTACCGTAACAAGCGCGATAGCCAAGGCCGCTGCCCCGGATAAGAGGAATGGCCAGATCGCCAGAGTGGTCCTGAAAGCGAAGTTGCGAAGCCAGTGGTGCATCCCGTAGAAAGCCAGCGGCCAGGCCAGCAGATTGGCAATGCCCAGCCATTTCACGTACTCCCTTGACAGCAAGACCACGATTCCTCCCACCGAGGCGCCCAGGACCTTGCGCACTCCGATCTCTTTGGTCCGGCGTTCCGCCATGAACGACGCCAAGCCGAAAAGTCCCAGGCAGGCGATGAAGATCGCCAATCCGGCGAAGGCGGAGAATACGTTCCCGGCCAGGATCTCTCCCCGGTAGTCCCGGTTTAAACGCTCGTCCAGAAACACGAAGTCCACCGGTTGGCCCGGATTGAAGGCTTCCCACCGGTCCTCGATGGCGCGCAGGATTTTATCCGTATCTCCCGGGCGGATCCTCAGCGTCAGGAAAATCCCCGGCTCCTCCTGCAGGAGGAACATTCCCATCGGACGGATGGCCTCACGCAGCGACTGCAGGTGAAAGTCTTTGACCGTACCGATAATGGTGAACGGCTCATTTTGATCACTCAACGGGATGATTCGTTTCCCCACCGGATTTGTGATCCCCAGGGCCCTCACGGCCGCCTGATTGAGGACCACGGCCGAGGCATCGGTGGTGTTTTCGAGGGAAAAAAACCGCCCCTCATCCATGAAGAAACGATAGGTCGGTTTGAAGTCGTGATCCACGGCGATGTTGACCAGCGTGTAGTTGGTGTTGGTGTCCTGTCCTTCCACACGAAAGATGTGAGCGGAAAGACTCATGAAAGGCCCGCCCGATGAATAAGCGGCCTCGATGATATCGGGATTCTTCCTAAGCTCGGCCTTGAACGCCGCCTGCTGATCACCGAGTGCTTGGGCGTTCTGGAGAATGACCATGTGCTCCTGTTCGAATCCCAGATTCTTGTTCCTCAAGTAATGAAGCTGTCCGTAAATCACCAAGGTGCTTATGAAAAGCGTGATGGTGGCGAAAAACTGAAATACCACCAGCACATTGCGCAGCCGCCGCTCGCGCGCACCCGATTGCATCTTTCCCTTGAGAACCGCAACCGGGCGTAAAGAAGCCAGCATGAAGGCGGGATACGCCCCGGCCAGGATCCCGATCAAGACGGCAAACCCGACAATCACCGGCAGCACATACCAGCTTCCCAGGACCGCCATGGAGATCTCCTTGTCCATGATACGGTTGAAGAGCGGCAGCGTAAGCCGCACCAAAATCACGGCCAAGCCAAAGGCCGCCATGCTCAGGACCAGGGATTCGGTCAGGAACTGCTGAATCAGCTGTCGTTTCTGGGAGCCCACCACTTTTCTTACCCCCACCTCGTTGGCCCGTTTCCCGGCCCGGGCGGTTGCCAGGTTGGTGAAGTTGATGCAGGCTACGAGCAGGATCACCAGTGCGATGGCTGCGAATATGACCACCGTGCTGTAGCTTCCGTTCGCCTCCAGCTCGTTATCGATGTGCGAACGTAGATGGATGTCGAGCAGGGGCTGGGCGAAAAAGCCGAAATAGTTGCCGGTCTCCAGGAACTTTTCGAAGCTCATGCCGAAACCTTCCTGGATAGTCGGTTCGATATATTTTTTGGACAGCTCAAGAAGTTTTGCGTCGAATCGAGCAAAATCTGCGTTCTCGTCCAAGACCAAATACGTGAAGGTGCCGTTGTTGAACCAGTCGGGCACCTCGCTGGGGGGATAGCTCAGGGATGAGGCCAGAAAGTCGAATTTGAAGTGTGAATGCGTGGGGAGCTCCCGGACGACGCCCGTGACTTGATAGGATCTTTCATTTTCCCCCTGCAGCACTTTTCCCAGGACATCGGTGGAGCCGAAATATTTCTCCGCCATCGCCGGTGTGATCACGATCGAATCGGGCTCTGCCAGAGCCGTCTGTGGGTCTCCGGCGACCATGGGCAAAGTGAAGACCTCGAAGATGTTCGGATCGGCATAGAAGAATTTTTCCTCCTTGAACTGCTTGTCTCCGTATGTAAGGTAGGTCCGCCGAATCCGGAACAGACGGGTCGCCAGGGCCACTTCCGGTAAATCTCTGACCAGAGCTTCCGCCAGTGGTGCGGGACCATCGGCGACGGTGAAGCTATTGGTGCCGACGTCGGCCTTCATGCCGACTCGGCAGATTCTGGGTGCCTTGTCATGGAACCGGTCATAACTGAGCTCATGCCGAACGAAGAGCAGGATAAGCAGACAGCTGGCGATGCCGACGGCCAATCCGGTCATGTTAATAAAGGTGTAGCCCTTATTGTGCTTGACGGCCCTGATGGCCATCTTCATGTCGCTTCTCAACATGTGCCATCTCCAAACCATAATATGTGTGATTTTTTGGGGCAGCAGACGCAGGATCTGTGCCCAATACCACGTATCCGCCCGTCGCCTTCCATCCTTGAGGGCGAAGGAACGGTAGCATTCTTCAAAATCTCCCAGCGGGGTGTGCCAGATGTCGTCGTCCAGGATCCGGTCCAGGATTCTTTCGGCAATCCGAGGAGGTTTAAGCGGCCTTTGGGAGCTTCTCATCTCAGGCTCCTTTCATTCGTACAGGCCTCTTGCTCCACATCTTGGCCTGCAGCTCCCGTGCCTTCTCCAGGGCCTGGAATCCGGCGGTGGTGAGGCGGTAAATCCGCTTCCGACGCCCGCCTCGTTCGGGCGTGGATTCCGACAGCCGAGAGGTGAGACAGCCGTTTTTTACCAGACGATCCAAGGGCATATAGATCGATCCCAGCTGCCATTTTTCGCCCGTAATCTCTTGGATCTTTTCCCGGATGGGCACGCCGTAGGCATTCTCTTCGAGCCGCATGATCGCCCACAGGATCAATTCCTCAGTTCGGGTTAAGAGCTTCATTTGTTTAAAATATTTAGGATCGCATAGATATATACGCAGCATTGTATCAAAAGGTTTCCCTCGGCCGCCTTGTCGTTTTTTCCGACGGATCCGGGCCTCCAAACGGTTTTGACCTTGACGGCTCCCAGGGAAAAGAGGTGTTCAAAACCCGTCGAATCTGATATCAATAGGATGGGATTGGATTTTTTGCAGAGGAGGCCGATATGACTATCCGTGATCGTCTGACTAAACCCCTGACGCGATCCTTGATCGTCCTGGCGCTGGGGATCCAGGTCCTCAATCTCCAGGCCAATGAAGCCAAGCGCCGTTGGGAAATCATGAACCAGATCCGGCGTGACAAATTCGATATCATCCTCCCTCAGGTCATGCGTGAGAACCGGATCGATATGTGGATCACCCTGATGCGGGAGGGGAACTACGGCCCACTGTACCATGACTTGGGCGGCGGCTATGTTTCGGATTTCGGATTCTACATCTTTTTTGATCCCGGAGAGGGCCGGATCGAACGCCTGGCGCTGGGTATCGGAGGCTACGAGCTCCAACGCTGCGGCGCCTATGATTACTTCGGGCCCGCCTCGGAGCTGAAGAAGGTGGTCGAGGAACGCGATCCCCAACGCATCGGGGTGAATATGTCGGAGAAGATCGGGGCCGCCGACAGCCTTTCCCATACCGGGTATCTTCACCTCCGGAAGACTCTCGGCGTGCCCTATGCCGACCGGTTGGTGTCGGCTGAAAAATTGGTTTCCGACTTCCGCTCTCGCAGGGTCGCGTCCGAGATCGTGGTTTTCGGACAGGCAGGCGAGATTTCCCGGGAGATCGCGGAACTCGCCCTTTCCAATGAGGTCATCACACCGGGGGTTACCATGCTGGAGGATGTGGCCTGGTGGATCAAGGACCGGCTCCTCGAAAAAGGGCTCGAGGCCTCCTTCGGGCTTCCCTCGATTTATATCACCGGACCGTCCGGAATCGAAGCCAGCTCCAATCGGAGGATCATCCAGCGAGGCGATCTCATCATGATCGATTGGGGAGTGGGTCTCATGAATTTCTACACCGATATGAAACGCATGGCCTATGTCCTGAAAGAGGGGGAGACTCAGGCGCCGGCGGGCATTCAGAACGCCTTTGATCAGGCCGTCAAGGTCCGGGAAGTGATCCGGCGCAACATCGAGGTGGGCCGGACCGCAGCCGAGACGCTCGAGATTCTGAACCAAAAAGTGACCGAGGCTGGATTTGCGGTCATGAAAGAGTTCAACCGGCCTACCGACACGCCCCAGACCGAAGTGATCATCGGATGCCACTCGGTAGGTAACTGGGGGCACGGTATCGGCCCCTCCATCGCCTGGTTCAATCCCCAGCGCCTGACTTTCACCATTCAGCCCACTAACATGTTCGTGATCGAGTTTTTCGCCTACACGGCGGCGCCGGAGTGGGGAGGGGCCAAGGTGCGTATCCCGCTGGAGGACGATGCCATCGTGACGGCCAACGGCGTCGAATGGCTGTATCCGATCGCAGACCGCATTCTCCTGGTCCGTTGATCGGGCAGGAAATTCCATATGACCATCAGTAGACGCGAGTTTTTAAAAATCGGGCGAGGAGCGGCGGCCCTGGCTGTTCCCAAAATATTTCGGCCCCAGCTATGGGCGGAGCGGCCCAACATCCTCCTGATGATGGCGGATGACTGGAACTGGCCCCATGCCCTCGAGGTCGACGATCCGAACATCTTGACCCCCACCTTCGACCGTCTGGCCCGCGAAGGCGTCCGCTTCCGGAATGCCTTTGTGGCGTCGTCTTCCTGCACACCCTGCCGGGCTTCGCTTCTCACGGGCAAACATCCCTGGACGCTGGAGACCGGTGTCCATCTCTGGGGAGCGCTCCCCGCGAAATTCGAGGTGTTCACCGATGTGCTGGAGAGGGCCGGATACTTTGTCGGGTACTGCGGCAAAGGATGGGGGCCCGGCGTTCTGGAACACACCGGACGTTCTCACAATCCCGCCGGCCGTCTGAAGACCAGGACCTTTCCTGAATTCTGGAATCAGAGGCCGAAAGACAAACCGTTCTGTTTCTGGTTCAACAGTCCGAATCCGCACCGTCCCTATACCTGGCGGTCGGGCCTGCGCAGCGGAATGGATCCGGCCGCAGTGGTGGTGCCTCCGATATTTCCGGATACCGAAGAGACACGGCTCGATCTCTGTGATTATTATTTCGAGGTTCAGCAGTTCGACGCCGAATGCGGCGAAGTCCTCCGTTTCCTGGAGGAGAAAGGGGAATTGGACAACACCCTGGTCGTGATGACGGGGGATAACGGGCTGCCGTTTCCCAGGGCCAAGATGACGCTGTATGATATGGGAACCCGGGTGCCTCTGACTGCACGCTGGCCCGCCGCGATCGATAGAGGCCGCACGGTGGACGATTTGGTCAGCCTGCCGGATCTGGCGCCCACTTTCCTGGAGGCTGCGGGTGTGGAACCGCCTGAGGGCATGACCGCCCGCAGTCTTCTGGGAGTGCTGAAATCGAAGAAGTCCGCGACGGTTGATGTCACCCGGGACCGAATATTTTCTTGCTTGGAAATCCACTGCGGCCGCTATCCCATGCGGGCCATCCGTACGCGCGATTTCCTTTATATCCGCAACTTCGAGCCGGAGCGCCCCGTCAACCTGTGCCGGGAGTACTGGGAATCGGAGTCCGGCTACTCTCCCACCTGGATGGCTGTAAAATCCCTGCCGCATGAGAGTGAGATATACCGAAGATCCGTGGGTCCGCGCCCTGCGGAAGAACTCTACGATGTGCGGAAAGATCCCTACCAGCTCCATAACCTGGCCCTCGAAGCACACTATTCCTCCATCACGGCCCGGCTGTCCGCCGAGCTGGAATCCGAGCTCAAGCGCACCGGGGATCCGCGGATTCGGGGAAGGCATGAGGAAGTTTTCTACATCCCTCATTATGAGAATCAGGAGAAAAGGACGACCGGCGCCCCTAAGGCCGGACAAAAGGCTCGCTGAAGAAGCGGTTGGGCTTGAGGTAGAGTTTCCTGCCCGGCCCCGTCTATCAAGTATCTCGCCGATCCCGCAAGCTTCAGCTCCTGGGTGAGCTGCGGGTCAAAGATCAGAAGGCCCTGGGAGGGCATTCCGGTATCCAGAATGATCTTCAGCTCCCGGGAACCATTCACCCTGACCGGAACGATGATCTTATTGCGCATCAGTTCGAAGGGGATTTCTTGTTCGGGCCGGGCACTGGAAAATCCGAAGGCTTGATGTGCCGAGACCGCCAGCCCGATAACAAACACCGTCAGGGCCGTTCTTCTCAGGATTCGCATATGAGCTAATACGTTCTCGGCGGCGTCTCTGTTTATACCGCGAAGCCGGGAACCGGAATGGATTTAAAAGGGCTTCATTTCAGTGATTTAAGCGCGCTGAATTTTATCAATTTTTTTTCGTTCTCATCCCAGAGATGGAGGAAGAGTGAGCGCAGGCTTTTCTTTATGGTCAGGGGTTGGACATTCTGCAGCTCCGGTTCCGAGTCGTAACAGGCCTCTAAGGAGTAATTGGGAATCAGCGGCCGCAGATGATGGATGAAGTGATAGCCGATGCTGCCCGTGAACCACTGCAGCGGCTTGGGCAGCAAATAGAATGAGCTCCCGATCAAGGCGGCATCCATCCGGTCCCATTCCGAGTGGCGGGCCCAATACACCCCCTCGAAATTATGCTGGACATAGAACAGCCACAAGCCGAGCATGCCGGCGATGAACAGGATAGGGAGCTGAATGAGGATATAAGTCCGGAACCCGGCAACCAGGCCGGCCCCTACGGCCATCACCGCAATCCCCAGGTTGGTCCAATGGACGCTGTTGCGCTCCAGTCGGCTCTTGGTCCAGATGGGGAATCGCTGGTAGATCAAAAAGACAAATAGAGGGCCTAATACGAACGCTACCAAGGGATTGCGGGCTATCCGGTAAACCAGCCGCTTGCTCCGCGAGGATCCGATATACTCTTCACGCGTCAGGGTCCAGAAATCCCCGCTGCCGCGCCGGTCCAGGTCTGCCACCGTGGCGTGATGCCGCCAGTGTGAAGCCCTCCATTTGTCATAGGGAGTGAAGGTCAGGATCCCTAAGATATACCCGACGATGCGGTTGGCCCGTTTGGAGCCGAGAAATGATCCATGCGCACAGTCGTGAAACAGGATAAAGAGGCGCACCATGAAGAAACCGGCCGGTACGCTCGCCAATAGAATGGTCCAGTAGGGAAGCCCGGAATATGTCATATGCACCATGGCTCCCCATAGAAGGAGATAGGGGACCAGGGTGTTGAAAATCTGCCATAGGGATTTACGGGTATCCGCATGCTCGAAGCGTTCTATGCGCAGGTACCATTCCGGCCTCGCAGGCGAAGGAGGTTGCGCGCCGGTCGGAGAATCCATTGACTGACCTTGATTCCGCCTGCTAAGAATCCAAAAAATCTCCGCGTCTCAATGCGACCCTTTTGCTTGAGACAGAGCATGCCCTGCGTCGGGCTCTTTATGTCGATAAAATAATGCCCTTCAACCGAATTGTCAATCGGTCGTCCTGGTTCCCCGGCCTATTAGCCTGCAGCAATCAGGTCATTTGTCAATCACCTGGATCCGTTTCCGGTGTTTCACCGCTGCATGGGATCCGGCCGTACCGTCACCGTCCCGGAGTATGTCTTGCCGTTGACAGTGAGCTTGACGGCATAGGTTCCGGGTTCGGCTGAAGGAGTTCCCATCCCTCGTCCTCCGAAGCGGCCGAACCCGCCGAAGCCGATTACCTCAAAGGCCTGCCTCTGGATGGCGGCCGCGTCTCGGTAGCGCAGTCCGGGCTGTTTGAGCTTTTCCATGGCTTCCTGCACGATCTTTTTAGGCTCTTCCTCCACTTCCGGTCGCTGCATGATGCGGTCCATCATCTGCTGCATCTGGTTGATCCGCGCCTTCAGCATGTTATCCGGGGGATCGAACCGCATGTCCCAAAGGATGCGGCTGATGCCGGCCGAGGCGGCCTTGAGTTCATAGGTGGTCTTGAGACTGCCGTTGGGATCGCTGATTTCGACCTGGATCGGACTCGCAGGCTTTTCCCGCAGGTAGAAATGGATGGCTGTGCCGGACGGAGGATTTTCCCCGGCGAAGTAGAGATTTCCGCGGCCGTAGCCTCCCCGGCTTAAGCGCAGCCACTGGGTCCCGGGTCGGCTGTTTTCGAACAGGTGAGCCTCGGCAGCCAGGATCTTTTCGGTGACCTGCTGAAGAGGTGAGATGTCGTCCAGGATCCAGATGCCGCGGCCGTGGGTGCCGGCGATCAGGTCGTTGTCCCGGGGATGAATCGTCAGGTCATGGAACGCCACGGTCGGCATGTTCAGGCTGAGATCCGTCCAGCTTTTTCCGCCGTTCAGGGAGAAAAACACATCGAATTCCGTTCCTACGAACAAGAGATTCTTGTTCTTGACATCTTCCCGGATGACATAGACCGGTCCTTCGTCCGGCAGGTTGGAGGAGATGTTGGTCCAGGTTTGGCCGAAATCGGTGGTCTTGAACACATAGGGCTTGAAGAGGTCGCTCCGGTGGCCGTCGAAGGTCAGGTAGCAGGCGCCCCTAGCAAAGCGGGAGGCTTCCACCCGACTCACCCATATTCCGGCCGGAACATCCGGCACATTATCCCGCAGGTTGACCCATGTGCGGCCGCCGTCTCGCGTCAGTTGGACGTTGCCGTCATCCGTTCCCACCCAGATGAGGCCCGGAGTGATGGGTGATTCGGCGATGGTGGTGATGGTGCAATGGGTCTCGGCGCCGGTCTGATCGAGGGTGATACCGCCGGTGGGCCGGCTGTGTTTATTCGGATCGTTGGTAGTCAGGTCGGGGCTGATGATCGTCCAGTTATCTCCCCGGTTGATGGATTTGAAGAGATGGTCGCCGCCGAAGTAGAGGATATGCGGATTGTGGGGGGAAATCAGGATGGGGGAGCTCCAGTTGAAGCGGAACGAACGCTGGCGCCGGAACATGGCCTGGGGAGTCTGCTCAGCCTCGGCTTTCTTTTTTGGGGGGGGCGGTGCGTGGTCGCGCCAGTTGTAGGTGTTCTGCTCGGAAGGTCGGATGCGCGTGCTCTCCCGTGTCTCCACGTTCACCCGCATGAGGTTCCCTCCCTGGCTTTCACAATAGGCGATGCGCCAGTCGTAGGGATCGTTCTGGGTGTAGAATCCGTCGCCGCCACCGATATTGAACCAATGATCGGTGAGGATCATCCCTTCCCGGTTCATGCTGGGGCCGGCCCAGGTGCCGTTGTCCTGGAGGCCGCCGTACACATAGTACGGATCCCGCATGTCGGAGCTGACCGCATAGAATTGGGAGACACACAGGTTGTCGAACAGGATCCAGGTTTCACCTCCATCGTGAGTGATCGATGCCCCTCCGTCCTGTCCGACATAGAAGCGATTCTTGTTGGTGGGATCGAGCCACATGGTGTGAAAATCGGGATGGAGTCCCTGGATGCTCCGAAAGGTTTTTCCTCCATCCTGGGAAACCTGCATGTTGGTCGAGAGGTAATACACCAACCGGTCATCGAACGGATTGATATAGATATGGCTGTAATAGAAGGGCCTCACGTTAATGCGGTTCATGTACATCCAGTTGGCCCCGCCGTCTTCGGAACGATAGATACCGGTTCCGAGCTTGGCCATATCCTGGTAATCGGGATTGGGCTTCTGGTCCTGCCCCTCGCGGATTCTCGCCGGAGGCTGGTAGCCGTGCTCGACGATGGCCATCAAGACGTCCGGCTTGCTGCGGGAGATGGCCAGGCCGATTCGACCCACTTCGCCCTCCGGGAGTCCCTGCGTCAGCTTGGTCCAGCTTCGGCCGGCGTCGGCGGTCTTGAAGATGCCGCCGTTGGGTCCCCCCGAGTCGAAACGCCAGGGCTGGCGCATCCTTTGCCAGAAACCGGCATACAGGATGTCCGGATTCTCCGGGTGCATGACGAGATCTATGGCCCCGGTCTTTCCGTCGTCCGGCAGGCCTTTGGTCAATTTGGTCCACGTCGATCCGCCGTCTTCGGTCTTGAACAGGCCCCGGTCTCCGGAATATCCCCAAGTGTGGCCGGCGGCCGCCGCATAGACCACTTCGGGATTGCTGGGATGCGTGAGGATGCGGGCGATGGCGTGGGTGCTCTTCAAGCCCATGCGGGTGAAGCTTTTCCCCCCGTCCGTGCTCTTGTAGATCCCGTCGCCCCAGGCGATGCTGTTGCGGGGGCATTCCTCACCGGTGCCGACCCATATGATATCGGCGTCCGGCTGGAAAAAGGCGACATCCCCGATGGATGCCGAACCATATTTATCGAAAATCGGTTCCCAGGTGGTTCCTGCGTTCACCGATTTCCACACTCCCCCGGATGCGCTGGCAACCAGGACCTGCGTGAAGTCGCTCTCCAGCGCCTCGAAATCGGAGATGCGGCCGATCATGTTGGCCGGTCCGATGTTGCGCCATGCGAGATCCTTTATCAGGCGTGATTCCTCTCCCTGTTCCCGCGCGTAAAACGGATGCGAGATTCCAAGCATCACACTGATTATGAGCAGTGACCGAAGCACATGCTTGAGTTGCCCAGACATGCTTTTCCCTCCTCAATTCAAAAAGTCTGAATCACGATCATTTTAAAAAATAGACCCATCATTATATACACAGACGGTCGCTTCCTCAATCCTCTTCCGTTTTTTTCGGTCCGTCGAGTTCTCTCGGTGGTTACCCCCCCGGGGTGAGAAAAACCACCCTCCATTTCCTCGCTGGAAGCGATTGTGGGAACCTCGCAAAGGACTTAGATTATACCAATAAGGATAAAAAGCGGGACCTTTTGTGATTCGGAAAAGGGAGGAACGCATGATGAAAAAAAATCAGCTACTGGGCTTTGCTCTGATCTTGGCAATCCTGAGTTCGGCCGCATCGGTCATGGGACAGGCAACGTCCGAGCAATGGGTAGCCAGATATTACGGTCCGGGATACTCCTTCGACGAGGCGAATGCCACGGCCGTCGATCCCTCCACCGGGAACATCTACGTCACCGGACAGAGCGGAGGAGATTACGCGACCGTGGCCTATGACCGCTCCGGGAATGTCATGTGGTCGGCCCTCTATGACGGCCCGGCATCAGGCTTGGATGGGGCCAACGCGGTTGCGGTCGATCCCGATTCCGGAAACGTCTATGTCACCGGGCACAGCCAGGGAGACTACGCGACCGTGGCCTATGACAAGATGGGGAATATGCTCTGGGCGACCCGATACAACGGCCCGGGGAACAGTACAGACGAGGCGGTCGCCGTCGCGGTTGATCCCGGCACAGGTGCGGTGTACGTGACCGGATACAGCCGCGGCGAGAGATATGACTATGCCACCCTGGCGTACGACGCCAACGGAAACCAGCTCTGGGCGGCCCGATACAACGGCCCCGATAACTGGCATGATGAAGCCTGCGCCATCGCCGTCGATCCTGCGGCCGGCAGCATTTATGTCACCGGGTACTGCTGGGCTGCATCCTGCGACTATGCCACCGTGGCCTACGACCGTTCCGGAAACCTGCGCTGGGCCGTGAGGCATGATGGTCCCAGAGGCGACATGGACAAGGCCTATGCCTTGGCCGTGGATCCCTCCAGCGGCAACGTCTATGTCACCGGCATGAGCAAGGGAGCAAGCTCCGACTACGCCACCGTGGCCTACGACCGTTCCGGAACCCTGCTTTGGGTCGCCGAATATGACGGCCCCGGGAACAGCATGGATTCGGCGACATCCGTCGCCGTGGATCCCTCCAGCGGCAACGTCTTGGTTACGGGTAGCAGCCGGGATACCTTCAATGATTACGCCACCGTGGCCTATTCAAGCTCTGGGAATTTCCTGTGGGCGGCCCGCTACAACGGACCGGCCGGCCTCCATGATGCCGCCACCAGCATCGGGGTCGATGCCGCCACCGGCAACATCTATGTCACGGGGTACAGCTTGAGTGCCAACAACGATTATGCCACCGTGGCCTATTCCAGCTCGGGTGGCGAGCTGTGGACGGCCCGCTACGACGGCCCGGAGAGTGCCTATGATGTGGCCAATGCCCTTGCGCTCGATCCTTCTGCCGGGAGTGTTGTCGTCACCGGACGCAGCGACTCGAACGGCACCGGCTCCGATTATGCCACCTTAAAATACGGCGGGGAGAACTCTGTTGATCCGATGACCCTACTGATGTCCCTGCTCTCTCAGGTCGAAGGCATGGTGGATTCCGGGCTGCTGGCGCCCAACCGGGCGGCGCCGCTGCTCACCAAGCTCAAACGCGCCCTGGATAAGCTCCAAAAAGAGATAGTCAACCCAGCCTGTAATCAATTGGAGGCCTTCATCAATCAGGTAGAAGCCTATGTCCGATCCGGAAAGCTGACCGAGGAACAGGCGAAACCGCTGATCGAAGCGGCCAAAGGCATCATCACAGCCCTGATGGAATAACCCACGCGGCTCTGGATGCCTGCGGATTTTTTATTAGCGATTCATGTTTCTGAGGGGGCGGCGCCATGACAAAAAAGCGGGATAACGAACGGCCTTGACATCCATTGTGTTTTCTGTTTTACTTAACTGACCTGGTGGCATGAGAAAAGAAGACGAGACACGAGTCGAAACGGTGGATTCCAGCCGTATCTATGCCGCCGTCTATTTCTTTTATGGGCGCTAAGCGTCCATAAATATTATACCCCCAACCTTTTATCTTAAAGGGCGGTGGTCTATATTATACTAGTGTTGCGTCTCGGAAATATATTGACATAGTCTTTTGATTTTAGCCAGGATGGAATCGGCGGTTGCGGTCCAGATGAAAGGTTTAGCTTGTGTGTTGTGATGGCGAACGAAGTGATCG
>Ga0180438_10005634_pt1 | contig 17301 bp, 10 predicted proteins | sample SS_ome_12_FD_132455 | JGI IMG/M metagenome (GOLD analysis project Ga0180438, IMG submission 132455) | Hypersaline lake sediment archaeal communities from the Salton Sea, California, USA - SS_3_D_2 metaG | ecosystem: Environmental > Aquatic > Non-marine Saline and Alkaline > Hypersaline >...
GCCATTTTCTCCACATTCGCCCAGGGTGAAACGGAAACGCGTCTGAGGTTGGGTATCTTTTTCAAAACCAGCCAGCGACCATCTACCGGTTCGCAGCAGCCGTAACAATTCAAACCGAAGCGGCTTAAGATGGCTAACTGGTAAGGAAAAATAAATTCTTCAAACAGGTGGGGTGAAACCGACACTGTTTCCTGACTTTCCCCAAAGCCCCACAGATCCTGCAGGCGTACTTTTCCGGAAAAATCCTTTTGGGGCAATTCGTGCGTGTAACCAAAGCCGCCCGAACCCACGTAGGTTCCATTATTGTTGAGGCTCAGCAGACCGTTTGCTTCCAAAAAATCCAGTTTGGCTACATGTCCGTCGCGGAGAAAGGCCAGCAGACGGTGCAGCTCGTTGGGATGCTCGTAAAAATCAAACATGAAATTGCTCAAACCGCGCAAAGTAATCAGCGTCCAGGTCATGCCGAGGGTCCACCACCAGACGCCTTTCAGACGCACGTTTAATAAATCACCAAAGAGTGTTTCAGCGTGCTGGATAATGCGGTGGGTTAATTCATAGTCGACTTGAATTTGCGGAAATTTCAGTTTGGCGAAATCACGTTGGTAATCTTTCAAAGGTGCTTCCCAGGTGTAACTCCCGCCGTTGTGCCCCCCGATTTTGGTATCACACATGCCCCAGTCGGTTTCTTGATAATGATAAGCGACATTAAAATCAGGCTCGATCACCCGGTCATCCCTCATTTGTTCACCCCAGAAGATTTCTTTCCGTAAGGTCATTTCCCAGTGGCGGGCGAGTTTATTGGTGCATTTTAATTGCGCGCTGGTAATAATCTCTTTCCACCCATTTTCCGGATCACAGAAAATCACGGGTCGCCCTGGTTCAAGGGCATTAATTCGGTACCACAATTTCCGTTTTTCATTTTCACCGGGGCGAGCGGCGAGTTCCGCCACTTTTTCAGCCAATCGTCTTAAAAGCTGGCGTTCATTGGGTGTGAATCTGAAGTCGGTACCTTCGGTACCTAGCGTTTTTCGCGTGCTGATTCCCGCTGCCGTTTGATCGGACATCATTGGGCTCCTTAACCATTTTACAAAAATGACTTCATTCGAGCTTTCTGTCACCAGACCGTAATTGCCTGGTTCACTGCCGGGGCGGTCGCCGGAAAGACCAACCGCTCCTGATTTAATTGCACCTCAATATAATATTCAAAATCGTTCCCATTGATTTGATCAGCCGCCAGGCTTACGGTATTCACGCTGCGAGCCAGATGTTGTAACGGTATTTTTTCGAACGCGCCTTTTGACAGCGGGCGCCAGAGGAGGTTTGCTGATTCAATCGGCTGATTGGTTAAGATGATTACTTTTAGGGATAAATTCTCCCCTGGTTCAAGTAGCGTCCGTTTGGTTGGGACAATGAGACGGGAAGGGCCTCGATAATCTTTCCAGAAGGCTAATTCAGGCAGTGATTCGCCCAGAACGGCGGTCAGGAGCGAATCGTGCAGATTCAGGCGCTGTAATTGTCCCAGATTGTGCATCTCGAGATTGGCGATGGTGCCCAATTCACCGGTAGTGCCCACTGTCATTATTAAATAGGTTACCATTTCTCCCCATTTTTCAGCGGCCTGCTTTCGTAACGGCAACAGTTTTGTCCGAACCTGTTCTCTTTGTACTAGCAAGTCATTCGTGGCGTTGATTTCTTTGATCACCTGCTCCCACTCACCGAGCAGACAGCCGACTTCTGCCATTGCGCGGGTGTAACGGAAGGTATTTAACCAATAATCGAAACGGTCCTGATTCCCCTTGCCTTTGATCCGATTCGCCAGCGCGACGAATTCGTCGACAAAAGCGAAATCGGCTTTAACCGCTTCCCAGGGTCGTGGATTGATTTTAACGCCACCCGGACCGGTGCCGGCCCAATCTGAGGTGCGTGGTAAATTAGCCATCCGTTCATTTTGACCCCGAATGTAAAGGGGGCCACCGTCCAGGCGCGTGAACAGGGCGGCAATTTCAGGGGCGGCTTCATTCCCAAAACTGGTACGTGCCCAGTCCTGATAAAAATCGTCACACGATAAATCGCGGCTATTTTCGTGAGCCTGATGCTGCCAATCCCCCAGTTCCCAACCGGCGCGGGCCAGTGCCGAAAAATTGGGTGCCAGAATCTGGGTGCGCCAGTGGATGCCCATGAGACCGGTGCAGCCATAATTAAAAGCGTCCAGGGCATCTTTGCGAATTCGACCCACCCAGAGTTGGGGAGAGATTAAGGCCGGGTCATCTTCGACCCAACTGATTTGCCATTTCGGACGGTTTTGAATGCGGCCAAAATCGGGTTCAACCGGTGAAAAACCCACCTCGCGATTAATACAGCTAAATGGCATTTCCCGAGGCAAAAAGCGATCGAATTGCGTCCGATCGGCCGGTGGTCCCAGGACCCAGCCGCAGGTGGCCAGCGTAAAAGGTGCTTCGACATTTTGTTGAGCGGTGACGGCCTGCCGCAAGTCATTTTCGATCTGCTGCACCTGTTCGGGTTTCACATCCTGCCAGGTCCAGAATTCAGGTGTCCAGAACCAGTAGTAATCCAGCGGGTGTTGTTTCATTATTCGGGTGAAAATGCCTTCGTAGACCAGACGCTTCGCCCGGTCGGTAGCCGGATCAATGCCCTGAGCCCGTAATTGGTTTTTAACATTTTCCGGGATCGAAAGTGGCGTTTCGGTGCCGATACAGGTTTTTACGCCCTGGCGATTGGCAAGGGTAAAAGCATCGTTGAATAACGCACCAAACTCATTGAAAATACGAATATTTTCGGCAGGGGAGTGGGGCCAGAGAGAAACCGTTTTCATATAATCGGCTCCAAAATTGTCGGTTTCAAATAATTGAGCTGCGCCAAAATGAAATTCAGAAGTCTTTTTAGCGAAATAGCCCCAGGTGCTGTCCTGGGTGTGCGAGTGCAAAACCGGATAAGCCGATTTAACCGTGCCGTCGTTTTGAATATCTGCTTTCAGGCCAATCCAGACCATTGGTTCGGCTTTAGCCCAGCCGCCAAATTTTTGTTCCGGGTAAGTGTGGAAACCGAGAAAGTTCATGCCCATTTTGGGCAATTGCGCGATAATTGCCTCGTAATCATCTCGGTTCCACCAGTCCGGCCCTTCCGGAAAATCGTGAAAGGGATGAATGCCGCGGTGGGAAAAAATTGGTTTGGCTTCGAGATTTACCTCCGGAATCGTCAGCTCGATTTTGGCGTCAGGAATAACGTCCGTGTGCAGATAAAATCGAATCCCCAGTGTTTCCAAAAACCGGTAAGTTCCGTAAAGTGCCCCAACGGGACTACCGCCACAAATGAGCAATTGTTTATGCTTTGACGGGCGAATCGTAGTAATCAGGTAGGCTTGTTCGCCAAGATTTTGAATTGCTGTTCGCAGCGAATCGGTGAGCCAGTTGGCACTCAGGATTTTATTTTTTGAGGTAATGATAAACGCATCCGCGGCAATGGCTTCAAGATTGGTGGTGGAATGTGGCAAAAGTTCATTAGTTCTTAAATAGAGATATTTTCGTAATTCTTTAGCCGCCAGCATTTCCGTTTCGGAAGCCTCCGGCGTGACAATGATTGGCAATGGTTTTTTGAAAAATTGGCAAGTGGAAATTAACGCGATGAAAAAAATAAAAAATATTGGCTTGATTGAATGCTTCAGCATTTTATTTTCCCTCCGGTTAATGAAAAGTTATTGAAACCTGAAGACGGCCCTTTTTGTTTAGAAGCATATTCATTCACTAGCAATGATTTTGAATGGATTAAAATATAAACGACTGATAATTAAATTTCAATATTCTTCTTTAGGGTTGGTTATTTTTTTATTGATTGTATTTGTTCCCTGATCATAAAGTTAACCTGAATAATTCATAAGCCACTAAGATGCTAGGGCACGAAGAGAAGAAAAAATTATTATTCTGGAATTGACCTAATTAGTACTACAACGTTAAGTTAAATCGACGAAAAATTTTCCTAAACGCAGAGGCGCAGAGGCCGCTGAGGTTCGCAGAGAGGTTCTGTAAGAATTTCAAGTCTTTAGACAGGGGAATTTATATATTGACGATATATCTTGAAAACGAATCGTTTCATTGGACATAAGAATTTTTCTCTGCGATTCTCTGCGACCTCAGCGCCTCTGCGTTTAATAGGATTCTTCCTCGATTTAAGTTAACGTTGTAATATTAGTATCCATCCGGAAATGTAACACAAGCTTCCAGCTTGTGAAAAAAAAAGTCGCTAACTTCAATGTTTCGAGCGCAAGCAAGATGCTTGCGTTACAAAATACGGTATTTCCGGATGAACACTAATTATTTTTATAGCGATTAAGCAGCCATATTAAAAAAGCATATATCAATTTTAAAGACCTATTCCAAAAAAATAATGTTTGAATTAGCTGGTATTTATAATTTAAGGAGGTGAGATTAAATAACTTTCCCATTTGATAGAATTGTGTCAAATAAAAATAACAATTTATCGACTCGTTATATTATCTCATCTCCTAAATGTTTTCTTTGTGACTTAGTGGCTTTGTGGCAAAAATTTGTGAATAATCCAGGTTAAGAAAAAGGGGGCATCCAAACAACCTTCAAGCATAAAATTTTTACTGCGCAGAACAATGGGAACATTCCTGCCAATAATTATTTATAAAGAGACGTTGTTCGATCGATATCTTGTCTTAAATATCTTGAATTCTTATTCAGAAAGCCAGTTATGAAAAAAATATTAAAATATCTTTTACTGCTTTTCATTCTTCTTTTCACGTTAATTTCCTGTGTCGGATTAATTACGCTGAGGCCCCAAAAAATGGAATTTCAGGAACGCCTGGCACTTTTTCCCACCAACAATCTCCCCTTAGAAGCACCCGCGACGATTTATTGGGACGAACACCTGATTCCTTTTATTGCCGCCCAAACCGACGCCGATTGTGCCTTCTTATTGGGAATGGTCCATACCCATTTACGACAGGGGCAAATGGAGCTTATCCGGCGAGTGGTGCAGGGGCGGTTAGCCGAGAGTGCCGGCCCGCTGGCAACTAAAGTCGACCATTCTTTAAGAATAATCAATCTCGCGGTGGCAGTGGACAGCATTGAACAGATTTTGGCCGTCGTCACCAAAAACTGGTTGCTAAATTATGTGAAAGGGATTAATCATTATCTGGCACAGGTGCCAACCCGCGCACCAGAATTGAAAATGTTGGGGATTACGCCGGAGCCCTGGCAATTAAAAGATATTCTCACGATCTCCCGATTAATGGCAGTGGATGTGAACTGGTTTAACTGGTTTCAATGGTTAAAATTACAGGATAAGCCTTATTTCAATGAACTCTGGCAACGCTTTGTCGCGGTTGGGGCGCAGTCAACACCGTCATTTCCCAATCAATCCTCAGCGTTGGGCGCTTTTATTGCGGCCGGTATAAAATCCGGTAGCAATGCGCTGGTAGTGGCCGGCAGCAAATCCGCTGATTCGTGCGCACTCATTGCCAGTGACCCGCACCTGGGGCTACAAGTTCCCAATACCTGGATCATTGCGGGTTACCAGTGCCCGTCGTTTCATGTCCTGGGATTAATGTTTCCCGGCATTCCGATGGTACTGGTGGGTCGTAATCCGGCGATTGCCTGGGCCGGGACCAATATGCGAAGCGCCAGTAGTGACCTGTATGAAGTGAACACCACCGCCGCGGATTCCCTGCCCGTCCGGAATGACCGGGTAAAAGTCCGCTGGTGGCGTGACAAAACGCTACCGATTCGCACCTCCAACCTGGGACCGATTATTTCGGATGCACCCCTCTTACCGGCAAAATCCACTCAAACACTGGCGATGAAATGGGTGGGACACCAACCGAGCGATGAATTTACGGCTTTTTTAAAAGTCAATCAGGCCACCAATTGGAATCATTTTCGGGAGGCTTTTGGCAGTTACGGTGTTTCCGGGCAAAATTTTGTTTACGCCGACACGGTCGGTCACATTGGATTGGTGCTGGCGGTGCAACTCCCCAAACGTCATCCGGAACTGGTGCCGCAGCTCTGTTTAAATCCGGACAGTGCGCATCATCACTGGCAGGGCGTAATCAAACCTTCAGAGCTCCCGTCAATTTACGATCCGCCAGCCGGCTTCCTGGCTTCCGCCAACAATCGCACGGTAATTCTGGAACCGCCGCTGGGTTATTTTTTCTCGGCGAATGACCGAATTGATCGCTTGTCAGAACTATTGTCACAGTCGGAGCCGATTGATTTGCAGGCGCTGCAACGAATACAATTAGATGTTTTCGTCCCCTCAGCCATTAAGCTGCGGAATCAAGTGATTGAAAGAATTGTTAAATCTGATTTAATCGATTCATCGAATCAAAAAATGGTTGATCTCTTTCAGCAGTTGCAACAGTGGGACGGTTACTACCATGTTGAAAGCCGGGGGGCAGTGGCTTTTGAAATATTTCGGTATCATTTTATTCAGGATTTTTACACCCATATTTACGATGACGAGGCCGCCAATTTGTTGCGGGGCTCGGAGCACGCGAACCTCCTTTTAAGTCAGGATTTACAGCAACGTGATTCCACACTCATAAATTCCGGCTTGCAGGTAGCGCTAAAAAAGGCGTCCAAAGAGCATCAAAAATTTGCGAATTGGGGTGACATGCACCGGTTGCAGCTCACGCATCCGCTGGGCAATATTCCGCTCTTCGGACGGCGGTTTCGGTTTGGTGATTATCCGGCGGCGGGTTCCTACAATTCCGCCATGAAAACGGCTCACCAGACGGTGAATCAACGGCACGCTACCTTTTACGGCGCGAATGCCCGTTTTATCAGCCGTCTGAAAGATCCCAACGAAAATTATTTCGTCCTGCTGGGAGGCCAGGACGGCTGGCTCGGTAGTCCTAATTTAGTGGACCAGGTACCATTGTGGTTAGCCGCTAAATATTTGAAAATTCCTTTAGAATTAACCGCGATAAGAGCAAGTTTTTCTTATCAAATACACCTGACAAATAATGCGAATGATTAAATAATATTTTTCATCTGTAGGATAATTTCAATCTGTTGGAAAAAATAAGGTAATGAATTTTTCATTTCCTTTCACAAAATCAACCGTGTCATTATAAACGTTAATAATTTCTTATTCTTAACCGTGTGTTCTCATGAATGCCCCCATTTCCGATAATCAAATATTTCAATTACCAGACGGCCGTCGCCTGGGATATATCATCTACGGTAATCCGCAGGCAAATCCGGTGCTTTTTTCCCATGGTATTCCGGGCTCCCGGCTGCAGCACAATCCCGATCTGAGTCTCCTCGATGAGCTATCGCTTTGTATTTATGCTTTTGATCGCCCGGGAATCGGTCTGTCAACCTACCAGCCGCAGCGGCAGCTTTTGGACTGGGCTGAGGATATTCGGGCAGTTTGCGTGGGCCTGAAACTGGAACGGGTGGCAATTCTCGGCGTTTCGGGTGGTGGGCCTTACACGCTGGCGTGTGCCTGCCGGTTGGCGGAAAAATTAATTCATGTGGCGGTGGTAAGTGGTTTGGCAGCGCTGACTGACGATAATTTATATCATTTACTAAAACCACGCGCTCGTTTACTTTTTCAAACCGCGAAGTCGGCTCCGTTTCTATTGCCGCCACTTTTTAAAATCGGCTTAAAAATATTTGGCAATCAGATCGATTTAATCTTCGAAAAACTGGTGGGTCATTTACCTGCTGGCGATCAAGCCTATTTGCAAAAACCGAGGATTCAACGAATGTTTGCGGCTGACGTGGCAGAGGCATTTCGAGGGGGCAGTCAGGGAGTGGTGCAAGAACTCTCGGTATTAGCTCAACCGTGGGGATTCGGTTTAGAACAGATTCAATTGCCGGTTCATCTCTGGCACGGGATTGACGACACGATTGTACCGCTGGCGTTGGCACAGCACAATTTAAAACAGCTTCTCAATGGACAGCCTCATTTCATCGCCGGCGGAGGGCATTTTATTGCACTGGAACACGCACCGGCTATTTTTTCACTGATTGCCGAAGATTTTAAAAATGCCTTTTAAAACCCGGATTATTCATAAATTCTTGCCACAAAGGCTTTTCCCCTCGCCGTGTCTTCGGGCCCTGGTGGTTAATGAATTTTTCAGGGGAAAGAGAGGATGAATAATTCGCAACTTCGCTGGCCAGAATTGGTAAAATGTTAAGTGTGGTTTGGAACCGCGAGTGAATAATTAAAATCGAAAATACTGGAAGACTCTGAAAGCTAAAAACAAGATTGATGACTCAAAAACAGTTCTAATTTGAAACCGGGATTATTGATGACTTCGTTGATTTAATCCGTTTCACCCTTGCGAAGGTTTAGAAATTGTCTATATGTTGTTTAATAAAATTATCGTTTACCTATATATTGAATTTATCATCAAATCGAACCTTCGCAAGGGTATTAAATCAACAGGATTATTGGTGCGGCGCTAAAATTTGCTGATTATTTTTTAATGATGAAAATTAAAACTCAACTCTTATTAACCTGTTTATTATTGTGGAGCATTGATTCAACCACGTGGATTCATGCCGCTAATCAATTGCAGCTCACCGCTGAAGACATTCAGTCGAATCGAGTTGAATTAAGCGGCCCCTGGAAATATCAGCCGGGTGATGATTCCACCTGGGCACGACCGGATTTCAATGATCAATCCTGGTCGGTGGTCAATCCCTTCTGGTTGTCGGCCACGGATATTCCCCTGGAAAAATGGCAAGCTGTGGGGTGGTTCCGGTTGCACTTAACCGTTGACTCAACATTGAGGTCCCGTTCCTTCAATCTTTTCATGCAACAAGCCGGTAAGGCAGAAGTCTATTTCAATGGTGCATTATTAGTGGCTTTTAAGCAAAAGGATGATTTTCAAACCGAAATCACTTTCCCTCCTCAAAAAGAAACGGTCGTTGCCGTTCGTTTTTCGAATCCGGATTTGCAAGGATTTCGCCGGGCCCAATTTCCCGCCGGATTCAAGCTGCGATTAGAAACAATCGATCAGATGGTAGCCCGCCTCGCTCGGGAAAAAAATATCATTCAGCAGCAAGTCTTTTTCACCGTGCTGGCCTTGGTCTTTGGCTTATTACATTTGATTTTATATTTATTCATGCCCCGCTCGAAGGGTAATATTTATTTCGTTATTTTCTTATTTGTTTATGCCCTCGGTATTTTTTCCGATATTCAGGGGACGCTACGGGCGGTTCATCAAAGCGAGGTGTTGTTTTATTTAAGAATTCATCGTTTGACCTGGCCCCTCAGCTCGATCTTTTTTCTTCGCTTTGTTTATCAAACCTTTGCTGAAAAAGTACCGCGTCAATTTTGGATAATTGTGTTCGCTTATCTGGCAGTGGCGGTGCCATCAATTTATCAACCTTACGCTTATTCACATTACATCATCCTGATTGATATGATAATGGGCCTTGAAGTGGTTCGTCTGGTTTATCTGGCCCTCCAAAGAAAACAGGAGGATACCTGGATTTTTGCCAGTGGTTTATTTTTTATATTTCTATTTAGTGCTTATGATTGGCTCCTCGATCTGGGATTGATCGCACCGATTTTCCAACAGACTAATGCCTATTATATCGGACTGGTTGGATTATTTATTACCACGTCGACCTACCTGGCCCGCGATATTACCCGTACTCACACGCGCCTGATTCAACAGGAACTCAAGGCCACCGACCTGGAAATTCAGCAAAAAATTCTGGAAGCCGATAACGAGCGCAAAACCAAAGAATTGGAAGAAGCGCGCAAGCTCCAGCTTGCCATGTTGCCCCATGAAATTCCGGAGTTACCCCAGCTTCAGATTGCCGTTTATATGAAAACGGCGTTTGAGGTGGGTGGCGATTATTATGATTTTTATATGGAAAAGGACGGTACCTTGACCGTTGCCATTGGTGATGCCACCGGTCACGGTATGAAAGCCGGGATTATGGTCACTTTGATGAAAAGCTTATTCAACTCAATGGGCAACACCTTTTATATTCCCGATTTTTTTCATCATTGCACCCGGATGATTCGGCGCATGCATCTCGGTAATTTATATATGGCCTTAATGCTGATACGAATTCGCGGATCGAAATTGGTCATTTCATCCGCCGGAATGCCACCGGTTTTTATTTTTCGGAAAGCAAAAAAATCAGTTGAAGAGATTACGATTAAAGGATTACCGCTGGGTGGCGTGGAGGGGTATGCTTACAAACAAATTCGCACCGAGCTCGCCTCGGGCGACACCATTCTTCTCCTTTCCGACGGCTTTCCTGAATTATTTAATACAAAAAATGAAATGCTGGATTATCCCCGTGTGAAAGCCCTGTTTCAAGAAACGGCTGAAAGTTCGCCGGATGAAATCATTCAAGCCTTAACTCAAGCCGCTGAGAAGTGGCGCCAGACCCGCCAGCAAAATGATGACATTACCTTCGTGGTTTTGCAATTTAATAATAATAAGCCGACAACTTAAACCGATTTTCTTCGTAAAAGTGTCTATTTCATAACCTACCGATTGAGCAGCGGCAATAAAAATGTACTCATTCTTGCCCGCAAAAAAAATCCCGTATAAAGTCTAAAAGGAGATTGTATGCAAGCAGCCGTCAGAAATAGTAACCTGCTAAATGACTCATTAAAGGTTTTTTTTAAGGATGCCCTTCGAATTACGTTAACGAATCCGATCCAGGCCTTTTACTTTTTTCGTACGGTTAATTGGCTGCGTAAAGCGGCTCAATTACGGGCTGGCTGGAAGAAGCAAAATATCCTGGTTCCGCCGATTATTATTTTCAGCATTACCAATAAATGTAATCTGGCCTGCAAAGGCTGTTACGCTCAGGCGTTGCATGATCAGGCACCACAGGAATTAAGTCCGGAGAAACTCCGCCAAATAACAGCGGAGGCCAAAGAATTAGGGGTCTCATTTTTTGTGCTGGCCGGTGGCGAGCCGTTTATGCGACCCGAGATGTTAGATATTATTGAAGATTATCCGGAAATCATTTTTTTAATTTTCACTAATGGTCTGTTAATTAATGATGCCATGATTCAACGTTTTCGAAAACAAAGAAATGTCGTTCCCCTGGTGAGTCTGGAAGGCGATCAAACTTCCACTGATGAACGACGTGGTCCCGGAACGTTTACTCACGTCCAAAATATTATGCAACAAATGAAAAAATATAAGCTGTTTTTCGGTACTTCCTTAACGTTAACCCGTCAAAATTTTGCAGAGATTATTGATTATGAATATAGCCAAAAGCTGGTTAAGTTGGGTTGTAAGTTCTTTCTGTATCTGGAATATACGCCGGTGCAGGAAGGAACGGAAGATTTGACATTAACCGGGGAACAACGGAATCAGTTTGTCAATAAAATAAAACTGTTTCGGTCAGAATTCCCGGCACTTTTTATTGGCGTGCCCTGGGACGAAGAGGATGTGGGAGGCTGTCTTTCAGCGGGACGCGGTTTTGTGCATATCAATGCCTGGGGCGATATTGAACCCTGTCCGTTTGCGCCATTCTCGGACACTGATGTCAGAAATTCATCGCTGAAAGCCGCCCTCCAATCTGATTTTTTAAAGCTCATTCGCGAGAATCCCGAATTTGCTGAAGAAAAGGGTGGGGGATGCGTCCTCTGGCAAAAGCGCCATCTTGTTCAGGCACTCCTGGAACCTGAGAAACCACTGATTGAAGCGCTGGCCGAATAAAATCGTTCTTGCGGTAGTAATTGAGATTTAATTTAATTCACTCTCAAATATTCTTCTGGAGGGGTGAGGAGAAACAAAATTAACATTCGGGAGTGGAAAAATCTTTTTTTGCACAAGCGGCACGCACAACTGAAGTTTTGCACTCCTTAGTTTTTGGACTGACAATATTTTAATCCTGATGTTTTTACCAACCACAAAAACCGAAGCCTTTGCTTTAGGCTGGGATGAGCTGGATATTATCCTGGTCACGGGCGATAGTTACATCGACAGCCCTTTCATTGGCGTGGCCATCATTGGAAAGGTTCTCCTTAATGCCGGTTTTCGGGTGGGAATTATTGCTCAGCCAGCCACCGATTCCCCGCACGATATTACGCGCCTGGGCGAACCGAAATTATTCTGGGGAGTGACCAGCGGCTGTGTTGATTCAATGATTGCCAATTACACGGCCACGTTGAAAAAGCGCCGATCAGATGATTTCACCCCGGGTGGCCAAAATACCCGGCGGCCGGACCGGGCCTTGATTGTCTATTCGAATTTAATTCGGCGCTATTTTAAGCAAACGAAATCGATTGTGCTCGGGGGGATTGAAGCCAGTCTGCGGCGGATTGCGCACTATGATTACTGGTCGAACCAGATTCGGCGCTCGGTTTTATTGGATGCCAAAGCCGATTTTCTGATTTACGGAATGGGGGAGAGGGCCGTGTTAGCATTGGCCGCTGCCTTGAAAAATCAGGAGGATCCTCTGAATATTCGAGGGTTGTGTTATATTTCTGCCGTGAAAAAAGATGATTATCTCGAATTGCCCACCTTCGAAATGGTGAGTCAGGATCAACAGGCGTTTATTGAAATGTTCCACCTGTTTTATCAAAATAACGATCCACTTACTGCTCACGGTTTGATTCAACCATGTACCCAGCGCTTTTTAGTTCAAAATCCACCCGCGCACTATCTCAGTCAACAGGAACTTGATGCCGTTTATGACCTGGATTATGCCCGTGACCAGCACCCGTTTTATGAACAATTCGGAAAAGTGAAGGCGTTGGAGACGATTCGTTTTGCGATTACGTCCCATCGAGGCTGTTACGGTGAGTGTAATTTTTGTGCGATTACGGTTCATCAGGGAAGAACGGTGCGCTGGCGGAGCGAACAGTCGATTTTAAATGAAGCCCAGCAGTTTACCAAACATCCGGCCTTCAAAGGAATAATTCTCGATGTGGGTGGGCCCACGGCCAATATGTACGGTTTTGAATGTCAACCGAAATTAACCGCTGGTGCTTGCCAGCATAAACGGTGCCTTTATCCCGCAATCTGTCCGCAGTTGAAAATCAATCATGAAAAACAAATTCGACTGCTGGAACAGTTGCGGAATTTGCCGGGAATCAAAAAAGTCTTTATCGCCTCCGGAGTGCGGCCGGACCTGGTTTTGAATGATTCCAAAGCGGGCTTACGATATTTGGAAATCCTGGTTAAGCATCACGTATCGGGACAACTAAAAATCGCGCCGGAGCACGTGGTTCCGGCTGTGCTGCAAAAAATGGGGAAGCCCAACGGAAAGAGCATTGTGGCCTTTCGAGAGGCATTTTTCAAAATGACGCAGGCGTTGGGAAAAAAGCAGTTTTTAACTTATTATTTTATTGCCGCCCACCCGGGTTGTACCACCGCTGAGATGCACCATTTGAAAAAATTTGTTCAGCATCAGTTGCGGATTCAGCCGGAACAGGTTCAAATATTTTTACCGGCCCCTTCCACTTATTCGAGTGTGATGTATTATACCGAATGCGATCCGTTCACCGGGGAAAAAATGGTGGTTGAGAAAAATTTAAAACAAAAAACCCGACAGAAATGGATCGTGGTGGCGAAAAAGCGGCCATTGAGAAAGCGGTAAGATTGGGATCGGATCGCGGTTGTTAAGCTTTGAATTGGCCAAATTAATATGAATTTCTGCCATTCTCAAATTTTAAATGGCTCAAAGGTAAACCATTATGCCAAAGAAAAATTTTCAAAATTCCCAACCGGTTTATTCTACAGGCGTTGGGCGAATTTGTCCTGAATGTAAACAGCCAATTGCCAATTGTACGTGTCAGCAGTCAAAGGAAACACCGCCAACGGATGGAATCGTCCGTATTCGGCGCGAGGTCAAAGGCCGCCGGGGGAAAACGGTTACCACGATTTCCGGCGTCCCGTTACCAACCGACCAGCTCGAAGCCTTGGCCCGTGCCTTAAAGCGCAGTTGTGGTAGTGGTGGCTCAGTTAAAGACGGTGTCATTATTATTCAGGGCGATCAGCGGCAGGTGGTAGCGTCAATTTTGAAAGAATACGGTTTTAAAGTAAAATTTGTGGGTGGTTAAACTGGTAGCAATTTTTCATCCACCCTCACAAATGTTGCCTTAGCAGCGCTGTCATTCCGGTCTTTTTTCATCCATCTACCGACGGATGAGAAAAATACCGGAATCTCCCCTTGTTACCGATTTAGGGAGAGCCTGGTGGCTGCCAAAAAGTGGTTGAATCTGAATGACAGGTGAATGATTAAAAATTATCGATTAATAACGGAGGTGAAGATGCTAAAAGACTTGATTCTAAAAAATAGAAGTTATCGTCGTTTCTATGAAGATGAAAAAATAGCAATTGAAGTTTTAAGAGAATTCGTCGAATTGGCCCGTCTGTCGAGCAGTGGGGGCAATTTACAACCCCTTAAATTCATCCTCTCCAATGAACCCGCCAAAAATGCGCGCATCTTTCCTCACTTAAGCTGGGCCGGTTATTTGACGGACTGGCCCGGACCAGCCGCCGGTGAACGCCCTTCGGCTTATGTCATTATTTTGGGGGACCGGACAATCAGCCAATCCTTCGGGTGTGATCACGGAATTGCCGCCCAGAGCATGATGCTGGGGGCCGCCGAAAAAGGTCTGGGCGGCTGTATCATTGGTTCGATTAAGCGGGAACAATTACAGCAGGCATTGAACATTCCGGAAAGATTTGATATTTTGTTAGTGCTGGCGCTGGGTAAGCCCCGGGAAGAAGTCGTTCTGGAAACAGTTCAGTCGGACGGCAGCATTAAATATTGGCGAGATAATAATGCCGTTCATCACGTGCCCAAACGTCCGTTGAGTGAATTGATTCTCGAAACCTTTTAATGTTGTTTGCGGTAGTTCTGCCGGAACCAGTCGTAGTGAATTCTCTAAAATATCAAGAATCACGCGAAGCCGCCAAGACGCTCAGGAATCGCAAAGAAGTCTAAAAATAGTCTTGATTCCGTCTTTTGCTAAAATGCCCCCATTTAGGGGAATTTAATGTTTCTCCGGACCGACGGCAATTTTATAACCTTCACTTAAAGAAGTAACGTAGCCGGTTAAAGCCACCAGGTTAGTATCATTTAACGCCAGGGCGTTGCCAGCGAGGTAGTCTTCAATACACATATTAATTTTTTGCTCCAGAAGAATGACACGCTTTTGTTGCGGATTGAATTTAGGGTAGGTCGCCGCCACCCCTTTGAGCGAAGGAATTTTCTGATCTTCAACAGTGCCACCTTCACGTCCCCCTTTTCGATGACAATGTAAACAGGATTTCCCATTTGTCCCCAGAACCGTGCTGCGAAACGCGGCTTCTCCTTTTGCCAACCACCCCTGACGAAACGCGGTTGCCATTCGAATGGGTTTTCCATTGGCGAAACCGGTCACAAATAATGCCAGGGCATTGGCATCTTCGCTACCCAATTTCCAGGGCTCACCGCGATTTTCATTAACGACGGCAAAATTGTGGGTTATTGAAATGGTGGCCATTGTGCGCAGAACGTGTTTATATTTGGGGTAGGTTTCCGCAAAAGTGACTTCACCGTTGGGATGGCAGGATTCGCAGGAAAAACCATTGGTCCCTAATTCCGGATCGAGCCAGATTTCTTTCCCGCGACTCCAGGCTTTTTGTTCGGCCTCGCGAGCTTGTGCCCGCAGGGACGGATTTTCGAATGTTACCTGGCGCGGTGATTGACTACAGAACCATAAAAGGCTCGTTAAAATGAATAAACCGCCCCACCACAATTTTTTATCAAAATTAATCTGTTCCACTGCTTGAACCTCCTTTCAAATTGATTTTCATTACCAGGATCAAATTAAACGGTATTAATATTTAAATGGTTCATTCCGCGAAGGCTGGGTTCAGGGGGTGATTTAATATTTTTTTTGATCTCACAAGACCAAGAACAATAATATTTAAATAGCAGCTACTTTAGTATTGAAATATTTTATTTTTTTGATTATTATCAGAATATCAATTGACGATTCAATTAAGGATGTGAATCCTTCTGACAGAAAAAGGAGTTTGTATGACAAAAATTCAGACAGGTGTCAGAATAAATTTTATAATTTTTACCAGCCTCATTTTTTTGAGTGTCACCCAAAGCACCCCGCTGCTGGCGCACGAAAATATGCCCCCACCGCTGCATTCATATACCGGTCTGAGCTCGGCTGACAGTGCGAAAAGTTTTTTAGGTGGAATCTTAACGGCTGATACGACTCTTGACCAGGCTTCGGGTCCGTGGCAAATTACCAGGGATCTGATTGTACCGGCCGAGATTATGCTGCAAATCGAAGCTGGCACCAAAGTATATTTCGAGGCCGGCGTGAAATTGACCGTTCATGCCGGGGGTCGTCTGGTTGCAGCCGGACAGGAAAATGCCCGCATTCAATTGACAAACGTACCTGGCCGTCACGAGCGGTGGGGTGGGCTGATTTTCGAGGACTCGCAGACGGACAATCAATTGTGTTACGTGGATCAATTTGCCGGGGATGGCCGGCAGCAGATGATTCTGGTAAAACGCGCCCAATTGTTAATTGATAATATGACCTGGACTCCCTCCGATAAAACCATTTTAGAAGTAGACCACCCGTCAGTAATTGTGCGGAATTCCATTTTTCCCAACGTACAAGGCGTTGAAACAATTCATGGCCAGAGTCTACACGGCGAGGAGTATTTCATTTTAGAGGGAAATACGTTTGGTCAACCTACGGGCTATAATGATGTAATTGATTTTTCAGATTGCAAGCGACCCGGCCCGATTTTCCAGGCCTATAATAATATTTTTCTTGGCGGTGGGGATGATGGTCTCGATCTGGATGGTTGTGATGCTCATATTGAAGGAAATCGTTTTATGCACTTTCATAAAGGGCACACCGCCAGTAGTACCTCGAATGCGATTGCCACCGGCTTTCGTTTTGAAAGGACTTCCGACATTGTGGTGGTCCGCAATATTTTTTATGATAATGATCATGCGGTTTTGTTGAAAGAGGACTGTTTTCTGCACGCTGAAAATAATGTTTTTGTCAAGTGTAACCAGGCGGTCATTAATTTCAGCGAATGGCCTGACCGGGACGTGACACCAGGTAAAGGGGCTTATTTTGATGGAAATATTTTCTGGAATAACCAACAACTCTTTGAAAATCAATATTCACAACCGGGAAATCCTGATCCACAGATTACGGTAAATCGGTGTATCATTCCGCAGGCAGCGCATTCGCTGGGAACTGGCAATCTTGACGCAGACCCGCTATTTGTGGATCCGGAGAGCGATTTTCACCTGCTCCCTGGCTCGCCAGCGCGGGGTTGTGGACCGA
>Ga0180438_10005635_pt1 | contig 17300 bp, 11 predicted proteins | sample SS_ome_12_FD_132455 | JGI IMG/M metagenome (GOLD analysis project Ga0180438, IMG submission 132455) | Hypersaline lake sediment archaeal communities from the Salton Sea, California, USA - SS_3_D_2 metaG | ecosystem: Environmental > Aquatic > Non-marine Saline and Alkaline > Hypersaline >...
GGCATCGAGGACATATTTAGATTCTGGCATGAGAAAGGATTTACCGAAGATATTGAAGATATCGTATTCTTTCTCATCTACATTTCCGAGACAAAAAACATCAGCCGGGATCAATTGAAAAAAATGTTAGAAAAAAGTAAAATAGATGGAGGTGAAATTATGCAAACATTAGCCGACAGATTAAGAAGTGAAGGAAAAGAAGAAGGAAAAAAAGAAGGAAAAGAAGAAGGAAAAAAAGAAGGAAAACTCGAAACAGCCAGGAAATTGATCGAGAGAGGAGTGGATATGGATATCATTGTAGAGGCAACCGGGTTTTCCAAACAAGAAATAGAAAAATTGGTTAAAACGATCCATTAATACAAAGAAAAAAGGAATCAAACAAAAAAAATGCATTATCTATCTTCTGCGTCCATCTTTCTCTTCTCCCATAAATGTAATTCACAAAATTAAAACCTTTTAAATCAGTGGTAAATTCACAAAATTAAACGAACCGGTTTACTATAAAAGGATAAATTATCGATGTAAAAATCAACAAAATTAAAATATCTTCCCGCCGAACAGTCATGTGAATTCGATATATTATAAGAAAGGAACAATTGCTGAATTTAAAATTTCAAAAAGTGACAGGAACTGGACTGCCCCAACTTGTCCCCTTATTTTTTGCGTAGGAATGGGTCAGAGACCCGTAGGAAGTGTGTCCAAGACCCGTAGGAGTGGGTCAGGGACCCGTAGGAAGGGGGTCAACCACCCGTAGGAAGTGTGTCCAGGACCCGTAGGAGTGGGTCAGGGACCCGTAGGAAGTGGGTCAATCACCCGTAGGAAAAGTGGGCAAATGGCGTCGAGAAGGTTGAAAAGCCTAATGAAGATTTTCATTCGCGATTGTCCCCTTTTCCTTTAAGCTTTCACCTGCAAACTTCTTCGTCTCAATCCCCTATTGGCGGGGTTTAGATAAGTGCCTAAAATGCCTAAAGTGACTAAAGTGCCTAAAGTTTAGGTGTCGCTTCGCTCCATTTTCATTTTAGGCTAAAAGTTACTTTCCCGGAGGCGCCTTTATTTAATTCAGGTACTTCTCACTTCTTCTTCCCCTATTAGCGGGGCGTAAAAAAAATATTTTGAATTATGAATGACGAATTATGAAAAAAATAAAAACCTGAAAAGTTCCCTTCATCATTCTTCACTCATCATTAAGTCTTGTAGCTCTTTCCCCTATTGGCGGGGCATAAAAAACAATTTTGAATTATGAATTGTGAATGATGAAAAAAACAAGAACCTGAAAAGTTCTCTTCATCATTCTTCGAACCAACTCATCATTCATCATTAAATCCCTTTAATTTCTTCCCCTATCGGCGGGGTTCAAACCAAGAGGTACAGTTATTAGATCAAACCCTGCGAAAGTCTCAATCCCCTATTGGCGGGGTTCAAACTATAAGACTAAATGAATGTATAAAGAAATTTGGAAAAGTCTCAATCCCCTATTGGCGGGGTTCAAACAAATGTCACATTTAATATTATAATATACCTGGAGGTGTCTCAATCCCCTATTGGCGGGGTTCAAACAAATATACCCCTTCACAATTGCAAATTATAATCAAGTCTCAATCCCCTATTGGCGGGGTTCAAACCTGGTGCTTATGGGAAGAGCAATGCGCCCGTAGGCAAAGTCTCAATCCCCTATTGGCGGGGTTCAAACAGGAAATAGGAATAAATTAAAATGGTTGTATAAACCAGTCTCAATCCCCTATTGGCGGGGTTCAAACTTTTCTATTGCATCGACCTGCTCCTGTGTTCTGGTTAGTCTCAATCCCCTATTGGCGGGGTTCAAACCCATAAGATGTCCATGTGATGCGGTTTTTCAAAATGAACCGGTTTGTCAAAGAACCACTTTGAAATTTTAGTATAAGCCTCTTTCGCTTATATGTCAAGGCTTTTGAAGGTTTTTTTAAATTTGTCGAACCCCCGGGTTTTTTGCACGATTGGAGGTCGACAATTTTGATTTTCCTTCTCTGCGGGATAACCCCTTTCAGGGGAAATACCAAGCACCAAATCCCAAAACCCAAAAAGTACTCTTAAGAGCATTTTTATTTGTATTTTGGAATTTGTTATTTGGAATTTCCCCCACCGGGGGCTTACCCTCTCTGCGGGTTAAGAGGTCTTTTCGAAGTTGTCATTTGCCTTCGGCGTCATTTGTTCGCTACGCTCACGTCATGGAGACTTTTAAGAGCTTGTCAATAAGAAAAAAAATGAAAAACCTCTAAAGTTCTCAATAACAAGTACTTCAAAGCATCAATGACAAGCCCTCAAAATCCACAATGACAAGCCTTCAAAGCCACATTGACAAACTCCAAAAAGATATTCTTACCCTCTCTGCGGGTTTTAATTCCGACCGGTTGATCATCGCATCACAGTTGCTTAAAGGAAAATGTCTCAATACCCTCTCTGCGGGTTTTAATTCCGACTTTGTCGTTCCATTCGTCCTCTCGGGGGCGGTTGGTCTCAATACCCTCTCTGCGGGTTTTAATTCCGACGATTATTGATGTCGCCCTACTCCCATCGAGATTGTCTCAATACCCTCTCTGCGGGTTTTAATTCCGACAACAGAAGATTCTCGGAACGAAACCGTTATGATGGTCTCAATACCCTCTCTGCGGGTTTTAATTCCGACGCGAGCATCGAGTGTTTATCCGATCAGGAAAATTGTCTCAATACCCTCTCTGCGGGTTTTAATTCCGACCATGCATAGACCCAAAGGGGCCAACAGAGGATATGTCTCAATACCCTCTCTGCGGGTTTTAATTCCGACGTCGATTTCGATTTTTTCATCATTGTTCTGTTTCATGTCTCAATACCCTCTCTGCGGGTTTTAATTCCGACAAAACATTTCAACGTCCTTACGATTTTCCTGGTGGCGTCTCAATACCCTCTCTGCGGGTTTTAATTCCGACCGGGGATAGCGGAAACTACCTGTTGGTAGATTCCGTCTCAATACCCTCTCTGCGGGTTTTAATTCCGACCCGATCATTGATATCTACTGAAATCCAAACCTGGCCAGTCTCAATACCCTCTCTGCGGGTTTTAATTCCGACCTGTTGGTAGATTCCGCTAAAACAGTTCAAAAGTCTAAATACCCTCTCTGCGGGTTTTAATTCCGACAGCACCCAAAATTGGGACTGTCATAATGCGGGTTTCCAGACCCAATTTATCGCATGTCCACATTTTGCCTCCATAAGGGGTGTACCAATAATAGGACACCCGCCCAAAAACCGCATCCCAACAGGCTGGAAGGGGTTATCGCAGGATTTTCAACTATTTTTGCCCGAAAGCCTTTATTATCAACCATTTTCACCTTTTTTTGTTAAATTCAAACAAAACAAAAATTCCTCCGATAACCTCAACTTCGAAAACATCCTATATTACTTCGCTTTCGGCATTTAAAATTCCGTTTTTATTTACTTTAGCGATTGATACACAAAACAGTCAAAGAGCGCAATTACGTAATTAATTAAATGCGTAATTACGTATCACAAGGTTCAACCTGAACCGCGAGTCTTAACATTATCTACCTTACATCTTCCATTCAAACGTGAATTCCTCAATCTTATTACGTTATCAATTATCACGCTTTACTTATTTTCTCATCTTTATAACCCGAAATGATAGTATATTCCTTTAAATTTCTTTTGTCAAATTATTTCGACTAAAAATTAATTTTTTTTAGTCGGAATTATTTTGATTTTTTGAGGACGTCCTACAATAAATCGCATAATGTCGCCGTCCTTTTAAATTTATGAATATGTAAGAAGAAAATAATTCACCGCGGAGTTCTTTTCAAAATTCGGTAAGATAATAAAGTTTATCCATTTTGACCGTTGTACTTCGCAGCACTTCCCGGGCAAAGGAATCTCATTTTACACCGTTCACAATCTATTTTATGCATGATGCCGTTAATACCTACTAAAATTAAAAAAGGTATAAGAAAGATCAATGCATGCGTTAACCGTACTTTCCCGAACGCCAAAGCCAAAATCATCCCGATAATTGGCAGCACCATAATAATACCCCAGGTAACAGCAGCAAGGATTCCGCCCCATTTTTGATTACCTGAATCTTTTTTGTACATTGCAGATGAAAGTTTCCCCCACCCGCAGTGGCACCATTTATCGTAATAATAGCAGCCGGTACAGAGGTGCTTTCTAAGTACAAACGTCAGCATAATCAAGGCAAACAGGGCATAGAGTATTGAAACAAGGGGAATCCCGTTGATACCGATAGGATACATGCCCAAAAAACCCAGGGTTAATAGAACAAGAAACAAGATGTTTTCAAGGACAGCATAAGGTTTTTTAGCTTCTTCTATACCTTCTTCATAGAAATCCTTTTTTTCCATTTTTTCTCCTTTAGATTAAATTAAACATTGTTTAGACACAACTCGCTTGGTATCTGGCTGCATATATTTTTCTTATTTGAATTTAAATTTTTTGGTGTCGACTTTCTTGATCTGTTCTTCCACAATGGTTTCGACAGCATCAAGGATTTGCGTCATCTCATCAAAGTCTGAAGCGTTTTCGAAAAGATACTTCATCACGGCTTCGACTCTTGATCTTATTTCAGGATCAACCCGTTCAAATGTTTCTTGAGGATCTTCAATATTCATTTTTCCCTCCGTCATGCGTAATTATAAACGAAGGAACCGTTATTTTCAAGAGATAAAAAAACCAAAATCCACCACCTAAAATTGGGTAATCAGTGGATTTTGTGTTCAATGTTCAATGTTCAATGTTCAACGTTCAATGTTTCTTTGTGGAGCCATTAAAAGGCTCTTTCAAAGTCCTACGTTTTTCAACTTTGAACCTGTAGCTTCGAACATAGAACCTTGAACACCAATTCACCATTTTTTTGATGGTGAATCGGGGAAACCTCTACGCTCTCTGTGGTGAATAATAATCTTTTTGTTCCTGGCTTGTCTGGTTTAGTATCTTCTAAGTAAAATCTTGCCAGAGAGTGGCAAAAAATAAAATTACAAACCACAAAATACAAATTACATGCTACTCTGCGGAGTGGCTCCGCTACGTAGCACGAGAGCAAATCCCAAACCACAAATTACAAATCACAAACCTGAACTTAAAAGACCTCTTTGAAATTCTTTTTAAATTTTAAAAGGTTCTTAAAAGTCCATCAGAGCTGTTTGTAATTTTGGATATTGGAATTTGTAATTTGCTTGTAATTTGGGATTTGTAATTTGTAATTTCCAGACAAGTCCGTCTTGATTCCCGCCTGGCTGATTTAGTCACTTTTGTTTCCGGCTGTCAGGTTCCACAAGGCATCGTAAATCAATCGGGCTTCATCTGTTATTTTTTCCGAATGGGCAAAATAAAGTTCAATGAGTATATCGACTGCCTTATCTTTAATTTTAAGGTCTAAACGTCCAATGGCTTTTGCACAGAAATGCCTTAGGAATCCATCCTGGTTCTCATCTTCAGCAAGTGTAAGTAAACGTCCCACCACGGACTTATCTTTAACTCCTAATTTTTCAATTGCCTTAGCGCAGAAACTCCGAAGAACGTCATATTGCATATCATCTTCAGCAAGTGAAAGTAAACGCGTTATCACCTGATCATCTTTAACCCCTGACTTACCGACAGCATCGATACAGGAACGCCGCAGCACACCCGCCATATATTTATCTTCGGCAAGGGTTAGTAGTCGCTCCACCACGGCTTTATCGTTGACACCTAACGTTCCGATTGCCCTGGTGCTGGAACTTCGCAGTGCACTTTCCTGGGTCTGATCTTCGGCAAGGGTAAGTAAATGTTCTATGACTTCTTTATTTTTAATGCCGGAATTTCCGATTGCCTCAGCACAGAAACGCCGCAGCAAAACATCCTGGTCTTCATCTTCGGTAAGATAAAGTAAACGCTCCACCACCGCTTTTTCTTTAACGCTCGAACTTCCCACAGCCTCGGCGCACGAATTCCGAAGCAATCCATCCAGGTTTTTTTCTTCCATAAGTAAAATTAGCAGTTTCACTGCTTTTTCTTTAACACCTAACTTTAAAATGGCTTTGGCACAACCTTTCCTCAGCCAGGCATCCTGGGTCTCATCTTGAGCGAGCGTAAGTAAGCGTTCCTTCACTGTTTTATCTTTCGTGCTTAGCGTTCCGAGGGCTTCAGCATAGGACCCCCTCAACCATCCCCCCTGTTTCTTATCCTGGATAAGAGTCAGTAAACGCTTTACCACGGTTTTATCTTTAACACCCAATTTCCCGATGGCTTCAGCGCAGGAACTTCGCAGCCAGTCCCCCTGTTCCTCATCTTCGATAAGAGCCAGTAACCGTTTCACCACAGTTTTATCTTTAACGCCTGAGGTACCGACAGCTTTGGAGCAGAAACTTCGCAGCCCGTCATCCTGGGTTTCATCTTCGGTAATAAGAAGCAGCAGGTCCACTGCCTGATTTTTTATGCCTAACTTTCCAAGGGCCTGGGCGCAGGAACCACGCAGCCACCCATCCAAACGCTCATTTTTTGCAATTGATAAGAGCGTTTCTTTTAGAATAGAAGAAACAGAGGAATCCGTCACAGAGGAGACCCAATGTACAAATCGCTGCCAGTGTTTATTTCCATCAAAACTTCTGCTTTTACCGTCATTCCATGAGAAACAGAAAAAATCATCGATCTGTTTTTTTAGGAAGTTTCTATTTTTAAGCCTTTCACCTCGCTCCGCAATAAATTTCATGACAAAATAATGATGGTGGTAAAAGTAGGTCTCAATTCCTTTTGGGTCCCAGGTTAAAATATGTTCCAGTACGTTTTGGGTTTGCTTCCTGGGTAAATCACGAAGGGCCGGTAAAAGGGTTTTATGCCAGGAGGCATGGTCGATATATTGATCTTCTGAAAATAAATCGTTCAATGCTGAGGTCCCCCCCACCTCTTTCAATGTCCTGGTAATCATGTCTGGTAATGATATTGACTCGGACATATGAAGCCCTCTATGGACAATGCTATTTTATCATTTTAACAATATTTTATAAAAATTGTTATCTTGGGACAATCAATATTTTAATTGTTTTTTTAACTTTATCCTCATGTTGAGGTTGGTTTTTTATAAAGACAAATTCATACGGCCCGAAAAACCCGGGGCCTGGCTGCCAATAAAAAATACCCTTTTCCATATCCAAAGTAGAACCGATGGGTAATGGGGAGAGGTTCAATGTTCGAGGTTCAACGTTCACCGTTGAATCGAAGAAATGGATTTCTACCCGTTCCAATTCCTTGATTTTAATTGTTATCATACCTTTAGAATCGGGATAAACCACCACCGGTTCGGCATTTGGATGATAGCCTTTTTTAACCTTGACAGGGTGAGAGTAATCAAAGGGCATCTGATTTGGATTAACATTGAACATTGAACGTTGAACATTGAACGCTGCCGTCTTTTTCCCACCAGCTGCGGCCTCTGAGTTCTGGATAGTAAAGTACCGGCTGCCAATACCATCGGCATTTCCGGCATTATCAGTGGCTGTCCAGTGGATGGTGTGGATACCATTACTATATGAAGTGGTATCAAAATCAAAATAAGCAAGGGAACCATTGCTGTTGGTATAGCCGGGGAACAGGGCAGCAACATCTTCCCGGTACAGGTTATAAATGGGATTCCCCAGCATAATGCCATCTATATAGACCTCTATAGTGGAACCATCAGTGGGTATAACATTGGGCAGCGGGGTTAACACCCAGCCCTGGTTCCTGAAGTTGCTCCCGGAGGCGCTTCCACCTTGAGTGGGTGTATCAATAGCACCAAAAGGTTTTACTGCATTGGCATTGTCAGCAATAACGGTTTTAGAACCCAAAATGGTCTGCTTTCCAGACACATCCACAGCAATGGCAGTCAAAACAAACGTACCGTTTCCTCCATTGGGTAGAAAGTTCGTCAATAACATATACCCCCACCCCGCCTGGTAATTTTTCGGATACCCTGGATAGACCTGCGCGACATCCGGTCGCGCGCCTTCAACAAATACAGCATCCCCAATATAAACAAGCCCCGTACCTGTTTGACGGTAAATCTTCACACTATCGACCTCCAGATCATCCAGGGCCCACCCAGTTAAAGGCACACTGCCGCTAATGAAGGCCCCATCTAAAGGAGTTTCAAAGGTGCCAAAGGGCGCTTCATCCTGAGAGGCATTCTTCACTGTCAGGTTTACAGTCACGGTTTGTGGTGAATTAATGGCTCCAGGATCCACAATCGTGATGACCCCAAAGTAGGAACCTGCTGTATACCCTGCTGCATTAACCGAAACCTCAATCACCCCGGAGTTGGTACCGGAGGAGGGAGTACAAGTTAGCCATGAAACATTCGGAGTAGCGGTCCAATGCAAAGTACTTCCACCTGTGTTATCTACCCGCAAAGACTGTGGACCTGTGGAGGTTCCCTGGATAATGGCTCCAAAATTAAATTGGGTTTGACTTAACATGATTACCGATGGTTCCGATCCTGTAATAGAAAACACAGCGTCACTAATGTCCGAAGGACTGCCGTCCGATGCGTCACTGATTTTCACAAGGCATTGAGTGGAATCCACATGGGGTACGGTCCAGGAATGGGAGCTGTCATTGACTGTTGAAGGGGTGACTGTAGACCAACTACTGCCGTTATTGGTAGAATACTCTATTTTCACATTGCCCACCAGACCGGTGGAAGTCCAGGCGATAGGATGGGTGGAGCCTGCAGCCCAGCTTTCTCCGCCATTGGGGGAGATAACAGTAATGGAGCTGGACCCACCCACCAATTCATTGATCGCTTCATCCACATTGATCCGGGGGATGGGACCACCACTGCACCAGGAGCTGGAAATTGGGGTACCTGTGCTCCTCAATGCATTAAAGATGGTATCTACACTACTAGAGGAACTGGCCTGTCTCAACAGGGCCCACGCACCCGTAACATGAGGCGCTGACATGGATGTCCCACTCCTGGGGTTGTAGCTGGAATCGGTACTTCCTGTGGAAGATAAGATGGAAACACCCGGGGCAAAGAATTCTTGCAGCGTCGAATGCCAGTTATTAAAATAGGCTTCCTGGTCATTCTTGTTGGACGCACCCACAGCTACGGCAGAAGAGATACAGGCAGGTGAACTAACATAGCTGCAGGAGGCATCATTACCCGCGGCAATCACAGTGGCAATACGAACTGCTTTGAGGTTATCGATGGCTGGCTTTTGCACTTTATTATCACAATAAGAACTATAACGGCCGCCGCCCAGGCTCATGTTCACCGCTGCAATACTATAAGTCCCCCGAAGGGTATATGCATACTCCAGACCTTTCAATTGATCTGACTCCCAACTCATGACACAGGGACTTCCCTCGCAATCATCTGCTGAGAAGCGGGAGAACACCTGGACAGCAATGATGTTACTGTTTTTGGCCACACCAGCCAGACTGCCATCTTGACCAGCAGCAATTCCCGCCACATGCGTGCCGTGATCGTGTCCACTATAAATGTTTTCATAATGGGCAGCAGCACCATTACCATATTGTTCCGTCGAACCATTGGGACAATGGCCCTCTTTGGAAAAACATGCCTCAACAATGGTTTTACCCTGGAAAAACTGGTGGGTGCGCCGAATGCCGGTATCCAGTATCACCACATACCAATCGCTCCCGGTATACCCCATTGCCCAGGCGTCCGCTGCCCCTATGAGATCAACACTGGTATCCAGCATAGGGCTGTCAACCTGAGTGGTGGTAAAAGAATTATCCACAAGTTTCCAGGGCCTGTCTTCGAAAATCTCCAGCACTTCAGGAAGCGTGGGTAAAAGCGCCAGCGCTTCAGGCGACACATCCAATGCCAGGTAAGGCAGTGTGCTGTACGTGTGGTTCAATCGGTACCCCTTCCCGTTTAATTGATGCAGTACTGAATACGCTTTCTCATGAATCGCATTTTTCAATTCCAGGTCGGCCTGGATGCCAGCAAAGGGAAATGTCCGACCTGGAACCACGGTTTTAAATTGAGTGGAATTTTCTGTTAATTTTTTTATCTCTTTCACATCCAGTTTAACAATAACTTTTGCATCCCCTGTTTCACTGGCTGTTTTTTTCAATTTTTCATAAATGGAGAGACCATTCTGTCCTGTATCGGTTTTTTGTGCGGCCGTAAGAATGGGCATTGTAACGATTATTGCCAAAACCATTAATGTTCGTGTTATTCTTAATTTTTTTCTTGTTTTTTGTAATATTTGCATTTGTTAGTTCCTCTATGCTGAACTTCTTATACTCACAGACAGCTATTCTACATTCATAAAAGTAAAATGTCAAGAAATAACACCCAAAATCCACCTGCTACCGTTTTCGAATGAATAATTTAATATTTTCGTGCCTAGCACCAAATCTTCTTTTCACATTCTATTGACATACGGAAATAATTCCTTTAGAATTTCCATGTGATAAAAAAACAATTTTCGTATCAGCCTGCGTTATTTATTTATCCAGATGGAATTTTTGACTCCGAAATGAGCAGGACAGCATTGAAAAAAGAGAGTCAAAAGATTATAATTAAACCATGGCTAACAAAATAAAAGATCAAGTGGAATATCGGAAAGAGGTTGCCTTTATCAACAGGGAAAAAGAATTAACGTACCTGGACGAATATATGAATACCCGCCCGGAGTCCATTCTCTTTATTCATGGTCCCAAATCTTCGGGAAAAACCACGCTGCTGTACAAATTCTTTGAGCATGTGGAGAAAAAACAAGAATTGGATGTGAAATTTCTAAACTTGAGAAAAACATATAAAGATAAAAGCAATTATACAGATTTTCTCAAGATGCTTTTTGAAGTATCGGATGATAAAGATGAAAAAAAGGAAAGAATGTCCGCCGGTATAAACGTCGGTTTTTTTAAGATCAATTCCGAGATTGAGAAAAGAATGAAGCAGGGGAAAGTAGACCCCTTTAAAGTGATGGAGAAGGAATTTATTCGGTTGAATGAAAAACGCATCAAACCGGTATTCATTATCGATGAGCTTCAGGCGTTGGATAATATATATTTGAATAACGGTCGAGAGCGGCAGTTGATTATCGAATTGTTTAATTTTTTTGTTGCCATGACTAAAGAGAGCCATCTGGTTCATATTATTATTGCCTCCTCTGATGGGTACTTCATTGACCGTGTATTTATTGACTCCAGGCTTAAAAAGTGTTCGAAATTTTTCAAGGTTGATTACCTCCCAAAAGAGGATGTGATGGAGTGGCTGTTAAACCTGGAAAAATATTCAAAGATAAAGGATTATACCCTTAAACAGGAAGAGGTGGAGAAGATATGGGAAATGGTGGGCGGCAGTATGTGGGAGATTCAGGATATCCTGTTCGAACTGTTTCAGCATCCCCTGGACAACGTGTTAGACAATTACAAACGCAGCATGCTTGGATTAATAACGGATTATATTGTAACAAAGGGAAGGAAAATGCGGGAGAAAGTATTGAATCATTTTATTACTAATGACAGACTGTTCAAAAAGGATGTGGACGAAGAAGATGAAGATATTTTGAAAGATATGGTGAGAAATAACATCCTCTATTTTGATCCAACAGAAGCCACTTATTACCCGCAGGGTAAGAGTTACCAGTGGGGAATCCGCCTCTATTTTGAAAGTATCACATAAAAAATTGAATTTATTAAAAAACTAAAAAAAATATTTCTTATAAAACCCTTGACAATTTTTGTATATTGTATACAATATACAGTATGCAAAAAGAAATCAAACGAGTTGCACTTCGAGACCTGATCCACAGGAACCTGCTGGAACGGATCCTGCATGGGCACTTCTCTCCGGGCAGCCGTATCAAAGATACAGAGTTATCCGAAGAACTAAATGTCAGCCGAACACCAGTGCGGGAGGCACTGGTTCGATTGGTTAAAGAAGGATTCCTGGAAAACCAGGTAGGGAAAGGTTTTCTGGTACGCCCCCTCACCGGGCAGGAAGTCCGGGAAATTTACCCCATCATCGGTGCGCTTGAATCATTGGCCCTGAAAGCCTCTGTGCCATTGGTTAAAGAATCATTAAATCGTTTCGAAGAAATCACTACTGAAATGGGACAGCCCCACGATGATTTTATTCGTTTGATTGAGCTGGATGTAGAGTGGCACAACGTTCTGCTGTCAGGATGCAAAAACAGACGCTTACTGGATATGATAGCGGACTTAAAAAGCATTTCGTTTCGTTATGAATACGCTTATATGCAAAACCTGGAACTGGTGGAATCCTCTATAGAGGAGCACCGGCAAATCGCTGCAGCGTTTTATAACAACGACCCTGACACGGCTGTGCCGCTTCTTGAATCCCATTGGAAATTTTCAATGAATGCTCTGCTGGAAAAATTAAATGAATACAAACAAGGAGTATAACAATGATCGAAATTATTGATAAAGTTGTGGATCGAAAAGTTTTGGAAAAAAGCGTGAAGCGCTTTCGTGAAAAAGGTATTATTTTACCGACATTTGAACAGTTGAGACACCCGGAACTTATCCCGACAAAAATAAAGAAAAAATTAAAAAATATCGGGTTATGGGACCGTCATCCATTGAACCTCTTCAGGATAACCTGGAAGAATGATCCCAGGGAAAATGGTGGACTCTTTGGAGACGTTAATTACATCGAGTTTCCCCATGAGTTAACCGGTGTTAAGGCTCGAATAGTAGCGTTGGTAGGAAAATATTTTCCCACTGGGGCACATAAAGTGGGCGCAGCTTACGGCTGCCTGGCGCCCCGGATTATTACAGGTCAGTTTGATCCTACCTTTCATAAAGCGGTATGGCCTTCCACTGGCAATTACTGCCGCGGTGGTGCATTTGACTCCTACCTGATGGGCTGTACTGCTGTAGCCATCCTGCCAGAAGAGATGAGTAAGGAGCGATTTGCATGGCTTGAAGACATTGGAGCCGAAGTGATTGCCACTCCCGGATGTGAATCCAATGTAAAGGAAATTTATGATAAGTGCTGGGAGATTCGCAGAACCCGACCCGATTGTATTATCTTTAACCAGTTCGATGAATTTGGGAACCCTGCCTGGCATTACAGTATCACTGGTTCTGCTATTGAGGAGGTTTACCATCAGGTAAAAGATAAAGGGAGCGGCCTGGCAGCCTATGTATCTGCCACAGGCTCTGCCGGAACCATTGCTGCAGGCGATTATTTGCGAACCCTGTTCCCCTCTATCAAAGTGGTGGCATCTGAAGCGTTACAATGCCCCACCTTATTGTATAACGGTTTTGGCGGCCATCGCATCGAAGGTATCGGGGATAAACATGTCCCCTGGGTTCACAACGTAAAAAACACCAACATGGTGACTGCCATTGATGATGAGGACTGCATGCGGCTTTTCCGGTTATTTAACGAAGAGAAAGGAAAAGAATACCTTGAATCCGTGGGTGTGGATGCAGCGTTTGTCAATAAGCTGGACCTATTGGGTATCTCGTCTATTGCCAATTTGCTCTCATCTATCAAAACCGCCAAATACTTTGAAATGACATCGGACGACATTATTTTCACCATTGCCACAGATTCAGCCGACATGTATCGATCACGAATTGGCGAACTGCGAGAAGAGCAGGGAGACTATACTTCACTCCAGGCGGCTAAAGACCTGGAAAAATGCCTCCATGGAATCTCTGTCGATCACACCAGGGAGTTGACCTATATGGATCAAAAAACCATTCATAATCTTAAATACTTTACCTGGAGGGAACAGCAGGAAAAAGAGGTGGAAGATCTGGACCAGTTGTGGTATGACCGGGAAATCTGGGCGAAGATTTTCAACCAGCCAGCCCGGTGGGACGAATTGATCAATGCGTTTAATGAAATGACTGGACTTTTAAAGGATTTGTATTCGAGCCACGGACGCACACGGAAGCACACGGAAGCACGCATATAAGTGGTTTGGAAATGGCTTCTCTCCTGATAAAAAACGGGCAGGTGTTGACAGCGACAAAAACCTTTATCAGTGATATTTTAGTGATTGAAAATAAGATCGCGGCCCTGGGAAAAAACCTGGAAAAAGTGGACACCCATACACGAATCATCGATGCCGCTGGTCTTTATGTCTTGCCCGGGGGTATCGATGCCCACGTGCATATGGAACTGCCCGTGGGAGAAGGGCAATACTCTTCCGATGATTTTGAAACCGGTACCCGTGCTGCCATTGCAGGTGGTACCACTTCCATTATCGATTTTGTCACACCAGAATCGGGGCAATCGCTTTTAGATGCATTAAACGAGCGAAAAAAAGTGGCAAAAAAATCACTCTGCGATTATGGACTGCATATGAGTATCACCGTGTGGAATGAAAGCACGCCAGAAGAAATGCGAACGTGTGTCGAATGGGAGGGTACTCCATCCTTTAAAGTGTATATGGCTTACAAAGAAACCATTGGCTTGTCGGATGTACATTTGATCGCTGTGATGGACACAGCAGCGAAGCTGAATGCCCGTGTCATCATCCACTGCGAGCATGGTGAAATCATCCGTTATCTGCAAAAGAAATTTTTATCCGAAGGTAAAACATCTCCTATGTATCACCCGTTATCTCGGCCGCCGGAAGTGGAAGGAGAAGCTGTGGCGCGTGCGCTTTTGATGGCCAAACACACCGGCTGCCCTCTTTATATTGTCCATGTGTCCACCCAGGATGCTGTGGAAAAAATTGTCAAAGCCAGGAACTCTGGCCAGGATGTACTGGCCGAAACCTGCCCCCACCACCTGCTGCTGGATGAAACCGAATACAGCAGACCCGGTTTTGAAGGTGCTGCCTATGTAATGAGCCCGCCACTGAGACCGAAACATCACAAAAAGGCGTTATGGAAGGCTCTCCGGGCAGGGGATATTCAAACCGCAGCCACTGACCACTGCCCCTTTCATATGAAAGGACAGAAAGAGAGAGGTATCAGTGATTTCACAAAAATCCCCAATGGTGTTGCAGGGGTGGAAAACCGGATGGCCTTGCTGTATACATACGGGGTTTTAAAGAAGAAAATTTCCCTCCGCCAATGGGTGAATATCTGTGCCACAGCCCCGGCAAAAATATTTGGGCTCTATCCACGGAAAGGCACCATTGCGATAGGTGCGGATGCCGATCTCCTATTATGGGACCCTCATACAGAGAGCACAATCTCTGCCAGGACCCATCATCATAATTGTGACACCAACATCTATACAGGATTTTTGATAAAAGGAAATCCCCATATGGTAATTACCAATGGAACCATTGCATATGAAACAGGCACCATAAAAGTAGAAAGGGGTTCTGGCTGTTATCTTTACAGGCAGCGCTTATAACTGCCTTTGCTGCAGATTGTTATGGATACGAGAAACGTTAGACCGTTGCTTTATGGATTTTCCTTTTCAGAGTATGAATCATTCGCAGGATATTTTTATGTTCAGCAAGGTTGCGAGCTGCCAGGGCCTCGTCTCGTTTCTTCTTTAAGGCTTTGATTTTAGCCTTGATGGTCGTTTTATCGAGGCCCACGACCTCATGGTGTTCATGCATATCAATATTCAGGGCCTTGCAAATCGCTGCCAGGAGGTGTTCCTTGTTCATCTGAGTAGAGCCTTTTACCGCCTCGTGTTCCATATCTTTGGCGATCTCCCGAAGTTGAACCACTTTCTTTTTCTTGAGTTCTTCAAACGTATATGCCATGGTTTTTATCCTCCTTTGTCATCATTTATCATTTAACACTTTTTCCATTACCATAACGGTTAAGGTCGAGGTTATTAAAATACCATAAACCTAAGAAAATTACAACAGGCTGTTTACGTCAAAATCCACTGTCAATTGGTGTAAACCGCGAAGACACGCGAAGAAAATAAGGGGATATAAACCCTGATAAAACGTTTTTGGAGGTGTTGCAACCTTTTTTAATAATTCAAGTATTACTAATATTAAAACGGAGGAAAAAATGAGAAAAATATTCATTTATTCAGTCATTTCGTGCTGCCTTTTATCACTGTCTTTGATATCGATGTCAATGTCTCAAGACACGATTAAAGGAAAATGGACAGCAAAAGTAAAAGATGACACCATCACGATGCGGATGACAGTTATTGAGGATAAGGATAAGGGTTCATGTCATGATTGGAATTATTGCAGAACTTTTAAGAAAGGCGATTTTACCGGTTTGATATGGGACAAGACGCAGCCATTTAAACTTGTACGGGAACCAGGGACCATTTCTTTTAATGGAAAAGTTTCCAATAAAAATGGGGAAGGCGATTTTACATTTTATCCTGATAAGAAATTTATAGAATTCCTGGAAAGTAAAAACTTCGATGATATTACCAGTAAAAAATTGCTTGTTTTATGTTTAAGCGATGTCAATACCCGGTATGTCAATGATCTGTTCAAACTCGGATATTCAGGTATATCCTTGTCCAAACTTATCGCCTTTGCAATTCATGATATTTCCATCGGCTATATCAAAGGGCTTCAGAACCTTGGTTATTCAGATTTATCGGCATCCAAGCTTATTGCATTTGCCGTTCATGATATATCCGTTGAGTATATAAAGAAGATTCACTCACTCGGTTTCAAAGACATCTCCCCATCGAAATTGGTCAGTTTTCGGGTCCATGATGTGGAAGCGGAGTATATTAAAGAGCTCCGAGACCTGGGGTATTCTGATATATCGGCATCCAACCTTATCTCTTTTGCCGTTCATGATATAACCGTCGAATATATAAAAGAGATACACTCATTCGGTTTTAAGGACATCTCCCCATCGAAATTAGTCAGTTTTCGGGTTCATGATGTGGAACCGGAGTATATTAGAGAGCTTCGGGATCTGGGATATTCGGATATATCGGCATCCAAACTTATTTCTTTTGCCGTTCATGGCGTTTCCATTGGATTTATAAAAGAAATTCACTCAGTCGGATTTAAAGACATTTCCCCATCGAAATTGATCAGTTTTCGGGTTCATGGAATTGACAAAGATTATATTAAATATGTTCAAAGCAAGTGGGATAAGGAAGTCTCAGCCAATAAAGTTATTAGTCTGAAAATCCATGACTATTAATTTTTAGTTTCCTCCAGGTCAGATTCTGTCCTTTTCTGGTAAAAAAGATACACCGCAGAGGTCGCTGAGATCACTGAGAAAAACAATTTTTATTAAAAAAAACTCTGTGATCTCTGCCTGGCGTTTGTCAATGGTAGGGGGATTTTCAGTTTCCCAAAATTCAAAATGCTGATTTGATGGGGGTTTCCGGTTTTTTAGTAATGGTTTTACCTCAAAACACGTAGGTACACGATATTGAAA
>Ga0180438_10005636_pt1 | contig 17300 bp, 26 predicted proteins | sample SS_ome_12_FD_132455 | JGI IMG/M metagenome (GOLD analysis project Ga0180438, IMG submission 132455) | Hypersaline lake sediment archaeal communities from the Salton Sea, California, USA - SS_3_D_2 metaG | ecosystem: Environmental > Aquatic > Non-marine Saline and Alkaline > Hypersaline >...
ATGTCGTCCGCGCCTCGCTCCCCTCCTCCAGCGCCGCCGTCGCCTCTCGCAACTGCCGCGCCAGGTCGCTCCGTTGCTGCCTCTCGCCCTGCAACGCGCTCCGCAGACCGCTCGTGTGCTCCTCATACAGCGCCCGGACCTCCTCGCTCTGGCTCTCCAGCCACGTCTCCCAGCTCTCAGGCGACGTCCCATCGCCCCCCTGCTGATTCTCCCCAGGATCCCCCTGGCCATTATTCTCGTTCGGCATCTCGCCCTCCTCTTATGGATCGCGGGCATCCTGCCCGCACCTCTATCGTACAGACGCCCCGCTGGGGCGTCTCTCCCTACCCCACCAAATCTCCCAACCCCGTCGGCACCAACCCCGCCCCCCACACCGGATCGCTTGTCCTCGTCACCAACTGCCCGAACTCAAACTCCCCGTTCCTCCAGGCCACAAACCGACCATTGCCCAGGATATTCGCCTGGACCGCGCTCGGCTGCCGCCTGAACCAATCCTCCCCGCTCAACCACTCCACCTCCGGCAGATCCTTCACCATCGGCACCCCCGTGCACCTTCCCTGCGGATGGTCCGGGATCACCGCCGTGATCGGATACACCTTCCCCTCGTCCGCCAGGCACGCCGGGCATACCCGGTCATCGTGAGCCGTCAACCTCTTCTGCCCCTCCACCACCCCGCTTGCCTGGTACTGCTGAACCGCCGCCATCCGGTACACCCGCAACTGCTCGCTCCGTGCGATCAGCAGCGCCTTCTGCAACCCCGCCGCCAGGTCCGCAGCCATCTTCCGCGCCGTCTTCCGTGGATTCCACCCCAGCGCCGTCCCGTTCACCAACGTCTGCGTCAGCCGCTGCCACGCGCTCAACTGCCCCTTCCCGCTGTACGTCGGATCGATCCGCTTCTTCAACAACTCCCCCAGCGACCGCCCGTTCCCTGCCATCCCCGCCATATTCGCCACCGCCTCCACCGGCAACCGGTCGAAAAACGTCCCCACGCTCCCCGCATCCAGATAACTCAACCCGATCGCCGCCGCCGCGTGCTCCACCCCGTACACAGCCATCCGCTCCTGTTCCGTCCGGATCACCCCCTCAGCCCAGCCCGCATACGCCTCGTACTCCCCCTCCGTCTGCGCCAAGAGCCTCCTGTACCTCTCCAGCTTATACGCCGCCCCCCGCCCAACCGCCTCCCCTCGCTCCTTCCGCTGCTGAAAATCCAACACCAATGCGTCGATCTCCGCGTTCAATGCCCTCTCCACCTGCAACCACCGCCGCGCCATCACCTGCATCTGTCCCGCGTCCCGCGCCAGCAGCTCCCGCCGGAACTCCCGCATCGCCCTCACCACCAACGGCTCACCCACTACCGCCTCCGTCATTCTGAGCGTAGCGAAGAATCTCCCGCTTCACGCCCCATCCGCATCCCCGCCGCAAACGCGTACAAAACCAACGTCGCCAACACCACCTGGCTCGCCCCCCACATCCGCAGCGTCTTCGGCTTCTTCCTCGCCCCCGAGGCCAGCGCCGTCGACCACAACATCCCCACGCTCGCCGTCACCCCATCCAACAACGTCGACAAAATGGGCGGCTTCTCCCCAATGATCCCCTCCGCCTCCTCCGACGTCATCACCTTCAGCGCCGCCTGCACCTTCTCCTCCAGCGCCTCCAGCACCTCTTTCCCCGCCCCATTATTTCCCCGCCGCACCCGCTTACTAACCGTCCCCATCATCCCCCCCCTTTATCCGTCATCCTGAGCGAAGCGAAGGATCTCGTGGCGACAAACCCGTCCGCCGGCGAGCTGGATTTTGTCACCACCCCTGATCCCTGATCCCCCATCCCTAATATCCCCCCCATTCCTTCCCATCCACACAACACCGCAACGCGATGTCGAAATCCCTCCGCCACACCCCACTGTTGATCGTCGCCGCCGAATCCGCATACCACCCCGGACACACCGTATGCCCATACCGGTCGTTATGCCCCTGCACGTCATCCACGCTCAACCCATACTTCTGGACCAGCTCCCAACACAACCGCACCGTGTTCCATAACTGCGCCTCCGGAGGCCGCGCGTTCCCCAGATGCCCCGCCATCCCCACGCTCAGCGTCGTCTGGATCCGCCCCGTGTGATCGTGCCAGCATCCCACGGTATCCTCGAGGAGCTGAGAAACCGGCGCCCCCTCCTCCTGGCCGATCCAATAATGATACTGCCCTCGCGGATATCCCTTCCCCCCCTCTGCCTTCGACCGCGTGATCCAATCGAATAGATCCTTCGCGCTGTGGCTCAACGTGTGATGGATCGTGATCCCCGTAATGTCCTCCACGAACCGCCGTGGCCAATCCGTTGCCTCCGGCCCGAACGCCTCCACGAACCCCGCGTGATCCGGCTCCGGATTGTGCGGCATCTCCGCCCGCCGGTCGATGATCTCTGTTTTAGGCTCGTAATACACAAACTCAGCGCACATCGTCGGCGTCAAGATACTGAAATCCGATTCCGCCGACGCCTCCCCTTCGTTCTGCACCCGCAACAATGATACCGGCAGCTCCTTGTGATCCGACTTGATCAGCAGAACCCCACCGTCCAAACACGCAATTAGTTGATCAATTGGATTCATCATCCTCCCCCTTTTCCATCGTACAGACGCCCCGCCGGGGCATCTCCCGCCGGCGCGTCTCTCATCACCACCGGCCAATAATACAACTCCACCTCCTCGATCCGCACATCATCCCAATAATCATCATTGTGGCGCAGCGGAAGCGGCGCGACCCCAAAAAGATGCGCCGTCATCACATCCGACGTCGCCTTTGCGATCACCACCAATGCCTCCCCATACTCCCCATAGATCACGTGCGGCCTGGACCAGACCACCGACGGGCTGTACGGATCCACCCCGCCCAACGGATCCAGCCCCACCCCCAGCTCGTGATCCACGCTCACGCACGACTTACAGTCCCAATCCAGCGCGCATTCCGTATGATGCGGCTTCAACGAACAATTCGAGTACCACGAATGACCGTACGCCATCAACCGGTACACCTTCCCCGGCTCCACCTGGAACCGCTGGTGCACCCCCGCCGTATGGCACCGGTGCAACGTGAATACCCTCAACGCCTGCTCCCCAGAATATACCCGTCCCGCATCCACGCTCTTGCTGATCAACCCCACCTCCGGCCTGCCGCTCATCCACACCGGCGTCCCCGAACACCGGAACCCCTCATACCAATCCGCCGCCCAATAAATAGCCGGATTCACCTCCGCAAACACCGTCACGTAAGGCCCCCCGCTCGGATCCCACCAATAATCCTCGTGCGTCGTGTACGAGCTCTCGAAATCCAGATTCATCGGTGCCGCCAACACCCCCTCCTCCCGCACCACCGCCACCTCCCGCTCCACCTCCCCACACCCCGCCAAACCCACCAACAGTAAAATGGTGACCAAAATGGCGACACCTCCCGGCCTGGCCAGTTCCCTCACTGTCACCACCTCCTATTCCCCTTCCTCGGTGGGAGGGGCTAGGGGAGGGGGATCTCCCTGATCAAATCGCCTCTGCTGCTCCAACAACGCCTCCGCCAACCCCGCCTGCTCCGCCGCCAACTCCTCCCGCCGGTCCGCCTCCATCCGCGCGATCCGGTCGTCGCTCCATCCCTCCTCCCGGACCACCGTCCGCAGCGGCATCCCCGCCGCCACGTTCGTATTCCGCGCCTGTGCTTGCGTCATCGGCTGCAACGTCCTCGGATCCCGGAAAATCGTCTCGATCGCCTGCCGCTCCACCTCAACCCCGTCCAATCGCAGCATAAACTGCGCCAGCGCGCTCCAATCGAACTGCAACCGCTCGATATACCGGTCCACCTTCGTGTTCAGCGACGCCTCCATCGCCATCAACGCCTCGCCGCTCGGATTGCTCCCCGCCTTCTCGATGAAATAATGCCTCGGAGTCTGCGTCGTCGCCGCGATGCTCGTCGCCAACTTCTCGATCGACCCCACGTAATTCCCCAGATCCGTCGCCTCAAACTCCCCCACGCTCGTATCCTGCCCGAACCCATCACCCGCTGGCAGATCCCAGATCTCGTTCGGTGCGTTCTTCAACCGCCCCTGCGTATCCGCATTGCTGATGATATATCGTTGCTTGAACGCCCCATACTCCGCCGCCACCATCATATCCGCCAGCAACTTGTTCACCGCGTCCTGCAAACTGACCACGCTCGGCGTCAACTCGCTATAGATCCCCCGCCGCGTCCGCCGGAAATGGAATACCGGTATCATCCCGAACGGATTCTTCACCACGTCCAACGCCTCGAACGCCTTCCCGGTCAAACTCATCGTATCCTGGATCTCCCGCGTCGTCTCGTAATACTCCAGCTTGCCCGGATAGTACATCGTCAACCGCAGCCTCTTCTCCGCCGTCTGCCACCACTTCGCCGCCCAGCTCTTCACCCGAGGCCGCTCCTCGTCGTACTCGATATGGCACATCCTCGGATCGTTATAATACGCATCGATCGGCCCCTCCGCCCCCTCCCGCCACACCACCGCGAACGACTCCCCCGTCACCAACATCCCCAGGTGCACGTCGTCGTCGTCCACCTTCATCTCCGTTTCCCACCACAACTCGTTCAACCGCTTCGTCGCCTTCTTATCCTCCCCCACCACGAACCGCTTCAACACCAGCTTATCCAGGATCGTGTTCACCACCACCCCGCACCAATTCTGGATGAACCGCACGTTGATCGTATTAAACGCCTCCCTCAACCGATCCGTCGAATAGTGCAGCGGCTGATCCCCATCGTAATAATTCCACAACGTCCCATAAGGCCGGCCCTTAGCCACCAGCGCCGCCACAGCCCGATCCAGATCCGTCTTCTTCTCAGCCATTTATTCCCTCAGCTCAATCACTTCTCCCTTGCTCAAAGGGGATCGCCAGATCCCCGTCACCCCTGATAACTCCCCGCCTCTTTCCACCCACTGCTCAACATCTGCCACGCCCCGCTCACCGCGTCCACCTGGTCATCGTGCCGACCGTTCGGAAACGCCGCCGCCTCCCCCTTGAACTCCTCGTTCCACGGACCCCGCACCATAAACACCATATCATCCTCGATCCGCGTCGCCCACAACTGCGCCCGCGATTCCTTGTTCCCCCTCGGATTCACCGGCGCGATAGGACGCGTCATCAACAACGCGTCCCGCTTAAACTCCTGGTAATAGCCCCCCTGCTGGCCCGAGATCTCCACACCCTGGATCACCCCCATCTCGTCCGCCAGCATCACGTTTCTGATCTTTGGCCGCGCGTCCGCCCACGGCCCCGGCATCCTCCGCACGTCCATAATGAAAAACCGGCCCTGCCGGTCCCGCCCGCACATCGCCCCGCACACGAAATCCGCCTTCTTCCGTCCGCTCACCGCCAGGTCCCAATACCTCACCGGCTTCACCTCGTCCGGCACCTCATCCGCACCGATCACCTGGATCCCCGCTACCTTGATCATCTTCCCCGCCAGCTTGATCGGTCGTTGCTGGTACAGCGCCGCCCAGTCGTATCCGCTGTTGGCCCGGATCGGCCGGAAATACTCCAGGTCAAACATCTCCGCGCACAACGCCTCGCCCGGCTCCCGCCCCAGTGGATCCACGCTCATAAACCACCCGTCCCGCAGCGCCCGCTCCACCTCATCCGGATCGATCCCCTGCGCCCAATCCTCCGCGATCGCCGGAAGACACAAGATCTCCCACTGATCCGCGTCCGGATCCTCGATCATCTGCGTGATCAACCTCCCGCTCAGATCGTCGCAATGCCACCGCGTCTGGATCACCACCACCGCGCCGCCCTTCTCGATCCGCGTCCGCGCCGTCGACGTCCACCACCCCCAGATCGTGTTCCGCCTCGCCTGGCTCTCCGCGTCCTCCCGGTCCTTGTGCGGATCATCCACGATCAGCAGGTTGAATCCTCTCCCTGTGATTCCACCGCCCACCCCCGCTGCCATCACCCCGCCCCGCGTCCCCTCGATGTTCCACTCCTCCACGCTCCGGCTCTGCTCCGAGACCTCCACCTCCGCCACCTCCGAGGCCGATCGATCCCCGAACAGCGCCCGGTACGGATTCCCCATCAGGTGATTCCGCGCCCGTCGGCTGAACCCCATCGCCAGCTTCCCGTTATAGCTCGTGATCCCGATCCTCATATCCGGATTCCGGCCCAGCACGTACGTCGGAAACAACACACTCGTCGTCGTGCTCTTCCAATGGCGAGGGGGCATAAACACCATCAACCGCCCGATCCCCTCCTCCCCCTCCGTCGCCACGTACCGCTCCACCGCCTCCAGACGCTCCCCCAGCAGCACCAGGTGCCGCGCCGTGTGCGGATAATCCCGGTACACGTACCGCGCGAAATCCAAAAAACAACTCCGCGCCAGCTTTCGCCGCGCCAGCTCCCGCCTCGCTGCCGTCTGTGGATCCCTACTCGCCACTTCCCTCTCCCGGCTCGTATGCCAGCGCCCGCAGCTCCTCCTCGCTCATCTCCTCCATCTCGTCCGGCATCACTGGCCCAACCCTGAGCGTCTGCCTCGGCACGTAATCCCCGCTCATCTCCAAAAATAACTTCCGATCAGCGTGCGCCCGATAATTCGCGCTCGCCGCGCTCTCGATCAACGCCCGGATCACCCTCGCCCGCGCCTTACCCAGCGCGCTCGCCGTCAACCGCGCGATCCGCGCCCCCATCGCCGGATTCTCCGCCTTCCACGTCCGGATCACCCGGTCGCTCGTCAACCCCAGCACCTCCACCGCCAGCGCCCCCTGCGTCTTCGGCGCCCGCCCCTCCGCAGGCTGCGCCTCCCACAACATATACACCGCCTGCCGCCACGTCCATCCCTCGGCCAGCAGCGCCCAATAATCCCCCATCCAAGGCTCCGCCGCCTCCGCCCCCGCCTCAAAGATCGCCCGAGCCGCCTCGCTCCTCAACTGCGCCTCGCTCAGCGGATCCAACACCGCCCCCTCGAACCCCGGCAGCACCTGCACCCCCACCACCGGTGAGTCGCCCTGAGCCTGTCGAAGGGCGCTCGACTGCACAACCTGCCCCTCCCCGCTCATAACCCCCGTCTCGGGAGCGATCGGCTCAACACCCCGACGCAAGACAGGAGCCGGATCACCCGGAGAGGGGGAACCAGCTCGGGCGGGATGAGATGGATTCTCCAGATTCACCGTCTCCTGCCCTGCGTCAGACCGTCCAGCATCCGAAACTAGGTTTTTTCCTAAAAACCTGGTTTCTTCCTCATTTTCACTCATCAACTATCCCCTGAACCACCACCGTCCCGGTGGAACCTTCCCTTTGGACCACCACCGTCCCGGTGGCATCCTCCCGCAACTCCTCCGCCTCCACCGCCCAACTATTTCCCATCCTTCTTCCCCCGTCCCAACTCCTCCGCCAGCCGGTCCCGCTCCTGCTTCAAACGCTCCACCTCCACCGCCAACCGCTGATCCTCCCACTCGTGCAACATCTCCGTCATCCCCGCCAGGATCCGCGACGAAATCTCTCCCACCACCCGCGCCACGATCTGCTCCGTCAGCTTCTCATACACCAGACGCGACAGGATCTCCCCTCGCACAAACAAAATCACCACGACGGCCAAAATCCCCGTCGCGCCCAACGACGTCAGATCCGCTATCCCAAACTCCACCGGCAATCACCCTGAGCTGTGTCCCGAGTCACCCTGAGCCTGTCGACGGGTGGGGAGGGGGCTACCCCCACCGATCCCCTAACGGCCGAAAAACCTCCGCCCCCCGCATCACCCGGAACACGATCGGCGAACTCATCACCATCAACACCGCCTGCCCAATCCTCTCCAAAAGGTCATAAATCGCCGTTGCGGTATCTCCGGTAAAATCCACCCCGAACACCCCCACCACTGCGAGGACCGCGAATGCCACGATATTCGCCAGCGTCGCCCACCGGCCTGCCTGGCCATCCGGGATCGCCCCCACCTGCTTCAGGATCTCCACCACCACCGTGATGATACCCCCGATCCCCACCGCCGCCACGTAATCCTCCACCCCCTCCACCCCCACCGGCGGCACCGGAGGCCACTCCTCCCCCGCCAATGGCGACTCGAACGGCTGAGGCTCTTGTGCCACCACCGACCCCACCACCACCGCCATCACCAACCCCACCACCAACCCCACCACCACCAACGCCGTCCCCACCAACTTCCTCTCCATCTCGCCGCCTCCTTCTAATCTGGTTCCCCTCCCCTAGTCTCTCCCAAGGGGAGGGGGATGATCCCTCCCAACAAAAAAAGCGCCGACCTCATAAGAGATCGGCGCGCTTCCTACGCTAACACCGGACCCAGGCCCCCCTGGGCCTATTCACTTGTCCCGCCCGCCAGTCACCCTGAGCCCGTCGAAGGGTACTGGCAGGCTAGGGTGGGGGGCCTAACGCAAAACCGCCGCGTCCACCGCCTCGCGCTCCTTAACCTCCGCGCTCACCCTGGACCCGGCGCAATCGAACGTCACCGCCACCTTGTTGATCGCCCCCAACCGCTCGGCCCGAACAGCCAGCCAGCGCACCATCAGCGCCACCCGGCCATTCAACTCATACCGGCACGAACCATCCTGGACGATCAAAACGCAGCCCCCATCAGAACACACGTTCTACTCCCCTATCATACCACAACTCCCCCCACCTTGTCAATTCGCTACCGTACCCAATTCATTCCCCTCTCCCAGCTAGAGGCAAAATGGTATCACATTCCGGCTCCACAAACGACACCTCCAACTCAGGAAACAGCTCCTTAAGGCCCCAAAGCATATGTACTGGATCACAAATCGTTATCGTACGTTTGGAACTAGCCACACTCTTGATCCTTGCTTCTCTATCTCTATAGTCATACCCCGATATGCGCCGTCGAGAAATTTCGCACCCCCGACCAGGACTGTCAGGATGTGGTAGATAGAAACTACTCACTATAAATGGCCTCCTCTGTATCTCTTCCCCATTCTCTGCCTGCTCACTCATCTCCGTCTCCTTTTTCTCCGTCTATCCTTCCGTGCTGGAGACTCCGCAAGTGCATTTGCCTTTTGAATCAATGACACCGCCAGATCCCGTGCCTGCCTCGGACTCATCCCCACACTTGCCACCGGCTCCCCGAAAGTGATCACCACCTTTCCCTTCAGTACACCCACAGCAAACGCCAGCTCCCCCTCATCGTTCGCCGTCAGCCTTCCATCCGGGAAACGCCCTGTCGGCCCAAGCCGATCCACCCTCACCCCCAACGCCTCTATCATCTCCTTACTCGTAGCTTTCTCGTGATGCATCCCACTCTCCCTTCTGTGAATTGATGTCTGTGGCGACACGGCCGCCAGGACCTGGTCAGCCAGGTGTCACCACCCTCTCGCCACCACCTCCACCACCACCAACCCCACCAACCCCACCACCGCCAACACCACCGTCCAAAAATCCATCTCCCGCTCACTCATCCCAGTCCCCCTCCCGATCCCCCTCCCACTCCGACACCCGCGACGACAACATACACGCCCCCACCACCACCACCAGGCACACCAACACCAACACCGCCGCACAATACCCCCCGCTCATCCTGTCACCTCCTCCCCTCCCCGATTTTAATGAATTCTTAAGAAATACCTATTGACAATCTAGCTAGATTATGATATAATCTAGCTAGATTTAGAAATTCGATCCGCCCGAGGATACTGAAACCAAAATCGAAAGGAGCAAAATGGCAAAGACACTCGAAATCACCGGAAATGAACAAAAAGCCTGGAAGATTCTCGGAGAGTTGGCAGGATACTATAGTGACAATGGCGGCGAGCCAGACGGCAATGCCTGGCTGCCGAGCCAGCCCATCAACGAAGATGAAGCGACCGACATCCTCGAGGCCGATCTTGGACAAATGGTCAATGTCTGGTACGCCAACGATGAAGCAATGCTGCGAGAACTCAGATTCGCTCCGCTGGCCTATGGCGAGAAACTGGAGGAAGAAACCATCGACCAGATGAAATCCGACGCCGACGCTGAGTTCATCGGATGGACACACTACGGAGCCTATGGCGCAAGCGACTCGCTGTGGATCTTTGTGCGACACGCTGAATTGTGAGGCGAGCAATCGCCTCCGGTACGTCGGTAAAAGTCCGACGCTGATGAGCAAGAGTGAAACCGGAGGAAACAATGCCAGCCATAGGATTCTACTTCCCAAACTCGATGACCAAAGACGACCTGAACGCTCTCCGCGACCGCCTAAACCAAATCGCCGCCACACACGGCTACACCACCACACGCGGTCCCAATCCCGGCCATGGAAGCCTCGTCCAGATGCTCCTTGCCATCGACACCGGCGAACTAGCACTCCTTCTCCTTCCTGACGAACAAATCCACTATGCGCTCCAGAAACTGGACCTTCTCCACCAGGACGATCCATTCTACAACGCCTGGTCTGCCACCGTGGCTCAATCACTTCGCGACGCACTCCAACGCACCATCGAGACCGAACAATCCGAGATCGACGCCTACACCGACGAATAACATCTCCCCTCCCCCACCACCCGCCCTCTCCACTCGTTCCCACCCCCATCTACCGCCCACCACCACCCACCACCACGTACTTCCGCATCACCGCCCGCCCCGAGGCCGTCAACTCCACCCCGTTCCGGTCGTTCTTCCCATTCCGATACCTCAACAACCCCCCCCTCACCATCGCCCGGCTCACCACCCTATACTTATCCGGCGACAACACCTCCGCCAACTCCCTTCGCGAAAACGGAACCTCATCCACCACCACCGCTTTCGCCAGCCCCAACAACTCCTCGTCCGTCACCCCTGACCACTTCACGAACCGCAGCCGCCGCAACCGTCCCGCTCGATCCCTCTCCACCAACTCCACCGACATCGGCTCCCTCTTCGCTGCCGGATCCCCCACGACCCCATCCCCATCCAGATCCCGCCCCACCAACCGCTCCACCTCCCACAACCCCTGCCGATGCTCCCGCAACACCACCAACCACGTCACCCCCATCCCCACCGCACCCCCCATCAACCCCCACAACCACGCCCCCTCCGCCTGCGCCACCGCCGCCCCCGCACCCGCCAGGATCCCCGTCGCCACCCCGCTAAAAACCGACTGCAACGCCGGGACCGTCACGTCCGCTGGCACCGTCGCCGCCCGCACCGGCCGCCGCTTCTCGTAAGACGCCCCCTCCCGCACCGCCTCCGTAACCGTCCCCGCACCCATCGTCGTCCACTCCCGCCGCTCCCAACCCTCCCGCGCCGCATACCGCTCCCACGGAGCCCGCATCCGCTCCTTCCAATCCAACGGAGCCCCGCACAACGGACACTTCCTCGTCTCCACTATCCGCACCTCCCCCAGATGCCTTCTCTAACAACTGCTCCCAGGAAATCGTCAGATCCCCGTCGCGTGGCGACATCCCCGTCGCGTGGCGACATCGCCGGCGAGCTGGCCACCGCCACCTGTCACCACGTCATCCTGAGCGTAGCGAACGATCTCCCGCCTCCCTCAACACCCTCATCCCCTCCCCACCCAACACATACACCACCCCCGACCCCCGAACCCCCGATCTCAGACACATCCCCCGCAACACCATCGCCTGCATCCACGTCAAGCGCCCATACTCCCGCTCGATCCCCATCCGCAACTCCAGCAACCGTCGCATCGCCGCCAGCCGCCTCTCACCCCTCCTCATCCCTTCCCCCCAACCTCGTCAACCACCATCCCGCCATCAAACCCGCCCAAAATCCCGCCAACCAAAGATCGCCCCCCGACCGCCACCAGACGCCCGCTACCAGTCGAAAAATCGCCAAATGACCCATCATACCTTCAACCATCCCCTTTTCCGCCACTACGCTCCCGTACCCGCTACCGCACCCCTACCGCACCCGCAACCCTACCCGCTACCGTACCGCACCCGTACCAACCACCACAGGACACCCCAAAAAACACATCCCGCCCAACTCCCTATCCCCCCCTTTCCGTCATTCCGAGCGTAGCGAGGAATCTCCCGCCTCCGCCACCTGCTCTCCCCAGACATAGCGGTGTCTGTATTCTTGAAAATAGTGATACTCCTCCTCTGTCATCAACACCACATATCGTCCACACGCACCGTACGGACGCGTATGAAAGGAACCCCCGCAGCGGCGCAGATAACGCTCTATCAAACGATGGATAATTCTCCTAATCACATTCTCCTCCTGGTTCCAATTCTCCGGCCTCCGCCGCCTCCAGCGCCGGGACCAGCAGCCGCTCCACCACCGCGCTCACGCTCGGACTCCGCCCATCCGGTGCCAGCAGCCCCCATTCCAGCGCCAGCGCCCTCAACCGCGCCGGGATCTCCGGCGTCGAAAACGTCACGCTCACCTGCCGCGCCTTCCGCCGCTTCTCCGCAGGTCTCCGCGCCTGCTTCCGCCCACCCCGAGGCCGCCGCGCCAACCCCCCTGGCAGCCCATTCGTCAGCCCCAGCGCCTCCACCGGCTCCTCCCCCATCCCCGCAAACGGATCCCTCCGATCATCTCCCATCATATCCCCCCTTTATTCGTCATCCTGAGTGCTCCATGGCGCAGGGCGCCACTCTAAATGTAAGAAACCTAGTAGCGCTTCGGTGTTATATAGGGTGTTCAGACAGCCAAGACCGTGAGTGCACTGGTGCGAATGTGCCCGTTCCTGAGTGTGGTTCCGATTATCTGTGGCTTAATCATTGGTGGCCATAGGACCCCGTTTAGTAGCCTACATACGCGATAGATAATCGGGTCTGAACATCCAATCCAAGAGTAGGAGATGTTCATCATGACTAAGCGCAAGAAATCACCTGTGAATGTGCCGGTTCTGGATGTCCTGGAGCAAATCAACATCCATGCCGCTGGGCTGGATATCGGCTCCGAAGAGATCTACGCCTGTGTCCCCGCTGACCGGGATGAACAGCCGATACAGGTCTTCCCTACCTTCACCGCTGACCTCTACGCCCTGGCCGACTGGCTGGCAGCCTGCCAGATTGAGACAGTGGCTATGGAGTCCACCGGCGTCTACTGGATCCCGATCTATGAAATCCTCGAGTCGCGAGGCTTCGAGGTCTATCTGGTCAATGCGCGCCATATCAAGAATGTACCTGGTCGAAAAACTGACATCCTAGATTGTCAGTGGATTCAACAGTTGCATACCTACGGATTGTTGCGCGCATCCTTCCGTCCACCAGAAGAGATCTGTGCCCTGCGTGCCTTGGCTCGACATCGTGACAATCTGATCCGGTATCGCTCTGCTCATATCCAGCATATGCAGAAGGCGCTGCAGCTGATGAACGTAAAACTGACCCAGGTGGTCAGCGACATCACCGGGGTGACCGGTTTGAGCATCATCCGTGCCATCGTCGCCGGTGAACGAAACCCTTTTCGGTTGGCTCGCCTGCGTCAATCCGGCTGTGCCAAGACCGAAGAGGAAATTGCCAAGGCTCTCCAGGGCAACTACAAACCGGAGCACGTCTTTGTCCTCAAGCAAGCTTTGGCTCAATACGATTTCTATCTCCAGCAGATTCAAGAGTGTGACGCCGAGTTGGAAGCGATGTATGCTGCCTTGCCTACAACACCGCCAAAGGATCAGGGTTCTCCTCCGCCCAAGCCACAGGGCCGCAAGCCCCGCAAGAACCAAGCCCACTTTGACCTGGCCACTTCACTCTATCAAGTCGTAGGCGTAGACCTGACGGCCATCGATGGCATCGATGCCCTGACCGTCCACACCATCATCACTGAGATTGGTACCGATGTAAGTGCCTGGCCCACGGTCAAGCATTTTACTTCCTGGCTGGGTTTGGCACCGCACAATGACAAGTCTGGCGGTAAGGTCTTGCGTAGCCGCACCAAAAAGACGAAAAACAAGGCAACCTTGGCATTCAGGGTGGCAGCCCAGAGCCTGAGTAGGAGCCAAAGTGCGGTTGGCGCTTTCTACCGCCGTATGAGAGCAAAACACGGACCGGCCAAGGCCAATACAGCCACGGCACACAAACTCGCGCGCATCGTCTATTTTATGTTAAAGAACCGGACTGCCTATATGGACCCAGGTGCCACCTACTATGAACAGCAGTATCGAGATCGCACTATTCGCAACTTGAAGCGTAGGGCTGCTGGACTGGGCATGGCCGTAGTCCCTGTTCCCGCAGAGCCTGCTACGGTTTCTTAGTAGCAAAGCGAAGGATCTCGTAGTGACAGATTCCGCCGGCGAGCTGGCCACCGCCAGGTGTCACCACCCCCGCACCCCATCCAACACCTGCCACACCACCGCCCCATACTCATCCGCCGCCCGCGTCTCCGGCCCTTGCTCGAAAATCGTCCGTCCCACAGCCGGACACTCCCGCAACACCGCCGCCCGGTGGATCGGCTCCCACACCGCATCCCCAAACGTATACCGCAGCGCCCTCAAATTCGCCGCGCTCTCCTTCGTCACCTCGTCGAAAAACGTCGGCAAAATCCGCACCATCGGAACCTGCGCCCTCCCCAGCGCCCCCAACGTACTCAACACCTCCCGCACCCCCTCCAGACTCAAATGATCCACCGCGCTCGGGATCACCAACACATCGCAACAGTACAACGCATTCTCCTGCAACCCCCCTGCAGAAGGAGCTGTATCCATCACCACGAAATGCAACCCCCCGTTCATCCTCTCCGCCAACAACTCCCCCAGCGTCCACACCCCCCGCCGCTCCTCGATCATCCGCGTCTCCGCCACCCGCGTCCTCTTCCCCCCCGGCAGCAACCACAACTCCGGCCGCCCCGTCCTCTGCGCCACGCTCGCCAGCGCCACCCCGTTCATCAACAGATGGAATACCCCGTCCCCCCGGTCCAGCCCCAGGTGGCTCGCACACTGCCCCTGCGGATCCAAATCCACCAGCAACACCCCATAATTCTTCAACGCCAGCCCGTGGCTCAAAGTGACCGCCGTCGTCGTCTTCGCCACCCCCCCCTTCTGATTCGCCACCGCCACCCTGATCATCCCGCCCCCTCCCCCAACAACAACCGCACCAACTGCGTCACCGGACAATCCCGGCATATCACGTTGTACGAATCGTCCCCCATCCCACACTTCCTGCACACCACCACCACCGCCTCCACCACCTCCCCATCCCGATCCGCATCCACATTACACGCCGCCAACGCTGGCGCTCGCGCTGGCTCTCGCACCTCATCCTGCATTGGTCGACCCTTCCAATGCACCGGCCGCCTATTCACCATTCGCGTCACCATACCCTTGATGTATGACGCCGACAACCCGCTTCGCGCTGCCTTCTTCGCCAACGAAACCTGCTGATCGCTCGGCAACCTGCCCAATACGTTGACCAATTGGCTGTCACTCGACAACCGGCGTGCATTGATCAAATCCAACACCTCCTCCTCCAGCCTGCCATCGATCAGACATAACCGCTTGTATAACGTCGCATCCGACCGGCCCACCTGCTCGCAGATCTCGGCTACGCTCATCCTCTCCCGCAGCTTGGCGTACGCCCTCGCCTCATCCACCGGCCCCATATCCGTCCGCTACAAATTCCCCACCAACGCCATCACCAACCGCCCCGTCCCATCGTCGGACCTGCTCTTCACCACGTTCGCCTCGATGCTCTCCCACCCCAGCTTCCTCGCCGCCCGCCACCGCCGCTCCCCATCCAACAGCACATAATACCCGTCGTATGGCCCCTCCACAGAGATCGGATTCAACAACCCGTGCTGCCGCAACGAATCCGCCAGCACCGCCATCTCATCCTCGTCGAACACCGTCCGAGGCTGCTCCGGATTAGGAACAATCTGCTCCACCCTGATCTTCATCTCATACCCCCTTTATTCGTTCTACAGACTCCACCGCCTGCATCACCTCCACCTGCACTCTCACCCGATCCTGCCACCACGCCAGCTCCTCAATCGCCTTCAATTCCTGCCCTCGCGCCCAATCCGCATCCTGCTCATCCATAATCTCCCCCTGTTTCTACAACTGCTCCAATTTCCCGAGCCCATCCCCCCCCAATAGAATCCGCGCGGATTTTATTGGGGGGGGGACTCCCCCGGCCCCGCAGCCGCCAACCCGATCCCCGCCACCACCCATCAAAACCAACTTCCGACTATGTTATTTATGGTAAACTCCACGCAAAAACACCCCCCCCCACCCCCTATCTATCCCCTCAACACTCCTACCACTCCTACAAACCTTACAATTGTAGTAGTTGTAGTATATGTAGGAGTTGTAGGAGTTGTGTCCAGAAGTCTCCGTCTGTAATCCATTTCCAGTATCCAATTCGGAAAGAAAGGAATCCTCTTTTCCTAGAAGTTATTGTGCCTGCACCGCAGCCTGCGCATCAAGCAGCCAAGTCATGCGCTCAAGCATCCGAACCCAATGCTGCTCCAGGATGGCAGCCTCTCGATTAGCTCCCCGCTCCCTAGCCTTGACGATCATCTGCTCACCACTCTCCAACCTCTGCTCCATCTTCCCGATCTCAATACGCAGACCAGCCAGCACAGCCTCAAAGAACTGTGACCGGGTATACCACGCCGTGATCCTCTCATCCTCCTCTCGTGTCCACTGGCCATCAATCGTTGGCAACGACGAATCACTCGAAAGAATCAACGTAACGTACCTCTCCTCCTCTTTCAACTGCTTCGGTAACGCAACCTCAAACGTCATCAGAATTCCACCGGTGGAGGATCCTCCACTACCTGCTTATGCCGGACGGGCAAGCCAAACACATCCCGCCTCAGCTTCAACACACCGTCTGCCTTCACATCACCCTGCCGGAACTGAATCGTCGTGAACCTCGTCCCTGGTATGGCGATCCCCTTATCCACCAGTCCCTTGTAGAACGCGTTCCGGTTCAGCGGATACGGATCACCGGCCTGCCGACAATACCGCTGGAGAAACGTCAACGTAGCCTCACCCAAGAGATACACCCAATCCTCGTCCCCCCATCCCAGCTTCTCACACGGATATTCGTGATCCGTATCCGCAACCCCACCCAGCCCCACGATCCACACCTGCCCCTGCACAAACAGATCCCGCATAATCCGAACGAACCGATCGATCGGATCCTCCTCCTGGACCAGGATCTTGTGATCCACCGCATCCTGCATCAGCGCAGCCCAATACTCCGACCGCAACTCATTCGCCCGCTCCTCGCTGATCACTCCGTGGCTCAGATAATACTGCATCGCCAGATCGAAACCCACATACAACGTCGACAACGCGGATGGGATCCGCAGGTGCCCCAGTCGCTTGATCTCCTCGTGATCCCGCAGCGCCTCCCACTGCTTCGGCAGACTCTGCCGCAAATCATCCCAATGATC